>ULQY01038897.1_pt1 | contig 56872 bp, 89 predicted proteins | sample 1954671 | NCBI WGS metagenome assembly ULQY01 (sample SAMEA4835660, study PRJEB28245) | human gut metagenome | biome: gut microbiome; material: fecal sample | place: Denmark | collected 2008 | reverse complement strand
TTAATATACCATAAGATTAGTTTCCTGTCAAGGGTTTATTATTTTTTTCTTGAAGAGTTTTTACCAGCTCTTCATAGGATTCAATAAGTTCTTTTTGTGCTTCTGCTTTCCCCTCTAAAGATTTAATAAGACTTTCTTTAGCCTCATCTAAATTTTTATGAGTTTCTTCGGCTTCTGCAAAAGCTTTTGAATAAGCGTGGATACCACCAATAATAGTTCCTGCTAAAAAGAAAATTGTTAAAACTCCGATAGCAAGAATGATGCACAAAGCAACTTGAGTAGTGTTCATTTTCTTTTACTAACCTCCATTAATTTATTTTCAGGTTCAATTCTAAATTGACCTGTTTCCCAATCAAAGCCCATGCCTACTGAGCGAACTTTTGTGTAAGGTCTACTTCCCACAGTGTTTCTAGAATCTTCTACGCTAATTACTACTAATGAGTTTTTGTATAGTTCCCAATTTGCACCGTTTGCTACATCATTGAGAATATCTCTTAGTCTTTCAATCGTCATTTTTCTTTGTCCTTTAAATAAAGTTTGAAAAAATGAACAGCAATCATAAATAAACAACCACTTATAAATAAACAAAAAGGAGTTAATATTTCTCCAGTGGAATTATCTAATCCTGCCATTCCAATTAAAATAAAATAATATAAATAAAATAAACAATTTGCCAAATTTAGATTTATTAAATATTGATTTGATTTCATACAATCCAAAAATGAACAATGTCTTTATAAGGAGAAGTCCAACTATCTTCTGTAAAATTAGTCCAATCTAAAATACATCGAGTAAAGAAGCTCTTACATCCACTGATTGTTCCCCATCCATTAGGAGATTCATACTGTTTATATTTATCTGGAAATCTTTCAAGTTCTTCTAAGCCATGAATGATAAATGGAATAACATCTTTTACAAGACCGTTATCTTCTTCGTTCTTCCATTCTAAACCTGTTGACTTTTGAATCATTTCTCTCAAATTGTAAGTTATATTTGCTTCACAGTTTCCAACATCAGCCCAAAGTTTAGGGTTATCTTTACATTGGACTCTATAACTAATATCGTAGCTCATTTAATTAACCTCTAAATCAATGTGACCTACATGCACAAAGCCAACAACATCGTTAACATCAGTAGTATACGTGTCATTGATTTTACGTATCTCGGTGTTATTTTGAATTATCCACAAATCCCCAAAGAAAGGATTGTAATAGATATCTCCATTAACAAATTCTTTTTCACCAATCTTAATCATTTATTTTGTCCTCTTTATATTCATCTGGAAGAAAACTAAAAATATGAGCAATTACATCTACTGTCCATCCATTACCTAATGCCTTTCTTGCTGCACTATCTGGAATCATATTAAGAAAATCATCAGGAACAGTCTGTAAACGACACATTTCTTTAGTAGTATAATATCTAAAAGGTAAATTATTTTTAAAAGCATCTGGATGTCTACCAATAGGAAGTGGCGTAAGAACATTATCCTTGTCTACAGTAGTGAGACAATTTGATTTGTCTGTGTTTGTAGCGCGGACTTCGAGACATTGTGTAATAGGAATTGTTTTATCAGTATCTTTTCTATGCCCGTTTTTATCTAATCTGCGACCAACAATAGTGGCTTTATTTAATCTACGACCTCTAATTGCCGCAGGATTGGGAAATTCAATATCTTCAAGAATATCTTCCAGAGTAATATTTTTATCTTCGGGAAGTGTTACATTAGGGATATTAGTCCAATAAAGTCTACGTCTGTTCTGTGCTGAAACAAGAGAAGAATTAATTTCAATGGGTTCTACTCCAAGAATATTTGTAATAATATCTTCCCATTCTTTTTTCATAATTACATTTTCAAGTAAAAAATATTTGGGTTGGACTTCTTTTATTGCACGAGCATATTCATAAAACAATTTACTTTGAGAACCTTTTAATCCTTGACCATTACCAGCCATGCTCAAATTTGTACAAGGTGAACCCCCAATAAGTAAATCAATTTTACCTTTATATTTGGTAAAATCTTCTATGGTTACATCTCCATGCTGAATCACATCAGGGAAATTTGTTTCTGTAGCTTTAATTGCGTTCTTTTCAATTTCATAAGCATCATAAGAATCAATCTTAATTTCAGCTCTCTCAAGTGCAAGATGACCGCAACTAATACCATCAAACAAAGATAAAACTCTCATTATCCGTAAAAACCTCCATCGGGCGGGTCTCTTCTATAATTAGGACAAGGTATATCATTTAGAGGGTCTCTAAAACAGTCTATTCCCCAACTATGAATACAATTACTACACCAAGCAGGTTGAAAATGATAATTAGAAATAGAAGGATTTTTAGGCTCTTCAGGTGCAACAGGTGCTTTCTTAGGAACTGGAATAGTATCTGGGTCAGGTTGAACATTCATATCTTTCATAAGCTCTTCTTTTTCAACTTTCTCCCAAGCATCCATAGCTGAGTTAAGAAAGTCAAGAGTATGCTCATCATAACCTAAAATCTTAAGTTCTTTGATTAAATCTTCATTGCCAATTTTCTTTAAAACATTAGGAAAAGCATAAAGTAAAACTTGAACACGACCAAACTCTTTACGCCATTCATTATACTCTTTTACAGTCATTAATAATACCTCGTCTTTCTACCTCAAATTTAAGTTCGCTTACTGCTACTGTAACTGGCATAGATACGAAATGGTCATAATAATCTACTGCCTTAGAAAAATAGCTTCCGTACTTAATAGGCCAATTCTCTTTGTTTTTTGGAGGATTCTTTTTTTCAATCTCTTTTAGCTCTGAACAAGCCGACCAAAGTTCTGCATTAGTTAAATTACGAAAATAGCCCATAATAATACACCTTTCACTTAATATGCTTATGATTGTATATAAAGGATAACACAATTTTTCTTGCTTGTCAATAGAAAACAACAAAAAAAGAGAGGGAATTACCCCTCTCTTTCGTAAGTTAACTCATCAGAGAAAGGCCAAGAAAAATTTTTCTCTTTATGTAAAATATATATTTTCCAATGATATCCTTTACAATGTCCGATTTTGTTTTTACTTCTTTTTATGCAAGTTGTTATTGCTCCACTTGAAACGTTTAACTTTTTACAAAGTTTGTTAAGTCCGATATAAATTTTTCTGTTTTCTAAACAAAGAACAGCTTTTTCATAAACTCCCACGCATTTTTTACAACCATTACTACGAGGAGGGGTTCTACTATTAATAGCAGCTTGCCAACTGCGTCCGCATTTTTTACATTTCCACCAAGCTTTTTTGTTAGAATTTGGAGATATTAATAAAGGATTTAAAACATTTTTATCATAATCCCATTCTTCTAATAAATTTGGATATAATTCTCCCAAAGAATTTTGATATTCTTTTTGTTTATACTATTTTAAAATATCTTGATAATCTTTGTTTAAAGAAATATTATCTTCCAGATATAAATTTTTTAAAAGTTGTTTTATGGCCCATTCTAAAGAAGAATCATTTAATTTATGTTCTATAAGATTGTTGTTGTTTTTGTCCTCTTTGCTATTTTTTATTGTAATTAACTAAATATCTAAATTTTGCAAATCTTTTTTCTTTTTCTCATCCTTAGTCTAAGATTTTGAATGATAATAACTTCCATTATATTCTATTCCGATACGCAAAGATGGAATATATATATCTATTTCTTTTTTTGTATTATCATATTTATAATTGTTAATACAAAAGAAATGTTTACTTAAATAAAAAAATATTGCTTGTTCGGGAAAACTCGTTTTATGTCCTTTTGCACAATTTGGGCATCCTGCATGAAGTCTTGTCCTACTATTAATAGTTGCTTCCCATGAATATCCGCATTTGTGACATCTCCAAAAAACTTTCTTATTTGAATAAAAAGTAACTTCTTCTGGTAAAATTTGATTTAAAGAATAATCCCAATCACAAAGTAATTCTGGATTTTTAGTTTTTAAATCATTAAAACCTTTTAAAACTTTTCTTTTATTACAATATGGGCAACTATTTTTTCCTGCTGTATGGGGAATATTACTCCATTTACCTTTGCAAACAGGACATTTCCAAAATACTTTTTGATGCGCTCCTGTTGTTATTTCATTAGGCTAAACAGTATTTTTATCAAAATCCCATTGTTCCATTAAAGATGAAACCTAACTAATATACTAAGACATTATATCTCCTTTATAAATAAAAAGGAGAAGAGAATAATTCTCTTCCCCTTTCATATTTAAAACTTACTTAAAAGCTAGCTCTTCAATCTTGTCGTAACGCTTATCCAAAACCACTTCCATAAGTGCATCCCAAGGATTAGTCTTGCCGCTGAGAATCATTTTCAAAGTTTGGATACTAAACCCGCTGACCATGATACCATAATCATTCTTAGTCATGGGAAGACCGTTACCAGTAGTACCGTTTCCGCAAACATTCCAATAACAAATTTTGCTCATCTCATATCCAGCGTTCTTGTACTTCTGCTCAATGGACTTAAGGAAAGCAGGAGCTTCCTTAGCAGTAGCACGAGTGCTGTTATAGCCCCAATAACCATAACCACTGCCAGTATTAAGAGTACGAATATTTACCATAGAATCCCAACCACCATCACTGATAATCAGAATATTCTTTGGCAAATCACTCTGAGGAGAATGATTCTTAATTGCAGTATCAAGAATCAGGTCAAATACTGCTTCAAGGTTGGTATTAGCAATCTCACTATGACGAGCAGCTTCCCTAAGATTTGCACGCAAAGAGTCATGATTAACATTAACCATCTGAGGACGTGCAGAGAAAGTAATGTAACGACCCTTATATGCACCCTTAGCACGCTCTGCAAAGTAAATTGCAAGAGAGTTAGCAACCTCAAGAGCAGTCATACGAGTACGACCAACAGTAGCGCACATAGAACCAGAGCCATCGGCAACAACAATAGTGGAACTATCATCGGTTACAAGATTGGGAAGAGCCTTCCACATGCCTTCAAGGGCGGCATCATAAGAATGAGGAGAAGTACCCCAATCATTCTCGCAATACTTGTGAACAATGTCACAAGGATTAGATACAGAAGAATTAATCTTTGCCTCGCCCTTAGTAAGAGCGTTCAGATAGGCACGACGGCGCTCCTCATCATTACGAAGGAAAGCCTTATTGTAATTAAGGTTTGCCTTAGAGGGAACAGTCTCATAATCAATGCTCTGCCAATTCTGAGAAGACATCTTACGCTCAACAACGTCAAGGTGCTTACGAAGAGCAGACAGACCCTTGCGATACTCACGCTCAGTCAGACCGAGCATATCCATAGTCTTAAGACCACGCTTACGAGTATCATGGCTGTGAGAAGAAGCACTATCAAGCCACTTCGCCATAAGGCTAATGGACTTGCCCTTCTTCATATTAGCCATATCTTCCTTCCACTGCTTACGAATCAGTTCACGAACAACAGGCTTAGTAGTAGGATTATCCATGACAACATAGATATAATCCCAACGAGAATACTCAGGAATCATAGGAATCAGGTTCGCCACAATCTGAGCACCACCATTGTTCATCATATCCTTAAGGCAAATCTGGAAGAGACGGCGCTCACCCTGACCCTCACGGATATCGCCAGCATAGAACAGCCAACGAATAGCGAGACGAGGATTCTCACAATAAGCTGCACGGAACTTCTTCACAATATCACCATCGGGCAGGCTACGAAGAGCAGAGATGGAAGTGTTGATGTCAAGAAGAGCAGAACCAGAGGACTTGTATGCAATAGCACCGTTAGAAGTGTACTGCTTATCAGCAGGAAGAGAAGGAACTGCAATCTGAGTGTAGTAACCCTTAGCAGTATTCTCAACCTTGTCCATGAAAGAAGCCTTACGGCTAACTCGGTTGGACTTAGTAACAGGCTTTTCAGGCTTAGGAGCCCAAGCCTTAGTGTTATTCTTCTTGTTAGGATTGTTGTAGTTATACATAATTTTCTCCTTTTCTAAAGGACTAGACTCTTTTTGTCCTTTTTTCAAAATAAAAGTTTTTTGTAGTTTGCTGTGAGAGTCTAACTACTTATGACAATAGATACTATAACAGATGTATCTTAGTTTGTCAAGAGGTTATTAGAATTATTTTCGTCTTTTCCTAAATTTTTTTCGAAATTGTTTATAAAAAGCTGTTTAGCATTTTGAGCTTTATAGCAAATATCATTAGTAATAGCATCTTCTATTCCCTGAAACAATGAAACGAGGGGACATAAAAGTTCTCTTTCATCTTCATTATCCGCTAAAGCATCTCTACTTTTTGCAATAGAAGTAAGCTCTCTTATAATAATATCTTTTGTTTTAAATTCTAATTTTGTAGTAATTTCACCATCAGATTTGTCAGAAAGTTTTTCAAATTGCTCTTTAGATAGATATTTTTTATTTATTGTTACCCAAACCTAAATTTCTCCATTGGTGTCTACTAAAATTGGAATATCTGTTCTATCTTCTGCTCGATTTGCTAACTTTCTTATCCAAGTCTAATAAGCTTTCTATCCTTCTTGAGTCTAAAGCCACTTAATATCAACCATAATTATACCCTTTTATACCCAGTTATACCCTTTACTCAGATTTTAAAACAGAAATTTTAATTCCACCTTCCTCGAATTCATATTTAGCACGAGGAATTTTTACTTTTAAAGTACCAGTTTCTTCATTAGAATCCTGATTTACAATAGGTAGAGTAAAATTTAAATTAACTGTATCATCGAAATTTTTCTCCATGTTAAATTCTTTTAGCTCAAATTTAACAAACATCTTAGATTTTTCAGAGCGAGAAAAATTTAAGCTGAAATCAGATGCGTTATTCAATTGAACAGGATTGTGCTTTAAACATGCAGTTAAGCTACAATACCCTCTAATATTGGCATATTCACACCAAATGCCTTTTTCATTGCAATACCCTTTAACGGGATGATAATCACCTGTATTAGTCATTATTAATTCCCCTTAAAGTAATATTCATAATGTTCTCCGTCCCAAAGAGGATGCTTAATATTTTTTTCGGTGCGCCAATCGTAATATTCGCCATTTTCATCTGCATCAGCAACATAACAATTATCATCAGGGTCGCAACCATTATCATTGCCAGTATAAATACAACTTCTTGGGTCGAAAAGAAAACGCTTTAACTTGTCATCATCTTCAAGAATTTCATTAATGAAGGGAACAAGTTCTCCTGCATGGTCTACAGAACCGCCATTATCCCAAAATTCCCAACCACCATATGTACTTTTTTCTCTTTTATAGGCTGGAACGAAAATTTTAATCTTAAAATCTTCTTCAAGTTTACGCTTAAAATCTTTCGCTTGAGCAAACATATCACAATTAAGCATGGCGGTGTAAAGATAAGAAGCCTTATCTTCTGTGGAAGAGTAGCAACGTGTGTCCCAACCATAATCTTCATCTGCATTAAAATTTAAATAAGCTGGAATATGTTCTGAACCATAATTATCCTTTGAAATAACAAGAGAATGGCAAGAACTTGAATTAGTTTCAAATACGTTTTTACGAATTTGTTTCATCGTTGTTTCCTCCATTTAAATCTCTCAAGAATTGATACATTTCAGTAACAGTCTTATTGCCAACATCATAACGATGATTTACATCACAAGAGTTACAAGCAAACTGCATTTCTACTGCATCAATGTACATAGAAGCACTAGACATATTATCATAGTCTTCGCCCATATACATAGTATTCCAATCTTCCTCAGACATAAGACGTTTAGGCTCAAGCTGTTTAATAGCAAGATTGTCAAAACTAATAACAGAGAACCACTTTTCATCAATCATACGACCAAGATTATCATAGATTGCCTTCTGCTTATTTGTTACAAGTTCCTTAGCCCAATCTTCCTTAACATACTCTTCACCACGACGAACAGTCTTATAGCCAAGAATAAGAATCTTAAGCCCACGATTCTTAAGAGCACGAAGAGTATCCATCGTTACAATGCCATTAATAACATGAAGAACAAGATTAGGATACTTAGAAATAGTCTTAAGGAACTGCGGCTGAAGAGGGTCAACAAGAGAGACACCAATACCATAAATAAGCTTCTCATTAACAAGCTGTTCAATAAGCTCCTGATTCTTCATAAAGGAAAACTGGTGAACAGTCATGTTAGGGATAAGATTCAGCTCCTTACACTTACGAAGGAAAGGAATCAAATCAGGATGAGAAAGAGGGTCTCCACCTCCGATTGCAAGCTCGGTGTATTCATGGAAACTTTCAAGAACCTTGATACCCTGTTCACCAAGAATGTCACCATGCTTACCATTTGGAGTACTGTTCTCATGACAAAAGCTACAACCCTGTGCGCAATTATTAGTAATTTTATAATCACAGCACTCTGGAAAATCAGCCTTGAAAAAGCTCAAATCATTTTCACGAGTCTTGGTTCCATTTGCCAAGTCGATGGAAACCATATAGTTGCCATTCTGATAAGTCTTAATATTGCTCATTAGTCCATTACCTCTCTTCTCATATCATCTTCATTTTCCCAAACTTCTTCAATTGCAGGATAAATAACAGAAGAAGTCATTTTGTGATTACACTTAGGACATACATACTCATAAAGGGGTGGATAAGTAGCATAAACCATTCCACTTCGCTTCATTTCAACATTACAATCACTGCAATAAATACGATGAACCTTGCGATACTTAAGAAATTCTTTTGTTACACGTTCATTATACAGTTTAACTCCATTAGTGTTCACGAGGATTATCCTCCATATACTTCTTTACTTTGTCACCATCATAACGAGAGGGACAAGCATTACAAAGGTAAGAACCATAATATTCACAAGCATGAACCTCTTCCTGAGACTTTGGAGCAGACTCACAATTCAGGTGGTCATATGCACAATAAATCTTCATTTTTATTCGTTTCCTTTCTCTCTAACAATATAAATGTCATTTCCTTTATCTTCAAGAATCTCATAATTCTTTATAAAATCTAAAGGAACTTCTTCTTTTAATTGTACCATGTATCTTTCTTCATAGGTTGGAAAGAAAGCATTTCTAAACATTTTACCAGCAACCAAACTAAGTAAAATAACACCTATAGCACAAACAAGAGTTGTCCAACCAAGTTTGTTTTTAACGCAGTCGATGAAATAACAAAATAGAACTAAGGTGAAACCTATAAAAAGAACCCCAGTAAAAATTAAACCATCAAATTCAGGAGATGTTCTAACCATTTCGGAGGTTAAAACTTCAACACCCTTAATCATTTGTATTCCTCTCTTTAATTATATAGACATTATTATCTTTTCGTTCTACAATATCATATTTGTCAATAAATTCAGAAGAAATTTTATCATCTAACTGGACAAGATATCGCTCTTCATATCTTGGATTAAAGGCATCCTTGAAACAGAAAAAAGCAACCAAAGCTAAAAGAAAGCCCATAGATAAACCAAAGAAGAAAGCTCCCCATTCTTCTTCCTTAACACAAAGAATTGCTACAACAATTGCAGCAATACAGCCTACGACTCCAATAATAGCAGGAAACAGATTACTCAAAAAACTACCAGAAATACAAATAGTCTCAGTAGTAATTAGATTAACACCATCAATCATCTTTGTCAACCCTTTCTTTTAATGTGTAAATTTTCCCTTTTCTGGAAACAATATAGTCTTCTTCAAGTTTTTCATAATCAGTTAAAGAAAAATGGTCGGGGTCAGTAAATCTAATTTCATAAGAAATAGTTTCAACTGGATGCTTCATTGCATAAACATTGAATCCTGCAATCACGCAGAAGATAATTGTTGCGATAACAATAGCACAAAATCCATCCATTGACCCGTTTCTTTTAACCCAATCTACAATAAATGTGCATATACCAGCAATTCCAACAACAACAATAGCAACAGACACAATAAGAACAAACATGTTTCCGTTACTTGTAGTTGTAACTGTATTAAGTACTTCAATGGCTGGGTTATTTTCAATCGACATTTTCTTTCTCCCTAATTACATAAGTGCTATCTTTTTCATTGTATTCAAGAATTTCATATTTCTTAGTAAATTCATTGTAACTAACTTCATCGGAAATCGTTACAGTGTATTCATTATAATAAATTGGATTGAAAAAACAATCATTAAGAGCTTTGCTTACTATAATAGAAGAAAAGAATAAGCAAACTCCTAAAATAACAATATTTAAACTGTTAAAAACAATTTTAAAAAGTTTGTGCGAAGTGGATTTTGTAATTCCAAAACCAACTTTTAGAAGTTGGATTGAACAAAACATTAAAACACAAGCAATTCCACAAATAAAAATAAAAAGAGGAACATCTACATCTTTAGTTACTTCTGTACTAATAATATTAATTCCTTCGAGCATAATCATCTCTCCTTTCGAGTAACTAAATTATACTCTATAAAAAGAGATAAGTCAAGGAGTTAATAAAAAATAATCTCCTTGACCTATTAAAATATTTTTAACTATTAGTTATAACCATAAGCACAAGTAATAACAAGCTTGTCTCCGCTCGGGGAAGTATAGCGAGAAGTTTCGGTTTCAAGTCCCCCGTTACTACAATCTTGCATAAATTCTTGATAGGTCAAACCATCCTCTTCAAAAGAAAAGCTCTTTTCCTGTCTGCGTTGCTGGGCAATATAATTATAAGTATACTCGTCTCTTTCTGCCTCTGTAAGTTCAGACCAGTCTTTATAGTACTTCCCTTTATATGTGTTATATCTTTCTTCAGCTTCTACTTTATCTTGCTTAGTAATATTAATGGAGTTTTTAATAAAAGTTTCATTCCATTTGTTAAAAAGCATTTTACCTTCTTGCCATTTTTTATATTCATCCTCGGTACAAATAGCAAGAGTGTGAGTAGAAGAAGAATTCGTTTCAAATACGTTTTTACGGATTTGTTTCATTTAATTTTACCTCTTCTAAAATTTTGGATTCTACCAGTTTGTTCATTTTATTTTCATACTTCTTAATAATCATATCAAGAAAAGAAAAACTATGTCCACTATCTTGAGCTTTGAAAAAAGCATTGTACGGCTGACCAAAATCATCATCAATGACTTCAAGATTATCAAAATCATTCCAAGACTTAAGGTCATCAAGGTCAATTGCTACATCAAAGCTAAATTCATACGAAATTCTTTCTATTTTGGAGTTGAAAAGACAAAAATGATAAGTCATCCAATAATGGTCAGACTTTTTAGATTCTCTCCAAAATCCCTCTTTAAACCCTGCGTCAGTAAGAAGAACAATTTGTTCTGCTGTATTTAAAGAAAGAAAATAGTCAGATAATTCATAACGCTTCATTTTGCGTTTAGTCTTCATGTTTGGAGTCTGCATCTTTTTTCTCCTTTTCCAGTTGAGCTAAATATTGCTTGTGCCATTTTTCTTGTTCTTCAGCATAACTATCATGAATAATTTTTGATGTGTCAAAAAGACCCGATTTTTTGATGTGGTCATAAATGGTGTATTCATCGCCATCAACAACTACAATATATCTCTTATTAATTAAAAATTCCTCAAGAGAAATATTATAATGCTTAAGCCAGCCCTCAATTTGATAGTCATCAGTACCACCATAGTTGGGGACAGGACTTTTTGCTTCTACATAATCTTTAACATTTGAATCCCAAACATAATCTTTTGTATCAAATTCAAAATCTATGAATCCATCAATATACTTCTTGCAAATTTCTCGAAGTTCATCTACAAGATTGCCGTTAGAAGAAGCAATAGCATATCTCAATTTACCCTTAAAAGTTGTCAGCATATCAAAAGGTGAACGGTAAAACTCAAGAGAAGATTCCCACAATCTTACCTTGCCCTCTCTGGTAAGATAAAACTCATCGTTGATTTCTTTTCTCGTATAATGTTCATTATCAGTCGTAATTACAAGAGAATGACTTGAGCTACTATTAGTTTCAAAAACATTACGTCTAATCTGCTTCATATTATCTCCTTAAAATCCAGTCTGAGCACTTTTGAAATTTAAGGTGTTGCTGACACCTTCAACCTCTGCAACAATATCATCATATTCTTCGCCATCATAAGTATACTTACCATTATTCTTCTTGTTGACACGAACATGTCCATCAAAATTTTTAATAATAGTAGCACAATGCTTAGGAAGGTCAAGATTAGGGTTATATTTAAGAACTTCGCTCATAAGGAAAATACCAACCTGACCAGAATCAGCACAGAACTCTCCCATCTTTTCCTTGGTCAAAGAATTAAAAACAGTGCAAGACCAATCACCATAAATAGTGTCGCAGACGATAAAAGTATTAAGGCCAAGCTTTTCCATGGCTTCTCCGCAGCAGCACTTTCCCCAGTCATCTTCCTGTTCAGAATCCCACTTTGCTACAGCTTTGTTGTAAGCTTCATTTTCAGTTTCGTAAGTGGGAGAAAGAGGAATCACGTGAATATTAGGGTCTTTTGTTCTTGTCCCTCTAATCCACGTTTCATAAGCATCAACAAGCTTCGCTTCTCTCTCAGGAGTACGATGACTTTCAGGAAGGTCGTAGATACGAAGAGGTTTCTTCATTTCAATATAAATAACATCTTCATACATATCAGGAGTAGGATAACCTTTGTGTCCATCCCCAATAATCTTATATTTGGAATAATAATCTTCCATCTTAGGATAAGCATTATAATTCATCTTGCGGTCTTCGCGGATAATATAACAAGGGTCAGTAATGAGAATATCACCAACAAAACGAACGAAACGATTATACTGATTGCAAAGGTTCATAAAAACACCTCTCCTTATTTTTTCTACTAAAAGAATATCATAAGGAGAGGTAAATGTCAAGTGTTTATTAAATTATTTCGTTAGTTTTTTGATTTAATTACTGAAGGGAAATCTCTTCAATAATTTCAAACTGGCTCAAATCATTAGCATCAAACTTCTTGTCCTGCTCACAATACATAATACCCACAAGACCAAGAGCACCAAACTGATTAGGAAGAGGCATAATCTGATATACACGATAAATCTTTCCATCAATTGAGTTCTTCTTCTTACACTTAAACATACAACTATTATTATTAGACATTTTAATTACTCCTTAATTGTTTTTTCACCCTGTTTTTGCAGCTTTTTTATTAAAAAACAAGAAAAATTGTTAATTTTTTAATAAAAATTGATACGATAAAATTTCACTTTTATTCTATCTTATTTTATTTTATTTTTGTGTTAGTGATTGTCATTGTCGATAATCAAACTATAACATTTATTAAAAATATAATCTTCTAATGTAATTCCATCTCTTGCAAAAATATAATACATTCCATCAGAAACATAATAATCAAGACTTTGATGGTCTACATAACCATCTTCATCAGGACTAATTTCAATTCCTGTAATGTGAATATCATGCTTAGAAAGAGCGTACTTTACATCATCTTCAAACTTTTGGAAATCATCAGATTCCATAACTTCTTTAATAGCTTCTTCTTTATCTTCTTTGCTGCTCCAATTAACATTATAACCTTGGAAACAAGTTATAGCAGTTAAAATATATTCAAGTTTAGCTATTGCGCTATTGTCATCTAAATCAGAATCCCAACCCCATCCAAAGGCTTCAAAATTTAATTTTAGATACTTACCGTAACCATTGTGGCCATAATCTTCTTCAATATAATCATCTAACTGAGTATAATCATAATTATCTTTACTACTAATACTCAATGAATGAACACTTGAAGAATTAGTCTCAAAAACATTTTTCCTAAGTTGCTTCATTAATACCTCACCCGACGTAACTGGTCAAAAATTTCAATCCGCTTATCAAAACCTAAAGACCATAACACATCTTCCATTAAACTATCCATCGCTCTATGTCCCCAACCATTTAAAAGAGTTGCATCACCTTGGCATAAATTTACAATCTCTTGTGCTCTTTCAGCAAATTCTTCTGGCGTAAAAGGAACAACTGTTTTACTTTCCAATACTTCCAATCATTAAAGTCTCCAATCTTGGCTAACTTTTAGCCAGCATCATAAATCCTCGAAGGGATTTTGCCACTATCCTTTTCAGGAACATAGCCATCATCTCTATTAAATTGTACATCAGGCTCAAATAGAGGTCGGAAATCTCCATCACCATCACTATAGAAACCAATTAAAGTAGAATGTCCAATTTTTCCACAGACTTCCATATAACGTAACATAGAAAGAAAAGAATCAATCCATCTTTCTTCCATGGTACACTTAATATTAAAAGTTTTTTCCATTTCAAAAACTCCTTGAATATTTTTATAAATAAAGTATAGCATAAAAAAACAAAGTTGTCAAGAAGTTCTAAAAACTTTTTTCTTGACAACTTTGCAGCAACTTGTTAATTTAATTACAAATCATGTTTCTTGTAATACTTCCTTGGAAGTCTATGCGCAGGTTCAGACATTCCACCTTTTAACAAATTATAGAATTCTAATCTCTTATGTTCAGGTGTAAGATATTGGTCAATCCAAGAAAATTCAGGATGCTCTTTCTTATATTTAAGTCTATCATTCCAAATCTTCTGATGTCTTTTTTGACAAAAAGCATACCATTCAGAATGACTAAGACCACTATAATCAACTACTGAAACAGAGGTTCGTGGAGCTTTATCTAAATACTGCATAAGCTCTGTTACAGTATTAAAAGTTTTCTTGAAAGAATACTCTTGAGAAACATTACTTCTGTATTTTGCTTTATTATGACGAAGAAACTTAACTTCAAACATTTTCTTTCTCCCTAAACATCTTTTCAAAATTGAGCCCCTGTTTTACATAAACTAAACCATCTTTTCCAATTACAAAATAATCTCCAAGGTCAACAAATTCTTCATATTCATCATGAGAATCATCTTCTGGTCTATAAGCAACAAAAGCATTTCTACCTTCATTATCAAGATTATTTTCAAACCAAGTTTTGTTAAGATTTTTAAATCTTTCAAGTGCCTTTTCAGAATATTTAATAATATTCTTAATTTCAGTATTATGAGCTTTAAAGAATTCTACAACTTCGTTCCAATTATCTTTTTCCCACTTCAAAGCTTCTACTTCATAAGGAATGATTTCGTAAATTTTAGTAGACATTGTATTTCCCTTCTTTTATCTGCTCTAAAATTTCCTACACGATAAACGCTAACACGAATGTTGCCTTATCCATTTACCTTCTTACTCCAAATATAGAAGTTCCAAACCACCATCGGAAATCTTTTAGAGGATTGCTCCCGCTACCTTTAAGCAAGTTTAGTTCGTCGTAGCAATCTGCGTTGGTGAAACGCCTTACAACCAAATCAATTATTGAATGCTTGCTACATCTTGTCTTAAGCCTTTTCTAGTTCGCTAAAGTGTTACCTTTAGCTTAGTTATATAATAGCACTTAACTTTCATTTTGTCAAGTACTTATTACATACTTTTCAAAATTTTTTTAAAGTCGCTGATGTGTAATTGGGTCAAATCCCTCTTGTTCAGAAATATCTAAATATCTATTATATTTTTCCTCATCTAAAGGAGAGTGTTCCATAAGATAATTGATACTCTTCTCCATTGTTTTAATTTTCTTTTCTATGTTTTCAATTTTCTCTTCGTTGTATTGAATATGCTTAATCTCCCATTTAACGCCAAAAGTATAACAATATCCAATATAAACAGAGAAAGCTATTACTAAAACAATATACGACAATATACTTGTCGTATGACAAGTAGTTAAATAATGGGCTCCAATAAAAAAGTAAAAAGCATTAAGAATTAATCCTAAAATACCATGCAGCTTTTTATTATTACTTTCCATCGTTTGTATTACAATAACCCCCTTCTCTTTAACCATTCATTGATAAATACCATTAAATTGTTTTTTGCAGATGCTAAAGAATCATTCCAAGTCCATCTTGGGGGCGAAATAGAATTATAATATTTCTTATAAACCATTGCTTTAATTGACAAATGCAAATCTTTTTCTTCTTGGTCTATAGAAATTTCATCGTTTGGAATTAAAGTAAATACAAGTCCTAAATGACTATATGTTGTAATATCTTGGAGACTGTGAAGCAATTCTCCTTGCCATCTTTCCCACTGGGGCATATTTCTTTGTCTCCTTTCTTTTTACTTTGTTTTATTAATAATTTAGTTAATTGGAGGAAACCAATAATATCCTAAAATATCATCGTTCTCAGCTTTTGTCTTGTTTTTATTATTGTTTATTTCTGTAAAATCAATTACCTTTACTGGCTTCTTAGGATTATTTTTTTCTTCTTTTTCTTCTTCCTGTCTCTTTCTTGTAAGAGCAATTACCTTTTTATAGTAATCAGAGTCCTGCAAAAGCTTTTGAGCAATAGATTGATAAGTAGCCATATTGGTTTTATAAGTCTCTTCTAACTTTTGCATTTGCTCTAATAAACGTAAATAAGACAAATAATTCTTACAAGTGCAATAATAGGTATCTTTCTCTCCAGCAATCATTGGCTGAGAACAGAATTTGCACTTTGGAATTGGTCTATTTTCTAAAGAAGGAGAAGAATTTTCATCCTTCCCCCCTTTAATTACAGTAAGATTATTTCTATCCATCTTAATTACTTATTAGAAGTACCAAGTACTCCACGTTCTGCACGGTCTTCAACTCTCTTGTCCATCCAGAGCAAACACTCTTCGAGATGAGTAAGTGCAATCGCATTCTCACGACAAGCAAACTCGCCAGACTGAAAACCCTGAAGACGGTCACGAACAATCTCAAGAAGGTCTGTGTCAAGAAGTCCATGAATTGAATCCATTTCCTTGCGAGGGCCATTCTGGAAAGCAATAGAATAGGGAGTCTCATTACCCTGACCATCAGTTACAACAACATTGTAAACATGATTGGCATTACCAATGCCCTTTTCATCTACTGCATACACAGTATTAAGGTTGTTCCTCTTCTGAATCGTATTAAGCTTACGCATTTAATTTACCTCTTTATCAATTAATTTGCAAATCCAAGGAATTGAATTTGTAGAATTTGTATACTTATAAGCTACACAAGCAAGAACTGCAAAATCAAATTCTTTGTAGCCTTCAAGACCAACATGAATTTTCCCGTCTTTGTCTTTATAAGCAGGAAAATAATATTCTGTATCTTCACGCTGAGTAAGGGTAAGAACACACATATCCTCGCCAATCATCGTACCAAAATAACGCCAAGTACCCTTAGTTCCTCCTGCGGCTTTTTCAAACTCAGCAACTTTCTTTTCATTTTCCTGTTCTTTCTGATACATCCCATAGACATAATATTTACGCATCTTAGGAATCTCAGGAGACATAAGAGTAGAGAAGAATTCCTCAACTTCTCCATATGTAATAGAACTATTAATTGCCATATCAACTCTCCTTTCTATTTGTTTAAATATTACCATACATCTTTTTTCTTGTCAAGTGTTTATTAAAAGTTTCTTTCAAAAACGTGTAAAAAAAGGAAGAAGCCATTTGACCTCTTCCTCTTTTTGGAGTGAATTTATGAAAATTTTAAACGAACTACTTTTTATTATTGATTACTTACAACCAAAGCGCTTCTTGGAAATCGCTTCAATCGAAGGAATCTTTTCAGTGTTGATACTCTTCTTGGCACAATAATGTTCAATGGTTGCAACCAGAACTCGTGCATCAAGAAGCATTGCAAGAATCTTACGGTCAAATGCTCGATGATACTTTTCAAGAGCCTTGCCACGAGCAAACTCCTTACCAATGTCCTCAACGAACTTATCACCATCAGCATGGTTTACCTTTGCCTTACCACGATAGCTGTTTTCAAGAAGAGTGTTCTCCCAAATGCCTTCAAGAGAAATAGTCTTCATATCAGCCTTTTCACAAAGACGAGTAATAACATGCATTGCATCAAATGCAGTATCAGTTACCTCAGCCTTGACTACGCCACCACTCTCATAAACACCATAAGCAATGGAAGAGTTAGACGGTCGGGAAATGTCATTCTTGCAGTTGTCACACATAATTTTTTGTCTCCTTTAATTTTTGTCTTTTAATTTAAGTTTGTATTTTACAAAAAGAATAACCTTTATATTTTTCTATCTTATTATTTACTAAGTCAGTTATTCTTAATCGTGCAGTTTTTAAACTAACATCCCACAATTTGTTATCTATCATATACTAAGCAGCTTCAACCTATGAATTAAAAACTAAATTCAATTCATTACATTTTACTGGAACTTTTTGATAAGGATTTAAAGAGGATTTGTTTAATATCTTTTTATTTTTCTATGTATATTTAAAGTGATAATTATTCAAAGATTTACAAGCTTTATTGTCTTTTATTGATTTAGTAATTAAAACTGTAACAGCTTGAAGAGGATTACTAGATTTTCCAGTATATATTTCTTTTTCAACAAAATACTTTGCCGCTTGCCCAACAGTATTAAAATTTTTTTTAAGTTCAATACATCTTACACTTTTATTCTAATATATATCTTCAAACTATTTAACAAATTTTTCTTTGTCTTTATCTGAAGATACATCTACATCCCAATTTAAAATTACAGGCTTTTTACCATAAAAAGTTTTATCATTATTTATTGCTCTTAATATTTTGTCTTTTACTTGACTCAATGATATATTATGATACTAACTATATATTCTTGAAAAATTCTCTATTGAATCAAAAACACAGTTTGAATTTTCAAAAGTTAATTTATTATAAAAACAATTGAAATTTGTGGTTCCCCGAAGAGTTGAATTATAACCTTTTTTAAAAGAATTATAATATTTTATCCAATATTTTTCTCTTTCATCTAAATCTTTCGTTTCACATTTTTCTATTTCTTCTACCCAAAAATTTTCAACCCCATATTTTCTTATAGCATTATAAATTGCATAATGGCAATCTAAATTTTGAGCTTCTTGTAAATGCTCTTTCCAACGAATTTCAACTGTTCTTGAAGTCTATCCAATATACTTTTTATCGTTTATTGAATTATGAATAATATAAATACTTCCTTGCATAAACAAAATCTCCTTCACAGATTTATTTAAAAAAAGTAAAGCTTGACAGCGAAGGTATCATTATCTCATTGGTTAATTACTCCAATGTTCCCTTTACTTTTAAATTGGCAGCGGAGTTGAGATTCGAACTCAATCTAACCCACTCAGAATGGTACGGTTTTAGCTTGCTACTCTATGTCACCATAGCCGATAAAAATCGTTGTAGTCTGGAGCACATTATCACCTTGCCTTTCGGTTTAGGTGGAGAGTCTATGCTCTCTACACATTTACAGTTTTTTGAACTGATTTAGCACGGGATAGTCTTACTAACTTAATAATAAGATGTCAACCGTTTTAGCCCTCTTTATTACCTATTCGTTTCCAAATAGGAGTCCCTAATTCAAGACCGCTGTGCTAACCGTTACACTACTCCGCAATAATAAATTAAATGAAGTTTGAAACTTCATTGGCACGCCTGACGAGATTCGAACTCATAAGATACACTTTAGAAGAGTGCGGTTTTATCCAATTAGACTACAGGCGCTAATAAAGCTAGACTCATTTTTCAAAACATATGTAATCCCAAATCACAAGTCTCTAAGTAATTGCTGTAAGAGTCTACTTTATTTGAATTTGCTACCGTTGGTGGGAATGGAGTGGCTCGAACACTCAACTTCCCGATTTGGTGTTTTAGACAAGTCTTGCACTTGCATTAAAAGTTTTACTTTTAAACTACTAAAACATAAGTCGGGCCCTCTGACCAATTGAGATACATCCCCATATAAAATCCTAGACACTTTAAAAATCTAAAAAAGTATTTATTCCAATTAAATATATTTCCCAGTATTTTTATTTTAATTGCTGTTAGTGTCTACTTTCAACATTACAGGACTAAACCCTATCCTTAATCTTTTTTCAAGCAAAAATTAAATAGTTAAATTGCTGTAAGGGTTTACTTTTAAATCATCAATAACTTACCATCTTGTTTGTAGTACTCCAAACAATTCAATCTTGCACCGTGGGGGATTCGAACCCCTTCTTAAGCCCTCCGTCGAGTGACTCCAACCTTGGTACGGCACTTATAAACTAGACGCATAATACTAACAAAGGAGAATCATGAAAGCATCATAAACTAATTAGCAAGGAACAATACCCTAAATCTTTTTTAATAGAATTTGATTTTATTATTGTTTGCTGTAAGCGTCTACGTTAATTGTTAAAAAATTTTTAATCTTTTTCAAATTCCCAATTATAACCCCGAGCTGTTTTCCTTAACCCGTTCGCACATTGAGAAATATGCTCTATTTTAGTTTCAACATAAGCTTGATTAATAGAAGAATAGCTTTTAATTAAATTACCATTTAAATCTAATTGCTTTACAGGTTTCTCAATTCGTTGTTGTTTTTCTTTTTTTGGTGCTTTATAAGCAGATGATTTACAGGATAAACCATAATTATTACACCATTTTCTAACTGCATTATCAGAAATACCAAATTGGTTAGCTATTTTTGAAAAATTACCCTTTTCTTCTTTTAACATTTTTTCTAACTCTTCTTTGGTTGGTCTATCTTTTTGTTTTCTTCTATGCTTATTAGCACAATCAAAACAATATAGAGAATTATTGGTAATTTCTTTTCCACAACCCAAACAAAATCTTTTGTTATCTTTGTAAATTTTAAAATATTTTTTGTAAGATTTTGGTTTGTTGTTTTTTACCAAATCAAATTTTTTTAACTTCTTCTTTTTTAACTCTGTTTTATTTTTCCGCCCAAAAATAGGAAGCTATCTATCGCAATTAGGACAAACCCACCTTAAATTATCAAGTCTGTTATCTCGGTTTTTACCATTAATGTGGTCTAATGTTAAAGTTAAAGGTTTTCCATTCCAAAACGGTTCCTATCCACATATAGAACATTTATACTCAACTATATTTAAAGCTAAAAAATGTTCTCGCACACAACTCTAACTAACATGAGAATCTTCTTTGAAAATTTCTTCATCAGATAATTTCTTTATGTATGTCTTTGGAAGAAAATTAACTTCTAAGTTTTTTTCTTTTATAATTCTCTTTAAATGCCGACGATTAGCGTTTGATGTAGAATTATATCCTAATTTTCTTAAAGCGTCAGAATAAGAAGAACTATTATTTAAAATTTGCTATAACTCTTCTTTTGTGTACTAATCAATTAAAATATCCATATATCTCCTTTAATTGGCTGAGCATGAGGGATTCGAACCCCCACCATTAGGGTCAAAGCCTAATGAACTACCATTATTCTAATGCTCAATATTTTTGTACTTCGCCCCTGAATCCCGATTCTCCACAGAGGACATCCATCTCATTTCTGAGTCCGACAGGACATGGCTTATTTTATTTATCGTACTGTTACCACCACGAAGTACACAAAAAAGGAAATCTTGTCTGTCTACAAGAGAGAGACATTTGTTTTTCTGGAGTGGACGGGGGTAATCGAAACCCTATCTGCGGAACCGGAGGCCACCGTTTTAGCCATTAAACTACGTCCACATATCAAAGATTTACTTATTTCTTATCTCAACTACATCTTAAGTATACCACATACTCATCATCTTGTCAAGTACTTTTTAAAATTTCTTCTGATAAATTTTTAAAGTATTCTTCTAAGTATTCTTTCTTAAAAGTATATCCGTGCTCATAAAGATATTTCTTATAATCACTATAGATGGATTTCAAAATTGCTACTGAAACATCTTTAGGATAAAGAATCGGATTTCGTTCTTCCATCTTAGAAGCGGTTTCATTAATCATCTTCTCTTCATTCTCATTCAAATATTGGAAGAAAATGTCACTATAAATATCATTGTTTCCGTTTCTTATCGGCATATATACCTCATATAATTTTTATCATTAAGCTGACGAAGAAGAACAAACTTTTGATACCAAAATAATTCAATACCAAGCAAATCGCAAATGGTATTAACATCTTTCATGGTATACTTGGTATACTTGTCTTTCTTTAAAGTTTTAATCAGCTCAAAGATTTCGGAGATTAAAAATTCGTCCATAATAAAAATCCTCTTTTTTATTTTATAAAAAAGTTCATGGAGCTGGATAAGGGACTCAAACCCCTGACATTATGATTACAAATCATACGTTCTATCAACTGAACTAATCCAGCAAATAAAGGACTAAATAATAGTCCTTATCCACGAGTACGTTTCCAATAATTCGCCATTTTGTATTCAGGCTTATTAGTAACTTCCTCAATAAATACTTCAGGAAAAGGCCAAACAAAACTATTGGCTTCTTCCTCAGAATTGAATTCAACTTCGGCATAATAGAAAGCAGTCTCACTTCCACCATCTACAAGATTGAATTCAATTAAATAACCATTATTGTAAAGACCTCTATAATCTTTTACAATAGGATTATAACCAAGTTCATTAAAACAGTCAAACAAAGAATTATCTGTAAGATTTGTTTCAATTTCAGTGCGAGTTAAAGTACCACCAGATTTGAAAGTAAGAGTATCTGGACGATAACCTTTGCCACTTTCAAACCAACGTCTTATACGAATTTCCTGTAAAATTTTTCCATCAGAATTATATTTGATATTAATATAAATAGTTTTAACAATTCCAACTTCGTCAAAATCAACTTTAGGAAAACCAGAAATTAAAAACTTACGTTCGATTTCGATTGAATTATTATTACTCATTTTTTATCTCCTGTCTATATTTTTTATGAAAGTCTTCAATCTTATGTTTAACTGAAGTCACACAAGCATGACCCCAATTAGTTTGTCTAAAAAGAAGATTGCCATTCTTGTCAAAAACCTCAAAATATTTAGCTTTCTTGTTGTTTTTTACAAAATAACCAAGATATTCAAAATCATTTCCATTCCAGATTTTCATATTAAAGACTCCGTTTTTAATGGCACTAGCGGTAAGATTCGAACTCACGAGACGGATACAAGCCGTCACACATCATTTCAAGTGATGGCAGTTATGACCACTTCTGTACGCTAGCATTTATTTTATATTTCAGAGAACAGATAGATACCTTTTTCTCCTACATCCTTTTTAATATCAGTAAATTCTTTATCACTAATTTGAGTCATTGGAGGGAACACACTTTTAAAAGAAGAACAACCATCTTTTTCAATAGAAACCATTTGTTTCTTACAAACTGGACAAGTATAATTCCAAGATAAAATATTAGTTTCATCTTTAACAGTTTTAATTTCTGCTACTTGCATTATCCCTTTATTACAATGAGGACATCTATAAACAAACTTTTTATTACTTGCTGTCTAATAAATGTAAGTCTTAAAATCAGTCATTAGAATTTACTTCCTTTTGTTTTTTGGTTGCTGAAGCATGGGAGTCGAACCCACTATTACTTGGGTATGAGCCAAGCGTGATTTATATATCCGTTTCACTCGCCAGCAATGGTGCTTTAGGCCAGAATTGAACTGGCTACACGTGGATTTTCAGTCCACTGCTCTACCAATTGAGCTACCAAAGCATGTTTAATTCTCTCTTATCCCTACTCGGTAGCAAGTTCGTAATTTATCATGGGTAAATTCGTAACTTACTACCTTTCGGCATTGCAATGAGAGAATTCTCTATTTGTTTTCATTCAATATCAGAAGAAAATTTCTAAACAACCGAGGTTTTTCTTGTTTTTACTGAACTGAAAAACCCAATTAAACAGGTGCGTTCTTATTTTCTGCTGTAAAAGAACCCGACTAAAGCAACATCTCAATCCCATATTTCGCGTAATAAGGTGAAAGAAATTCTAAGTGGCGCTGTACCTAACAGCTTCCTGCAAGGGTTTCCCACGAGCGGGGCAGGACTCGAACCTACACTCTCCACTTTTGGCGGGTATGGAAGGATTTGAACCTTCGACTCCTTGATTAACAGTCAAGTGTTCTGACCAGACTGAACTACACACCCAAATATATTTTCTTGAATTTTAGAGCTGATTTTGGGCTGAATTATACCCTTCCATTCATTTAATTTCCACATCCGTTTGGAAAACCCATCAGCAACCTTTGCAAAGGGTTGAGAGAACAGCGCTATCCTCTCATGGTCTTGCCGACCTAAAATACTCCCTCCCACCTGTTATTAAGAAACAGATAGATTATTTTCCCATTGACATACAGGAAGCTTTTTTTCTTCGGTCTCAGGAGCTTGATGTATAGCCTCAAGTCATGCTGCTACGTCTTATTTTTAGGATAAAAAAGAGATAACAAGAAAAACCATATGCATGTTTTTTAAAGAAACTGCCCTTAAAACTTCGGCTTATAGTAGCCTAAAACTGCTGTTTACCCGCAGACGAGGGCCAGTTAATTATCGTAAACTTGTGTTAATACGGTGCTTTTTATTCTAAGAGAGCAACTAACTCTTATGGTGGACCTGACAAGACTTGAACTTGCGACTTCCTGCGTGCAAAGCAGACACTCTCCCAACTGAGTTACAGGCCCATAATTGAGCTATTCTTTCAAATAGCAACAGAGTTTTTTACAAGAACTCTATAACTTGGCTTTTGTTGTTCATCCTCAGCACCACCCGTTAGGAGCAATAAGCAGTATGCTCGGCTTATTGTGTTTTAAGGTTATATGACCCATAACCTCAATACCTACCCCGATTTAGTTGCAGTAATCAGAGTTTTTGTTTGAATAGGTACGCAACCACCTATTCCCGTAAACACGGCACAGACTTCTCCGTATAGCTTTTCGCTGTAGGCTTTTGATGTTACATTCGCACCCTAACATCTCTCACCATATATCTGTGTTCTACCCATGTGCGGCTTATAGCCTTTTTCAGCTTATGACAGCTTACTTTGCGTTCGAGAACCATTCACTTGTTCTCTACTCCAAGACTTCGGACGGGCGTTGGGGGATGATGTTTTGTTAGTCTATCATCAAGACTATGGTGCAGGATAAGAGACTTGAACTCTTACTCCATTAGGAAACGGGACTTGAATCCGTCGCGTCTGCCAATTCCGCCAATCCTGCATAATTAATACTTAACCTAGACACGTTTTTTGATTTCCAGCAACCACGCATCTTCCAAAGAAGATTAAGGAGTCGAACCTTATCGTTAATTTTCCATATTAAAGCATCAAGTAATTTTGCTGTACGTGTCTACTTGAAAGGAATTTATATTTGCCTATTAGAAAAATAGGAGCGTCAATTTATTAATTTATTGACTAGACTCATTTTTACAAAATCTATTGCTCTATCCGTTGAGCTAACTCCCGATGGTCGGGAGTGAAGGATTCGAACCTCCAACAAACAGACCCATAGCATTTGTGATTGTAAAGTTGCTGTTAGAGTCTACCTGAAAGGAATGCTTTTATGAACAATAAAAAATGAACAATTAGCTTACAAATAAATTTGTATCTTTATCATATTTTTACTATAGCATAAGATTTTCATTTTGTCAAGAGTTTTAAAACAAAAATTTTATTGGTGGGTGAGGAAGGTGCCGACCCTTCTACTCCGTTAGGAAACAAATTTACAGTCTGTCGTGTTTGCCGATTCACTACTCACCCATTTAAATTTCTACCAAATAAGTATAAGTATTAAAACCTTGCTTATTAGAATTGGGAGCTTTTCTTAAAGAAATAGCTTTTGTATTTCCAGCTTTTCTTAAATCTTCCATCGGAATCAGATAAAGATTTTTATCTTTATCCGCACAAAATAACCAATCTAAAGGATGATTTAAAACTGAATCATATCTTGAACCATTTGTGCCACCACAAGAAGTCAAGTTAACTTCATTCTCTTTACTTCCCGTGAATTTACACTAAACAGTTTCAAATTTACCATCTTTTTCAATTACTAAATCATACCATTGAGTATCATTAATAGGAAGATTAACAGTATAACCATTGCTACCAAAATAAGCAATAGCTAAACTTAATCCTGCTCTACCTCTATCTCGATTATTTTCTATCTACATAATTCCTCCATTTAGAAAGGGGATAGACGCTTTTTGTGTATTCTTATTTAACAGATAAGTACAATTAAAATTGCTGTAAGCATCTACTATTGAAGTCATTACAAAATAAGCATTTCTGCTATTGGTGCCCGTGGAGAGATTCGAACTCTCGACAAACGGCTTAATTGTGATGAAAATGAGATTTGAACTCACATCTTCCTTTACAGGACATATTTCTTATACTACTCCATCAAGGCCGCTACTCTGCCAACTGAGTTACACGAGCATAAATACTAGAGACATTGTTGTTATGGACTCCTGCCTTAAACCACTTGGCTACATACTTCAACTGAAGACGTTCGGATTCGAACCGAAGAATGGGAGTTTGGCTTTTTAACATATTTTCAAAATTGCTGTTAGTCTCTACTTTATAAATATCATCTTACAGAAAGGAAATTATTCATCTCAGATAGAGAGAAAGGAGAAACAACTTTTCGTCAAACAATTATTTCTTAACCCTTCGATAGATTTAAGTTCCCCTCATTTAAATCCGATAAAACTTACTCTCACTATCATAAGAATGGATTTCTGATTTGAATAATGGTAGTCGGTACGGGGTTCGAACCCGTGCTACTGACGTGAAAGGCCAGTGTCTTAGCCCACTTGACTAACCGACCAAATTAATTAGCCTAGACTCTTTTGCGTATTATTCACCACAGAGCGCCCTCTGACGAGAATCGAACTCGCTAATGATTGTTTTCAAGACAATTGTGTTAACCTTTTTAAGAATTTGCTGTAAGAGTCTACTTTATTATTCAGGAGGTTTTATTTATGCACTTATTATAGCATATCATCTTTAAGATGTCAACCATTTATTAAAATTTTCTTTTTGCTTTTTTGCTTGTTATATTTTTAAGAAATTTTTATTTTTCTCTTCTCTTAAGATGTATTTATCTTACCATATTTTTAAATCTTTGTCAAGTCTTTATTAGAAATTTCTTCTTTGAAATGATTAGCAAAAATTGTATAATTTTGACTTTTAATAAGCTCTTCAAAAACCTCTACAGGAGGCTCAACAAAATCTCTAATAAGTTCTACTAATTCTGTCATAGAATTAGCTTCTAGAGTAAAAATTAAACCATCATAAGGAATACATCTATAAATCCATTTACCTGATGTACTATCTTGATAACAATCAGCATTAGTCCAAACTTGAGTAGCATCTAAGATACGAGACTCCCAAGGATATTTAATAGTTTCAGAATCTTTCTTATACCAATAATTAAATTCTTTATCTTTTAAAATATCATTGGTTTCAAACTCGCCTACTTCACCAGTACAAATAGAATAATGACCAATAATTTTAAATGAAGAAGTATCCATTACTCCATAACCTCATCATAAGTCAATTTCATGATATCAGGTTTAACAGGATAGAACTCACCTTTAATTCCCTTAACGATATAATCGCCAACAGACGCATAATAGTCTCCCTCAAGAGTATTAATGATAAGATTAGTTACAGTACCATTAATAGTATGCTGAGTAGTAACACAGCAATGAGCACCAACGAACTCCATAATTTCAGTTTCATTAGCACCATCCCAAATAATAGCTTCAATGGTAACTGGCTTCTTAATATATTTCTTAATCATGTTTCTTCACCTTATCCCACTTATATTTGTGTTTAAGCTGATGAAACTTTAACCAAATCCAAAAAGAAAGAGAAGCATCAATTCCATCAACTTGATTCATAACACGATAGTTATTAGAATCCTTTTCAGGATGACCATAAACTACTTGGGCATCATAACACTGAATAAGATGTTTACCATTTGCTTTAGCTATAATACAAAGTTCACTTGTATAATTAAACTTATTATCTTTTCTTTCATAATAAGCGCCATATTCATTTTGACGTACTAATTTATACCCACGTTTAGCAAACTGCTTATCAATGTAATCCATAAAAACACCTTTTTATTTTTATTCTTATTAAAGGTACATAAAACAAGAACTAATGATTACTGACAGACCAGCTTTCCACTTATCTGCCCTCGGTTCGATTAGGGAGAGGTCTACAGAAATATTTCAGCAAACTTGCACCCAATTATCTTGGTCATTTTCATCATCAGTCTTGTTTATTGTATAAGGGCTTAACGCACCCGATTGAGTAAACAGCGGTCTTTCTATTGTTACCAGTCCATCAGACTTGGAGGGCGGTTTAGTGTCGAATACATTGTAACCAGCTAAACTGTATTCCAAGATAAGTTTCGTACTATATCTTACGGATTTCTTGTTTTTTGAAAAGACATCAAGAAATATCTAACCATTCTGTCTTTTGGAGCGGCAGAGAAGAATCGAACTCCAAACATAATAAAAATATTGTCCATGGCTACTTTTATTATTACACCAGTTGCCGCATATTTGCTGTCTCTCCAAGCTGTCACCGCTAATATGGTTGTAGGTTCTGGACGGTCTGAACTTAGTTGCGCCATATACACATCCTAACATTAAGCGATACTCCATCTGTTAGGCGAACTTCCATCTTTATAAGACGGTATCGTAGTTACTGGACCCTATAATTGGATTCGAACCAACTTCCTCTCCCAATGTGGCTGTTATCGCTAAAGAGCTACCTTAGTGTTTACTCAACATCAGTTAACGAGAATGCTCCATTACACTAATGGGGATATAAATGTTATAGACCTTTTAACTATAACTCACAGGTTTCCCCTTATACAAACAAGGTGGCGGGTCATTGCTGTGTTTTTAAAAGAAAGTCCTTGTTATACTTTTTCTTTCAAGGATTTAGTGGCGAAGTAGACTGGACTCGAACCAGTACGCTCTTTCAAGCTACTACCAATTTAGCAAACTGGTGCCTTACCAATTAGGCTTACTACTCCATAATGAGCAATCTTGACACTTTTTTCTAGCCATCCACGGTTAACTATTCCTTGCTCAAGGGATTTGTTAATAAGGAGTCGAACCTTACACGACGTTATTCCAAAAACATAAAATAAATTTGCTGTGAGTGTCAACTTTTGTTTAAATTTAAGTCTGATGGTGGGAATAACAGGACTCGAACCTGTAAGCCTCCGCCGTGTAAAAGCAGCATTCTAACCAGTTGAACTATACTCCCATATAATATTGGTTTTCCATTCCCGAAAGGACTTTCGTATTTTACCAACAAACCTCACGTTACTTAACTTATTTATAGACGCTGAGTAATTACGTCTCAACAACACCTTTATTAAGATAAGAAAGGAAAATTATCTTAGCCTACTGCTTCTTCAGTTACAGTATCTTCATCAGGGATAACATTACCAGTGTTATCAATCTTGTCATTCGAAGGAACAGGATTGGTATTCTGAAGCTGGCTCTCCTTCAACTTTTCATCATGAAGTTCACGATTTACCTCATAAACAGCGGCTTCAATAGCCTTACGAACTTCATCTGCATCAAGAGTGATACCAAGAGCTTCCATCTGCTGATTAAAATACTTAGTTGCTTCCTGTAAACGCTTTTCAATTTCCCGGGGGAACATCTGTTCAGCAGCCTTAACTGCAATTAAAGCATACTTACGAATAAGTTCTGCTTGAGTAAGAGCATGATTAACATCGTCCAACTTACCCTTCTTCTTGAGATAAGGGATAAGGACAACTGTAAAAATCAAAGAGCACAAACCAATTACAGCAACTACGATAGGGGTAATATCAGTCATTTTTCGTACTTCCTTTTTACATTTTGAATTATAACATCTAACAAACGCTTTGTCAAGTGTTTATTAAATAAAATTTGATGGAGTGCGTGACGGGAATCGAACCCGCATGATGACCGACTTGGAAGGACGGTGACTTACCATTAGTCCACACGCACATATGATACCACTCATGTATGAACGGTATCAAACTCTACATTCCACAGAGACTACATTAATATTTAATGTTCAAGAACTTCCCAACTCTCATAAGCAATATGGTTTTCTCTTAAATAAGAATCAAGAATTTCTTTCTCAGTTTGATTTCTGAGTTTTTCAATTTTTCGCTCTAAGTCTTTAATATAAAAACTTTTTCTTTCAATCTCTTTTGTATATTTGCGCAACTTTGCTTTTACATCTTTAAGTAAAATATAAAGACGCTTTTGCTGGTCATCAGAAAGAGTTGCTAATGATTCTAAAGATTTAATTAAGTCATTCTTTCTTTGGCAATATTCTTTATGCTGTTCAATATAAGGCTGTCTTTCTTTTTTAGCAATTTCCACTTTATCTGTAAGATATTTAATATCCTCAGACAGTTTAAGAGTTGCTCCAAGATAATAACTCTGTTTATCTTTAAGCATAGCCTCTTCTGTCATTACAGCATCAAGAGAATAATCTTCATACCAATAATCTATATATTTAAGCCAAACTTTCATAATTACTTTTTCACCGAAGTCACGCCATTAAAATCATACAAACGTACAATATGGCTTAGTCCTAAAGTGTCAGAAATATCTCCACTGATAATAGACCAATCTCCACCAGCAAGACCACACCCAATCATATAAGGCATAGCAATCTCTTCTCCAATAGGAATCATTTCACGAATCTTAAGAAGGCATTCATGAAAATATTCATAGTTGGTGTTTACATTTGGTCCGCCAATACCAATCTGAGAAAACATGTTTAGGAAAACTCTGTTTTTATTTTCCTCAATTCGAAGAACTTTACCATAGAGCTCTTCAGGAGTATGATAACTACAAAACTTATTATACTCCAAATAAACATGAGGATAATTCTTCTTGATTTGAAGAGCAACACCAGCACCCATTACGCCAAAAGTATTAACCTGATGACAAATATACTTTGCCGAAGTCTTAAGGACATCGCCTTGAATAATAGACACTGACATAACCTTCTCCTTTATTCTTTATCTGTTTCTTGTAAATTTTCCTGTAACTTCTTATAATACTGATGATACGAGTCAAAATGTTTTACAAGAAAATCTTTGTATGCTTTAGCAACATAGTTAGCAGAACTTACAGGAAAATCAATCCCCAAATCTTCTGCAATAACATCTACAGCTTTTCTCAAAGGTTCAGGAGGTGTATTGGTCAACTTAAACTTTTTAGTTTCAGAATCATTATCACACCAAGCCTTACCATTTACAACTGTTAGAAATCTAACCGAAGGATTCTTAGAAAGTTCCAACTTGTGTTCCTCACTTCTCTTATAGGGTAACACAGATATTTAAATCTGTCAAGTATTTAATAAAAGAATTTTTTTTATTTTCTTTACTTTTCATTATCGTCAAATTTGCCAGAATAAATAGCTTTCCTACTGACAAACTTAGCAGCAGAAAAAATAAATACAAACAAAGGAAAGAAAAACGCGCCAAAAGATTCTAATGGGTCAGCGAAATCCCAATAATCTTCATCTTCTTCTGCGATACACTTCATCACACGAGCAAAGAAAATCCACAGAATATGATTAAGGATTAAAACAATTGTAATAATTAACCACTTAGGCATATCTTTTCCTTTCTGGCACGCCTACCGAGACTCGAACTCAGAACTAATCTTTAGGAGAGATTTGTTTTATCCAGTTAGACTATAGACGCATACCTTATTTTTTCTTCTTAGGAACAGCTTCAACTACAAAGAGGATAGGTTCATTATTTTCTCCTAAAGTAGCTAATGCTTCCATTTCTGCCTTTACATTAAAAGAAGAGGTTTGTAAACGTCTTGCATAAAATTCATTTCGAGAATTATAAACATAATCATAATTATGACTAAAATTGTTTTCGACATTAATCCCTAATGTTGCTACTGTAATAAATACATCATACTCTTCTTTAGGATTTTCTGCAAAGCCAGTATACCCATTACATTTATATCTTACATAAACAGGCGAACCATTTTCTGTTTTTGTATCAACAAAACTCAAATCATAAAATTTTGTATGACAATATGGACATTCATAATTAGAATTAGTTGAATACTTTTGATGACAATGAGGACAAGTAACCTAATTACGATATCTAAAACTCTTCTTAGACATAATTTACCTCACACTGTAAAACAAGACACAGGAATCTTTACAGGATTCTTTTCTTCCATAACATAAAAAGAAACATTTGAAAGCTTAATATTATTCCACTCTTTCTTAGTTTTAGAAGAATACTTGGGCCAAAAAAGCCCTTCAAACGTTACAAAATTATTTTCAGGGTCAACATAAAGAGTTCTTACAAACCCAACGACTCTTTCATAGACAACATCTTTCTCACAAGTCATTTCTTCACAAATAGGAGTTCTAAAGCAATCTTTAAGACCTTCCCACATTGCGTCTGTAAGCCAGTCTCCCAACTCATCTTTCTTTAAAGTAAATTCTTGAGTAAGGAACTTTTCATCAGGAGAATAATTTTCAACCATTATTAAGTTCCTCAAAAGGAGTAGTATCCTTAGTGGGAGTGCCAAAGGTATTTAGAACAGGAGTAAGATTGCCTTCAACATCAGAACAATAATAAAGCCAGCCATTCATATCAGAAACAATATGATAAACACGATTCTGTTCATTCTTTACCATATAACCAGTATCAGTAAAACCAACAGGAACGTTATCTACATCAGCCCCAATACTATTCTTGCTATTATTACAACCAGACAATGCCAAAATTGCAATAAAAATCACAACAATAAGAAAACTAGCAACAAACTTATTCCAATTCTTCTGCATGATTAATTCCTCACTTTTTTATAACAAATTTTATATCTTTTAATTTGGTCGAGGCGACAAGATTCGAACTTGCGACCCCTTGTTCCCTTGTGTTAGAAACGAGATTCGAACTCGCAATTTTTTCAACAATTCCATTCTGTCATTCTAACAAAACAAGTGCGCTACCAACTGCGCTACGCCTCGAAATATGGGCGAGTTATAAATCAATTCGTAGTACAGGTACTACTGTTTTCTAACTTCCCTCGCCTCAAGTTTGTTCAATATGTTAATTCAAAATATGAGACACATTGTTTTTTACTGCTAATTCTCTTGCTCTAACATAATTCCCCCGTTTAGGTGTTAAGCCTAAATTTAATAAAGCCTATCTAATATTGGGGGCTTTTATTAAAGCAGAAACAAAATCTTCATCGGAAACTTCTTTTGCTTTTTCCTAAATATTTTTACCACAATAATTATCTGTTAAAGCATGACAATTAGGACACAACAACTGTAAATTTTCTTCCTCGTTATTAAGTCTATCTCCATCTAAATGATGAACTTGCAGAGGAATTTCCTACCGTTGCCATTCTGTTAAACCACAACATTCACACTTACGACCTCTTTTATAAGACAAAGCTTTTACTGCATCAGCAGATTTTACGGCGTTTCCTTTCCTAAAACGAGAATAATCAAAATTATTCTAATTCCATCCCTATCCTGTAAAATGACCTATATCGAACTAATATTTTTCTATCATCTTTTTTAAAGAAGGTAACGAAGAACCCCGACTATCTGCATACCGTATTTTTCTTTTTAATTCAGCAAAAGAATTGCTTTCCTAAACAAATTTCTATAACTATTCTTCAGAAAATTTTTCCCATTTCATCATAAAACCATCTCCTAAATAATTTTAAAAAATAAACAAAGCTTAATATTAGGAGTATTATTATCTCACCAGCTAATTACTCTGATGCTACCTTTGTTTATTTGGTACGGGTAGTGGGACTCGAACCCACACGCCTACAAGACATTTGAACTTAAATCAAAGGTGTCTACCAATTCCACCATACCCGCATATTTTTTATTGTTTGTCTTTTCCCTTTCAACATGATAATCATAACATACAATCATCAAGTTGTCAAGGCTTTAATAAAACTTTCTTTTTATTTTTTTCTTGAATTTTTTATTTAGATGTGTACCCAAAACCGTTAAAATGGTACACTCGCTACCTTTTAATTTTATAGTTGGGAAGGTGTCTTTTGGCAACATATCACGCACCCTGAGTAAGCAAGGCTGCTGAACCACGTTTCTCTATGAGTTATCTTACTTTTCTCACAGCTACCGATTAACCAACTGTATATTTATATTACCACACAAACACTATTTTGTCAATAGTTTAATACTAAAATTCTGACTTTTTCAATGTAGGAGTAATATCTAAATTAGAATTTACGCTTGTACGAGTATAAGTAGAACCAGCCCAATCTGTCCCCCACATGTCAGCCTTGGTAGTAACATACTTCTTATATTTGCAAGAAAGCTTTACAGAAAGGCACTCAGGATAATCTTTAATACTTTTCTTAAGCTCATTAAAAGATTCTTCTGCTCTGACTACATCATCTGTGTACTTACAAATTGCTTCATTTTCACACCCTGAACAAACACAAGGCATACATCCTCGACCTGTATTAAGCGTCATCATTGTTTTTCTCTCCTTCCTTATAATATTCGTTTAAAATAAGATTATAACATAAAGTATTTGGATGATAATACGGATTATCATAAATCTGGCTATCATCCCCTGTAAAACATTTCATAATGCCAGCGCAAACTCCAGAGGAACGACTAATACCAGCATTACAATGAACAATAATTACATCAACCTTATCATACCATTTATTGACAAAATCAATAATTTTCTTAGCATCATCTTTTGTCATTAGTTGATAAATACGAGACTCGTAGACAAAGCCATCAGAATTTGTAAAATTTTCTACAATTGAACCTTCGTCTTTTTTCCAGTATTGCATACCCTTATAAGGCTGAATATCATCAAAGAAAAGAGATAATTGAGCCTTAATATTGTTAAATTTGTTAGGAAGTTGACGTACTCCCATCTCGGCAGAATCATTAATGCTGATTACAACAGAAGATTCTTCATGAGAACCATAACTATATTTAACACAATCTCTACGACTCATAACTTTAAACTGCATCGGAAAAATCTCCTTTCTTATTTATATAATTTAATCTAAACTTACTCTACGTCTATATCTACATTCACGAACAAACCAGTCTTGTAATTCTTTTACAGTCATTGGTTTTTCAGGTGGTTTTAATTTATATTCTCCATTTTCATCTAAAGGTTGACCAGTATAACAATAAGCTCTAACATAACATTCTGCCGCAGGAACCATATCTTCTGGATTTTTTACATAATGGTCAGCTATAAATCCAACTGCAAATTTTCCAGCAGTAGTATAAGTTTTTACATGTCTTGACAGACAAAGATATTGTCCTCTATCAACTGGCTTATTATTATATTTGTATTCTCCTAAAGCACAGCCAACATCCCACAGTTCCATATAATAATCTGTATCTGTAGGATAAATCTTTGTACCTTTTACATTTAGGTTGCTAAAATCAATTAACTACTTTGCTCTTGCAATATTTTTAAACAGACTCATTGGTAAATACCTTCTGACTAATAAAGTCTTTACCTTCTTCACTTGTTAAAATTGGCATTTCATAATCAAGAATCCATTTATAACGAATAGTCTCTTGACCATCTTTACCAATAACAGTAGTAGGAATACGATAAGCACAAGTACCACGTTTCTCTACTGTCGTATAATCGTTCCAGTTTACACCCTTTTCAGTAAACATCTTATCCTGTAATTTGGTAGTATTAATACCATGAAGTTCTTTTTGAGAATACAAAGATTGAGCAACTGCCTGAATAGAATTTCGAGTGCAATCTTGCTGTCTCCAAACAAAATAATTATGCACTTCAAAGGCAGGGACAACAAATACTCTACTATCAAAAGTAGGCATTTCTTTTCCCTTACGAACCATTTTCCAATCGTAAGAATCTTGGTCCATATTAAAAATATCCAAGGTTGTATCAATAATAGTATTCTCAGCAAAATAATTATTAAACCAAAGAGTACAAAGAGCCGCAGATGTACTAACAATTTTCTGAATATTATTGTCAAACCATGGCTGAGAATTTCTTTCGCTCTGAATCATGACAAGAGAAATTTCATCTGACTCAACATAACCAAACTTAACATTTGGAATAATTTCACAGAGCTTAAGCATAGTCTGTTGCATGGTTTTAACAAAAATAGGGTCGAAAGGTTTCTTCATACCACGGCAGAATGAATGAAAGTGCTGACCGTCAAGCCTAGCAATAACAGGAAGATTCTCAGGAAGATAATTACGATATCTATTCTCGTAAGCACCTTTCATTCTGTCGCTTAAAGTTTTATACTCCATTTTCTTTTTCCTTCCTCATTCTCGTAAGGTCTTCAATATATACTGGATAACCATCATCATCGAAATATGCAAGCTTCTTATAACTCTTCACTCTTTTTTCGTTCTTTTCCTGATAATCAGCATCAATAGTAATATCAGTCTTATTATTTTTAGGACAGAAAATCAATGCCACAGGAAGATTTTCCATTGCCACCTGAATGTTTTCAACTTTGTTTTCTTCGATTGTTTCTGCGAAATAAAAAGTACAAGGAATAAGTTCAATATATTCAATCTTGTAATCTTCATCTAACTGCTTACGATAAGCAAAACTTACATTTGCCTCGTGGCATTTCTCAATAATTTCTTTTAGTTGCTTATTTGTAAAACAATAATCTCTATATCCCTTTTTAAGAGAACCCACAACAGAGTCTACAAGAGAAGGAAAATCAGAAGGAATACCAAAAGTTACACTAGAAACAGTCTGCATTTCACCAATCATTTTATCTAATCTCCACTAAATATCGAATAGTCATCTGTCTATCATCGTAAACGATAATTTCATCGTTGCGAAGCATAGAAGTGTTGCCATGAGCCCACAAACTCCAAGCTTTAGGATTGTCCTTTTTTAGTCTCTCAAGATTATAAGAATAATACTTAGAATCAAAAGAATAGGCATCAACACTGTCTCCAATAGCTACATCAAAGAAAGCAAGGAAGCCGCAATTCTGATAATCACGAGTCCAATATCCACCTAAAGAAGTATAACCAATAGATTTAGCTACTCCTCCTTTGTACTTTTCAGGATTGGACCAATAAATTCCAAGCCCGAACATACTTCCTGTTGCAATTGCACCAACAGGACGAATTTTCAAGCCCATCTTAAGAATGTTAAAACAATTCTGATTTCGGCTACCATGACAAAGAAGTTTCACATTGCCGATATTATTTTCAGAAGTGAACTTTTGATAATTCTTTTCCGTTTCAAGATTAGTAACTCGCCAAGCCTTGTAAAATTTCCCAGCAGAATCACCCATTGCCTTTTTAATTTTAGCAATATCTTCCTTAGTAGCTTCTTCCATGGTAATACCCATCTTCTGCAAAATGCTTTCAGAAGCCTTAATCTCAGAATCAGTGTCAGCAATTTTTGCCTTGGGTTTATAAACTTGACCAGCCATAGTATCAAGCAAGCTCTGTTCCTCGGAAAGCTTTTTATCATATTCAGAAGAATTAGAAACAAGACAATCAGAAACGCGCTTCATCTTACGAGGAACAATAATGAACAGCTCGTTTAAATTTTTATTAAATTCCTCAACAGACCAATTTTTATAGTTTGCTGCAATGTAGTCAATCTTTTCCTGAGCAGCATCAATCATAGCCTGAGTAACAGCTTCAGCACGAACAGAATAAGCAGATTGAATAGTCTTGTTAGCATAATCCCAAAGACGTTTGACAATCTCTCGAACAGACAAGTTTTGAACCAAGCCAAATTCATCTACACCATTAGACTTGTCTTCAACTTTAGAATCAGCAATAACTTCCTGCATTAAATCAGAACGGTCAACATATCCCTTCTTCAATTTAGAAGAGAACGTAGAGCTCCATTTGGACATAGGATAAGTTTTAGTTTGAGGAGTAGCACCAACACGACCATATTCAGCAGTAAAGGTATCATCTCCATTTGGACTAATTTTATAATACTTGTTATGTCCAAGGTCTCCAAAATTAGGGTCTACAAAGATTAAATATTTGGGAGTATAATCCATAATTCCATCTCCTATAAGTAAATCTCTATGATTAGATTACCATAGAGATTTACTTTTGTCAAGGGTTTATTCAGTTATTTTTTACTAATCCAATCAGTTAAATTACTGGTAGCAGAAAGTAAGATGAATCTTATAATTCTTGCTTACCTCGTCAAACTTTTTAGCATCTTCAATCGTTTCAGTAAAAACACGAAGAATCATTTCACGAACATCTTCCCAATCAAGATTACCCTTACCACACCCAATAAAAGGCATAGCAAGATAAGAAATCTCTTCATTAATACAATATTGAGCAAGGTCTTCAATACAATGTTCAAGATTAGTCATAGTAATTGGTTCATACTTCTTATTAGCAATCATAAGTAAGAATAAATTCCGAACCCAAATAGCTTCACCAGCACAACGCTCATCAAACTTATCAGGAATCTTATCAACAATATGATAATAATTGTCAAGTCTACGAGCAGTATCACTACCCAAAGAGAGGTCAGCGGGGATACCATAACAGATATTGTAATAAGGAGGAAGGTCGAACATATCCTTATTTACTTCTTCGTACTCAACAGGATTTTCATAACTGGTATCATCGACTTCATCATCTTCATCGGCAAATTCAAGCTCGCCATCACGTACCACAAGAGGACAACCGCAGTCAGGACAATGCATTACCTTGGGCTTCAAAACAGAAACATAACCAGAAGTAGACACAATCTTACCATCTTCATCAGTAGAAGCAACTGCGGTAGTAAAATAATCCTTATCCTGAGTAGAAGTTACCTTTGGCTCATCAAACTTGTAATTGCGACTAAAAATATTAGCCATTTTAAATACTCCTTTTATAATTAATTAATTTTTTCACTAAGTATTCTATCTAATTCTTTTGGACACGCATCAGTCCAATTTGTAATTTGATGACCGTCATAAGAACACACAAAAATCTTTTTCTTCTTTCTGACTTTCAATCCTTCCTCATTATATTCCCAATCAACTGTTCCATCCATATATGGAAAATAAGGACAATTAGGAGTACAACCTTTACATTCAATCTTAGCCATCAAATTATCCTTTCTTAAAAACAACCCATAGTTTCTCGCATAATAGCTTTTTTAAAATCCTGTTCCCTTTTCTTTAAGACATCGTTATCTGGAAGAAGATAGTTATCTGAAAGAAGATAATCAGTATTTCTAGTAGTTATTGTCTTAGAAGGTTCTTTAACAAGATACAAACCTTCTTTTGCACGAGTAGTTGCAATATAACTTAAATTCTTTTCCTGAATATTTTGTTCTTTACTATTCCTAAAATCGTAATTAATTTTAGCTTCATTCAAAACAAAAACATTTGTAGCTTCAAGACCTTTAGCTTTATGGATACTACAAAGTCTAACACAATTAGGAGAAGGAGTCGTATTTAACAGTTTATCAATAAAATTAGAGAATTTAGAAACACTATCAGAAGAGGCATGATGTTCAAGATAACCCTCTAAAATCTCCAACAAAAAGCTCGTGTTATCTATCTTAGAATTTGTCTCCGTTACGGCTTCCAAATGCTCTTCCTCGTGTCCCCCCTCACGGACATTTTTTGAAACGATTTCAAAGAGTTTTTTATTATAATTACTTATTACTTTCTGGAGGAATTTTTTGAGTGTGCCAACCGAGGTACATTTGGATGATAAAATCTGTCTTTTAATTGCCCCTACCATCTCTTTATCTTCAATAAAAATGGGAGTTCCATTTCGAGCTAAATCAAGTACTACTTCAGCTATCCATTTGTTTTTTCTGGAAATTACCATGTCTCCTGCTTTAGCATACTCTGAAATTTTGCTTTTGTCAATAGTTTTAACAAATCCTAACGGAGCATCATCACGAGGAAGAATAGGAATTCCGTATTCTCTATTTACTCTACTAAGATGAGACTTAGCACAACGATAACAAATAGGTAAATCAAAAGTCTTTATGGGCGCAAACATTTTTGGAATTTGATTAAATGCTTGTGCATTAGAACCAGCAAAATTATAGATTGCCTGAAAAAAATCTCCAATAAAGACATATCTTCCTTTAGTTCTTTTAATAAACTTTAAAAAATTTAGCTGAATATTACTAAAATCTTGACATTCATCTACATAAATGTTTGTATACAAAGCCCAATAAGGAACTTCCCAATTATCATATTTGAGTTTATTAAAAGTAATCCAAAGCATATCAGTAAAATCAATTACCCCTTGGGTTTCAAATTGTTGTCTACTTTTAGTATCAAGAATCTTCAAAGTAGAAGTAATTTCACTAATATCAGGAGCAGAATAACCTTCATCGCCATAATATAAAAATAATACATGGTCATTAATTAAACGAGACACATCTTTATTTGAAGACATATCTGTAAGAGTTAATCTGCACAAATTATAAAGATTTACATAATTATCTTTCAAGAAAACTCGTTTGGCAAATTCAATATATCTACCATAACGTTTTGTGATTTCTTCATCAAGAATTTTATGCGGCTTAAAATTATCTAAACTCACAGTTTTTTTAGAGCGTTGAGAACCAAAACCTTTTGGCTTTTCTCCTGAATCCTTAGATTCTTGTTCTACATTATAAAGCATAATAGAATATGCTAAAGAATGCATCGTCATAACCTTAGTCTTAGGATTCTTAATCTTTTTCTTAAACTCCTCAACTACGCTTGCATTAAATGCAATATATAAATCAGAAGTTTTTGAATGTTCAGAAAGCATACAAGCAGTTGTTGACTTACCACTTCCAGCCAAAGCATTTACAAGCATGTTACTTTGAGGATTGTTAAGAAAAAAATCTAAAATATCTTGTTGATATGTACTTGGCTTAAAGTTCATTATAATCAACTCCTAACCATTTTATAACATTCATGTAATACTCTTGCAGTCTCAATTACATCTTCAACTGTATTCTGAGTTTCATTCATAGAAATTCTAATTTCTCCACGAATATAATCTTCTGGAATCTTCATAGCTTCTAACACAGCAGATGCTTTCATATCTCCTGTATTACACGCACTTCCTGTCCCTACATAAATTTCCTTTTCATCTAACATAGATTGAAGAATTTCTCCCTCTACATTGTGGAAGCAAACACACACTGTAGAATTAATACTATTTGCAGGAGAAACAATCATATAATCATTTGGTTCAAATAATTTACCAAGCTCTTCAAGGAAAGCTTTCTTCATTTTCTTACAAGCTAAATCTTTTTCTTTTTGATGTGCAACAGCTTTATCAACAGTTAAAGCTAAAGCATGAATATAAGGAATATTTTCAGTACCAGCTCTACGATTACTTTCTTGGTCCCCACCATAAATTAAAGGCTTAATCTTCTCAACAGGAAAAGTGTCTTTTGAAAAATAAATAAAGCCAACACCTTTAGGAGAGTGTACCTTATGTCCACTAAAAGTAGCAATATCAGCCATGTGCCTAATATCAATAGGAACATTACCTAAAGCTTGTGTCATATCACAATGATAATACATATTAAGTCTACGAGCTAAATCCATATATTCACGAGGATTAAAAATTTCTCCTGTCTCATTATTTACATACATCCAAGACAAAAGGAATCCAGTATAATCTCCCCATAGAAAACCCAACTCTTCACTTTTCTCTGTAACTTTAATAGCATCAATAAGATAATTCTTATCAATAATTATTGACTTAGGATTTTCTGTGATATTATGATGCTCATAAGGACTACACAAGCATTTGCTTTTTTGAGCTAAAGCCCACGCATTTCCTTCGCTACTACCAGAAGTAAAATAAATTTCTTCTGGAAAAGCACCTATAACATGTGCAATTTTTGCACGACTTTCCTCAATTAAATTTTTACTCTTGCGCCCTAAACCATAGGTTGTACTTGCATTACCCCAATATTCAGCTAAATCATCTTTAATAATATCAATGATTTCAGGTAATACAAAAGTTGTAGCCGCATGGTCTAAATAAATCATTTATCTACCTCATATTTGAACGAGATTCAAAAATTAATGAATCATATATTAAAATTTTAATTCTTTTTTTACTTATATTAATCCCACAAATCAAAGAAAATTGGCTTCATCATATCTAAAGCTTTTTCAATTTCAGATTGCCTATACTTGTCAATTTCAGCGTCTTCTTGATAGTACTGGTCTTTTTCTTCTTCGGGAATCTTATGTGCCCATCCGTCATACTTTTCAAGGACAGAGTTTTTCTTAGGACAAGTCTCTTCAGTAGAATTACGAATATGAGTCGCAATTTCTTTCAGGTAATCTTCCCATGCCTTACACTGAGCCTCTTCTGCGGTTTTATATTCTTCATCAGAATTAAACTTTTCTCTTGTAAGCTCTCCCCAATCACGATATTCTCGTTTACCCGTTTGACGAGTTTTATCAAAATCAATCATTGGGTAGCCAACGTGAGTCTTAGCCAATTCTTCTAACATTTCAGGGACTACTTGTTGAAACCAACTATCAAAACTCCAAATGTCCATGTTACACCAACCCCTAAAAACTCTATCTTTTCTCTGCTTATGTACAGGATAAAGGTCTTTTAAATTTTTTGGATGCAAAAAAGACAATCCTTTATAAGATTTGTTTAAATAGCTCAGATTAAGCCAACTATAATTCTTTTTACTCATCATCATTCACCTTATAAAATTCACAAAAATCCGAGTAACTACCATAATCTACATTATAAACTCCTTCTGGAGTAACATGACAATTATAATAATAGCTCTTAAACCCTTTGTTGTCAATATATTTTTTAATAAGCTTAAAACATTCTGGATATTGAGCGTTAAGAATAATATCAGTTCCTTTTTCTTCTACACACCCAAGAGGAACAACAACTTTATTACCCTTTTCATAATGGTAAGCATTAACTTGACAAATCATTTTACATACACCTCAAATTCTCCATCTAAACATTTTCCGTTTAGACCATACACGAATCTAAACTCTTCATTAGTTAATTCAATAGATTCTACAAATTCAACAATTTTCTTTTTTTGATTCTTAAAAGGATTAATAGTCCTAACAACATTAACTTTCACAATACATTCTTGGTCATAACAATCATTTGCTAAATCATGAACCCATACTGTATGACCATCCATGTTTTGTAAAGCAATGAAACTTAATTTTCTCTTCATAATATGCTCCATATTAAAAATATGATTCTACCTATGAGTAAGTATATCATAAGTAGAACCATATTGTCAATACTTTTTAAATTATTTTTTGAACATATTTTAAATAATCATGCGCCCATTTTTTTAGATTTTCTAAATCAGAACTATTACTAATTATTGTATCGTAATGATAATAATGAACCTCTCCATCGGCAGGATTGGAAATAATAGGAGCTACATTTGCATTTTTTACTAACATAGTACTGCAAGGTAATCCTGTCGCTATTTCGTTCTGTTTAATAAAATTTTCAATACATTTTGGCTCTCTAATATTTACAAAAAATAAACAATTTTTTTTGCTTAACATTTTATTATTTACAACAGAATTAATTTGGTCAAAAACTTTTTGGTTAGGAGAATTATCCCATTCTTCCAAAGCCATTTTTAACTGATGAAGGAATCTCCTATCTTTTTCATCTTTTTTTCCATCCCAACCAGCAAATTGAGCAACAGCTTTTACCCAGTCAACGGTAGACAATTCTAATATCTCCCAATTATTTTCCCAGCTAATATTGTCCTCTAAAACCTCTTGACAAAGTTTTATAAAAGTAGACTTTCCACTTCCGCCAGAACCATTAATTATTACAATTCTTGCTTCCATAATTTATCCCTCAATTCTTCACGAGTAGGATATCTACCACAACATTTATCGCCTTCTGGACACCAAAGAAGATATTGACAATGAGGAACAAGTTCTTTAGCAAATACTGGATTAATTCCTGCAATTTGTCTTTTCATTTCAACAGCAATCTTGCGAATAGGTTCTTGAGCACGGGTACATAAACGCTTATGCATAAATGTAATTAAAGCTTCAGGAGTAAAACCTATCGCTAAAGTGGTATTAGTTGCTCTTGGCAAAACAAAATTAGCATCTTCTACTGCGGCATTAATCTTAATACCATTCTCAGTAAGAATATCACGAATAAGCCTACGAGTTGTATCAATATTACTCATAAGGTTTTGATATAAAGCCTTGGCTTTCTCATTTTTTTCAATATTACTTGGTATAATATAAGTAAAATTATTTTTGTCAATATATCTAAATGAAGCCAGATTCTTAACAATCTCATCAGGACTCACACGGGGAATTGTTTCAATCAAATCCATATAAGCATACTTGTCTTGATTATCATAACGCACTCCAATTTCAGAGCGCATCATCTGTTCTAAAGTGCCTCTATCTGCTTCAATTTCAAATTTAATATATTCACAACGAGAACCACTCATGTGACCTGAATCTTCACATTTCTTACCCACTCGTTCAGCATATTTCTTATCTGTATTATAACATTCACAAGCAAATTCACCGTGGTTTTTATACAAATCCTCTAATACAGTAGGATTCAAAAGGGTTACTTTCATTATGCCTTTGTTTCTCCCTTCTTATATTTCATTAAAAGATATTCAAAAGTTTGTGGAGTATAATTCATATAAGGCATCATACATCCAACATTAATCATCTGAGCTCTATTTAAATATTCATTTCCATTGGAATTTTCTAATTTTTCTTTTGCCATTTTAGCAAAATCTTCTACTAAGTCTTGTTCTTTGGTTGTATGAGTATGTCCATGTAAATGGAAACAATTATCATAACAAGACCCATAATAAGAAAGAATTGCAAAATGAGAAAGAATTACTCTATAAGGTTTACCATCAACTGTTTCAGTTACTTCTTTATAATGACAAATTTCAGCTAATTTTTTCCTAACTCCTGTAGAATATTGTTTACAGTCATGATTGCCTTGAATTAAATGAATGTTACCATTTAACTTATTCAAAATACGAAGCCACTCATCTGACCCTGCTTTCCACAAGAAATCTCCAAGTATATATACATGGTCTGCATTTGAAACTTGTTTATTCCAACGAGAAATTAAGTCAAGCTCCATTTCTTCTGTTGTATCATATGGCCTGTTATCAAACCTAAGAATGTTCGTTAAGTATGTCCAAAGTGTAAATCACTTATATAAAAATTGGACATTTAAACATCACTCTCCCTTCCATTCAAACATATCAAACTATTTCCAATAGACGATTGCTGACACCATCTTGTATCGACAACAGAAGGGTCTCCTAAAAATTCTACATAGTCTTCTGTAACTTTAGTAATTACACCAGCTAAAACATAATCTTTATGAACTGAATTATAAACAAGAATTGTCCAGTTTAACAAATTATTCTGTGCATCTTCAACATTATCTTCTTTTCTATTAAATCTGTATTTTAACCATTTAGTAGATTCTAAAGGTTGCTTCTTTGGAAAATTCATTTCTTTTCCTCTTCTTTCCAGAAAGGATAATTATCTTTCTTTTTACAAGACTTTTCATACTTACAAGAAAGCTCACATCCATAAACCATATAATGATTATTACAATGTTTACAAACAACTTGCCCATAAGGGTTGCTTAATTCTTCAAGCATTAATACAGCTTTCTTGCCATCTATCCCATCAACACATTTTCTTTCATGTAAATAACATTCATCTAAAGACTAAAATTCTTTACCACACTTTTCACAACAATATTTAATCATCATTTTCCATAAACCTCTTTCTTTTTGCTTTCGTAAAACTTGTTCAATCCCACGAGGTCAGGAGCATTTGGACAAGCCTTTTCTCCCATAAATGTAGTAATCATATTAATAATTCTCTTATTTCTATGATTAAGAGGAGGAATAGAAGTATCTTTAAAAGCAGAACAAATAAAACGAGAACAAATTTCAGGTCGTACTTCATAAATTTGGCACTTATTTTCCTTGTTCAAAAAAGGACAAATATCTTTAAAATCTTTATCTAAAGCAGTATTACGATTAATCATTTTTACTTCTGGATGCTGCCCAAGATACTTTTTAATCTTCTTTACTTCTGCATCACTTACACAAAGAATTGCAGAACAACAAGCTCCACATCCAGAACATTTACCATCAATAGTATGGTCTACTTTATTAGCCATCTGACTATTCATTCCCAAATTCCTCCATCAAGTTCTTCTCTTACGCGCATAAGAATCTTTCCTAACTTATTTTCTCCAACTCCATTGCAAACTCCCCATGTAGTATCATGCCACCAATTTCCCTCTTCAAGATAAGCGTCACCAGTATCAAGAAGAAGTTTGGCGAGATTTTTGTTCTGAGTAAATTTTGCACTAACAATTTCATACATTGTTTGCTCTTTAATATCTTCCCAATCTTTACGCAACTTACAATTCCTACCAGCAAGTTTTGCTTGAGCTGGATTCATGGAAATATATTTTTTACGGTCTTCATCTCTAATTTCTTTTTGTGCTTGAAACGCTGCTTCTGAATTGTGATAGGTTAAGCCATTATAACTTACAGGTGCATTATAAAAATTAGAGAGAAAAGCATAGGCATCAAAAAAATTTTTAATTGCTTCCATATTATTTTCCAATCCTCTTCAAAAATTCTTCTTCGTTCATAATAGAAGTCCCTAATTCAGCGGCTTTCTTAGCTTTAGATGAACCACTATTAGCTTCATTAGTCAAAAGATAATCAGTCTTTTTAGAAACAGAACCAGTTAACTTTCCACAATTATCGGTAATAATCTTTTCAATCTCAGAACGTTTCATAGTATTAAAAGCACCTGTAACACAGAAAGTTTTACCATTAATAAACTCATTCGTTGCAATCTGTGCTGGCTTATCCCAAACTAAATTTAATTCAAAAATAAGATTTGTAAACAATGAATCTTCACTATTCCACCAGTTATGCAAAGCTTGAGACATTGTTTCACCAAAGCCATCTAAAGTAGAGAAATCAAAATTATTAAAATCAAGAGCTTCCTCAAAAGCCATCCAATCTCCGCTAAAATGCTTACTGATTTCTTTAGCGGCTGTCTTACCAATATTCGGAATACTTAAAGCAACAAGAAGATTCTCAAGTTTAACATGACGAGACTTCTCAATAGATTCAATCAGCTTATTATAAGACTTTTCGCCAAAGCCATCCATCTTAATAATTTCATTTTTATATTTATCAAGATGATAAAGGTCTGCGTATCTCTTAACGTATCCCGCATCAATAAATCTCTTAAGAGTGGCTTCACTTAAACCATCAATATTCATTGCTGGCTTAGAAGCAAACTGAACAAACTTAGCTAAATTCTTTTCAGGACAGTCGGGGTTTTCACACCAAAGAGTCTCTGCTCCAGATTCAGAAACCTTAATTGTAGTAGGTTTACCACAACAGGGACAAACTTTAGGAATTTCAAAATCTGCATCTCCATCTTTGTTACAAAAAACAATCTGAGGAATAATCATATTCATTTTTGCAACTTTGACAGTGCAATTCTTTCTTAAGCCAAGAGATTTAATAATACTAATATTATGAACAGATGCACGGCTTACTTCTGTATTATCAAGAATAACAGATTCAAATACAGCAGTAGGAGTAATTACACCAGTCTTACCAACTGCCCATTCAATATCTCTAAGAATAGTTCCAGCAGTTTCATCTTCGTACTTAAAAGCTAAACTCTTACGGAAATGATGACCAGTATTACCAAGACTTAAGCCATAAGCAATATCATCATAAGTAATAACACAACCATCAACAGGAATACCCTTCTTATCAGCAACTTGCTTCAATTTAATAGTTAAATCTTCAATTCCATAAAGGTCAACATTATCACCATTGAAGTAATTACAAGGAACAATAGTAAAGCCTAAAGACTGAAGCTTACGCATATCTTTTCTAAAACTACCTGTAGTTCCCTCAATTAAGCTCCAAGCCCAAAACTGAAGACCTCTTTGAGATGTAATCTTATTATCTAAAAGAGAAAGACTACCACTTGCAAGATTACGCTGAGTAGCATATTGTTCTCCATCAGGAAGTTCTGCATTAATTCGTTCAAAATCTTCTTTAAGAATAATGCATTCACCATCAATAACAAGAGTTTCCTTACTATCAATTGTCAAAGGAAGATTCTTCATAACCTTGGCATTATTAAAAACGTCTGTTCCTTCAACACCATTGCCACGAGTCTCAGCAGAAATAAGTTTGCCGTTTTCATATCTAACAGACATAGTAAGACCGTCTAGCTTCATAGACAAAGCTACTTCCTTGTCACCAGCAAAATTAAGCAAATCTTGACAACTCTTAGTCTTATCAAGAGAAAGCATTAAATGGTCATGCTTAACTTTCTTGAGTGAATCAACAATTTCATAGCCAACTGTCTGAGTAGGAGAGTTCGCCAGAACAAAATGCTCTTCTGCTTCTAATTCACGTAGCTCATCAAACAGTTTATCATATTCAGCATCAGAAACCAGTGATTCACTATAATTATAATATTTATCTCGATACTTATTTAACAGACTCGTTAATTCCTTAATGCGTGCAATATTTTCATAATTATTCATATTAATCTCCATTACTTATCAATTGTGCTCATAATAAGCAAAGATAAAACAACCCAAACAATTAAAATACCAACTACTGCATAACTCATATTTTAGTCTCACTTTCTAAAAGCTCTTTCTTTAAAGAATTAGCAATCATTGTCCTTTGTACATTTCTTAAAACATCTTCTACTTCTTTGTTGGTCTCAAAATGCTTATCCATTACATATTCATCTACCAGAACTTCCGCTTCGGTAATTAAATTTTCTGCAATTCTTTTAGCATCTTCAACTGGAAGAGGAGTGGTCTTATAACTAATTAACAATTCTGGATTTTTAGGGGTTAAAATTTTTTCATAAGGTTCATCTGCTATATATCTTTTAATAAAATCTGCTAATCTTGCGATATGATGAAAATCCTTCAGCCCATATCCGTAATTGTCAATATCAAATTCATTATGAGGAGCTCTATGAAGCATTTGTTTATATTTTGTTTTCATGTTACCATACATTGTTAATACAGCTTTTTGAGGACAATAATGTGCAATAGCTTCTCTATTTTTAACAACAGCCCCTAACCACAGTCCAGCATATTCAGGATTAAGCTCAAAATATTTAGTAAATAAAGTTTCTGTAAAATTAATGTTTTGTTTCAAATAACTATTAAACATTAAGCGAATGTCTTTAACTTCAAGCTTTCCTCCATCTTCATCTCGATGATATTCTTTACTAACCCAATCTTTAGAATCAACGATATCATCAAAATGAGGAAGCACAATTGCTTTTGTGTCAACATCAGAATGTTCCGTAGCCATTCCGTAATTATTACTACCATAAACAAATACGCCGACTACATTATATCCAAGTTCACTCAAAAATTCATAATCTGAATGAACTCTATTATTAACCTTTTCTAAATTCATAATTTACCTTCCTTAATGTAAATAAGTAACAATATATAAATACATTTATCTATTCTTACTTAGTGACATTATAGCAAATAAATTTTGTTTTGTCAAGAAGTTATAAGAAATAAGTTGAAAGGGGTATGATACCCCTTAATCAACTTCTATCTTTTTATACTTTCCGCAATTACATTCCCCAGCATAGTTTTGTTCTCTAAAGGCTTTGCAAATACAAACCATATCGTCAGTTTGAGTTAAACCGCATGGACAATATTGTTTTCCATATTTCTCTTTCATTTCTGTAAGCTGACGGTTTGTTTCGTCTACTAAATCTTTATCATCGTTCAATACAATTTTTAACATTAAGATATCCTCTCTGCATATTGATTATCAGAAACCAATGTAATTTGCAAAATATCATCAAAACGTGAAACTGAATTTGGTTTATAACGACCATATTTTAAAATTACATTGGGATACTTTTTTAATTGCTCAATTTCTTTTTCTATCTCTTCTTTATAATATCCCGTATAAATTACAAAGTCATCATTACAATTTTGCTTTCTAAAATAATCCAATAAAGACAAAACTTCTTCAAATTGCAATATAGGCTCTAAACCTCCTATTACGACTGCTTTTGTAATTTCATTGCCTATATAAGCTTTATAAATAGAAGAAATTAAAAATTCTTTAGTAGCTTGTCTTACCACAGGTTCATTTTGACATACAGTAATTGGAATATTAGCTTCATGACAACATTTCCAATCACATTTACAAGTGATAAGGAAGAGAGAGGGCTTCGCATAATTAACAAAGTCCTCCATGACAACACCTTTTAGATGAATCTTCTCTTCCATAAATTTATCCTTTCATAATAGAATCTGCATCTAAAACATTATACCAACGTCTTAAATTAAATTCCTTTTTTCTAATCTTTTGATAACTACTTACAGGAGTATAAAAACCTACTACTCTTGCATATTGGTCCGCCACAGGCTTTCCACAAATAGGACATGTTTGAGTTCCAATGAAAGAATGTTTATCTTCACAAACATTAATTTTAGTTGTAAACGCAAAATAAATTACACCTTTAGAAGCAACATAATTAAGCATGTCCCAAGCACTTTCTTTTGTTGCAAAACGATTTTCAATATCAATGTGAGCAATGCATCCACCACCACATTTTTCATCAAGCACGCTGCCTAAACGACACTTTTCTTTAATAGTGCATTGTTCAGTTAATGGAATCCACTGATTTGAGTAAATAAAATACTTATCTTGTTCAAACAGAAGATTGTCTGCTGTGCAAATTACACCAGCACAATTTTCCCGAGGAATAGATTCAACATTAAAAGAAAAATCACATTCAAAGCTATCTTTTACTTCATTAATAGCGTCAAGAATCTAACAAGCAAATTCCAATCCCTCTTCTGTATAATATTTATTACCAAATTCGTCAGTATTAATTAATCCAAAAGAATCAATAACTTCATACATTCCAAGAATACCAATAGTACAATACTGCTTGTCAAGTTCAACTGCTCCTTCTTGATAGTTAGGAAGCAGACCTTTTTCTATATTACGCTCCAAAATATGACGCATACTAGTTAATGCCTTACAATCTAAAAGTACACGGTCTTTAAGAAGTTCAATATATTTCTTTTTATTAAATTTAGTCTCATATGCAATGCGCATAAGATTAATTGTACTCACACGACAAGACCCAACAGACAACGCTGTACCACCAATAGAATTAACAAAAGCATCAAGCTTTTGAGTGTCAGAAAGCAAACGACAACAATTTGAAAGTACTCCAACATTATCAGATACAAAGAAATTAGAATCAGACCACTTAATATTGTGATAACAAGCCCATCGAGCAGTTTCTTCATCTTCAAATTTGCCATCTTTATAAAGTAAAGAATAAGTTAAAACAGGGAAAGTAAACATGTTTTCACTGCGAATGTCACTTACTACATCCATAAATAAACGCTGACACTTCATAATTTCTTCAATTTGGTCAATAGCGAAAGACCCATCTGGAAATTCCAAACCACCAAACAAAGATTCAAGATAAGGACGGTCAAAAATACTTACATTTGTAAAAGCGCACTGGTCAATTCTAAGGAACGGCTGATTTAATCTGTAAACAAATTTCTGAAAATATTGTCTTAAATAAGTATCTGGGTCTTTAAAATAATGCCCATTCTTTATATCCATTTTCCAGAAATAATAAGCCCAAATAATTACATTTGGGAGGCCAACGGCCCGAGATTGACGGTTACTGAGGAACGAAACAAACTCAATAACATCATCAAAATATGTGTCCAAATGTTTGGGAGGCTGATTATTATATCCTCCAAGGAAAAACAATCCCTCTCTCGCCAAACGAGTTAAATCATTTGCCCAACAATAGGGAAAATAACTTGCCGTAGCAGAATCGTTAAGATAAAAACCCTTGCTAAATTCCTATTCTAACCAAGCTTTAGCAGTGCGCAGTCCCCATTTTTTCTTAATTTCAAGGAAAATTTTATTTAAACCAAAAAGCTTATCTTCACTCTTCCCCTTTTCAGTCATAAAAGAACGAATATCTCTATGACTAGCATTTGCATTAGGGTCGATAGTAGCATCTGCCATTGTGCTTTGATTTACGAATTTATCTAAGAATTCTGAAAAATCTAACTAACTAGAATGAACCCCATTAATATATTCGAAATCTTCACCATATTTCTTTTTTAAATCTTCAAGACATCTTTCAAAATCTTTTGTTAAACGAAGTGAAATGTCCATATAAAATTTTCCTCCTTTTAATTATTATTAATCCATTGATTTGCTTCATTGAAAGCCATAATTTCTCCATCAACTTCAAGTAATGGAGCAGAAGCAAAACCCTTTTTAATCATTTCCTTTACATCGAAATCAGTTCTGGCTTCAAATTCAATTCCCTTTTGCTTAAGTTTCTTTTCCAAAACAATACAACGAGGGCAATTAGTGGTATACAAAACAACCATAACATCAATCTCCTTTTGTCCTTTTATGTAACATCTAAATTACCATCAGATAATTTAACTAACTAATTATATAATTTCATACAACCCCAAGTATCTGCATCTGCGCTATGAGCGTTTTCTAAAGTATAACCAAAATGTTCAAGCAAAGTCCCTAATTTATAATTAGCTACCTCTGCTTTTGGAATTAAACGTTTCGCATTTTCTAAGGTGCAACAAACAGCATGATTTGGAATTGGAATGTGGTATCTTTTCAATTCTGGATAAATTACTTTATTAGCATCATATTTGGCATTATGAAAAATCCAAACACTATCTGTCATATAATCTTTTATTTCTTCCCACACTTCATTAAACGTGGGACAATTTTTTATAGTATCATAAGTAATACCATTTACTTTAGATGCTCCACTTTCAATCTATGTCTACGGATTTACTAATATATATTTATCAGCAATTTTTTTACCGTTTTCGTACACTAAAATTGCAATACTAACAATTCTATTTTCTTTAAATCCAGTAGTTTCAGTATCTCCTATAACGAGCTTATTATAATTAGGGAGAGCCATAATTACTCTCCCTCTACAGCTTTATTAGATTTCAGAGCATTTGCTCTTGCTGCTTCAATAGTATTGTTTTCATCCTTAATAGACAAAATTTTCTTCATCTTATTAAAAGCTTCTAAAATATATTTCAAAGAACCAGATAAACACACTCCCAAAGTTGCCACTGTTGAAATAACAGTACTATATTCAGCAGGAATAGGAAGATTGTTTTTATTTGCCCAAGGAATAATTAAAGAGGTAGAAAGTACAAGTAACATTGTACCACCAGCAAAAGCTAAAATTTTATAAAGACTATTTATTAATCTTTGTTTTTCAAAAGTCTCTCCTGCAATTTTAATATTATAATACAAAGAGAAACTAACATTAGAAAGATATGCCATGCCAAAAATAGAAAATCCTACCAAAGCAGCTAAAAGATTTTCTAAGGCTAATTTCCAAAAATCCTACATAACTTTCTCCTTTAAATTTTAATTACCAGAACTTCCAAACCCACCAGCACCACGCTCAGTATCAGGAAGTTCTTCTACTTGTTCAAAAGTAGTAGGAAACACAGGAAGAATCATAGCTTGCGCAATCCTGTCCCCATGTCTAATAATTTGTGTTTCAGCACTATCGTTATGAAGAGCAACAATCCATTCACCACGATAGTCTGCATCAATTACGCCTACACAATTAGCAGGACGCAAACCTTGCTTAGTAGCCAAACCACTACGAGCAAAGACAGCACCCCAATATCCAATAGGAATTGCAGTTGCAATACCAGTCTTTACTTTTACTGTTTCGTGAGGACGAATCTTAATTCCTGCAACATCTTTTTGAATATCCCAACTATAATAAATATCATCAGGACAATCAGCATAAAGGTCAAAGCAAGCATCAGTTTCGTGCGCTTTAACAGGCATCTTAGCTGTCTTAGACAGTAATTTAATCTTTACATCCATATTTGTCAATCCTTTTTGTTTAATTTTAATTTATTTCTGTTTTATTGTATAATATATAAAAATGGTGGAAAGTTACCCTTCCACCATAGAATTTTTAAAACGCTTTAAATTGTGTAGGGCTTTTGTAATTTCAGAATATTTATAGCAAAACTGTCTCTTTAACAAGAAATCGTTTTCCTGTCCAAGATATTTGGTCTTTGTTCTGCCCTTTAACACTTTGGGAAGTTTATTCATCCAAAGCATTGCTTCTTTTTTATCATTCCAAAAATCTACACATTCTGCATTTCCCTTGGTTAAAATTTTATCAATAAGCTCTTTATAAAGATTAAGATATTCATGAACAGTATTATAATACTGCATAATTAATTCTCTGTACGCTTCAGGACAGTTTGCTAAAAAGTCATCAAATCTATCTTCATGAATAGCATTAATAACTGCGTTAGGAGATATATTTTTAGATAATGTTTTATGCATCAAGACATAATCTGACGTTTTAATTTTGCATCTAAAATGATTTTTATGTCCATCAACCATATCAACTACCCAACCCTCTTTTTCAGAAGAAAGATAATTGTCGGTATCAGCTAAAACACTAAACAAAGTAGCATTATAATACCATTGAGTCATTTTAGAATCATATTCCTCAGCCATGTCACTAAGAATATCAAAAGAAACTTCCTTGCCATCCTTAACATCCCTTGCCGCAAGTAAATACAATCCTTCTTGAGATTCATCATATTTAACAACAATAGGATTTTTGGGAGAAATATATTCAAAAATAAAAGTGTAATCAGGATAATCCCTAATTAGTTCTTTTTGTCCATCAGATAAAAGCTTATAACCCGCCGCAAGTCTCCAAGATTCTACTGGGTCTAATGCCTGAGAACCAGAACCTAAAATTCTGTCTTCATCTGCAATATATCTATATTGCTGATAAGAGCCATCAAGCTTATTAGTAATAAAAATTGAATGAGCAAAATTATATTTAGACCTAATATTTTTAGGAGACCAATCGCCATCATCCTCGCCATAATTCTTAAACTTTGCCAAAGATGCAAGAGCAATTTCATCATTCTTTACATCAAAAACACAAGAACGACATTCCCTATAAAGGCCATTATATAATTCAAAGAAAGAGCCTAAATCATAATCATCAGACAATTCAATAAAACCCTTATACTTAAAAAGTACATAATGGTCATAACAAGTAATCTGAAGAGGGTCAAAAATCTTACTCAACTTTTCATTAAGTTTAGGAGTAATATTCTCCCACGCTTCAAAAACTCTATCGAGCCAGTCATTAAAATTATAATTTTCAGGACAGGGTTCGTTGTTAAGAAGAGTATAAGATTGAATATACTTTCTTTTAACAGTCATAACATATTCATAAAGAGGATGCCAAAGAAACTCTTTTTGAAAACGAAAATTCATCTTAAACTCTCCTTTACTAATTATTTATCTTCTAAATTATTCTTCAGAAGTTCCACTTGCAATTTTATCACATTCATTAAACAAGAAAAGCTTATCAAGATTTTCTTTTCCCACAATCTTTTCCCATTTAGCTTTAGATTTTTCAGTTTCAAGAAAGAATGGGAGCATATGGAAATTAACATAAAACAGACATTTTAAAATATCGTCCATGTTAGTAAATCCAATACAATCAAGATTTGCTAAAAGGTCATATGTTCCTACATTATGATGACTATAATATCTATAATCTCCAGAACCATCTTCTTTGGGCTGTCCAGTAGTTAACTTGCCTAAATCATGAATTTGTGCAGCTCTATAAAGAATCTTATCATCTGTTCTTTTAGCAACTTCTTCCGCACAAATTCTACAATGTTCATCTAAAGTATACTTATGATGACAAGTTTTCTGGTCAAAACCTTTCATCAAACTCATAATATAATCATCGTCAGTAGTCCAATTAGACTGAGGCACAATTACTTCAAACTGATTAAAATTCCAACCAATTAAATTAATTGTATCAAAACCTTCCTCATAAAAAGGAATTTCAAACTTGCCAATCTGTCTATCAATAACTTCTTCGGGAACTGTACGAGTTCTCGCTTTATTCTGCCTTTTGCAAACAGCGACAGGAGTAGTCATAACATAAGCAACTTTATTAACATTTTCCTTATTGCGAACAATATCCAACAAACTCTTACGAGATTTAACATTAATATTAGTTGCATCAACAATGATATTCATCTTATCAATGCAATTATTAATACGACGGCGAACTTCTTTAAAGACCTCATCATTATGAGTCTGGTCATTCACATCTCCAAAAACAGTTTCACGAATTTCATCCGATGAAACAATCATTGTAGGCTGACCCATTTTAGTCAACATATTTTTGAGATTCTGAGCAAGAGTGGATTTACCACTTGCAACAACTCCAATCATCATCATAAAATTCGTATGTTCCATTTTTGTCCTCCTTATTCCATCTTAGATAGAATACTATCAATCTTCTCGTTGAATTCTTTTACTAACTTTTCTTTATCAGTAATAGGTCTTGTTTGTCCCTCAACAGGAATTAAATCTCCTGCCCAAAATAACCATTTTGGTTTAGTTTCATCTTCTACAAATTGAACAAAGCTATTATAATCAGCAGTCTGCCTTTCTTTTTTCAAAGGGTCAAATTCAACTGTAAAAATATCATTTTTATGTTCAGTAACCCAATTTCTATAATCTTCTCTCATTTGCTTCCAATCTGGATATGAAATAATTCGATTATAATCTAAAGTTACTTTTTCACCCTCCCATACAGTAATGGGATTGGTGGTAATACTATCCATTCTTTTAACAAAAGTAATAGCACTTTCTTTTGTTAAACCTTTTTTAGTGAGCTTCTTTACCGCCGCTCTACGTTCTTCTCGATTCATAGTTACTCCTTTGAATCATTTATATAATAACATAATCCAATGAAGTTGTCAAGAGGATAATAAAAATTATTCCTCTTGTACTTCATCTTTTTCTTTCCAATCTTTTAGTTGCCTAATTAAAGCTCTACGTTCTTCATCTTCTTTTCTATGAAGCACATTATACTATTCTCTAAGCTATCTGTATTCCTACTTTAAA
>ULQY01051365.1_pt1 | contig 57324 bp, 34 predicted proteins | sample 1954671 | NCBI WGS metagenome assembly ULQY01 (sample SAMEA4835660, study PRJEB28245) | human gut metagenome | biome: gut microbiome; material: fecal sample | place: Denmark | collected 2008 | reverse complement strand
TTTTATTATTTGCAATGTGGAATCGTGGAGACGCTTACAAACGCTTATACAAAAATACCTCGACACGTTGCTGTCAAGGTCTCGACTCGAACGTGACGAGACATCCGCACGAACGTGTCAAGACCTCGTCACGTACGTGTCGAGATAAAAACATCAAAACCACGATGATAAAACCCTAGCCTGCTGCCTGTTTTTCACGCAAGAGTCGTGGCTTTTTATCCTAAAAGAACCTTATAAATAGGGATTATTTGCAAAATGTTTTTTATTTTTGTGCCCAGAATGAGTTAATATACTAACAAATGAACGTATTAGAATTAAGCGAACAGGAAATAATCAGACGTAACAGCCTGAATGAGTTGAGAGCAATGGGGATTGAACCATACCCTGCTGCCGAGTATGTAACCAACGCTTTTTCGACTGACATAAAAGCCGAATTCAAAGATGATGCTGAACCTCGCAAAGTATCCGTTGCAGGACGTATCATGTCTCGTCGTGTAATGGGAAAAGCGTCTTTCATTGAATTACAGGATTCTAAAGGCCGTATACAAGTATATATAACCCGCGATGATATTTGTCCGGATGAAAACAAAGATTTATATAATGTAGTTTTCAAACGCTTGCTGGATTTGGGCGATTTCGTAGGAATCGAAGGTTTTGTATTCCGTACCCAAATGGGCGAAATCTCTATCCATGCACAGAAACTGACTGTATTGTCGAAATCAATTCGTCCGCTCCCGATTGTAAAATACAAAGATGGAGTGGCTTACGATAAGTTTGAAGACCCTGAACTCCGTTACCGTCAGCGCTATGTAGACCTGGTAGTAAACGATGGAGTTAAAGAAATCTTCCTGAAACGGAACAAGGTCTACAACTCTATGAGAGAGTATTTCAACTCGAAAGGATATATCGAAGTAGAAACTCCGATTCTTCAGTCTATTGCCGGAGGTGCTGCGGCACGTCCGTTTATCACTCACCACAACGCATTGGATATTCCATTGTACATGCGTATTGCCAGTGAGCTGTACCTGAAGAGACTGATTGTGGGTGGTTTCGAAGGTGTGTATGAAATCGGTAAGAACTTCCGTAACGAAGGTATGGACCGTACACACAATCCGGAATTTACCTGTATGGAAATCTACGTAGCTTACAAGGATTACAACTGGATGATGAAGTTTACAGAAAACATGATTGAAAAAATCTGTCTGGATGTAAACGGTACTACAGAAGTACAGGTAGGCGACAACGTAATCAACTTCAAAGCTCCGTTCAAACGTGTAACCATGCTGGATTCTATCAAGGAATTCACTGGCTATGACCTGACAGGCATGAACGAAGAGCAGATTCGTGAAGTTTGCAAGAAACTTAACATGGAAATTGATGACACCATGGGTAAAGGCAAGCTGATTGACGAAATCTTCGGCGAATTCTGCGAAGGCAACTACATTCAGCCGACTTTCATCACTGACTATCCTATCGAAATGTCTCCGCTGACAAAGAAACACCGTAGCAATCCGGATCTGACAGAACGCTTTGAGCTGATGGTGAACGGTAAAGAGTTGTGTAATGCATACTCTGAATTGAACGACCCGATTGACCAGCTGGAACGCTTCGAAGAGCAGATGAGACTGAGTGAAAAGGGAGACGACGAAGCAATGATTATCGACAAGGACTTCGTTCGCGCATTGGAATACGGTATGCCTCCTACTTCAGGTATGGGTATCGGTATGGACCGTCTGGTAATGCTGATGACTGGTCAGAGTACCATTCAGGAGGTTTTGTTCTTCCCGCAGATGCGTCCGGAAAAAGTAATCCCGAAAGATGCGCCCGCTAAATTCATGGAATTAGGAATCGCAGAAGACTGGGTTCCGGTAATTCAGAAAGCCGGATACAACCTCGTAACTGACATGAAGGAAGTGAATCCGCAGAAACTTCATCAGGACATTTGTGGCATCAACAAGAAATACAAACTGGAACTTGCCAACCCCACAGTAGACGAAGTAGCTGGCTGGATAGAAAAGATTAAATAAATGAATGAAAGTGTATGAAGGACAAAGCACATGTCTTGTCCTTCATATCTGTTTTTCATTAAATATAAGAGTATGAAATTACCCGGGAAAATAGCGATTATGGGGGGAGGCAGCTGGGCCACTGCTATAGCTAAAATCATTTTAACCCAGGCTGAATCCATAAACTGGTATATGCGCCGTGACGACCGAATTGAAGAATTCAAGCGTCTGGGTCACAATCCAGCCTACCTGACAAGTGTGCGTTTCGACATGAAATGCATCAACTTTTCATCAGACATCAACAAGGTAGTGAGAGAGTCGGATACCCTGATCTTTGTCACACCTTCACCGTATCTGAAAAGTCACCTCAAAAAGCTAAAAACCAAGCTGAAGGATAAATTCATCGTTACTGCCATCAAGGGTATCGTACCCGACGAAAACCTTATCGTATCCGATTATTTCCATAAGATTTATGACGTTCCTGAAAACAACATAGCCGTACTGGCAGGTCCCTGTCATGCGGAAGAAGTGGCATTGGAACGGCTTTCTTATCTCACCGTGGGATGCAAAGACATTGAAAAAGCCAAGATGTTTGCACGGCAACTGGCCGGTCATTACATCAAGACTTCGGTCAATACGGACGTAGCCGGCATTGAATATGCTTCTGTGCTGAAGAATGTATATGCCATTGCAGCCGGAATCTGCAGCGGTCTGAAATATGGAGACAACTTCCAGGCCGTACTGGTGTCCAATGCCTTACAGGAAATGAACCGGTTCTTAGATACCGTACATCCCGTAAACCGCTGTACAAACGACTCAGCCTATCTGGGCGACCTTCTCGTGACTTCTTATTCCAATTTCAGCCGTAACCGCGTGTTCGGTACCATGATTGGTAAGGGGTATTCCGTAAAAAGTGCCCAGATTGAAATGGAAATGATTGCCGAAGGATATTACGGCACCAAATGTATCAAGGAGCTGAACAAGCACCTGCATGTCAATATGCCCATTGTGGATGCCGTCTATAATATTCTTTACGAACGTATATCACCAATGATAGAAATCAAATTATTAACTGACTCATTTAGATAAAATCAGAAAACAGTTATGGAAAACATTAAACTGAACATTGAAAAGACTTTAGATTTTATATCTAAGGAAAAATTGGCTTCTTATGAACCAAAGGTAAAAGCTTGTATGGAAACGCTGGAAAAAGGCACAGGCTTAGGAAACGACTTCTTGGGTTGGTTGCATTTACCTTCTTCCATCACAAAGGAACACTTGGATGACCTGAAAGCTACCGCACAGACACTTCGCGAAAACTGCGACGTAGTAATCGTAGCTGGTATCGGAGGAAGTTACCTGGGCGCACGCGCAGTCATCGAAGCCATGTCAAACAGCTTTGCCTGGTTGCAGGAGAAAAAAGCCGGACAGCCTACTATTATTTTTGCCGGACACAACATCAGCGAAGACTACCTGTTCGAACTGACAGAATTCCTGAAAGACAAAAAATTCGGTGTAATCAACATATCTAAATCTGGAACAACTACTGAAACCGCTCTTGCTTTCCGTCTGCTGAAAAAGCAGTGCGAAGACCAGAGAGGTAAGGAAATGGCTCGCAAGGTTATCGTAGCTGTTACAGATGCCAAGAAAGGTGCAGCCCGTACAACAGCCGACAAAGAAGGTTACAAATCATTCATCATTCCTGACAATGTAGGCGGACGTTTCTCTGTATTGACCCCGGTAGGCTTGCTTCCTATTGCAGTAGCTGGAATCGACATAGACCAGCTGGTTGCCGGCGCTTGCGAAATGGAAAAAGTCTGTGCCAACGAAAACATGTACGAAAACCCGGCTGCTTTGTATGCTGCTACTCGTAACGAACTGTATCAGAGCGGAAAGAAAATTGAAATCTTAGTAAACTTCCAGCCGAAACTTCACTACTTCATGGAATGGTGGAAACAGCTGTACGGTGAATCTGAAGGTAAGGACCTGAAAGGTATCTATCCAAGCTCTGTAGACTTCTCTACTGACCTGCACTCTATGGGACAGTGGATTCAGCAGGGTGAACGCAGCATCTTCGAAACTGTGGTTTCTGTAGAAACTCCAAGCCACGAACTTCACTTCCCGAACGATGAAGAAAACCTGGATGGACTGAATTTCCTGGAAGGCAAACGCATCGACGAAGTAAACAAGATGGCCGAACTCGGTACACAGCTTGCACACGTAGACGGTGGAGTTCCTAACCTGCGTGTAAGCGTTCCTTCATTGAACGAATACTACCTGGGACAGCTTATCTATTTCTTCGAAAAGGCTTGCGGAATCAGCGGATACCTGCTCGAAGTAAATCCGTTCAACCAGCCGGGCGTAGAAGCTTACAAGAAAAATATGTTTGCTCTTCTGAACAAGCCGGGATACGAAAAAGAATCTGAAGCAATCCAGGCTCGTCTGAAAAAATAAATAAACGAGGGATTATCACTCTCCGTTTTTAATTGACAGGCACGAATTACATGAAAAGCACTCTTTCTTCTACAAGGAAAGTGCATTCATGTAATGCGTGCCTGAATATTATAAACCATATCATCATGTTCCAACAAGAAATCAACCAATATCTTACCACCCATCATTATACACGCATCGACTTAAAGGCTGTATTGTTCGATATGGACGGGGTATTGTTCGACTCCATGAAGAATCATGCCACCGCCTGGCATGAAGCAATGAAGCAATACGGAATGAGCCTGAGCAGAGAAGAAGCCTACCTCCACGAAGGACGTACCGGTGCGGCAACCATCAACATCGTCAGCCAGCGAGAAAGAGGCTATGAGGCCGATGAGGAAGAAATCAAACGAATCTACCAGACCAAGAGCGATATATTCAATCAGTTGCCCAAAGCCGACCCTATGCCCGGTGCTTTCGAGGTCCTGAAAAAAATAAAAGCAGACGGACTGACTCCGATGGTTGTAACCGGCTCCGGACAACTCTCGTTATTAGACAAGTTGAACCACTACTTCCCCGACATCTTCCAGCGAGAACTGATGGTAACCGCTTTTGATGTAAAATATGGAAAGCCCAATCCTGAACCTTACCTGATGGCTTTGCAGAAAGCCGGCATACAAGCCAACGAAGCGGTAGTCATTGAAAATGCGCCGTTAGGGGTCAAAGCGGGAGTAGCTGCCGGAATCTTCACCATTGCACTGAACACCGGTCCGCTTCCCGACAACGTACTTCTGCAAGAAGGTGCCAACATCTTGTTCCCCTCCATGGCTGCCTTCAACGAAAACTGGGAGACATGCCGTCAAAGTTTACAAGATACATCCCTATAAAGAAAAATCCCCGGAAAACCAAGTACGACTTCGCTTTTCGGGGATTATTTTATCTCCACAAAATTCTTTATTCCAATGCAAACAACTTGCTTCTTGACAACAGAGAAGCTCCGATGACGTTTGCCTTTTCTTTCAGTTCCGACAATACAATATCCGAATCCTTATACATCAAATTCAGCGTATATTTGCGGACTGCCGAAATAACCGGAGGCAACAAATACTCTCCTACCTTCGAGAATTCTCCTCCGATAATTACCTGTTCCGGATTGAACACATTAATCAGGTCACCAATGTGACGTCCCAGTTTCGCGCCAATCTCTTCTACCAGCTCAATGGCCAGCACATCTTCACGACGAACAGCAGAAATAATATCCGCTAAAGTTATTTCATCGATGGATTTCTCTTTCAGCAACACAGAGTTTTCTCCCTGACGCAGACGGGCAATAAACTTGCGATACAAAGCCGAGCAGGATACCTCCGTTTCAATACAGCCTTTCTTCCCGCAATAACAAATCTGCTGGTTATCATATCCGTAGTTATGTCCAAACTCACCTGCAAAACCAGCCATTCCCGAATACAGTTTACCGTCAATGATGATAGCAAGTCCCAAACCCCAGTTGACATTCACATAAATCAGGTTCTTCGGACATTTCTCCGAGCGCATGATGTATTCTCCGTATGCCATTGCACGGCTATCGTTATCAATGCACACATTAATACCCAATCTTTCGGAGAACATCTCTGCCAAAGGCTTCTCACCAAAAGTCAGATGCGTATAGCTGCAGCCCGTTTCCGGATTTACTCGACCGGTCATACCAATGCAGATATTCAGAATCTTTGATTTATCGCACGGAAGTTCATCGATAAATGTTTCTATTTCCTGGCAAATACGTTCCAGGCATTCCGGAGTGTTTTCCAGCTTAAACGGAATTTCCATCTTGGTTTGAAGCACATCCCCCTTAAAGTTGATTGCCCCCAGGCTTAACGACTGCACCGCCATCGCTACCCCGATAAAATAGGCAGAATCCGCATTCAGTCCATACAAACTTGGATGACGACCTCCACTGGTTTCCAGTTTTCCACAATCGTTCACATATCCCTCCTTGCACATTTCATCCACAAACTTTGTCACGGTAGGCACACTTAGTCCCATCGATTTGGACAAATCTGTGATTGTAGTGCTTCCTGCATAAATCAGGTGCGTAATGATACGCTGCTTTACCAATGCACTTTTTACGCCTTTCTGTATATTCTTCAATAGAGTCTGACCCATATTTGTTATTTTTTATAGAAACATTTACAAATGTAGAATTTTTCTTTAAAAACTCATGCATAAAAAAACTATTTTTTTATTTGCCTTTCTGAGTAAGCTTTGATATATTTGCATGGGGTAAGAAAATTCTTATCACAAAGGAGAAAGAAACAAGTTAATTTAATTTCAATATTCAAAATTCTAACCACCATGAGATTAATCATTGAACCCGATTACAGTTCTCTGTCCAACTGGGCAGCAAACTATGTTGCAAAAAAAATCAACGCAGCTAATCCTACTAAAGAAAAACCGTTTGTATTAGGACTTCCCACAGGTTCATCTCCTCTGGGTATGTATAAGGCCCTGATTGAATTAAACAAGAAGGGAGTGGTATCATTCAAGAATGTAGTGACTTTCAATATGGACGAATACGTAGGCTTGCCGGAATCTCATCCTGAAAGCTACCATTCATTCATGTTCAATAACTTCTTTAATCATATTGACATCTGCAAGGAAAACATTCACATCCTGAACGGTAACGCAGCCGACCTGGAAGCTGAATGTGCCAACTATGAAAAAGAAATTGAAAAGTTCGGCGGCATCGACCTGTTCTTAGGAGGTATCGGTCCTGACGGTCACATTGCTTTCAACGAACCGGGCTCTTCACTGACTTCACGCACACGTGTGAAAACACTGACTACTGATACCATCATCGCTAACTCACGTTTCTTCGACAACGACGTGAACAAAGTGCCTAAGACAGCATTGACCGTAGGAGTTGGTACTGTACTTTCTGCTAAAGAAGTACTGATTATCTGTAACGGACATAACAAGGCACGTGCATTGCAGCATGCAGTAGAAGGCGGCATCACACAGATGTGGACTATCAGCGCATTGCAGATGCACCAGCACGGTATTATCGTATGTGACGAAGCAGCTACTGACGAACTTAAAGTCGGTACCTACAAGTACTTCAAAGATATTGAAAAGAACAACCTCTAATTCGCTGAATCATGAGAACCAATCTTAGCTCTCAAATTTCACTGAATCGCGTTTCCCCACGTTACTATCGTCCGGGAAACGCAGTAGAACGTTCTGTTCTGACACGACTGGAAAAAATCCCGACCAACATCTTCGAAACAAGTGAAGAAGGTGTGGTACAGATTGCCAATGAAATCGTCGCAAAGATACAGGACAGACAGCGTGAAGGAAAATTCTGTACCATTGCCATAGGTACAGGTGCTTCCCTGCGTCCGCTGTTCACCGAACTGATTCGGAAACACAAGGATGAAGGCGTAAGTTTCCGCAACGTGGTATTCTTCAACCTGTATGAATATTATCCGCTGACCGAAGGTGCTGGAAGCAGTTTCAGCCACCTGAACAAGCTTTTCCTTTCACAGATAGACATTGACCGCCAGAATATCTTTACAATGGACGGTAGCATCCCTCAGGAAGCCATCATCGAACACTGCCGTTTGTACGAACAGCGTATACAGACCTTCGGAGGTCTTGATATGGTTATCATGGGAATCGGACGTGAAGGAAACATCGGTATGAACGAACCTGGTTCACATGCCAGCTCTACTACCCGCCTGATTTTGATTGATGCAACTTCTCGTTCTGAAGCTGCACATAATATCGGTGTGGACAATCTTCCTCCCTGCTCCATCACCATGGGTATCAATACCATTATGGGAGCCAGAAAAGTTTATATGCTGGCCTGGGGTGAAGACAAAGCTGACATCATCCGAAGTGCAGTGGAAGACAAAGTAAGTGATACACTGCCGGCATCTTACCTGCAACTTCACGCCAACACTTCCGTTTGCGTAGACTTGGCTGCGGCAGCCCACCTGACTCGTATTCAGCGTCCATGGCTGGTAACCAGCTGCGAATGGAACGGCAAACTCGTAAGAAGTGCCATCGTATGGTTGTGTACTACACTGAACAAGCCTATTCTGAAACTGACCAACAAGGACTATAATGAAAACGGCTTGAGCGAACTGCTGGCTCTTTACGGCTCTGCCTACAATGCCAATATCAAGGTATTCAACGACCTGCAGCACACCATTACCGGATGGCCGGGTGGTAAACCGAATGCCGACGATACCTATCGTCCGGAACGTGCCAAACCGTTCCCGAAACGCGTGGTGGTATTCTCTCCGCATCCGGATGACGATGTAATCTCCATGGGAGGTACATTGCGCCGTCTCGTTCAGCAGGGACATGAAGTACACGTGGCTTACGAAACTTCCGGAAACATTGCCGTAGGCGATGAAGAAGTAGTACGTTTCATGCATTTCATCAACGGCTTTAACCAGTTGTTCGAAAATAGTGAAGACAAGGTTATCAGCGACAAATATGCTGAAATCAAACAGTTCTTCTCTACCAAGAAAGAAGGCGACATGGATACACGCGACATCCTGACCATCAAAGGTCTGATTCGTCGTGGAGAAGCTCGTACCGCTTGTACGTTCAATCATATTCCGCTCAGCCGCTGTCACTTCCTTGACCTCCCGTTCTATGAAACCGGAAAGATTGAAAAGAACCCGATCAGCGAGGCCGACGTAGAAATCGTGCTCAACCTGCTTCGCGAAGTGAAACCTCATCAGATTTATGTAGCCGGCGACTTGGCCGACCCGCATGGTACTCACCGCGTATGTACGGACGCTGTTTTTGCCGCTATCGATGAAGAAAAGAATGCCGGTGCAGAATGGCTGAAAGACTGCCGCATCTGGATGTACCGTGGTGCATGGGCAGAATGGGAAATCGAAAACATCGAAATGGCCGTACCGTTGAGTCCGGAAGAACTTCGTGCAAAACGTAACTCTATCCTGAAACACCAGTCTCAGATGGAAAGCGCACCGTTCCTGGGCAATGACGAACGTCTGTTCTGGCAGAGAAGTGAAGACCGCAACCGCGGAACTGCTTCACTTTACGACCAGTTAGGTCTGGCTTGCTATGAAGCTATGGAAGCATTTGTAGAATATAAACCTATTTAAGTGCATATCACATTTTAAGCCAAAAGACACAGAAACGCAGAAGTTCACCCCGAAAGGAAGAACTTCTCGTTTCCGTGTTTTTTTTATTTCTGTATTTACCAAATCTTTTTACCTGCATGAAAAAACTACTCATTCCCGCATTTGCATTTTGGCTCAGTTGCCTCTTCCCGTCGTGTACCTCGACTTCTCCCAACCATTTTCTGAAAGAAGCCGACTACCGCAACAAAGTGGAAGCTGATTTCGGACAGAAGAAGGAGATTCTCAACCGGGGAAATCTTTTTGACATCTTCAATGAAGACATGTCGCTGGAGGAACGGGAAGCCATGATGTTCCTGTATGCCTACATGACTCCGGGCGATATTTCCGACTATTCCGGAGAATTCTACCTGAAAAATGTACGTCTGGCACTTCAGAACCGAAAAGAGACTTCATGGGGAGCCGGAATTCCCGACATGATATTCCGCCACTTTGTACTCCCTGTCAGAGTAAACAACGAAAACCTGGATAATGCACGCGAAGTGTTCCGTCAGGAACTGATGCCGCGTGTGGAAAAACTATCCATGTACGATGCCGTGCTGGAAGTAAACCACTGGTGCCATGAAAAAGTAATCTATACCCCGACCGACATCCGTACCAGTGCCCCGATGGCTACTGTGAAAACGGCTTACGGACGTTGCGGTGAAGAATCGACCTTCCTGGTAGTCGCTCTCCGTGCCGTAGGTATCCCTGCCCGTCAGGTGTACACCCCGCGCTGGGCACATACTGACGACAACCATGCCTGGGTAGAAGCCTGGGTGGACGGCAAATGGTACTTCCTTGGTGCCTGCGAACCGGAACCGGTACTGAACTTAGGATGGTTCAATGCTCCTGCCAGCAGAGGTATGCTGATGCACACCAAAGTATTCGGTGCATACGACGGACCGGAAGAAGTGATGAAAACCACTGCCAACTATACGGAAATCAACATCATCGACAACTACGGACAGAGTGCCCCCGTCACTGTCACGGTGGTAGATGCTCAGGGTAAGGCCGTAGAAGGTGCACACGTAGAGTTCAAGATTTACAATTACGCTGAATTCTTCACCGTAGCCAACAAAACGACCGACGCACAAGGAAAAGCATCACTTTCTGCCGGATTGGGCGACATGGTAGTCTACGCTTCGGCAAATGACCACTTCGGCTTGCAGAAAGTTTCTTTCGGAAAAGATAAAGAAGTCACATTAACGCTTTCTCACCGTCCGGGAGATGTATTTACCGATACCTTGCACATTGTGCCACCGGCTGAAAAAGCCAACTTCCCGGAAGTGACCGATGCACAGCGTAAGGAAAACAACCGGCGTATGGCTCAGGAAGATTCTATCCGCAATGCTTACGTAGCCAGCTTCCCCACCGAAGAAAAGGCCAAGGCTTTTGCAGAAGGACTGAAACTGGATGTGAACCAAACAAGCACATACATTCTGAAATCCAGAGGAAACCATGCGGACATCATGCAGTTCCTGTCGAATGCTGCGGAAAAGGGACAGGGTGCCCGTGCATTGGAATTGCTCAGCACACTGGCTGATAAAGACCTGCGCGACACACCTTGCAGCATTCTGGAAGACCATTTGTATGCTACCGATGCGAAAGCTGACGTAAAAGAAGTGCTTGCACCGCGTATTGCCACTGAAATGCTGACTCCTTACCGTACCTACCTGCAGAAAGCCTTGTCTGCCGAACTGGCCGCACAAATCAAAGCCGACCCACAGGTGCTCGTGAAATGGTGTAAGGACAGCCTGTCTATCCGCAACGACCTGAGTACGATATTCACCATTACCTCACCCGAGGGCGTATGGCGCAGCCGTGTGACCGACTCACAGTCCAGAGACATTTTCTTTGTTGCTGCTGCCCGTAGCTTAGGTATCCCTGCCTGGAAGGATGAAGTAAACGGTAACATCTGCTACCGCCTCAACGGAAAACCGGTATTGGTGGACTTTGAAAGTTCAGAAGGTGGAAGTCTGTCGGAAGGTGTATTGAAAGCTACTTACCAGGCTATTCCTCGACTGGACAATCCGAAATACTACACACACTTCACCCTGTCGAAGTATGACAACGGCACATTCCAGTTGCAGAACCATCCGGAAGATGCCAGCTGGGCTTCTCTGCTGAAAAACGGCAGCAGCATGTCGACCGGTTATTATATGATGGTAACGGGTAGCCGTATGGCCAACGGAGGTGTATTGAGCCAGGTTTCATTCTTCTCTGTCGACAAAGGAAAGACCACAGTGACTCCTCTCTGCATGCGCAACAATACGGAAGAAGTACGTGTTATCGGCAGCTTCAATTCCGAAGCACTCTACACCCGTCCGGGCACAGACGAACAAGTATCTGTACTCAACACCACAGGAAGAGGATATTACATTGTCGGCGTATTGGGCGTAGGTCAGGAACCGACCAACCATGCCCTGAAAGACATCGAAGTAAAGAAAGCGGAATTTGAAAAATGGGGACGTACGATTGTACTGCTCTTCACTGACGAAGCGGCCTATAAGAAATTCGACCGCAAGGAATTCCCCAACCTTCCGTCGAACGTAGTGTTCGGTATAGACAAAGACGGAAGCATTCTGAAAATGATTGCTGAAAATATGAAGCTGGGCAGCAAACCCACCCTGCCGGTGATTATCCTGGGCGATACGTTCAACCGTGTAGTCTTCGAATCACACGGATACACCATCGGCATGGGCGAGCAACTGCTCCATGTTATCCACGGACTGTAAGCGCCTCAATGGTGCGACGCACCTTTTCGGGAGTCGTGACCGGATGAGCATATTCATCCATATCCGTACCTCCCATCGACAAAGCCGGATTGCGAAGAAGCATCCGGCTTTCTTTTTGTTCGCGTGCCGAAAAATGGAACTCACCGGCTCCCGTCACACGGGCCAGTTCCGCAATGTTATGTTCGTTCACTCCGCAGCCCGGCATGATGATAATGCGGTCGCCCGCCTGCTTCACCAGTTCAGCCAGCAAGGGTGCCCCTTCCATGGCCGTAGGCATCTGGCCGGAAGTCAGCACACGGTTCACGCCCATGCCTATCAGTTCTTCAAGTGCCTCACGGGGGGACTTGACATAATCAAACGCACGATGGAAAGTCACCGAAAGTCCTTTAGAAGCTTCCATCAGACGCTGCATGGCCGGCTTGTCCAGCTCGCCTTCCGGTGTAAGGCAACCGAACACCACTCCATCGGCTCCCGCCTGACGGGCACCCCGAATATCTTCTTCCATAATCTCCAGTTCAGAAGGTGTGTACAGAAAATCTCCTCCATGCGGACGGATAATGACATGCAGACGGATGTCAATCAACTTACGGGCCACTTTAATCTCACCCAACGATGGGGTAGTTCCACCTTCCGGCATACCGGCACACAATTCTACCCGATGAGCACCTCCCTGCTGGGCAGCCACGCAACTCTCTGCAGAGTTCGCACAAATTTCAAACATGTAGTTTTTCATCTCTCAGTCGACTTTAAACAGTGATTTTTTTCACCCTCAGAAAAGGCCTTTGCATTTACCGGAAAACGCTTTGACGCTTCAATCAAAACGCAAGTACGTTTTACTTAAAACACAAGTGCGTTTTACATGAAACGCAAGTACGTTTTATATCAAACGCAAAGGCGTTTTAGCACAAACGTAGGAGCGTTTTTTCCGAAAGTACAAATCGCGATATCTGAAGGCTGGTATCTATAAACAAAAAAGCTTATTAAACCGTTCTTTTTCAGTCTAATAAGCTTTATGTACGCCCGTGGGGAGTCGAACCCCAATCGAAGGAACCGGAATCCTTTATTCTATCCATTGAACTACGGGCGCAAATATCAATAAGCACACTTTCCAACGTCCTTTTTTGAGAAAGGATATTTCGAAAGCGTGACAAAAATACAATTATTCAGTCTTTTCTCCTAATTTTTTCCTGAAAAAATAGGGAGTGAAAACTAAAATAGTTGTACCCTTACACGCCTATACAACCTCACGCATCAGAACTGGAAGTAGATAAACGGCTGAATATCGCTGCTTTTCACCTGAATGATCAGATAAATCAGCGCAATCATTATCAGTGCCTGGGCTATGAGCGGCATGCGTACCATGCCCCGGCTGCACGCATTCTGCCAGCTGTCGGGGCAGAAATGAAGCAAGAAGCCCACTCCCATCAGTGCAAACACTTTCCAGTAGCCCGTCAAGAGCTGCTCCAGCAATTCCGGATGGAAGGCTGTAAATATCTGGCGAATCATGGTCACCGAAGCCTCAAACGTGGAGTTTCGGAAGAATATCCAACAGAAGCATACAAAATGGAAGGTCAGCACCACGGCAAAGAATTTGCGTGTTCCCCGGCTGCGATATTGCTTGGGCCGGCCTAACAAGTTGCGAAAGAACTTATGCAAGGCCAGTGCCACTCCGTGCAATCCGCCCCACACCACAAAGTTCCACGAAGCACCGTGCCACAAACCACCCAAAAGCATGGTCAGTATCAGGTTGATGTAGGTACGAATTTTTCCCTTTCGGTTACCGCCCAGGGAGATATAAAGATAGTCGCGCAACCAGGACGACAGGGAAATGTGCCAGCGGTGCCAGAAATCGGTCACACTGTCCGACTTATAAGGGGAGTCGAAGTTGAGCGGGAAACGGAATCCCAGCAACAAGGCAATACCGATGGCCATGTCACTGTAACCCGAGAAATCACAATATATCTGCAAGGCATATCCGTAGACGCCAAACAGGTTTTCCAGTCCGGAATACAGTCCCGGATTATCAAATATACGTTCTACAAAATTCACGCTGATATAGTCTGAAATCACCGCTTTCTTGAACAAGCCGCTTACAATGAAGAAGATGCCTTGTCCGAACATCTCAGATGATACAAACAAGGGCTGACGGATTTGCGGGATAAAATCGCGTGCACGGACGATAGGCCCTGCCACCAACTGCGGAAAGAAGGACACATAAAACGCATAATCCAGCAAGTTTGTCAGCGGTTTCAGGTCATGACGGTACACATCGATGGTATAACTCAGCGACTGGAAGGTAAAGAAGGAAATTCCCACCGGAAGGAATATGTCCAGCGGCTCGAACTGCCCGTGCCACAACGGAGCCAGCATCTCATAAAAGAAATTGGTGTACTTGAAATAACAAAGCAATCCGAGGTTGATACACAAACTGCATACCACCAGCAGTTTCCGTTTCCAAGGCTGTACAGTCTGCTCCATCCTGCGAGCTAACAGAAAGTCGGACACCGTGACAATACCCAGTAGAAAGAAATAAAACCCGCTGCTCTTATAATAGAAATAATAAGAAAACAAGGTAACAAACAGCAGACGTGCCGTAGTCTTTTTCTGCAAAATCAGGTAAATCAGGCTGAATCCGAGAAAAAGCAGCAAGAAAAAGCCACTGCTGAAAATCATCGGTTGCGACGCATCGTACGTCAGCACATCCTTAAGTCTGTCCCAGTCAATTCCAAGTTCCGTCCAGTTGAGTTTCCACATAATTGTTGTATGATTTGATAATCGCTTCGTGTAATAATAATCCCTGTAAAATATATCCGTCCTGTGTAAAATGAATCTTATCGCGCTGGAAATAGTTTCCGTTACTCCAGTTCAGACAAGCATAACGTTCACCTCCTACCACGTGATACATATCCCATATAGCGAGTTTCCGCGAAGCCGCATAATCCAGTTCTGTCTTTACCACTAATTTCGTACGAGGATTGATTACTCTTGCGCCCCGTCGGCCATTGCGGACATACGCTCCGGGAGGAGTAGTCAGCAGATATACCGCCTGCGGACATCCTTTCTTCAGTTCTTCCAACAGATTATCCATCTGTGCCAGGTGCTCCGCCGAAGAATAACGGCGGCCATGCGCTTCATTGGTGCCGAACGAAAGAATAACCAGGTCCGGATTCAGTTCGATAATCTGACGAATATTCTCAGGTGTAGCAAAAGAAGCACAAGTCGCTCCGTTTACTCCTACTATGTGATACACAATACCTGCAGCCCCCGTTTCCTGCGCCAATCCCGAAGTACGGTAACTCACCTGCATATCGAGCACGGCCTCCCGTCCGAAATCGTCCTCCAACTGACGCCGTACAATATAAGGATACACATGCCCCCGCACATGAGAATCGCCGATGTGTACGATACGTAACGGACGGTCGAGTACGGAAAGCTTCTGCCAGAAAGGCTCCAGTTCATGCGTAGGGTCTGTAATCGTATTTTCAGTTGTTCCCTTAAATCCGGCAGGCATCGGATTGCTGACTTCCACAAAGCGCATCAGCTGCTGCATGGCCTCGCTGTCGGACACATGACCGGAATGACGGTCAGGACGCGACTTCTCCGGCAACACATCCTGCGCTAAAAGCGGCAATGCCCCCAAAAGGAACCCGAAGAATATCCCCCAAAAACGTATCTCACTCCATTTCATAAGCTTTTCGTTTTTCGTACTGTTCCTTGCCGTACATCAACGTTTCAAACAAAAGTCCGGCAATGTGCTTTCCTCCCCTGAAATTGATGTGAGTATAGTCATAATTGGCCATCTGAGGCTTGTGGTTCACCATCTCTACCATACTACCTTCTCCTCCCATGGCTTCGAACATATTCCAGAATGCCACACCCGTTTCGGCCGCAAGTGCCTGCTGGTAACGAATCAGGCGCTTCACACCCGGCATGGTACGCAATTCGCCGTTTTCATCCTTGTTTTCTCTATCTCCCACCCCGACAATCAGGACAGAAGCCTCCGGAAAGGCCGTCTTCAAACGCTCCACTATCGGTTTCATGGCATCCTTGTAATAGGTATAGTTCATCACCTCATCCGAAGCCACATTCAGCCCGTACTGCAACACAATCAAATCGTATGTACGCAGACGGTTATACTGACGAAGTATCGACATCGGAATATTACCCAACTGCTGTCCGCTGCTTCCGCGGGTACTGAAATTATCGACTACCACACCTTGACGCGGGTCCATCGTCACGGCATAGAATAAAGCTGTAGAATCCAGTTGCTCCACTTTCCAACGTACAGAGCCGATACGTCCGTTCACAGACACAGACTGCAACTCTTCTTTTCCACCCACAGAAAATGGCTGTGCCTCTCCTCCATTGACAGATGCAGCCAACCGCAAAGAATCGGAAGTCAGGAAATAACAGGTAGACACTTCGCAGGTGTCAATATGCGACAAGAAGCGTTTCTCACCTTTCAAGCTGACATAAGCTCCCGAAGAAGGAATAAAATAATGATTGGAAATATCCTGACGGGAACGGTCGAAATACGTGGAATCCGTAATGGAGTGACTGCCCCATCCACCAAATGAATGGTGTACCGTAGGGCGAAAACCAGCTATTTTCGTTGTGATGGGCACATATCCCACCCCGCATCCGCCAAAACGCTTCTGCAACATTTCGCGCAAATCGCCGGTCAGGATATCGGCCTCAATAAATGAATCTCCGAAATAAGCAATACGTACCGGGCGGTCCAAAGAAGAAACTTTTCCCAAAGCTTCATAGAAATACTCCATCCCACGCCCCGCAGAATCGGCATATTCTTCAATGCAGACCATTCCACTCTTGCAGGTATCCACAAAAACGGGCTTTACGGGAGGCGGCAGCACCAAAGTATCAGAATCCATTGGTTCTGCTATTTCCTTCTTTATACGAATGTCTGAAAGCAAATCAACCCTTCTCAAAGGTTCGCCACGAAAAGAGACAGACGGCAAAAAATGCATGGCAAACAGACCTGCCACCACCAGAAGGGTGAACAGAAAAGTGTATAACAATTTATTCTTCATGAACTTTCCTCTAAAACTGGGTGCAAAGATAGTGAAAGGTGAGAGCAATACCAAGCCAAAAGCTTGCTTTTGAGCGCAAGCATTGCCGAACCGCATCCTATCTTCGAGAAATCAAAGATAGAGGAGTTTAAGTACAAAATTATCTGGTATGTTTCTCTCGAATATTCTTCAAGAAATCATCGACCATGCGGTAACCTTTTTCCGTGGTAATTCCCCGCATGTGTAGAATAGTGATTTCACTATAGATTTCGGCCAGCGGATAATGGTCGGTAATGTCTGAATAAATCAACAAGTCCATCTGCATGGCCATGGCCTGGTTAATAATCTGGAAATTGATGTCGCTGCGAAAAATACCTTGCTCTACCCCCTTTTGAAAATAGGCCAGTGCATCAGCATCTCCCCTGCGACGGTCATCATGTATATAGTCCAACACCTTGGAATACTTGCGTAAGTCACGAAAGAACAGAGGGTTTACCGAACACAACTCATTGAACTTACGCTCATAAAATGTAAGGATTACTTCCAGCACATTATTCGCGCTGGAAGCAATCTCTTGCATATACTCATTCATACAATGACGATAAAAACGGAAAACTTCCAGCAGAAGTTCTTCTTTATCTCCAAACAGTTCATAAAGCGTACGCTTGGATATAGAAAGCGAACTTGCTATATCGTCCATGTGGACAGCCTTAATCCCCAAAGTCATAAAAGATTTGGAAGTTGTTTCCACCACACGCAACTTTAACTCTTCACGGTCGTTTTCCTTTCTTCGCCCTGCCATTATCTACATCAATGAATAATTCCTAATTTTGAAGTTTCCACAAACTGGATAATGTTTTCAATTTCCGGTCCGTTAGGAATCTGTTCACGAATACGTCCCAATGCATCATGCAATGAAGTATTTGCCTTATAAAGGATACGGTATGCCTGTGCAATGTGTTTGATAATGGTTTCAGAAAAACCGGTATGCTCCAGCACCTTTGTATTGATGCTATAGAATGCAATCGGTTCATGGGCTGCCACAATATATGGAGGAATGTCCTTGATGAAACGGCATCCGCCCTGCACTACTGAGAAGCTTCCCAGACGTGTATTTCCCTGCATCAGCACATTGGAAGTAAGGATGGCATTGTCATAGATGATACAGTTGCCCGAAACCTGTGAACCGTTACCGATAATACAACGGTTACCCACTTCCACGTCATGAGAAAGACGGGCTCCACTCATGATGAAGTTGCCATCACCCACTTTTGTAGCATGTGAAGCATGTGTACCGCGAATAATCACGGCATTTTCACGAATCACATTATTATTGCCGATAATGGCCAGTGTTTCTTCACCAGTAAAGGCAAAATCCTGGGGAACTGCTGCCACAACAGCTCCCTGATAAACAGTATTTCCATTTCCCATACGTGTGCCGCTCATCAGACTGGCATAGGGCATAATCACGTTGTCATCGCCTATCTCTACATTCTTGTCGATATAGGCAAATGGATGAACCGTCACGTTCTTACCCAATTTGGCTGACGGATCTACATAAGCTAAAGGACTTATCATAGTTTTCTCATTTTAAGGTTAATCAATTTCTTCCTCCTCCCAACGCACTGTACAAGTTGATGACAGCTTGCATACGCTGGAAATTATCAGCTACCTCTGACAACTGTGCACTCAGCAGATTCTGCTGTGCGGTCAGGATTTCCAGATAAGTGGCATCTCCGCTCTGGAACAAGGCCTTGGTATAAGTCACCGCCTTATCCAACTGCTCTACCTGTCCACGGTCTTCCACCAGTTTCTTATTCTGAGTATCGAACAGATACAGAGCATCGCTCACTTCCTTTCCAGCTTCCAGAATAGTCTGCTGATAATTCATCTGAGCAATCTTTTCTTCTGCCTTTGAAACCTTCAGGTTGGCAATCAGCTTACCGTTATTGAAAATAGGCTGAGCCAATGAAGCCAAAGCCTGCAGCATAAATTCACCCGGATTAGAAACTTGAATACCTGATCCGTTTGTCCATCCTGCCATACCTGTAATGTTCAAGCCCGGATAGAAAGCTGCACGTGCGGAATTAGTTGTATAATAAGCAGCCGCAAGCGTCATTTCAGCCATCTTTACGTCCGGACGATTTTCCAATAACTGCATCGGTACACCCGCTGCCAGTTCTTCCGGCATAACCTGTTCATCCAATGTACTGCGTTCGATGGTCTGAGGAGCCTTAGCCAACAGTACAGCAAGTGAATTTTCTGTTTCACGCACCTGACGTTTCAAATCCATCAATGAAGCCTCTACCTGATGACTGGCAGCACGCATCTGTGCTACAGCAGCTTCGGTTGTCATACCGGCAATTTTCATGGCTTCCATTACTCGTACGTTTTCTTTATAGATAGCAGCCGTTTCGGTCGTAATTTCTACCTGACGGTCAAGCATCAGCAAAGAATAGTACACGTTAGCTATACCACAAATAATCTGTGAACGTACAGCCTGTTCTGCATACTGACTCTGTTCGTAGGCAACTTTCTGACCACGTTTGGTGTTCAGAATCTTTCCGAACAAGTCAATTTCCCAACTGGCTGCAACCGGAAGCTGGTATGCCTTTACATAGTTTCCACCTCCCATACTGGTAGTAGTACCTTGCGGAGCCAAATTAATGGAAGGCAAATAAGACAATTTGGCTGCAGTCAGCATCACTTTCGCTTCCTGTACACGGAGAGCGGCAGCCTGCATATCTACATTGTTAGCCAGTCCTTCTTCAATCAAGGCCTGCAATTTGGCATCACGGAAAATCTCTTTCCAAGGCAAATTTCCCATATTGGCCGTATCGGCAGCCAGTGTATCGGTTGCCGAAGCCGGGTCACGATAGACGCCTGAGGCATCTATCGTTTCCGGACGGTCATAAGCTTTGTAAATGTGGCAACTGCTCATCATAGCAGCCAGACACATCATTCCTATTATCTGTTTTTTCATTATCAATCTTATTTATGCGTATTAGGAGAATACTGTTCAATTTCAGCTTCCACTTCACTTTCATCGAGGCTATCCCATTCCATTGGTTTCACTTTTTCTTGCAACCACTGGAATACCACGAACAATACCGGAACGATGAAAATCTGGAAAATCATACCGATTAACATACCACCAATAGCCGAAGCACCCAATGTACGGTTACCGTGAGCTCCTACACCCATAGCCAACATCAACGGAATCAAACCGACAATCATGGCCAATGAAGTCATCAAAATCGGACGAAGACGGGCTGCAGCACCCAATACGGCTGCCCAGGAAATACTCATACCTTGTTTACGACGGTCAAGAGCAAACTCTACAATCAAGATGGCATTCTTAGCCAACAGACCCATCAACATAATCAAGGCAATCTGCATGTAAATGTCATTTGACATGGTTCCCAAAATCATCTTCAATGCAGGAATACTTCCCAATGCACTAAATCCGTTGACGAAGATGAAGCTACCCATCAAACCGAACGGAACAGAAAGCAATACGGCCAACGGCAGGATGTAACTTTCATACTGGGCACTCAGCAGCAAGTAAACGAAGACGAAGCAAAGTACGAAGATAATACCTGTTGTACTGCCACTTGTCTGTGCTTCCTCGCGTGCCATACCTCCCAATTCGTAACCGAATCCCATCGGAAGATTTTCCTTAGCCACTTCAGCAATAGCCTGCAATGCCTGACCTGAAGTATAACCAGAAGCAGGAGCCACCATCACCTTCATTGAAGTATACAGGTTGAAACGGTTGATAATATCCGGGCCGTATACTTTCTTCATGCTTACGAACTGTGTGATAGGAGCCATTTCTCCATTGCTACCACGTACTTTCACTCCGTTCAACGATTCCATGTTCTTAGTAGCATCCGGTTCAGCCTGAATCATTACACGATACATCTTACCGAAACGGTTGAAGTTAGAAGCATACAAACCTCCAAAATATCCCTGCATGGTAGAAAGAATATCGCTCGGGCTGATACCTGCCTTTTTACAAGCTGCCGCATCAATGTCAAGCTGATACTGCGGGAAGCTCGGGTTGAAGGTAGTCTTCGCAGAGTTGATTTCCGGACGTGCTTCCAGTGCAGCTGTATAGCTTTTTACCACTTCAAAGAAGTGATCCAGCGTACCACCGGTCTTATCCTGCATGTTCAACTCAATATCACTTGATACTGAATAACCCGGAATCATCGGAGGAGCAAAGAACAATACCTGTGCATCCTTAATGACTTTCTGTGCACGCAAGAACAAAGTAGAATAGATAATATCTGAATTCTGCATCATGGAACGTTCTTCCCAGTCTTTCAGCTTGATGATGACAGAACCGTAAGAAGGTCCTTGACCACCAATAAAGCTATATCCAGAAATGATAGTACGAGACTGAACGGCAGGTTCTGCAGCTACCAGGCTGTCTACCTTGGCCAACACTTCCATAGCGCGTTCCTGAGAAGTACCAGGAGGCAATGTCACAGCACCCATGATAGTACCGGTATCTTCATTCGGCACCATACCAGTCGGAGTGGTTTTCATAAAGAACATCAACAATACGATAGATGCAGCCACCAGTCCGAATGAAAGCCATTTCTTATGAATAAAGAATACCACACGCTTCTTATAGCTCTTCAGCAATGAATCGTATGCAGCATTGAAAGAGGTATGGAAACGATCAACCATACTCATCTTTTTCTGCTTGTGTTCTGAATCATGCGGTTTCAGGAAAATAGCACACAAAGCCGGAGACAGTGTCAGCGCGTTCAATGCTGAGAATGCGATAGAAATCGCCATCGTAATACCAAACTGGCGATAGAATGTACCGGCTGTACCTCCCATGAAACTTACCGGGATAAACACGGACATCATGACCAATGTAATAGAAACCAGTGCACCACCGAGTTCACTCATGGCATCGATAGAAGCCTCACGAGATGATTTGTATCCCTGGTCCAACTTGGCATGTACACCTTCCACCACCACAATGGCATCGTCGACCACAATCGCAATGGCAAGCACCATAGCCGAAAGTGTCAGCAAGTTCACACTAAATCCAATCAGTTTCAATACGAAGAAAGTAGCAATCAAGGCTACCGGAATGGCAATGGCCGGAATCAATGTAGAACGCATATCCTGCAAGAACACATATACTACGATGAACACCAGCACAAACGCTTCAATCAAAGTCTTGATAACTTCGTGAATAGACGCATACAAGAAGTCATTGGCATTCTGAGCCACGTTAATCTTCAATCCGGCAGGCAAGCTTTCTTCAGCCTTGCTGATTACATCCAGCAAGTTGTTGATTGTTTCTGTCGCATTGGTTCCTGCCATCTGGAATACGATACAAGTTACAGCCTTATGACCGTTTACTGTATTATTAAAGGTATAAGCCAGACGTCCCAACTCGATACGGGCTACATCTCCCAAACGGAGTACTTCACCGTTAGGCAGAGCCTTCACTACAATATCTTCAAATTCTTCAGTCTGCTGCAAACGACCTTTGTAACGAATGGTGTACTGGAAAGTCTGATTACCACGTTCACCAAACTGTCCAGGTGCAGCTTCAATATTCTGTTCTGCCAATACACCAGAGATATCAGACGGAACCAAATTGTACTGCGCCATCACATCCGGCTTCAACCAAATACGCATAGAGTAGTCCTGACCCATCACGTTGGCATCACCCACACCTTTTACACGCTGAACTTCCGGAATCAAGTTAATCTTGGCATAGTTTTCAATAAACTCAATGTTATACTTATCTTCTGCATCATACAAAGAGAAAATCAACAACATAGAGTTCTGACGTTTCTGTGTGGTCACACCCACCTTGGTAACTTCTGCCGGCAACAGACCTTGTGCCATAGACACACGGTTCTGTACGTTGACCGCAGCCATATCCGGGTCAGTACCCTGGTTAAAATAAATGCTGATATCAGCTGAACCATTGTTTGAGGCACTAGACTGAATGTACATCATGTTTTCTACACCGTTAATCTGGTCTTCCAGCGGAGCAATCACTGAGTTCAACACAGTCTGTGCATTCGCACCTGTATAAATTGCTCTTACCGATACGGTAGGAGGTGCAATGTCCGGATATTGTGTAACCGGCAGGGTGGCCAAACCAATCACACCCAAAATTACTATCAAAATAGAAATTACGGTTGACAGTACCGGACGGTTAATAAATTTATCTAGTTTCATTCCTTAAATACCATTTATAATTACAGTCCCGAGGGTTTTCATCAAACACATTCCCCCAGCACCATAAAAATCATTTTTATTATTTAAAAGCTGTCTGAATGTTACCATCCCGCTGGTCTTGTAACGCCTTCTGGAATTTAGCTTCTTTTTCAGCCTGTGTAATCGGAGTAATTTTTTGTCCGTCTTTCAATGTCTGAACACCTTCTACAACAATCTTATCCCCAGGCTTCAGCCCACCTGTCACGATGTAATGTTTACCATCATTCAAGTTAGAAACCTGCACTTCTGTATGCTTGATAGTATTATCAGACTGTAATACATACACAAACTTCTTGTCCTGAATTTCCTGAGTAGCAGTTTGAGGAATCAAGATAATATCGCTCATAGTGTATGGGAATACCACGTTGGCCATACCTCCACTACGAAGGATATTCTGCTTGTTCGGGAAAATTGCACGCATGCTTACAGAACCAGTAGTCTGGTCGATTACACCACTTACGGCATCAATCTTACCTTCTTCTGAATACATTGTTCCATCAGACAACTGCAATTTGACAGCAGGCATCTTTTCCAACTGTTCCTTCAATGTACCACCTGCTTTAGTCAAAGCCAGCAACTGTTTTTCAGTCATTGAGAAATATACGTACATATCTCCAATCTGAGAAACGGTTGTCAACGGTTCAGCTACAGAAGGACTAACCAATGCACCTACACGATACGGGAAAGTACCAATAACTCCGTCTGATGGACTGGTTACGGTACAGAAGCCCAAATTCTGTTTTGCAGCGGCATAAGAAGCTTCAGCCTGTGCCAGACTTGCTTTAGCAGAAAGCAGGTTATTTACTGCTGTCTGGTATTCAAAATCACTGATGATTTTCTGCTCATGCAGCATCTTCTTGTTTGCTTCAGTTGATGTAACGGTTTCCAGGTTGGCTTTTGCTGAAGCCACGCTTGCTTTAGCCTGATCGTATGCAGCCTTATACTGTGTAGGATCAATCTGGAACAAAGCCTGTCCCTTGCGAACCGTAGCACCTTCATCCACACACAATTTCACGATAAATCCTGATACTTGCGGACGAATTTCAATATCCTGTAAACCTTTGATTGTGGCGGGATACTGGGTCGTCTGATTGCTGGATGCAGATACAAGTGTCTCAACCGCAAATTCATCATCACCCATTTTCATACCCCCCTGACCGCCTCCACATGCAGTCAGCACCGAAAGAGTCAATGCATAGAATGCCACTCGGCTAGAAGAAAAACTTCTGTTTCTTTTTGTGCTCATACTTATATTCATATATAAAATTTGGTTTTTACTCTCTCTAATCCTATTTTATAAAGCTTTCCTCTGAAAACTTTACACCCTTCTTTAGTTTTTTATCGTGCAAATATAGAAAAAAAATCAAGGTCCGGAAAGTGGCTTTAACTAAGAATAACCATAATGCCCTAATATCATTACATATAGCCAATATTATCAGACCAATCGACAAAAACTATCGACAAAAAATCTTCAATACTCCAAAACAACCTCAGTTCATTTTATAGTTTTTTTCAGAAAAAAACAGTCCATTTGTTATTTTATTCCTACATTTGCGCGATACATTATTCTTTGAAACAACTAAAAAACGAAGAAATATGACAAAAATAACGAAAGAAGCAGCCTTGCTCTATCACTCACAAGGCAAACCGGGGAAAATAGAAGTAGTCCCCACCAAACCTTATCAAACTCAACGAGATTTATCATTGGCTTATTCACCGGGAGTAGCAGAACCGTGTCTGGAAATCCAGAAGAATCCGGATACCGCATACGACTATACCGACAAAGGTAATCTGGTAGCCGTTATCTCTAACGGAACAGCTGTATTAGGTTTAGGAGATATAGGTGCCATGAGCGGAAAACCCGTAATGGAAGGAAAGGGACTGCTGTTTAAAATTTATGCCGGAATCGACGTATTCGATATTGAAGTAAATGAAAAAGACCCGGATAAATTTATCGAAGCGGTAAAAGCCATTGCTCCTACCTTCGGAGGTATCAATCTGGAAGATATCAAAGCTCCTGAGTGCTTCAAAATAGAACAGAGACTGAAGGAAGAACTGGACATTCCGGTAATGCACGACGACCAGCACGGTACAGCCATTATCTCCAGTGCCGGATTGCTGAATGCGCTGGAAGTAGCCGGAAAGAAAATTGAAGAGGTAAAAATCGTAGTCAACGGTGCCGGTGCATCTGCTGTATCTTGTACCAAATTATATGTAGCCCTCGGTGCACGTTTGGAAAACATTGTCATGCTCGACAGTAAAGGGGTGATTTCTAAAGACCGTACAGACCTGAACGAGCAGAAAAAGTTCTTTGCTACTGACCGCACCGACATCCACACACTGGCAGAAGCTATCAAGGGAGCCGATGTATTCCTCGGTCTTTCCAGAGGTAACGTGCTGAGTCAGGATATGGTACGCAGCATGGCTTCTCATCCTATCGTATTTGCTTTGGCTAACCCGACTCCGGAAATTTCATACGAAGATGCCATGGCTTCTCGCCCGGATGTACTGATGTCAACCGGACGTTCTGACTATCCGAACCAGATAAACAATGTTATCGGATTCCCTTATATCTTCCGCGGTGCACTTGATACGCGCGCCACTGCCATCAACGAAGAAATGAAGCTGGCAGCCGTACATGCCATTGCCGACCTGGCTAAGAAACCTGTACCCGACGTTGTCAACGAAGCTTACCATGTGAACAACCTGACTTTCGGACCTGAATACTTTATTCCGAAACCGGTTGACCCACGTTTGATTACCGAAGTATCTATGGCCGTAGCTAAGGCTGCCATGGAATCAGGTGTAGCCCGCAAACAGATTACCGACTGGGATGAATACAAGAATCACTTGAGAGAACTGATGGGACAGGAAAACAAGCTGACCCGCCAGTTGTATGAAACCGCCCGCCGTAATCCACAGCGTGTAGTATTTGCCGAAGGTATTCACCCGAACATGCTGAAAGCAGCAGTAGAAGCTAAAGCAGAAGGTATCTGTCATCCGATTCTTTTGGGTAACGAAGAACGCATCGAAAAATTAGCCAAGGAACTTGACCTGAGCCTGGAGGGCATTGAAATTGTCAACCTGCGCCACGACCGCGAATCAGAACGTCGCGAACGTTATGCACGCATCCTCTGCGAAAAACGTGCCCGCGAAGGAGCCAACTTCCAGGAAGCAAACGACAAGATGTTCGAACGCAACTACTTTGGTATGATGATGGTGGAAACCGGCGAAGCAGATGCCTTTGTAACCGGATTGTACACCAAGTACTCCAACACGATCAAGGTTGCCAAGGAAGTTATCGGCATCCAGCCGGGATACAAGCATTTCGGTACCATGCATATTCTGAATTCCAAGAAAGGAACTTATTTCATTGCCGATACATTAATTAACCGTCACCCGGACACCGATACCTTGATAGACATTGCCAAACTGTCGGCCAAGGCTGTACGTTTCTTCAACCAGGAACCGGTAATGGCCATGCTGTCTTACTCCAACTTTGGTTCCGATGCAGAAGGAAGTCCGGCAAAGGTACACGAAGCCATCAACCAGCTGCATCAGGAATACCCGGATTTGGCTATTGACGGTGAAATGCAAGTGAAATTCGCCTTGAACAATGCCCTTCGCGATGAGAAATATCCTTTCACACGCTTAAAAGGAAAAGAAGTAAACACATTGGTATTTCCTAACCTGAGTTCAGCCAATGCAACCTACCAGCTCATCCAAAGCATGAGTGAAACCGAAGTAATCGGCCCGATTCAGATGGGATTGAACAAACCAATTCACTTCACCGACATTGAAAGCTCTGTACGCGATATTGTCAATATCACAGCTATCGCCTGCATTGATGCCATTGTCGACAAGAAGAAGAAAGCACAATAAACATTACTGATTTATTTCACCTTACACGGAGGAACAGCCGCAAGCCAAAACATTCACCCTTGCCACCGTTCCTCCGTGTATTATTTTTCTAAAAACCATGAGAAAACCACTCAATCATACACAATGTGTCGTACTTACTTTATGCTGGGCTGCACTTTGCTTTTTAGTACTCACCTCTACTCCCAAAATTGACGGTCCGCTTGTCATTATGATTCTCATATCAGGAGCTTTGGTGTTTATTCCTGTAATTAAATCTCTTAAAAGCAGAAACAAATAAACACGAATAAATAGATAAAAAGGGATTTTTGACGCTTTTTTCTCACTTTTCTTGATTTATTGTTGCATAAATAAATTTTTATCTATATTTTTGGCACATCAAACAAGAAGAAACATATTACTGTGATTTTTCAAAACCAATAAATAAGACAGATAATCTTTTTTAATTATGAATGCAGCTAAAGTTCTGGAAGATCTGAAAAGAAGATTCCCCAATGAACCTGAGTATCATCAGGCAGTAGAAGAAGTGTTAGGAACTATCGAAGAGGAATACAACAAACACCCTGAATTCGACAAAGTAAACTTGATTGAACGTCTGTGTATTCCAGATCGCGTATACCAGTTCCGCGTCACTTGGATGGACGACAAAGGTAACATCCAGACCAACATGGGTTACCGTGTACAACACAACAACGCTATCGGCCCGTACAAAGGCGGTATCCGTTTCCACAGCTCTGTAAACCTGGGAATTTTGAAGTTCCTGGCATTCGAACAGACCTTCAAGAACTCACTGACAACTCTTCCGATGGGTGGTGGCAAAGGTGGATCAGACTTCTCTCCACGTGGCAAGTCAAACGCAGAAGTAATGCGTTTCTGCCAGGCATTCATGCTGGAATTGTGGCGTCACATCGGTCCTGAAACTGACGTTCCTGCCGGTGATATAGGTGTAGGAGGTCGTGAAGTAGGTTACATGTTTGGTATGTACAAAAAACTGACTCGCGAATTCAGCGGTGTATTGACTGGTAAAGGCCGTGAATTTGGTGGCTCACTTATCCGTCCGGAAGCTACAGGTTACGGTAACATCTATTTCTTGCTGGAAATGCTGAAAACCCGTAACATTGACATCAAGGGTAAGACTTGTTTGGTATCCGGTTCAGGAAACGTAGCACAGTATACTGTAGAAAAACTGATTCAGTTGGGTGCTAAAGTTGTTACCATGTCCGACTCTGACGGTTACATCTATGATCCGGACGGTATCGACCGCGAAAAACTGGATTACATCATGGAACTGAAGAACCTCTACCGCGGACGTATCCGTGAATATGCAGAAAAATACGGTTGCAAATATGTAGCAGGTGCTCGTCCATGGAATGAAAAAGCAGACATCGCTCTTCCTTCTGCTACACAGAATGAAATCAACGGCGACGATGCTAAAGCACTGGTAGCAAACGGCGTATTTGCTGTATCAGAAGGAGCTAACATGCCTTCTACTCCAGAAGCAATCCGCGTATTCCAGGATGCGAAGATTCTTTACGCTCCGGGTAAGGCTGCCAATGCAGGTGGTGTATCAGTATCAGGTCTGGAAATGACCCAAAACTCTATCAAGCTGAGCTGGAGTCAGGAAGAAGTAGACGAAAAGCTGAAGAGCATCATGAAGAACATCCACGAAGCTTGTGTGAAATACGGTACAGAACCCGATGGCTATATCAACTATGTGAAGGGTGCCAACGTAGCCGGATTCATGAAAGTAGCTAACGCTATGATGGCTCAAGGTATTGTATAACGCTTGATTTTAAAATTACAATAAAAAAACCGGGTGAGAACTTGAAGGATTTCAAGGTTTCATCCGGTTTTTCTATATTGTGTATGACTGGTTGTTATTCTACCGCCAACGACTGTGTAGCCCAATTATAAGTCACGGTGTACACCGTATTCTGTGCTACCGTTTTTCCATTCTTCGTACCCCAATCCTTTAATTCTCCATCCGAGTTAGTAATCAATAACTGATAACTGAAAGAAGTTTCTTCCGCGTAAGAGAAATAAGCAGTTTCTCCATGTTGCAGCTTGACAGACCGCCCTCCGGAAGTTACGGTAAAAGTATAATCTTGCAACCAGTCGCCCCAGTCGTCCGTCACCGCTGACATATCCAGACAGACTGCAAAGGTAATCATGGGCACCTGCACCTTCAAGGGAGTTGTAGCCCCTGCTATCACTTCAAAAGGCACTTTCTTATAATAGACCGGTTCTCCCTTGTCTGCATTTCCCCAGCCCGTCTCTTCACCATAATTTGAACTATACACTTTCAACGTATAATCATCAGCCGCATCCAATTTGATTTTATCCTGCATTTCTTGTGCAGATAAATCACGGAGTTTCGTTCCACCTTGCCATAGCTCGACCATCATACTTTCATCTACCGCACGCGAAGCAACTTCCGTCTCCACTTGCGACTGCAATTCAATCCCTTCTACAGACAAATAACCTTTTCCTGAAGGAATCTCATTTTCCTGCTGACAGCTTGCCAGCAGGAAAATTCCCAATAAAATATATAATATATTCTTTTTCATTGTTCTTCTTTATTTGTCGTAAACCAAAGAAAATGAATCCAACCAAAACTGACTACCTACCAAATAAGCATTAGTATAACCTTCCCAAATAGATGCATCCCTAAATTTATCTTCTAAGTGATCTTTATCTTCTTTTATTCCAGACTTAAACAAAATTCGTACATGAGTGATAGGTAATTCTTTGTATGCATCATTATACCCAACATCCATAGATTGGGTCCTATAATTATCAATCTTCTCTCCAGAAGTCAACCGAGCACTTCCAATAACGGTTTCAACACTCTCAGAAATGTTAACTAAAGCTATTTCTACTAAATATTCATCACCATTATATGGAGCTGACTTATAGGTAAAATTTAAAGAAGTAGGCCGTATTGAAGCAACCTTTGCATAAACAGTATCTCCAGAAGCCTCATAGTCACCCACACAAACAATTCCAGCAGAAATATTATTAATGACACTACCTGATTTATGCCCAAAATCACAAGTATTTCCAGCCCCCCACCCAATAGTCATAAGATGGGCAACAGTACTTCCATTTTCGTTAATGGGCAATGTACTTGATTTAGAAACATAAAATGCATTTACCCCATTTGAATGACAAGTTAATGTATTTCGAGTTCCAATCCACCCTCCATTAAAATTATATAAAGGGTTGTTACTTTTAGGATAAGTAGTGCTATACCCTTCATCTAATGTTGAATTAGGAATAGATAATGTCTCATAAGTTTTCACAGCCACAATTTCACCTTCAACCACATCCCGATATACTCCACGAATATAATAATTTGTTCCAGGAGCCAAATCACTTTTACGTAAATCATCACCGAAATCAATCCAATTAGTTTGACCATCTACACTGAATTGATACTTCATTTTCTGACTTAACAAATCATAGTTACCCGTCTCTACATCTTCAGCTAACAAAGGATTCATTGTAAATTCCTTTGTCCAAATATTTCCCGGATATACACTCACATGGAAAATTGGCTTATTACACTTCAAAGTAAACACCCTATTAGCGGCCTCATCTTCACTTGCCCAGCGATTATTAGCTTTCACATCCACTTCAATAGTAGAAGAAACCGTATTTCCTGCGTCTGTCATCAACTGTGGGGTCAATGAAGAAAAATCAAGACTACCCTCTGTTGCACCGATTTCCGGCAAAGTAATACCCAAAGCTGTTTCTACAGCCGCCTTATCACCTGCATTCGACAACTGATATTCCTTTCCGGCTTCCAATTCTGCAAATTTAGCATCTGCCGAATTGAACTTTAATTTTAAATCTTGCAAAGGAGACGACAATTTCAGATTAATAACTGCCGATTTTGTTTCCGTCTCAGCAAATGAAAGTTCATTATTTACGAAATCGGTAGATTCGACCTTAGGCTTCGGCATATACTCCATAAGCAAGGTTTCGGTGACAGATACAGTAGACACTTCCAGCTTTTCTATCGAAATGCCTACACCTGATGCCACTTCGCCATCAATTCCCAACGTCACTTTTACATGAGTCTTTGCCGGAATATTGGAGAATTCCCCTCCTTCTGGATCCACTATATCATACGATACTTCTTTACCGGTTCCTGCCAAATGCCCGTGAAATACCAATTTAACAGAAGAGCCCGCCTGAAAATAGGCACTTTTCTCACCGGTAGCATCTATTTCAACAGACTGATCAGCCACTGTCACCATGACAGAATAATCTTCATAGGCCTTCTTCAAACTTTCTTCATCATAGTTTACCGAAAGCAATGCATTTGCTACCGCACACGAAACCGTGGCAGCAGTTTCCTGACCAGTCACTACATGCTGATTTTCCAACGTTCCCACATAATAAGGAGCATCCAGCGCAATTACTGGGTTCTCTCCATAAGTTGCTGTTAAATTATATGTGCCTTCCTTCAACAAAATAAATTCTTCACATCTGCCAGAATAAGCAACCTTCTCTGTTGCCGCATCCACCACGCGCAATTTAAACATTGTCGATAAAGGATCTTCCAATTCAGAAGGCGCCGTACGCGAATAAGCCTGATCAGCTTCATCCGTCAATGTGATTAGCAAGCCCGTTTTGCTAGAAAAACGAGAATTGTCTTCAGACTGGCACCCTCCTAACCACACACTTAATGCCAGTAAAAAAAGTCCACCAATCCACTTCATATTTTTACTTGTTTCTTTAATCATAACTTAGCTCAAATTCATCTACCCATAAAGTACTACCATCTCCAACCTGACCAATTACCTTCTTTCCGACATCATCGAATTCTCCTCCATACTTACTTGAAGTAGCCACAATCGTTATTTTAGCAGGTTTAGAAACTGTATCTGAATAATTTATATCAAATTCGAATTTAGTGTATTCTGTAACAGTTTTGCTACCAGTAAACTCACCAAAAGCTATTTCTTGCCCAGCCTCATTCCATAAACGTAAATAAATCTGACATTCATCATTCGTTAAATTACCTGGAACTGTCCCATTATAAGTAATAGGCATGGATTTATATTTATAATAACCACTTAATTTTGTAGGACGTGCTCCCGAGTACGAACGTCCAAAAGAGGGGCTTGATTCAGGGGTTCCCATATTGGTCTTATAGGTACCTATAAAAAGGTTACCGGCAGCAGCTCCTACCAAGAGAATATTACCATACGTATATAATTTAGCAGAAGTTCCACGATACGCATCACTGCCTGTCACGGGAACAGTACTTGATTCCTTATAAATTGTCACTCCTTCATTTCCTGTAGCCCAATATGCTTGTGCATCATCCAAATTATTGGCCACAGGATTTGGATACCAAGTATTTTCATTTTGTGTCCACGTTTCAAAATTCATATTCGGAATTGTCACAATAGTTTCTGTCTGAAATGAATAAGCTTCACCGCTATTTCCATTTGCCAAAGCACGAACCTCATAGTTTGTAGCATTATTCAATCCAACTAACGTAGCTGAATAGGTAGTATTACCCGTAATAGTCACGTTCGCAGGATCAACCGTAGTCCACGCTTCTTCTCCTTGTACCCGATATTCTACAGACAATTCGGTTCCTATGCGAAAACTTCCATTTATATAAGCTTTAGTAGCCCATGCATTCACTTTCTCCACAGAAGCAGGAACAGACGATTTCTGTATATCTACCGTCCAATCACAAATATAACGTCCGTTACGATATGCCTTAAAAACACGAGGACGAGTAAAATCAGTCACAGTTTCCGCTGCAGGTTCCAATACTGTTTTAGAACCTTCCAAATTCAGCTTATTTATTTTAATGTTTCTATAATCAGCATCCTCATTCACATAAATAATAGCTATGTGATTGTATAAATCTAATGAAGGAGCCGTTCCAGACTGGTTTTCCACTTCAATTGTTCGTTCAATTTCCTGCTTTACTGTTATTTTCCACCAATAATCCTGATAAGTTTTCAGCAACACATCTACTGGATTTGTAAAATCAATTGCAGTATTAGCGTTAGCCGGAAGTTCTTCCAAAGAAGAAAAGCTAAAATCTGGGAAACCAGAAGGTTTGACGCAAACCGTAGTATCAGGATAAATCAAAGACTCCGTATTCGCTACCAGTTTTGTAATCGGCAGGCTGTCTATAAAAGCATCTTCACCAATGGTCAATTCAATGGTACGTGCCTGATTATTAAACACAGCTTCTCCAGTCATTCCTTCTACCTGAATCTCTTGAATCACTCCTTCAATATATGGATAGGGAATGTCATTCTCTATACAAGAAGACAAATTCAATACCAAGAGTGATATAAAACTATATTTTAACGCTTTTACAAGCATAATCTATTAAATTAAAAATAAGTACAAAGACCAATATTAATCGAGAATATATTAATTTTAAAATCTGCAGAACTTTGACGATAAGATCCGTGTTCCACCTGATTAGTGGTCTGTTCAGCCCACTTAAACTTCAAGCCGACCACATTAATGGATACCTCTACAGCCATATTATTAGTCACAAAGGCGGTCAAACCTGGTGCTGCTCCAATTTGGAGACTATGAGAAGTCTGATAGGTTCCAGTTGCTTTCTGATCTGCACCAGAAATCGTCTTCCCCTGACCATATCCATAGGTCAGTCTCAGCTCATTAAAGAAGCCAAAGACCTTACTATTTCCCAGTCCCATATACGTGCGAAGGAATCCAGATGCCGTATATTCATGTTCCAAATACTTATAATCACTAATATCAAATGTCAGGTCATCACCCAAGTCAATATTGATATTTCCCAAATCAGCATACGTTCGATTATAATTCAAACGCATACCCGCAGCCATATTATCCCGGAAAAAATATCCGGCATACGGACTGACCTTAAAAGTATACCCTTCTCCGTTTATATCATTCAACATAAGGAACTTATAATTATCTCCCGTCAACTCCATATAAGAAAAGGTAACACCGCCCATCCAAGAACCTTTTGGAACAAAAAGTGAGGGCTTTATATTACGGTCATAGCTTTTCCGTGCATACACTGAAGTAATGCACAAGAGCGTAAAAAATAAAATTAAATATCTTTTCATGTAAAATATTAATAGTATGACAATTCAAAATCATCAACCCAAAGGGTACTGCCAATCGCCAGCTGACCTATCACATTCATTCCATCAAAATATCCACCATAACGACTGGAAGTCGCCACAATAGTAATCTTATCCGGACGTTTATTAGTTACCGTATACTCTACAGGAATTTCAAAATGAGTATATTCAGATACTGTCTCATTGGTAATGAAGTGTCCTTCACCAATCGTTTCGTCTCCTGACCATAACTGAATATATATATCACACTCATCTGAAGTCAATGTACGGTCAGCAGGTATACTTCCACTAGACATCGTAGCTCCAGGCTGATACTTAAAGTATCCTGATAATTTCGTAGGGCGTGCACCTTCATAAGGTCTACCAAATGTTACACTTGAAGCGGGATTGGAAGTATTTGTTTTATAACTTCCAATGAAAAGATTACCAGCAGCCTTTACACTTACAATTAAAACTTTTACTTGTACGGTTTGCAACTGAGCCGCTAATCCAGAACGAGAATCTTCAACCCCCATACTATTGGAATTACCTCCCAATGTCACTCCTTCGTTACCTGTTGCCCAAAAACTATTTGCAGCATCAGAGTTTGGATACCAGTTCTTACCATTCTGACTCCACGTATCAAAATTCAAATTAGGTATTTCCACATACGGTTCAGTCGTAAATATGCAAGTTTCACCAGTTTTATCTCCACATAAAATATAATACTCATATTCTGTACCAAAATCCAATGGAGAAATTTTGGCCGAATAGTTTTTTGTACCCTCTTCCTGAACTGCGCCTATAGTAGTCCATTCTGAATCAGATTTTTTCTTATAACGGAACTGTACCGGCGAAGTTATTTCCTCTAAATTACAAGCACCTGATAGAAAAGCAAACTGCCCCCACACTTTAGAAGCATCCATACGAATATCGTCAGTCTTCAAATCAGGACTATCCTGCTTGGTAGGTACTTTCACCGTCACATCATATTGATGAATGGTCTGATCTACTGTTACATCAAAAGAAGCATTACCCTCTGTTATATCCAGGTTTACTTTGTAATAATATGCAGCTTCTGCACTTTCTGTAATAGTCTGAGAAAACGTACTACCCTCTCCAAAATCAACCTTTATAGTTAAAGGCTGACCGGATTTTACATAAGCCGCTCGTGTTTCATCTTTTACAAAAGGTATTATAAAAGCATCTGCTCCTTCCACTGCACAAGAATAAGTTGCAAAAGCCGTTTTAAAACTTTCGGAACAGTTTACAGACACCATAGCCTGTGCCAATTTACAAGTAATCTCTACAGCTTTATTTTTATCTTTTTCGATAATAACTTCTTTCTGGCCTTCATAAAAAGGAAGAGCCTCAAAACCCTGTGCATCTTTCTCTTTATCGGCCGAATATGCCTTAAGAGTATAGGTAGCTACAGGCAATAACACGTTATTCAAATCAGTCCAATTATCCGCATGCTTAACCACGCCTCCTGATTCATCTAGAATATCTATTGCCAAAATTTCCGACTCTGTAATATCGGCTCGTGAAGTCACCTCTTTGTTAATATCTACAGAGGAAAGCTGAAGATAGCCATATCCTTTAGATTTCTCCATTTCTGACTGACAGGAAAAAAATAATCCTGCCCCCAAAAACAAGCCAATCAGCATATTCGTTAATCTCATAACCTTTAATTCTCGTTTTTAGGATTTACAATTACCGTGACATCGTCTTCTTTTGTAGTCACTCCATCTGAAACAGCCAAATTAAATATACTATTTCCAGATTCTACCACCTGAGGAACCATAACCAATAATTCTCCCAGTTTAAAGGTAAATTCCGTACAAGTTCCAGCATGTAACTGAACATATTCATCATCAGTCACAAGACCTAGCCCTATAATCTTTTCCTTAAGTTCTTCATCCATATTACATATATCAAATGTTTCAGGTAATCCCACCATACCTAAAAGTTTAGAAATCTCCCCGGATATAGTAACATTCAAATTCTTAATTCCATTAGAAGCCTTAATTTTTACATCCTGCAAATCAGGGATTGTAGTATCTCCATTTGTACAAGTGTACGTAGCAGGTAATCCTTCAAATGTTATAGAAGTTTCTGGGTCTGTATCTCCCCCCTCTTCAGGCTCTTCCGGTCCGTCATAAATAATATTCTCTACTGGAATTTCAATAGTTTCTCCTTGTTCTGTAAATGTTAAATCTACAGTCAGTCCAATAGACAAATGTGATTCAGTAGCCCCATTCTCTGTCAAGCTTATCACAAAAGAGTCTCCGCCAGCCAAATCAGCATGTCCACCTTCTGCATTTTCCGGTTTCTGCACAGTTGCCAGCAATTCTATAAAATTACCTTCTTTAGATGTCGCCTTTACCGCTACATTTAAAGAATTCTTCTGCACTGGAGTTTTAAAATAATACTTCTTACCAATGGAACTATTATCGAATACTTGACTCGCATTTTCTCCATTATCAATCGTCACAGTGTAATCATCCTTAAACGAATCCGTAAAAGCAGTGGTCAGAGCCAGTTCTATTTCAATACAAGCCAATTTACAAGTCAAATCCACATTTGTAGAAATTCCTTTTGTTACAGAAAAAGTCTGTTCTCCTTTGAAAAAAGGTCGTTCCGACACACTCACATTTTGACCGTCATAATTATAGGCTTGTACTGAATAGTTTCCTTCATTCAATGGAATTATAATTTTCCCTTCCTGATTCTTTAAGTCAGCAACCACTCCTTTTGCCACTTCTTCTTGAGTTTCGGTATTGGTTACAATCAAAGTATACTGATTGACATCCACATCTTCTTTATCAAAATTTCCAGAAGCCGTTCCATTATCTACCGCTGCATCTGCACGCCCCATTGCGACGCCATTATATATAGATGACAAGCCAAGTTCCAATGCACCAGCATCCTTTCCAATCTCGTTTCTCCCCATAATCTCATCTCGCATCTCACAAGATGAAAATCCTACTACAAAGGCTAATAGCCCCATTAAAATGCTATATTTTTTCATATTTATCATCTTTTATTCTGTAACTGGAATATATTCACCCGGAACAGAAACTGTAACATCCTTCTCAGTAACTCCATCGTCCACAACTACAGTCAAACCATATTTTCCTCCGGGTACATCTGTTTTATTAGGTTTGATAGTCAAAGTATAGGAATAACAAGGCAACAAATCAATATCCTTAGTATTTACAAACCCCTCTACAGTCACCGGATTTCCCTCTTTATCAATCAATGAAAATGTCAAAGTACAGGTTGTACCTTCGTTGCCAGTCTTTAAATAAAGTTCTTTTCCGGCATCTTCCTTACTCATATTCCAAGCTTCTGTCATATATGGAGTTTTGATTGTCACCTTGCAATCCTGGAAATAGTCTTCAAATGTATCAGCATCACTATTCCCTTTATAGACTACTGACATTTTTGCATTGGCAGGTTTGCAAGTAATAGAAATCGTTTTCCTATCACCTTGAGCTACAGAGAAAGTCTGACTGCCCTTTACATAAAGTTTATCATAGCCAGCTGCTACATCTTCTCCATAATAAGCAATCACTGTATAAGAAACATCAAAATCAACCTTCTGCTCTACTTCCAATTCATTGTAAAGCTTGTCAGTATAAACGGCCTCCTCACCTTTATATAAGGATACCTTATAGTTATTCACATTCTTATAGGCACTTTCGTCTATGGAACGACTCTCATAAGACAAACTAGATGATAAATCAATCATCACGCTACCTTTACCAGAAAAGCTCTCCTGATCTTTTTCATTGCTACAACTTCCCAAGCAAGCGAGCAACATTGACAAAAAAGAAATCTTTAAATAATTTTTTACCTTCATTTGAATATCTATTTTTCCGCGTGCAAAGTAACACCAATTCCCAAATCCTCACAAGGTCTATTTATTTTATTTTTGGCTGATTTTTAAAGCCAGCAAAAGGAAATTGTCCAAATATCCTTGATAATTAACTAAAAAGTAGCACTTTTACAACCCATCAATGGTCTATTTTTAAAATATACCATTACTTCTTTTATCACACCTTTTCATATTTTTAAATTACCACCTACAGAAGCAGTTTATTTTTTCCCTATCTTTGGGCAACTTGAAACAAACAAGAAACCAAAAACCGCAACCACACACCTTATTTTATGAAACACAAAATTCTTGCACAATTTACAGGCATCTTTACATTTCTGATTCTAAGCATTTGTAATGTTCACGCACAATTTTCCGTGAAAGGTGTACTCGTCGACTCACTGACACATGAAAGCGAACCTTATGCCACCATACGCATTACGCTCGACAAATCGCCGGAGAAACCGGTCAGAATGAATGTGACCGATGCAAAAGGAAAATTTCAGGAGAAATTACCGCAAACCGGAAATTATACCCTGCAAATCACTTCGGTAGGAAAACGTACAGTGGTCCGCCGTTTTAGCATCACCAATAACCAGCGGGTGGCCGACCTGGGCACACTTTATACCTGCGACGATGCCCAAATACTGAAAGGCGTGGAAGTAGTAGCCCAGAAACCTCTTGTAAAAGCGGAAATTGACAAAATTTCTTACAGCATAGAAGATGATCCTGATTCCAAAACCAATACCACCCTCGAAATGCTGCGAAAGGTACCGCTCGTCACCGTCGATGGAGAAGACAACATACAAGTCAACGGCTCCAGCAATTTCAAGGTACATGTAAACGGGAAGCCCAATACGCTGATGAGCAACAACCCGAAGGAGGTGCTCCGCAGTCTGCCAGCCAACTCGGTCAAGTCCATCGAAGTGATAACGGAACCGGGAGCTAAATACGACGCAGAAGGTATCGGAGGTATCCTGAACATCATTACGACCGATGCCAAAATGCAGGGATACAATGTTACGCTCGGAGCCAATGTCAATAACATGGGATTGTCGGGATATGGCTACGGAACAGTGCAGGTAGGAAAGCTTACCCTCACCGGAAACTACTCATACAACCATCAGAACCAGCCTCGCAGCCTTTCCGAAAGCGGACGTGAAGACTTCACTTCTACCGACTACCGTCATCTGCTGACACAAAGTTCTTCCAAGAGTACAGGGAATTTCCAGTTCGGCAACATTGAAGGAAGTTATGAGATAGACACCCTGAACCTGATTACGTTTTCAGCCAATGTTTTTGGAGGGAAATTTGACACACACGGCGATTCGCGTACCATCATGAGCGACAATGACTGGAAAGAACGCTACAGTTACCAGACTCTCAACCGGTCAATCAGTCAGTTTGGAAACATCGGTATCAATGCTGACTACCAGCATTCTTTCAAGAAGAAAGGAGAATACCTCACGTTGTCCTACAAGTTCAACAACTCGCCGAACAACAATGAAGCCGATACCGACTATGACGAAATGAAAGATGTACCCTTCAACCTGCTTCACCAGTATTTCGACAACGATGCGCATACGGCAGAGCATACGGCACAGGTTGATTATGTCAATCCGCTGAATGAAAAGCACTACATAGACGCCGGTATGAAATACATTTTCCGTGAAAATTACAGTGACAGTCGGTATTTCCTGGAAAATGGCCAAGGCGAAATGGAAGCCAGCCAGGACCTTTCCAGCAAATACCAGCAGGGACAGCACATCCTGGCAGCATACGCTGACTATCAGTTGAAATGGAAGAAATTCGGAGCAAAAGCTGGTGTGCGCTACGAACATACGTTCATGGACGTGGAATATGACTACATGCCCGAACGCAACTTCAAGGCCGGATTCGACGACGTGGTTCCTACCTTGAACCTGTCCTACATGCTGGGCACAAGCGCCAGCCTGCGTGCCAACTACAACATGCGTATCAACCGCCCGGGAATATGGTGTCTGAACCCTTTCCGCGATACCAGTAACCCGACTTCCATCAGCTATGGTAATCCGGATCTGGACACAGAAAAAGCCCACATCCTTGGCATGACCTTCAATTCCTTCAGTGCCAAGTTCAGCCTGAATGCCAACCTTACTTATACGTTTACCAATAACGGCATCGAACGCTACTCTTTCATGAACAACGGAGTACAAGAAAACACCTACGGCAATGTGGGCAAGAGCCAGCGTACACGCCTGGCCTTATGGATGAACTGGAACCCGGGCAGTACCACCCGCCTCTCACTCAATACCAGCGGAAGCTATTCTGACTTCCAGAGTAAGAAGCTGAACTCACGCAACAGCGGATTTGCCGGTGAGGTGTTTGCCAACGTGCAGCAGACCATTCCCTGGGAGCTGCGGCTCAGCCTCTACGGCGGAGGAAGCACTCCTTATGTGTCATTACAGGGAAAAGGTTCTTCCTTCTACTATTATGGTGTCAACCTGAACCGTTCTTTCCTGAAAGACAAACGGCTGAACATTTCGCTTTTTGCCAGCAATATCTTCCAGAAATACAACTCCTATAGCAATGAGGTGTGGACAGACACGTTCCGCTCATGGTCGAAAAACAGTTATCCCTCACGCAGATACGGCATCAGCATCAGCTGGCGGTTCGGTGAGTTGAAAACCCAGGTGAAAAAGACACAGCGTAGCATTACAAACGATGACGTAAAGGCAGGCGGAGACAACAAGAGTGGTGGAAGCATGCAATAAATAAAAACAGAATAAAATGGAAAAAGAATTACCTAAAATAGACCTGCCCGAAGAATGGCTGGTAGGTACCGGCATCAGTAAGGAATTGTTAGGGTTATATAGAAACTATCCGGTGCGACTGAAATGCGAAATTTTCGTACTTTGTACTTCCGGAGAAGTGGAAGCCTCGGTCAATCTCAACAAGATAACGGTAGAGCCCAACGACTTTATCGTACTTACCCCAGGAAGTATCTTTCAGATAAACGACATCAAGGGAGACCTGAACATCTACTTCGGAGGATTCTCTTCTCAGTTTATGGAACACAATCTTCAGTCGCATTCCTTTCTGGATACGATGTACATCACACTGAGGCGTCCCGTTATCAATCTAAAGCCGGAAGGCGCCAAAATGATGGAGGAGTACATGCAGCTGCTTATCAAGATGTATGAATTCCTTCCGGAGAAAATCAGACCGGAAATTGCGACCAATCTGTATGCCGACATACATAAAGGTATATCCATCCTCTATCGGAACAAGACCGACGAAGTACATCCGTTATCAAAAAGTGAACTGATTTGCCGTAACTTTGCCCAGCTGGTCATGCAGCATTACAGCCAGACACGAAACGTAGCCTGGTATGCTGAAAAGCTACAAATTACGCATGCACATCTTTGCACTACCGTGAAACAGATTACGGGAAAGACCTGTGTAGACATTATTTCGTCTATGGTCATCATGGATGCCAAATCGCAATTGAAGTCTTCCCAGCTTTCCATCCAGAACATTTCCGACTCACTGAATTTTGCCAATGTATCGTTCTTCGGAAAATACTTCAAACGCTATGTAGGAATGAGCCCGCTTGAATATCGGAACAACGGATAAAGCATTAATAAACAAACGATTATAAATTATACGAGATTTTTTTCAAAATACCTGAAAAAACGCACTTACGTTTGAATTAAAACGCACTTGTGTTTTAGGTAAAACGCACTTGCGTTTCAATCAAAACGTACTTGCGTTTTAGAGCAAACGTACTTGCGTTTTTTAGCGTCCTGAAAAAGCCCATGAAAAGATATTGTTTTTTACTCATTTTCAGCCTGATAGAAATTATCATACAAGCCGCTTCGAATATCCGGATTACTCCCGTGCCTTCCCTGCCCCAGCTTCCGGTCAGTGCCATACACCGCATTTTTCAGGACAGCGAAGGACTGATGTGGTATGGCACAGTGAACGGTCTTTGCTGCGACGACGGATACCAGATTAGCGTCATCCGTTCCGACATCAATACCCCGGGACTGCTGAATGACAACACCATCCAGTCCATTGCCGAAGATGAAAGGGGAAGAATCTGGTTTGGAACCGACCATGGAGCCTACATGCTGGACAAAACCAGCAGACAGGTTACGCCGTTGGACGCTGAACGGCTACAGACAAGTTTTATCTACAGCATACGGAAAACATCCGACGGGGCTATGTGGATAGCTACGGGGCATAACCTGCTGAGATACAACACTGAGGGGAAATTACAGAAAACCTACCTGCTATACGACCATGAAGGAAAACCCTCATGGATGGCCGGTTTCTGCGAAAGTCGGCAGAAACAGATTCTGATTACCGTAGGAAGGGAAGGTATCTATCGCTACGATAAAAAGACAGACACTTTTACCCGTTATGCCAATCCGCCTTCAGGACGAAACCTGACCTGCATCGTTCAGGACCGCACTCATAATTATTTCTGGGTAGGCACCAGTTCCGACGGTCTGTTGCTCTTCGACCCTTCCGCACCCAAAGATTCCATTTATACCTACTCTCCACTTCCCGTAAACCCTATGGGAGAAACAGAAGGAGACATCTTATACCTGGAGCAGGATAACCGCGAAGGAATTCTCTGGATGACTACCCGAAGTTCTCTGATAGCCATGCGCTACGATGAAGCCCGCCGCTGTTTGCGCCAGACGGATTTTCGTCTTCCGGCTGAATATGGAAGCATGTTGAATGAAATTTACCAGGACAAAGACGGTAATCTCTGGGTCGCCTCTTTTGATGGGAAAAGCTTCATTATCCATTTCACGGAAAACGCTCCGGAGGAATTTTCCCTGCCGGCTCTACCACAGCGGGTCCGCTTTCAACCGGCCATCATGGCTCTCTGCGATGCAGGAGAAGGTAAGATGTGGATATCACAGGAACGGACGGGACTCGGGCTGTACGACCTGTCCAACCATACAGTCAGTCTCTACCACGACTTCTCCGCGCTGAAAACGCTTTCTCTTGGTTCTATCAAGCAAATGACCGAAGCCCGGAGGGAAGGAAATGTATGGGTGATACCTGAAGGACGCAACCTTATCTATGAACTCGGACGGGAAGGTATGCAAATGAAGCACTTCCGCACCCTGAGCCTTCCGGAAAAGGCCCAAAGACATTTTACCCAGACTTACGAGGACCGTAACGGCACACTCTGGGCAGGTACCAACAACGGAGTGTTTGCTTTTTCTCTGCACAACAACCAATGGCATACGGTCTGCGATACATTAGGACTGGTAAGTGCCATCAAGGAAGACAAGCGGGGAAATCTATGGATTGGAACACTGAATAAAGGGCTTTATCAGCTGTCTCCCAAGGGGGAATGCCGAAAGATTCTTTCTCCCCTCTCTATCACCTGCCTGAGTGTGCAGGAAGACAGCCTCATCTGGATGGGCACGCAGGAAGGAGGAGTCTATGCCTTGAATATACAGACAAACAAACTGACAGACCATACCCGGCTATGCGAACTGAACGGAAACATTGTCAACCAGCTGGAGTTCGACGTATACGGCCATCTGTGGATAGATACCAACCAGAAACTGATTGAGTATAATCCGAAAAACCACTCGTTTTCCACCTATCTTACCACCGACAATTCCATGCTGCTCCGCCGGTTCATTCCTACAGCCATCTGTAAGGGACATGACGGACGGATTTATTTCGGTGGCATTCCGGGCATCTGTGCAGTAACTCCATCCGACCGCCTTGACCAGCCCAGCAAGGATATTCCGACATTTATCACCGGACTGTACGTCATGGGCAAACCCATAGTGAACGGAAATTCTCTGACACTCAAGCCGGACGAATATGATCTGGAGATTCATTTTTCATCTCTTGACTACCTGAATGCCCGCAAAATACGTTATGCTTATCGTCTGGTCGGACTGGATAAAGAATGGAACTACACCACCGTAGGACAACATACCGTCAGCTACAAGCACCTGCCTCACGGAAACTACGTATTCGAGGTGAAGGCGACCGACGGGTATGGAATATGGAGCGAGAAAGTCACGAGACTTCACATTGAGCGTCTGCCTGCCTTCTACCAGACAGGATGGGCCATCGCCTTCTATATATTGGTAGTGATAGCCGGAATCTTTGTCGGACTTCGTTTCTACCTCCGCCGGATGAAGCTGAAAAATGAAGAACTGTATGCCGACAGCGCGGAATTGATGAAAATGCGTTCCTATCTGGATGAAAAGCCTGTTCCGCAAACTGAAGTCCGTATTTCAGAAATGGAATTTGCCAAACTGGATGAAATTCTATTAGGAAATATCCTGAAAGCGGTAGAAGATAATTTGAGTGAAGCCGAATTCGACGTGCAGCATCTGGCAGAAAAAGTCAACATGTCACGCTCCACATTGACCCGCAAGCTCAAGGCCATTACGGGGCTTACTCCATTAGAGTACATCCGTCGCGTGAAGATGCAACATGCCTGCCGCATGTTAAAAGATCCTCATACCACCGTGAACGAAGTGGCCCTGGCATTAGGCTATTACAACCGGAAATATTTTACTTCCTGCTTCAAGGAAGAGTACGGAATGACCCCCAGCGAGTTTCAGAAACAGCAGGAAAAAGGGGATACATCTGAATCAAAAGAGGGGTAAAAATGAATCAGACCCCTTTCTGAAGCATTTCATACCGCTCTTTGGCGCATTCTGTTCTCCTGCTCTAAAAAGAATCTCTTTACATTTGAACCATCAACCTTTGTATTCAGATTTAACGAAAAACAAACTTGTTCAACATGAAAAAAGAGATTTTATTTCTTGCTGCACTGGCCACTTGTTTGTCTTCCTTCGGTCAGACTTTTGAAAAGACCGCTCAGGGAGGAAAGTTCCAGACTGCACAACCCACATTGAACGGGGAAGTGATTTTCTACTCTCCTTCTATTGTGCGCATCGTAAAGTATCCTTCGGCTGAAATGCCCGAAAAGAAAAGTTATCCGGTCATCAAGACTCCGGAAAAGGTAGAAATCTCCTACAAACAGAATGGAAACACGGTATGCATGACCTCCGGAAAAATGACAGTGACACTCGACGTGGTTACCGGAAAAGTGACTTACACCGACCTGAAAGGGGAAACACTGCTAAAGGAAAAAGTGGAAGGTACCAATTTCATTCCGCGCAAGGACGTAAACCGTGACGCATTTACCGTCAGCCAGGCATTCAGCCTTGAACCGGAAGAAGCTATCTACGGATTAGGACAACGCCAGAGCGGAGCCATGAACCACCGCAACCAGCAAATTCACCTGTCAAACGGCAATACCAATATCTGTATCCCCTATTTCACATCTGAAAAAGGATATGGCGTGTACTGGGATAATCCAGGTATCTCTGACTTCAGCGATACGCCGTATGCAACTTCCTTCTCTTCACAGGTAGGACTTTGCTCCGATTATTATTTCTTGTACAAAGACGGCACACAGGATGGCGTAATCGCCTGCATCCGCGACCTGACCGGAAAGGCTACCATGTTCCCGCTCTGGACCATGGGTTACTGGCAGTGCCGCGAACGCTACAAGAGTCCCGACGAACTGTGCGGCGTACTCGACAAATACCGCAAACTTCAGATTCCGCTGGATGGTATCGTACAGGACTGGCAGTACTGGGGATGTGATTCCAACTGGAATGCCATGAAATTCGTGAATCCACGCTACATCAACAAGATGGACGACAAGGAAGCACTTCGCTACCTTCCGAATGGAGAAGACAAGAATGCACGCTATCCGAAACCTCGCTTCAAAAGCCCGGAAGAAATGGTGGAATACGTACATAAGAACAATGCGCACCTGATGATTTCCGTATGGGCCAGCTTCGGGCCATGGACCGACCAGTTCAAGGAACTGGACAAGATGGGAGCCTTGCTGAAATTTGAGACATGGCCTCCTAAATCGGGTGCACATCCTTACGACCCGTTCAACAAAGATGCCCGTGACCTGTACTGGCGTTACCTCAGCCACCTGCATAAAATGAACATTGATGCCTGGTGGACCGACTCTACAGAACCCGACCATCTGAACCCGAAAGAAAGCGACTTCGACCTGATGACAGCCGATGGTTCTTTCCGCTCCGTACACAATGCGTTCCCGCTGGACCACAACCGAGGTATCTATGAACACCAGCGTGCCGTATCGGACGATAAACGTGTGTTCCAGATGACACGTTCCGGTTACCTGGGTCAGCAGCACTACGGTGCCCTGAGCTGGAGCGGCGACGTAGTATCAAGCTGGGATGTACTCCGTCAGCAGATTCCGGCCGGATTGAACTATACGCTTTGCGGTATCCCGTTCTGGAACACGGACTTAGGAGGTTTCTTCGGATGGGAATACAACAATGACTGCACTAACGTAGCTTACCAGGAACTGCATGTACGCTGGTTCCAGTGGGGATGCTTCATGCCATTGATGCGTAACCACTGTTCTTCACCGATGATGAATGAAATTGACCTCTTCGGTAAGGAAGGTGACTGGGCTTACGATGCACAGAAACGTATGATTGAACTTCGCTACCGTCTCTTACCTTATATATACAGCTTAGACGGAGCAGTAGTACAGGAAGACGGCACCATGATGCGCCCGCTGGTAATGGACTTTGCCAACGACCGTAAAGCTATCCTGCTGGACGATGAATACATGTTCGGTAAAAACATCTTAGTATGTCCGGTAACAGAACCGCTTTACACCAAGAAAGTAGAAGGCAACAAGGGAGTTACTACCGTGCCCGACGTAGCGAAAGCTTCTGCTCCGGTTAAAGTCTACCTGCCCAAAGGTTCTCAATGGATTGATTTCTGGACTAACGAAACCGTAGCAGGCGGTCAGGAAATCCAGCGCGAATGTCCGGTTGACATCCTGCCACTTTACATCAAAGCAGGAAGTATCCTTCCGCTTGGTCCGAAAGTACAGTACTCTACTGAAAAGAAATGGGATAACCTGGACATCTGCGTTTACCCGGGAGCCAATGGCGAATTCGTGCTCTACGAAGACGAGTTTGATAACTATAACTACGAAAAGGGTATGTTCTCCACCATCAAGTTCAGCTGGGACGATGCCTCACGCACACTGACCATCAGCGACCGCAATGGTGAATTCCCCAAGATGCTGAAACGCCGCAACTTCCGCATCACGCTGATGCAGCCTGGCAAGCAGTCAGCAGAAACCGTCATGGTTAAAGCCGACAAGAAAGTAGCTTATTCAGGTAAGAAACTGACCGTAAAACTATAAATACAAGAAGAAAAAGGGTGTAGCCAATCAATATGACTACACCCGATTTTATGCACAAAAACAAATATAAAATAAGCAAAACCTTTTAAAGTTAACTTCTATTATATTTTATTTATAACCTTCTAAAACTAATTTTTATGAAACATGAATGCAAAGAAAAGCCGTCGTGCAACAGATGGCTTCAGACTGTCATTACCATAGTCTTTTTTCTATGTTGGGCAACTGTAGGATGGGGACAAAATCTTTCTGTTAAAGGAAGCGTTAGCGACACCAAAGGGGAACCTATTATTGGAGCCAGCGTAGTTGTCAAAGGAAACACAACTCAAGGAACAATCACCGATTTAGACGGACAATTTACTCTCAATGTTCCTTCTAATTCCACACTCGTAATTTCTTATATCGGATATGTTACACAAGAAGTACCCGCCAAAGGTACAGTAAAAGTAACCTTAAAGGAAGATAACGAAATGCTGGATGAAGTAGTTGTTATTGGTTATGGTACACAGCGTAAAGGAGATGTAACCAGTGCTATTTCCAGCGTAAAATCGGACAATTTTGTCAAAGGTGCGGTAAAAGACGTTGGTCAGCTGATTCAAGGAAAAGTAGCCGGACTGGCCATCACCAATCCAAACGGTGACCCGGCAGGTGAAACTCAGATCCGCTTACGTGGAACTAACACTATCGGTGGAGCCAATACAGCTCCTTTGGTACTGATTGACGGAATCCCCGGAAGCCTGAGCACAGTAGCTCCTGAAGATGTGGAAAGTGTAGACGTACTGAAAGATGGTTCTGCTGCAGCAATCTACGGAACTCGAGGTACCAACGGAGTCATCCTTATCACAACCAAACAATCAAAGGGAGGTGACATCTGCTCTGTAGAATATAGTGGCTATGTCAGTACTTCTATGCTGGCCAAAAGACTTGAAATGCTGAGTGGACGTGAATTTGCAGCCTTGTATCCCGAATACGATTACGGATATGATACAGACTGGGTAGACGAAATCACCCGTACTCCAATTACGCATGTACACAACTTGTCATTGATGGGAGGTAATTCCAAGACAAACTATATTGCCAACATCAACTATGCAGACAGACAAGGTACCATGAAAAAATCTGATTTCGATAACTTCCAAGGACGAGTAGAAATTACTCATCGGATGTTCGACGATAAGGTGAAGCTGAAATTCGGCATTTTCGGAAAGAAAAACCAGATGGAATCTACACAAAACGGAGGAAGCTTCCGCGGAGGTGTTTACTCACAGGCTACCAGAAGAAACCCGACAGAACCGGTACGTAACCCTGACGGTTCATGGTATGAAAACGTAAACAAATTCGAATATGAAAACCCGTTGGCACTCTTGTATGAATCAGACGGTAACGTAAAAAAGACAGAGTTACGCTACAACGGAAACATCACTTATAACCCTATCAAGGATTTGACATTATCAGCTTTATTCTCATACACCCGAGAAAACATGAACCGCGGATACAGCGAAACTCAAAACCATATTTCTGCGCTGCGTGACCATAAGAATGGATGGTCATCTGTAGGAAGCTACACAGAAATGGAGAAATTGATGGAATTAACTGCTCAATACAACAAAACCATCAATGATCATAAATTCTCTATCTTGGGCGGTTACAGCTACAATGAAACAGACTATGAAGAAATGTGGTTCGACAACTACGGTTTCCAGGATGATTACTTTGGCGGATGGCACAACATCGGCATCGGTTCTGCTCTGAAAGAAGGAAAAGCATCTGCCGGGTCAAGCAAAAAAACGACTAACCTGATCGGTTTCTTCGGCCGTGCCACTTATTCATGGAAAGAACGTTACTTGTTCATGGCCGCACTCCGTTATGAAGGAGCCAGCCAGTTGTGGGGAACAGACAACGCCTGGGGATTATTCCCTTCTGTATCATTCGGATGGAGAATCACCGAAGAACCTTTCATGAAAAATCAGCAGATTTTTGATGACTTGAAACTGAGAGTTGGTTACGGAGTCACTGGTTCACAACCTAAAAATCCGTTCTTGGGAGTAGCCATGCTGAAATATGGCTCATACGCCTATGTAAATAACAACTGGATACAAACTATCGTGCCGGCTTCTAACCCTAACCCGGATTTACGCTGGGAAGAGAAAAAGGAAACCAACATCGGACTTGACTGGGTTTCATGGGAAGGACGTTTGTCTGGTAGTATTGACTGGTATAACCGACTGGTAGACGGATTGATTTATGATTACGCTGTACCTACTCCGCCGAACTTGTATAACACAACCACAGCCAATGGTGGTAAGATGAGAAACAAAGGTTTGGAAATTTTAGTGAACGTAATTCCTGTACAAACAAAAGATTTTGAATGGAGCACCACTGGTACATTCTCTTTCAACTCTAACAAACTGGAAAGTCTGTCAGGAAGTGTATTTAAAACAGAATACGACTATTTCAACACCGGAACTGTAGAATATTCCGGACAAGTAGCAGATTCTCACCGTGTACAAGTAGGCGAAAGTATCGGTAACTTCTACGGATTCAAAGTTGTAGACGTGGACGAAGAAGGACGCTGGATTTATGAAGACCGTAACGGAAATCTGGTGAACTACAAAGATTTCACTCATGCTCCTGAAGACAAACATATTATTGGTAACGGATTGCCTAAATACTATGCAGGATGGAATAACAACTTCAGATACAAAAACTTTGACCTGTCAATCACAATGCGTGGTGCATTCGGATTCCAGATTATCAATGGTGCTCGTATGAACTACGAAAACGTGAAAAATGCCAGAATGGAAAACCGTTTGAAATCAGTAAATGACCTGGTATTTGGCAAACACACACTTAGCCCGGAAGTGGAACCTGAATTCAACAGCTACTATGTAGAAGACGGTGACTACTGGAAGATTGACAACATTACACTGGGATATAGTTTTGGCAATATCGGAAAATACATCAAGTCATTGCGTATCTATGGTTCAGTATTGAATGCACTGACCATTACCGGATACAAAGGCATTGACCCTGAAGTTTCTACCGATGGCTTAACCCCAGGTTATGATACACGAGACAGATACCCCAGTGTACGTTCATTCACATTAGGTGTAAATGTAAAATTCTAATTAAAAGCAAAAACCATGAAAAATATAATCAGATTATTTTCTACATGCCTTCTTACTTCAGCCCTGATAGGCAATACGGCATGTACCAAACTATTGGATGACAGCTATGGACAAGTAGTATCCAATCAATACTCTCCCAAAACAGAAGAAGAAGTCAGCTACCTGGTAAATGCAGCCTATATTCCATGGAGAGAAACGTTGCTGCAATGGAATGGAGTGGTACGCTCACAAGAACTATGTGCAGACCAGGATGTAATTCCGGCACGTGATGGAACAGGATGGGTAGACGGATACATTTACAAACGCTGGCATCAGCATACCTGGACTACAGAAGACGACGGAGTACTTCAAGGATGGGAGCGTACTTATAACGGAGTAAACACATGTAACCGTATCCTTTCACAAATAGAAGAAGGTACAATCAGTGTGGACGAAGAAACCAAAGCAGCCTTGATTGCAGAGTTGAAAGTACTACGTGCCTCTTACTATTACATCTTGATAGACCTTTACGGAAATGTGCCTCTGGTAACAGATTTTAAAGATGAATCCTTACCCAAGCAGGCTACCCGTAAAGAGGTATTCAACTTCATCGTCACAGAAATAAAAGACAATATCAATCTGCTGTCAGAAACGCCACGAGGATACTATTACGGACGATTCAACAAATGGGCTGCTCACACCCTACTGGCAAAAGTGTACTTAAATGCTGAAATCTGGGCAGGAGAAGCACACTGGCAGGACTGTATTGACGAATGTCAGGCAGTGATTGATTTTGCTACTTCTACCGGCGAATACGACCTGGAAGAAAAACAGAAAAATGTATTCATCACGAAAAATGAGAATTCAAAAGAAATCATTTTCGCTCTTCCTTTTGATGAAATCTATGTGACAGGATGGAACGATTTTGACTTCCACATGTATACACTGGCGGCTGAAAACCAAGATACTTACCAGTTTACAGAAAGACCTTGGGGAGGTGTATGTGCCATACCACAATTCATTGATACATTTGATCCGGAAGATTTGCGTCTGAAAGAGAACTATATCCAGGGACCGCAGCTGACGGCATCGGGAGAAGCCTTGCAGCGCAGTGACGGTAAAGGGCAGCTTATTTACATCAACGAGGTTCCTTCCATTGAAAGTTCAGACTCCGGACATGGCTACCGCTGGGGTAAATTTGAATATGCCAAAGGTATCACCAACCGTCTGAGCAACGACTGGCCTTTACTTCGTTATGCAGATGTACTCATGATGAAAGCAGAAGCATTGATGCGTTCCGGACAACCTGGTGCAGGAGCTCTGGTAACTCAGGTACGCTATCGTGCATTCGACAATAAAGCAAAAGCTACAGTAACCGATGATGAACTGGAAGCAGGAAGCTGTTATGATTACGGACGTCGGGATACCAACAAGGAAACACACGAAGGAGGTGCTGATATCAAATACGGACGATTCCTGGATGAACTTGGATGGGAATTCTGTCAAGAAGGCAGACGCCGTCAGGATATGATTCGCTTCGGAGTCTTTACCACAAAATCATGGTTCTCACATGATAAGAGTAACCCGAACAGAAATCTCTTCCCTATCCCGAACAAGGCTATGCTAACAAACAGTAACTTAAAACAGAATCCGCAATAAGATTCAAAAAGTTGAAAAACTAAATAAAAACTCCCTTATTCCCTGCTATTATAAACAATGGGAATAAGGGAGTCTTTTTTATAAAACATTTATTCCGGCAGCTCTACCACACCGAGCTTTTTCTTTCCGTCCATCTTGACGGATAAAGGTTTCTCAAACCGTACCCAGCGCAGGTATTTGGTTTCTTCTACCGCCGGCATGCTGTCGAGCAAGGCCTGGTTATAAATACCGTCGTTCATATAGGCATTGATGGTAAAGTATCCCACCCCGAAAGAAGTCAGATTCTGGAAGAAGTGGGTTCCCTGACTGGGGTCTACCCGATAATTGGTCAGTCCGGCTTCCACAATGATGCGGGCAGCCGAAATGTTGGGCCATTTCACTGGAATACCTAACCAGGTATCGCTGCTTCCCCAGCGTCCGGGGCCGACCAGTATGTAGTGTTTCCCTTCATCGAGGAAACGACGGTTGAGTTTCTCAATGTCATAAGCAATCAACTGGTTATTGGATGCAGAATAACCTTCTGTCTTGACATAAATGACATCCTGAATATCGTCCATCACTCCATGTCCCAGTGAATTTTCACTCTTTAGCAGCAGTTTTTCGTCTGGAATCACACTCAAGTCCTCCTCCAGTCCGGCTTTCACGTCAATCATCGGGCGAATCTGCAACAGATAGAACACGCCGCTCTTGGTACGGGCATCAAAATTGACGGCAAACTCGATTTCTACCGGACGGCGCATTTCACCCTGACCGTATTTCTGTGCCAACTGCAGGATACGGGCCAACGGGAACACATCGTGCTGAAGGATATTGGCAAAGGTTATCAGCTTGCGACCGCCGGGATAAATACCGTCGCGTATCACCATGTCGTACGGATCGTAAGTGGAAGCTATGAAGTTCAAGGCTCCGTCGGCCTCAGCATCTTTTACGTGGAGCTTCAACAGGTTGAATCCATCGTCGAGCGAGAAGTTTTGTCCTAAGTTCTTCAAGTCGAGGGCATAGAAGCGAGTCTGTGTTTCACGCAGGGCGATTTCCATTTCGCTGGTCTGAAGTACTTGTGTAGGATGGTAAGGGCATACACGCAAAGTCAATCCACCATCGACAATGTATTTTCCTAATCCCAAAGCCAGACTAACGGTTCCTTCTTCGGCCAGTTCATCATTAATCGGATAATAGTTGATAGAGCGGGCTACTCCGGAAATGGCCGGATAATAGCGGTCGCCATACTGGGTGCCGACTACTTCCTGCAGGATGACGGCCATTTTCTCCTGGTCAATCACGTTGCTGGTGGCTTGCATGTAGGCTTTACTATCCTTATAATATACGGAAGCATACACTCCCTTGATGGCATCGCCCAGCATACGGAGCATTTCGTACTTATCGTCCAGATAGGGAATCATGTAAGTGGAATAGATTCCGGCAAAGGGCTGGTAATGGGAGTCTTCCAACAGACTGGAGGAACGGATGGCAATCGGTGCCTTCACCGCATCGAAGAAAGCAAAGAAATCCTCTACCAGCCGGTCGGGCAACTTGGCACGAAGGAAGGCACGAAGAATCACGTCGTCGGCCGCATCGCTCAGGGCTATCTGGTACAACTGGTTGGAGTCCATGAACTCGTCGAATATATCGGTGCAGAGGACTACGGTTTTCGGAATCATGACAGAGGCATTTTCAAACTCATCGAACTCTGTATGGCGTTTTACCATGTTGTCAATGAAAGCCAGGCCGCGTCCCTTTCCTCCCAACGAACCATCACCGATACGGGCAAAATTGGAATAACGGTCGAAACGGTCGCGCTGGAACACGGCTACCACTCCCTGGTTTTTCATCTTGCGGTATTTTACGATGGCTTCGAAAATTATCTGGCGGTGGGCATCGATGTCCTGAAGTGACTCCCACGTAATCTGTTTCAAGAATTCGGCTACCGGGAAGATGGCACGCGAATACAGCCAGCGCGAAATATGGTTGCGGCTAATATGATAAAGGAAAGACTCGGCAGGGATGGCAAATATCACATTCTGCAGCTCCTTCAGGTTATGAATACGGGCCACTTCCTTCATGGTATGAGGGTCACGGAAAATAAAGTCACCAAAACCAAAGTTGTCTGACACCGCCTCACGAAGGTCGATATTCATCTTCTTGGAGTTCTTATCAATGAATACGGCATCCAACTCCGGTGAATAGCAGCGATTGCTTTCCTCAGCCGACTGAAGAATAAGAGGTATAAACGGATCGCGTTTGCGGACTTCACGCAGCAAGGTTACACCAGCCTGCGGGTCATTGACATCCCCGTGAGGGAAACGGGCATCGGAAATAATACCGAGCACATTATTTTGATACTTATTATATAGTTCCGTAGCTTCTTCATAGGAACGGGCCAATACGATTTTAGGACGTCCGCGCATGCGAAGGGTTCGCTGGTGCTCGTTCAGGGCTTCTGTGGCAAATTCCTGACTCTGCCGGAGAACGAACTTGTAGAGGTTGGGCAATACGGAGGAATAAAAGCGGATGGAATCTTCTACCAGCATAATCATCTGTACGCCGACTTCCTTAATGTCATGCTCCAGGTTCATCTTGTCTTCTATCAGCTTGATGATGGACACCAGCAGGTCGGTATTTCCCAACCAGCAGAACACATACTCGAAGATGCTCAGGTCTTCATGCTCCATTCGTTCCTTAATACCGTGCGAGAAAGGAGTCAGTACAACCAACGGTAGATGGGGGTATTGCTTCTTGATTTCACGGGCAATGTCGAAGGTATCGCTGTTGTCGGAACCCGGCATACAGATAACCAAATCGAACATGGTGTTGCGCAACTGTTCCCAGGTTTCTTCTGCCGTGGAAACCTGCGTGAAACGAGGGGGATAGCGCAAACTCAGGTTCATATATTCATTGAAAATCTTTTCGTCAATGCGGCCGTCATCTTCCAGCATGAACGCATCGTAAGGGTTGGCCACCAGCAACACGTTGAAAATGCGCTTGGTCATCAGGTTGGCAAACTGCGTATCCTTGAAATACAGCTGACGGAGTTTAATTCTTAGTTTGGTGAGCATGGTATCTTCTTTTAAAGCTTATATAACAGAAACAAAATTCGGAATTTCACACGATTTTTGCAAATCTTTCTTGAGAGTTGATAAAAAACTAACAAAATTCAATTAAAGAGTCAAATTTTCGGGTAAAACTCTTTGACGATACAGGTAATTTTCTATCTTTGCATGTACAAAATATTTCATTTTGTCAGACCTTAAATTATTTGATTATGGACATTAATAAAATCATGTCATCACTGGAAGCCAAGCATCCAGGTGAATCTGAGTACCTTCAGGCAGTCAGGGAAGTATTGCTTTCTATCGAAGATATTTACAATCAACACCCCGAATTTGAAAAAGCGAAAATCATTGAACGGCTGGTTGAACCGGACCGTATCTTTACATTCCGTGTGACATGGGTAGACGACAAAGGCGAAGTGCAGACGAACTTAGGTTACCGCGTACAATTCAACAACGCCATCGGCCCGTACAAGGGAGGTATCCGCTTCCACGCTTCCGTGAATTTGTCTATCTTGAAATTCCTAGGATTTGAACAGACATTCAAGAATGCCTTGACTACCCTGCCGATGGGTGGCGGTAAAGGTGGTTCTGATTTCTCTCCACGCGGCAAGAGTAATGCAGAAATTATGCGCTTCTGCCAGGCTTTCATGCTGGAATTGTGGCGTCATTTAGGACCGGATATGGATGTTCCGGCTGGTGATATTGGTGTAGGCGGACGTGAAGTAGGTTACATGTTCGGCATGTACAAGAAACTGACCCGCGAATTTACAGGTACATTTACCGGCAAGGGACTGGAATTCGGAGGTTCACTGATTCGTCCGGAAGCTACGGGCTTCGGTGGCTTGTATTTCGTAAAACACATGCTGGATGAAAAGGGTATCGAAATCAAGGGCAAGACAGTAGCTATCTCCGGCTTCGGCAACGTGGCATGGGGAGCTGCTACCAAGGCTACCCAACTGGGAGCAAAGGTAGTTACCATCTCCGGACCGGACGGCTACATTTATGATCCGGAAGGCATCAGCGGAGAAAAGATTGACTATATGCTTGAACTGCGTGCATCGGGTAATGACATCGTAGCACCATATGCGGAAAAATTCCCGGGAGCTACCTTCGTGCCGGGACGCCGTCCGTGGGAAGTGAAGGTAGATATCGCATTGCCGTGTGCTACCCAGAACGAATTGAACGGTGAGGATGCACAGAACCTGATAAAGAACCAGGTGCTCTGCGTAGGAGAAATTTCCAACATGGGATGTACACCGGAAGCTATTGACGCATTCATCGAACACAAAATGATGTATGCTCCAGGAAAGGCTGTCAATGCGGGTGGTGTGGCTACTTCCGGACTGGAAATGAGCCAGAATGCCATGCACCTGAGCTGGACTGCACAGGAAGTGGATGAAAAACTCCATCTGATTATGCACAATATTCATGAACAATGCGTGAAATACGGTAAGGAAAGCGATGGATACATCAATTATGTGAAGGGTGCGAACATTGCCGGATTTATGAAGGTGGCTCACGCCATGATGGCTCAGGGAATAGTCTGAATATTAAGGATAATTAAAAAATCAGACAAGCATGAGGAACGGATGAAATATTATTCGTATCTTTGAATGCTTTAATTTTTAGCACAAAATCTCGTTTAGTTGTATTTGTATTTTGTATTGTAGCTTGCGCTATCCGCCTGTGAAGGTCTGATAGCGCATTTTTTGTATATAAACGAAAGTATAGGAAAATAAAAAAGTCCCGCAGGAACTGCAGGACTTTCAATTTGTTAC
>ULQY01055603.1_pt1 | contig 61572 bp, 36 predicted proteins | sample 1954671 | NCBI WGS metagenome assembly ULQY01 (sample SAMEA4835660, study PRJEB28245) | human gut metagenome | biome: gut microbiome; material: fecal sample | place: Denmark | collected 2008 | reverse complement strand
TATTTCTTTTCTTTGCTGACACAGTTTAATTTACATCCTCGGAGTTTTTATTCTTCTCGGCTCTTTTTTGTTATGCTTCTTCCTTTTCTTCGTTTTCTTTTTCCTTGCAGCGTTCCATGTATTTGCTGGGGGATACGCCATACAATTCTTTAAACGCGTTAGAGAAGTAGGTCGTATTGTTGAAACCTACCAATTGAGCTATTTCAGACATGTTGTAATTCTTTTCTGATTTCAGCAGGATTTCTGCTTGTTTCAGTCTGATGTTTCTGATGAAATCCCGGGTAGACTGGTTAGTCAGTTCTTTCAGTTTTCTGTATAGATGTACACGACTTATACCCACTTCTGCTGCAATCATTTCCGCATTCAAGTCAGGATTGTTCAGGTTCTTATTGATTGCCTTCAAAACCTTCTGCATCAGTTTTTCGTCTGCAGATTGAGGTTGTGCGACTTCAATATTGGCATCTTGTTCTTGTTTCCCACTAAAATTGTTACGTAATATTTCTCTGTTTTTAATTAGATTTTCAATGGTGGTTATTAAAATATCCAGGTTGAACGGCTTGGCTATATAGGCATCAGCTCCTAAAGAAAGTCCCTCTATGTAATCTTTCTCACTGTTTTTGGCGGTAAGAAGAATAATAGGAATATGATTGGTCTTGATGTTCTGTTTTAATTTCCGTAGTAATGTGATACCGTTTATTTCGGGCATCATGATATCGCTGAGAACCAGATCGGGCATGTGCTGCCTGATGAACTCAAGTGCTTCCTTTCCGTTACTACAGCTGGATACACGGAAATGATTACCTAATTCAGTAATCAGATAATTTCGTATTTCATCTTCATCCTCCACAATCAGTATGGAATGCTTCTTTCTGGTGGCTTTTTTAGTTCCCTCTTCGCTATTTTCATCTCCTTCAATAGGAGCCGGAATATGTTGCAGCGGCTGATCCTCCATGGATGATTGTTCTGAAACGTGTTGATTCGTATTCTGACTTAATTCTTCTGTTGAGAGATGGCTGCATCCTAATGGCACATGGATGGTAAAACTGCATCCTGGCTTGTTTTCATTGTTTTTGACGGTGATAGTGCCATGATGCATTTTTACGAGCGACATAGATAGATGGAGTCCGATTCCGGTTCCTTTGCTTCGTGATCGGTCATCGCTTATCTGGTAGAATCTTTCAAAAATACGTTCCATCTCACTTTCCTTTATGCCGGTGCCATTGTCTTCGATAATGATTTTTGCATAGTTGTTCAATGGATAAACATTTGAAGAGTCATTGACGGAGTTTATATAGATGTTGATTTCTCCTTCATTCTGGATATGTTTGAAAGAGTTTGAGAGTAAATTAAAAATTACTTTATCAAAGTTGTTAGGGTCCAGCCATATTTTCAGGCTCTCCATTTGGGTTATAATATTTAATTTAGCTCCTTTAGCAGCTGCTTGATATGCAAATGTATTTTTTATGTCATTGATAAAGCTGATTAAATCCACTTCTGTGAAACTTAGCTTCATTTGGTTCTTATCTATCTTTCTGATGTCCATTAATTGGTTGATCAGGTTTAGAATTCTTTGTGCATTACGTTCTATCAATGAATAGCTTTTTTGTCTTTCGCTGTCATTATCTGTAGAGATTAATTTCTGTAATGGACTGATGATTAAAGACATCGGAGTCCTGATTTCGTGAGAAATATTAATGAAGAATTGTAACTTACTTTCATTAATCTCTTCCAAGTGTTTGTGCTTTAGCATCTCCTGTCTTACTCTGTATTTTTCTTTAGCCTGATGTATAAAGATGGCTATTATACTAATGATGATTAAGATATAGATAACCCATGCCAGACCGGAGTTGTACCATGCAGGATGTATATTAATGACTATTGTCTTTATTTTAGATTCAGAAGTGCCATTGATTGCTTTTACTTTAAATTCGTATTTTCCTACAGGAAGATTACTGAAGGAAACACGGGAGCTTCCTTTGGGCAAAGAGTTCCATGTTCCATTATTCATGGAATATAAATAGTTTTGTGGGGAAATGAAATTGTCTGTAGCAAATTCTATATAAAACGAATTGTCATAGTGGGACAGATTGATTTCTTTGGTATGAAATATATCATTATCTATCACATGATAACTTCCAGATTGGGTCATTTCGTTGACAGCTTTATCATGCAGATAGAAACCGGTAATTCTTATATTGCTTTGAAACTTCTGTGTTTCGATGTCATTCGGGTTAAAAAAGACAATGCCATTGGTTCCCCCAAACAGAATTTTTCCGTCGGGAGATATGCAGTAGGCATTTCTTGAGAATTCATTATTATACAATCCGTCTGATGCAAAGAAAGGAATAAACGATTTGTTGTGTGAATTATATTTGGCAATTCCCTGGCTGGTACTTACCCATAAATCCTTGTTCTTATCCGTAATAATTGATGAAATCAGATTATTGGGAAGTCCATTGTGAGTGGTCAATTTCTCAATTATATTCAATTTATAATCCATCACATAAATGCCTTCCGGTGTTCCTACCCATATATGGTTGTCCGGACCTTGTGCAATGGTATTTATACTTAAGCCTATTAGTGCCTTTTCATTACCTGTCACTTTAAGGTTTTGTGTATCTATGCATTTGATGCCATCATAAGTTCCTACATATAATCGTCCATCAGGAATATACAATAAAGTATTAATCCATTGGTTTATTGTCTTTTCAGATAGCACCTGATGTACTTTTATGTGCTGATAAGAGTCTGATGAACTTGGTAAATCTGCATAATAAAGACCGGTTCCCATTGTGCCGATCCACAATCTCTTATGAGGGTCTTCCACGAAACTGTATACTTTTTTTATTTCATTGCCTTCATTATTTTGCAATGAAATTTTTGAAAGCTTGTTTGTTTGCGAATCAAATAAAGATATTCCACTAAGATAGGAGCCTATCCATACTTTTTTGTTGGAATCCTCAAAGAGGCACATAACGGTAGGGGGAACATCAGGGTTTTCATCTTGACTAAGATGCTGGAGAAAGTTATAGTTTTTGTCTAATAAATAAATACCATCATTATCTGTGCCTACGATTAGTCTGCTCTTATCTGTCGTTTTACATAAAGCTGTAATGCAGTTGCTTCCTATATAATTTCGGAGAGAAGAAAAGTTTCCTATATAGCTGAACATATTAGCTTGTGAAGGAATAAATGCTACTCCTTTCTGGTAGATACCAATCCAAAGATTGTTGCTGCTATCTGTCAGTAAAGAATGTACCTTGCTTTTCTTGATATTTATATTATCGATGTAAAAATCTGTATCGGCTATGGATTTCTTTAAAATGTCATAAGCTACGATTCCTTCTCCGTCAATACCAATCAGCATGAGGTTCTCATTTTGTTTAAGAACTTTAATGGGAAAATTAGAATGAAATATTTGATGGAAAGCATTATCTGCCTGATTGTAAACAAAGACTCCTCGTCCGCTTGTACCCACATATATATTGCCGTTTGAATCTTCTGCGCAACAATTGATAAATTGATTTCCGTAGGGTGCTCCAACTGTATAGTGATGAATTTTTTTATTTTTGTCAATTCTGACCACTCCATGGTATTCCGTACAAATCCAAATATTTCCGTTACGGTCTTCCATTATATCATTTATGTTATGTCCGGTTAAAGACGGATTCCAGTCTTTAATTCGGATATTCTTATTCTCATTATATGAGAGTTCTTTGATACCATATCCACTTGTACCTATCAATATGCTTCCGTCACTGAGTTGCGTGATGCTTTTGTTGTTGTATTCGGAACTGGAGTTGGATTTTTTTATGGTAATGAAAGAATCTGATTTGTAATCATAAAATTGAAGTCCTTTGGTCGAGAGTACGTATAGATAGCCTTTGCTGTCTTGAAATGTTTTGTATACATGATTCCCCAGTAACGAAGTAGAATCATTAAAATGATTTTTGTAGTTAACAAATTTGGCACCATCGTATTTATTTAATCCGTCTTCTGTAGATACCCATATATATCCTTTGGAATCTTGATATATGTGGTTAATCATACTGCTGGATATATCTCCATGAGTTGAATATAACTTGCAAAACTGTCCTTTACATAAAAGGGGGAGAAAACACAGAAAGATGATTATGATAAAAGTTTTGTTTTTCATTATCTGTATCATAAGTTTATACTTGGTTATTTCTCTAATGGGTGATTCTGTTGAAAAAGTATGTATGGTTAGTGATGCAAAGTAAATTCTTTTTTTCTATTTCTCAATAAAAATCGTAGGAATTGAGATTGAAGCCTTTTATAGTGATGAAGTACTTAAATCAGTTATGTATAAGTAAGTTAGCTTTCTTGTTGTGAAGATGATGTAACGTATAGATATGCTTTTTGTTACAATTGGGAAGAGTGATGTAACCCAGAATGGAAGCTTGGTATCCTACAGAAAGTTGGTATTAATAGCCTTTCCGTATTTTTGTTACGGTAAAAATCAATGAAAAATACAAAGTAAGTATATGAAAACACATTTTATTCTTGGAAGACTTTTATTGGGCTTGACCTTGCTTGCTTCTTGTGATTTTGGAGCTTTTGCAAAGGTGGTTTTACCGGTGCTGGTATCAGACGGTATGGTGTTGCAGCGAAATGCTCCGTTAACAATATGGGGAACGGCTGATCCGGCTGAGAAGGTTTGTGTAAAGTTTCAGAAGAATCAATATAAGGTAACGGCGGATGAGAATGGGAAATGGGCTGTAACACTGCCTGCCATGAAAGCCGGAGGACCTTACTCTATGACAATTAACGACATTGTTTTAAATGATATTCTCGTTGGAGATGTCTTTTTATGTTCAGGTCAGTCTAATATGGAACTTCCGGTTAATCGGGTAATGGATAAATATGCAGATGAGATAGAAGGATATGAAAATACCTCTGTTCGATATGTGAAAGTTCCTTATTCGTATGATTTTTCTCAACAGAAAGAAGATATTCGTCCTGTAACCTGGCGTCCGATGACGACCGAAAATGTAAAAGATTTTTCTGCGATATGTTATTTCTTTTCCCGGTTGCTGGAAGAAAAAACTAATGTGCCGGTAGGTATTATTAATGCAAGTTGGGGAGGTACTCCGGTGGAAGCTTGGGTTAGTGAAAAAGGATTGCAAAACTTTCCGGAGTATGTACATCAGAAGGCCTTATATGAGGATACAGAATTAGTTTCTCGGATAACAGAAACTGAAAGGCTGCATCAACAGGCATGGAATAAAGTATTGTATAAGTCTGATGCAGGACTTCATGGTGTGACACCCTGGTATGCGGAGGATTATGATGATTCGGATTGGGAAAAGGTAGATATGTTTTCAGATAACTGGGCCATTCGTAATGGCCGTCCTTTGAACGGAGTTCATTGGTTCAGGAAGGACTTTTTTGTACCAGAGGACTGGAGTGGGAAAGAAGCCGTTTTACGTTTAGGATGCATTGTGGATGCAGACTCTGTGTTTGTAAACGGACATTTCGTCGGCACTGTTTCCTATCAGTATCCTCCTCGTATTTATAAAGTACCTTCCAAATTGTTGAAGAAGGGAAAAAATCAACTTACTGTACGGTTGTTTAGTTATGGAGGACGTCCTTCTTTTGTAAAGGAAAAGCCTTATAAGTTAATTTGTGACGGGAAAGAAGTAAATCTGGAAGGGGGATGGAAGCACAAAATAGGTACGGTGATGCCCCCTTCTCCTTCTTCTACAGCCTTTCATTACACTCCTGTTGGCTTGTATAATGGTATGATTTATCCATTATGTCATTATACGTTCAAAGGAGTGGTGTGGTATCAGGGAGAGTCAAATGTGGGCCGTTGGAGCGAATATTCGTCTTTGCTCAGTGCATTGATAGCCGACTGGAGAACACTTTTCAAAGATGAAACTCTTCCTTTCTATATCATTGAATTAGCTGATTTCCTGGCATCGGATGATCCGGGAAGAGCAGCATGGGCTGAGTTGAGAAAACAGCAGGCGAAAACTGCCCGTGAGAATGCACACGTTACACTGATAAAGAACAGTGATACGGGAGAATGGAATGACATTCATCCTTTGGATAAAAAAACAGCAGCTACCCGTCTGGTGGAAGCAGTAATACAGAATGAAAAATAATAAACAGATATGAGTAAGATTCAGAATCAGAAAGTATCCATGGCCGAAAAGGTGGGCTATGGATTAGGAGACTGTTCCGCAAATCTGGTATTCCAGATGATGATGATTTACCAGACCAAATTCTATACGGATGTGTTTGGGCTGGAAGGAGCAATTGCAGGAACCGTAATGTTGGTAGCACGTATTGTAGATGCGTTTGTAGATCCCACTGTCGGTATTTTGTCTGACCGGACTCAGACGAAATGGGGAAAATATCGTCCATGGGTATTATGGACAGCACTTCCTTTCATGGTGTTCTATGTATTGGCCTTTTACAATCCGGGCATTGAAGAAAAAGGACTGGTAGCATTGTATGCTACCATTTCATACACCTTGTTGATGACGATGTATTCTTTTAATAATACACCTTATTCTTCATTGGGAGGAGTCATGTCGTCAGATATTAAAGAACGTACCAGTATTACCTCTGTGCGTTTCGTCTTTTCTACGATTGCGCAGTTTGTGGTACAAGGGCTTACCTTACCGTTGGTCAGCAAGTTTTCAGAAGGTAGTGACAAGGCACATGGCTGGCTCTGTACCATATCCTTGTTTGCTGCCGTAGGTTTCTTGTTTTTGGTAATTGTATTTTTCTCGGCAAAAGAACGTATTACTCCGCCTGCCAATCAGAAAAATGATACCCGTCAGGATATAAAAGATGTATTAAGCAGTGTGCCTTGGCGTGCCATGTTTGTCTTGACTCTTTTTGTGTTCATCACACTGGCTATGTGGGGAAGTGCCATGAACTATTATTTTGAAAACTATGTGGATAAAGCAGCTTTGTTTACTTTCCTGGATAATATAGGATTGGTAGCTACTGACGGTGGAACTTCAGTCGGGTATCATATACTTGATGCTTTCGGCTTGATTGTAACTTCTCCGGACAAAGCATACGAAGTGGGTTTTGGCGTATTTAATATGGTGGGAGCCTTGGTTCAGTTTTTTGGCGTAATTTGTTTATCGGAATTTTTAGCCAACAAATATGGCAAGAAGCGTACGTTTATCGTATGTCTTGCGCTGACGGCTATTTTCACTGCTTTGTTCTATTTCCCTTCAAAATACGATATTGAAATGATGTTCGTATTGAACTTCTTGAAGAGCTTGGCCTATGCACCAACGGTTCCTTTGCTTTGGGCTATGATTGCCGATGTGGCCGACCATTCGGAATATATCAATTACCGTCGTGCTACGGGATTTATCTTTTCGGGAGTGGTGTTTGCCCTGAAAGCCGGATTAGGTATTGGAGGAGCTGTATTGGGCTTCTTACTGTCGGGATTTGGTTATGTTTCTGGAGCGGATATAGCTCAAAGTGATACAGCCGTTCATGGCATCATTCTTTCATCAAGTCTGATTCCAGCCGTATTCTTTTTTGTTGGTGTGGTGGCATTATGTTTCTATCCTATCAGTAAAGAATATAATGAGAAAATGCAGGCAGAATTAACAGCTCGAAGAAGTAAAAGTGACTATTAATTAAGGAAAGAGTATATGAAGAACAAACACATTGCATCATGGATGCTGTGCAGCCTGTTTGTTATGGGGTGCGGGAGTAAGGTTTCTGATACGGTTGTATCAGAGAAATCTTTGAAAGCGGTTGTAGGAGACAAGTTTTTAATGGGAGTAGCTCTGAATGTACGTCAGTCATCTGGTGCTGATACTTCAGCAGTGAAGATTGTGAAACAGCATTTTAATTCCATTGTAGCGGAAAACTGCATGAAGTGTGAGGAGATTCAACCTAAAGAAGGAGTATTTCATTTTGAGGATGCCGACCGCTTTGTGCAGTTCGGAATTGACAATGGCATGACGGTGATAGGACATTGCTTGGTGTGGCATTCTCAGCTTCCGGACTGGTTCTGCGTAGATGAAAAAGGTCAGAATGTTTCTCCTGAAAAGTTGAAACAGCGTATGAAAACTCATATTCAGACCGTTGTAGGACGATACAAAGGAAAAGTAAAAGGCTGGGATGTGGTGAATGAAGCTATTGTGGAAGATGGCTCCTATCGCAAAAGTAAATTTTATGAAATCTTGGGAGAAGAGTTTATTCCACTGGCCTTCCAGTATGCGCACGAGGCTGACCCGGATGCCGAACTTTATTATAATGATTATGGTATGGACGTGCAGGGTCGTCGGGAAGGAGTTGTGAAGCTTGTCCGTTCATTGAAGGAAAAAGGATTGCGTATTGATGCTGTGGGCATGCAAGGACACATGGGAATGGATTATCCCGACATTCAGAAATTTGAAGAAAGTATGCTTGCTTTTGCTTCAGCTGGTGTCAAGGTGATGATTACAGAATGGGATATGAGTGCGCTGCCTACTGCACTTCGCAGTGCCAACATCTCGGATACGGTTGCATTTAAGAAAACATTGAATCCTTATCCGCAGGAACTTCCTGACTCTGTCAGCCAGGCCTGGAACAAAAGAATGCAGCAGTTCTTCCAGCTTTTTGAAAAACATGCCGATATTGTGACGCGTGTAACGGCATGGGGAGTTACAGATAGTGATTCGTGGAAGAATGATTTCCCGATTCGTGGAAGAAGAGACTATCCGTTGCTTTTTGACCGGAACTATCAACCTAAGGAATTTATACAGAAAATGATAGATGAGCAGTCGGATACGACAGCTATTGCACAGAAATAACGTTTAACAGGAGACGCTTTCAGTAAGAGTCTCGTAAATCAATATAAAAATGAAAAAGGAAGAAAGATATTTGTTTCCTGCCGACTATATGGCAGATCCGTCAGTACATGTATTTAACGGACGTTTGTATATTTATCCTTCACACGACCGTGAATCAGGTATTCCTGAAAATGACAACGGTGACCATTTTGATATGAATGATTACCATGTACTGTCGACGGATGACGTGATGCATGGTGAAATCGTCGATCATGGAGTGGCTTTGAAGGTTGCTGATATACCTTGGGCCGGACGCCAGCTGTGGGACTGTGACATTGCCTGCAAGGATGGAAAATATTACTTGTATTTTCCATTGAAAGACCGGAATGATATTTTCCGTATGGGGGTAGCCATTAGCGATAAACCTGAAGGTCCGTTTATTCCTCAGCCCGATCCGATTCGTGGAAGCTACAGTATTGATGCGGCAGTTTTCCGCGATGATGACGGAAGCTACTACATGTATTTTGGCGGAATCTGGGGAGGACAATTGCAGCGTTACCGTGATAACAAAGCTATTGAAAGTCCGTGTCTTCCAGCCGATAATGAACCGGCTTTGCCCAGTCGTGTGGTAAAATTATCGGATAATATGTTGGAATTTGCAGAAGAACCCCGTCCGGTCATCGTATTGGGAGAAGATGGCAAACCTTTGTTTGCAGGCAATCCGCATCGTTTCTTTGAAGCTTCGTGGATGCATAAATATAAAGGTAAATATTATTTCTCTTATTCTACGGGCGATACCCATCTGTTGTGTTATGCGGTAGGCGATAATCCTTATGGACCGTTTACATATCAGGGAGTAATTCTGACTCCGGTAGTAGGATGGACTACCCATCACTCTATTGCAGAATATAAAGGAAAGTGGTATCTTTTCCATCATGATTGTGTTCCTTCAGGTGGAAAGACCTGGCTTCGCAGTTTAAAAGTGGTTGAATTGGAATACGATGAAGAGGGTAAGATTCAGACCATAAAAGGAAGTGCGGATGAATAAAAAGTACTTGTTGGGTATATGTCTTTTGTCTTTCGGACTGACCTTATTTGCGGAAGATGGAAGTAAACTCTGGTTGCGACAGGCGTCTTGTGAAAAGGCGTCTGTCTGTTGTTCAATTTCTTCTCCTACCATTGCCATAGCTCGTGAGGAACTGGCTTCTTTATGGCGTGGAAAGGCGGTTGAACTACAACTGTTTGCTGATGAAGCTCATCGTAAGCTGGGGAAGGAAGGGTACACCATACGTACTTCCGATGAAAAGATAGTGCTTGGCTCTACTACTGAACAGGGCTTGCTTTATGCGGCCTATCATCTTTTACGCTTGCAGGCAGAAGGAGCAGATTGTACCCGTCTGGATATTGCGGAAAAACCGGCCTTCGATGTGCGTGTACTGAATCATTGGGATAATCTGGATGGTACGATAGAGCGTGGATATGCCGGTAAATCCTTGTGGCAGTGGGACGAACTTTCAGATACTGTGTCGGCACGTTATCAGGAATATGCTCGGGCCAATGCTTCGGTTGGTATCAACGGGACAGTGCTTAACAATGTCAATGCTTCGGTTAAAATACTTTCCAGCGAATACCTTGAAAAGGTACGCGTGCTTGCGGATATTTTCCGGCCGTACGGAATAAAAGTCTATCTTTCGGTCAACTTTGCTTCTCCCATGCAGTTGGGAGGATTGTCTACAGCCGACCCGTTGAATGAGGAGGTGGATGAGTGGTGGAAGAAGAAGGTACATGAGATTTACAGTCTTATTCCTGATTTTGGAGGTTTCCTGGTCAAGGCTAATTCAGAAGGACAGCCTGGTCCGTGCGATTATGGGCGTACGCATGCCGAAGGAGCGAATATGATGGCAAGGGCCCTGAAACCCTACGGAGGAATCGTGATGTGGCGTGCGTTTGTGTACAGTCCGTCGGATGCTGACAGAGCCAAACAGGCTTATCTGGAGTTTAAACCTTTGGATGGAAAGTTTTTGGATAATGTGATTGTGCAGGTGAAAAACGGTCCGATTGACTTCCAGCCGAGAGAACCTTATAGTCCGTTGTTTGGTGCGATGCCCCACACCCCGTTGATGGCTGAATTTCAAGTTACACAGGAGTACTTAGGGCATTCCAATCATCTGGCTTACCTGGCTACTATGTGGAAGGAGTTTTATCGGTATGTGTCTCCTGCTTCTTTAAAAGGGGTGGCTGGAGTGGCCAATATAGGTGATGATACCAACTGGTGCGGACATGATTTTGCACAGGCTAACTGGTATGCGTATGGCCGGTTAGCATGGAATCCTTCACTTTCTTCAGAAGAAATAGCTAAAGAGTGGCTGGCACAGACTTTTACGTCGGACCCTAAATTCGTAGAGCCCATGACGCAAGTAATGATGGATAGTCGGGAGGCGGTGGTAGATTACATGATGCCGTTAGGATTACATCATATTTTTGCCTGGAGTCATCATTACGGACCGGAACCTTGGTGTGAGGTACCGGGTGCCCGTGCAGATTGGTTGCCGTCGTATTATCATCAGGCAGACAAACAAGGTTTAGGATTTGATCGGAGTCGTTCTGGAAGTGATGCGGTGTCTCAATATCCAGACTCTTTAGTTCACGTATTCAATTCATTGGAGCTATGTCCGGAAGAATTTTTGTTGTGGTTTCATCATGTAGACTGGAATCATTCATTAAAGTCTGGACGTACTCTTTGGGATGAATTGTGTTATAAATATCAGCAAGGCGTTGATAAAGTGCGTGAGTTCCAGAAAGTGTGGAACCAGATGAAACCGTATGTGGATGAGGAGCGTTTTCAGGCGGTGGCTAAACGGCTGGATATTCAGGCGAATGATGCGGTATGGTGGAAAGATGCGTGTCTGGAGTATTTTCGTACCTATTCTCGCATGAAGTATCCTGAAGGGGTAGAGGCTCCCGTATTCAAATTGAAAGAATTGAAAAAGGTAAAATTACCGATTAGTAACTATGAATGCCCTTCGGCAGACATGCTTCCACGGAAAAACAGCTCTTTGGAATAATTCCGTTTATCTTGATTATCAATCAGTTATTGATTAAGGAGGGAATAGGGCTTTTCTATATAATAAAACGCAAGGACGTTTGATGTAAAACGTACTTGCGTTTTGTCTTAAATGCACTTGCGTTTTAGTTGAAACGCACTTGTGTTTTGAATAAAACGTCTAAGCGTTTTAAGGTTTTATTTTCAGTCTAATTTTTGTGAGGAAAATCTGAAATTTTGTTATTTTTGTCCATTATTTATAATGGAATAATACGAATGAAAAATATCTGCATAATTATTATTGTAGCGTTTTTTTCTATTGTGAGCGGTTACGGTCAGAATTTTCGTGGTTTGTCAACAGAAGATGGTTTGTCGGATCTTGTGGTGAATGCGCTTTACAAGGATTCTTTGGGCTTTCTTTGGGCTGGTACAAGTAGTTCTGTAGAGCGTTTTGATGGTATTCGTTTTAAGCATTATGATATTCCGGCAAAGACTGCTAAGGAAAAAGAGGTAAATGTGCTGATTGGAATGCCGGGAAATGAGGTCTGGTTTGGTAACAACGCAGGTGTATGGAAAATCTCTCAGGATTCAGTCCTGCAAGTTGCTGCATCGGAAATAAAGTATAAAGTATACACCTTATTATATAGTGATTCAACAAAATGTTTGTATGTTGGTACTGAAGCTGGACTATTCATTTATAAAGACGGAAAAGTCCGTCGGGAATTATTGGAACCGAATGCGTTTTCATCGTCTAATTCGGTGCGAGGACTGGCTTTAGAAAACGATTGTTTATGGATAGCCACTCAGCAAGGCTTATATGCAATGTCGTTGCGTACGGAGAAAATCACTCCGATAAATAAGTCGGCAGATAATATCTCTCAGGCTTTTTTGAATGTCTGCTATGTAAAGGATAAATTGTATTTAGGTACCACACAAGGTATAATAGAATTTGATATAAAGGAAGGGAAATTCAGATCTTATCTCAACGTGGGGCATATATCTTCTTTATCCACTAATGGGAACGACCTTCTTTATGTAGGTACTAATGGGAACGGCATTTATTTTGTTTCCCTGGAGACCGGAAATGTAATCAAGCATCTTCAGCATGACACTACTTCCGGTTCCGGACTTCGTTCAAACTCAGTATATTCTTTGTTAGTGGATCACGAAGGCATTGTGTGGGCAGGTGTATTTCAGATGGGGCTTGACTATTCCTTATTCCAGCAGGAACATTTCATGTCTTACCAGCCACAGTGTGATTTGAACCTGAAATACCTTGCCGTACGTTCTCTCGAAATAGGAGCTGACGACAAATTGATTGGAACACGCGACGGGCTGTATTATGTGAATGACACGCGAGGGATTTTTAAAATGTTTAAGTCTCCTCAGCTACGTGCTAATATGATACTTTCTATCTGTAAATACAGAGGTAAATATTATATTGGAACTTTCGGCGGTGGTTTGTACGTGTTTGATTCTTCTTCTGTTTCTCTTTCTGATTTTGAGGATGCATCCTTGCATCCGGTGTTTTTGAACGGCCAGATATTTTCAATGGCTACTGATGCCGACAGGAAGCTCTGGCTGGCTACTTCGGACGGTTTGTTTTGTTATGAGGGAAAAGGAAAGTTACGTCAGTACACAAGCCGTAACTCCCAGCTACCCGAAGGGAATGTGTATCAGGTCTATTTTGACTCCACGCATAGAGGATGGGTATGTACGGAAAACGGAATGGCTTTGATTTCTTTTAATGAAGACCGTGCTGTAGTCCTGAAATTCCCTAAAGGGTTTGTACACGACCGGCTCATACGCGTAGTGTATGAAGACTCCCGTCATCAGCTTTATTTCTTGCCGGACAAGGGACATCTTTTCCGTTCGGACCTGTCATTGATGAACTTTGAAGAAATAAAGGGAACACCAATGGATGACAAGAACTTGCAGTTTATTATTGAAGATAATGAAGGATGGCTTTGGATAGGTACCAATAATGGCCTGTACCGGTATGATAAGGAAAAGGTGTGGCTGACACTCGGAACCGCAGATGGTTTGCCTACTTCCATTTTCTTGAGTTGTATGCCCCGGAAGACAGAGAATGGCATTCTGTGGTTTGGCAGCTCTCAGGGAGTCTTCTGTACTACACATGAAAAAATGGAAAAAAGGCAGCCTACTCCCTATAAAGTGCAAGTTGTAGAGGTTTGTGTGGATAATAACACCTTTTTGCCCGTGTCGTCAACAGAGAAGAATGAGTATGTAGTCAATATTCCTTCCTTTGAGAAGCTGACGATTTCTTTTTCAGGTTTTTCTTATATTTATCCTGAGTTTGCGGCCTATGAATATCAGTTGGATGGTAACAGCTGGAATAAGCTGGAAGGAAAATCAGAACTTTCTTTTTATGATTTGTCTTCAGGGAAGCATGAACTGAAAATCAGGCGTATCAATGAAGCGGATTCGGTGACTTCTATTGTGCTGTATAGGCATACGGTGTGGAAAGGCTGGATGTCAGTTCTTATAGTTCTGGTGATATTGTTCGGAATCTATGGGGTGATACATTGGCGAATGAAATCAAGGAAGGAAGGGAAGGCTCAGTCTGGGGAAGAAACTCCTTTCATACTTGCGAAATCTTCTGTAGAAGAATTGCATACTCAGGAAGAGGAAAGTGAGCAAGAAGAGAATATACTGGAGGAAGAGGATTTGTCGTCTGATAAATACAAATACTGTCGTATGTCGGAAGAGGATTGTCGTTTGCTTTCCGAACAGCTGGATACACTTATGAATGAAAAAAGGTTGTATATGAATCCTAAGCTTAAGATAGCAGATTTGGCCGAAGCATTACAGACCCCTTCTTATAAATTGTCTTATTTGTTCAGCCAGTACCTGAACCATACATTTTATGATTATGTGAACGACTTCCGGATAGTGGAGTTTAAACAGCTTGTTGAAAAAGGTGAGCATAGATCTTATTCTTTGAATGCACTGATGGAAAAGTGCGGATTTATGTCTCGTTCTTCCTTTTTCCGCCATTTCAAGAAACATACCGGAATGACCCCCAATGAATATATAAATTCTCTCGAGAAATAGGATTTTACTTCTGATATTCGTTTTATATAGAGACGAGTTGTGTCAATTTATTTTTTGATACAGCCTGTCTCTTTTGTTTAATTAATTGATAATCAAGTAACTTTCGTTTTTGTTGTACCTTTCAGTGGAATCGTACCTTTTGGGGCTGCTTTTATTCTTTCAGTTCTGTTTGTGTTTATACTTTTGTAGTGTAAACAAAATCGAAAATCAAGATTATGGAGAACATGAATCTTTCAAACAATGAGCTGATAGCGTACGCATTCAAGCAGTATCATCATTCACTTTTCCTTTACTTTTATTATTCTATAGGAATGAAAGAAGAGGCGGAAGACTTGATGCAGGATAGTTTTTTGCGCTTGGCAGAATATGGCCGTATGCTTCGTCCCGATACGGTGAAATGTTTTCTGTTCACCATAGCTCGTAATCTGAAAGTTGATTATTTGCGTCGGCATTCCAGATGGAATGAATCTCTCTCCGACTATCTGTATATACGGTCTTTTACTTGTGAAAATGCAGCCGATCAGTCTCTAAATATTAAAGAGCTTCTGGATAATGAAAGAAAGCGCATTGCGCAGATGCCTTTGCAGCGTCGCAGAGTATATACTATGGTACGTTTTGAAGAGAAGAATGTAGCAGAAATAGCACATGATTTAAATTTGTCAGTGCGTACGGTAGAGAATCATTTGGCCATTGGTCGGAAAGAAGTGAGGGCTTATCTGAGTTTTTGTGTGTGATATAAACATAATTATAGTTATAATTTAATTTGTACTTATGAAAAATGGATTTTTAAGCAAGCAACCGTCGAAAATGCTTTTTTCTACGGTGATGTGTGCTTCCTTATTTGCGGCCAGTCCGTTTACGGTTCTGGCAGAGGGGACGGAAGTACAGACAGTGATGCAATCGCGACAAATCAGCGGTCAGGTAGTAGATGGAAATGGAGATCCGGTGATTGGAGCCAGTGTGCTGGTAAAAGGAACTTCCAATGGAACGATTACGGATATTGACGGAAAGTTTCAGTTGCAGAACGCTTCTGGAATATTAGTGGTTTCTTATATCGGCTATAAGACGCAGGAAATTTCTCTTAAAGGACAGAAGAATCTGGAAATTGTGTTGAAAGAAGATGCGGAAGTATTGGATGAAGTAGTAGTGATGGCTTATAATTCAACAGTAAAGCGTAAGATTGTTTCATCTGTTACTAATGTCGACATGAAACAAGTAGAGTCTATGGCTGGATATAAGGATATGGGTACGGCTTTGCAGGGACGTGTAGCAGGTGTATTAATTAGTAACTCGCAGGGTGGACCCGATTCATCTCCTACTATATCAATTCGTGGAGGTGGAGATCCTATGTATGTAATTGATGGTATTGTACAAGATAAAAGTGCCTTTTTACGTATACCTTCTCAAGATATAGAATCTATTTCAGTAATGAAAGATGCGGCTTCGAGTGCTGTGTATGGTGCATCAGCTGCAAATGGAATTATTGTTGTAACAACAAAGAAGGGTAAGGAAGGTAAAATGCGTATTAATTATACATTTGATGGTCAATATAATACTCCAATTATGCAGCGTGATAAGCTTTCATCTTTCGAAATTGCTACCATGCAGAATACAATTAGTGATTATATGGGAGCTTCAAAGCCTTATTCAGATATTGTTCTTGCCAAAATAGAAAGTGGTTTATTTGCAGACTATCCTAATACAGACTGGTGGAACCTGTTAGTGAAAAATGGGGCTTTTTCACAACGTCATACATTAACAATGGATGGTGGTTCTGCTGATACTAAATATCGTGTCTCTTTTATGGTTTATGACCAGGGAACTTTACAAAAAAAGGTTGCAGGAGAACATGAACCTAAAGATTACAAAACTTATAGTTTGGGTTTAAACTTGATTCATGATTTTAAGAAGGCCGGTGTAACGATGGGGGTTGATTTAAGACCTTATATTATAGATAATAAATCATATGGTACTGATCCTTGGAGAGAATTACAAAGTTTAAGTGCCCTGACTAAGGTATATAATGAAAATGGAACTTATGCTCCTAATAGTCCGATGGCACTTTATGCTGATACGAATGGACAGTATAGTACAGATTTCCAGATAGGAATAGATGCTAATCTAAACTTGGACTGGAATATTCCTTGGGTAAAAGGGTTAAAAGCGACCTTCTGGGGAGGATATCAGGTTGGAAATGAGAATAATAAAGATTGGGTTGCTTATGTTCCTACTTATAATGAAGATGGAACAATGGTAGAAACTGCAGATCCTTCATTGACGATGACAAAGAATTATTGGTGGAGATATGAGTTTAATGTCGGATTAAAATATGACCAGACATTCAATAAGCATACTGTAGGAGTCGGTTTGTTTTATAATCAAAGGGAAAATTATTCGGATCAAATATGGGCAAAGCGAATTAATTATTTTGATAATATAGATCAAATTTTTGCTGGACCTTCCGATGGACAAACAAATGGTGGTTCAGCTTCTGAAGGAGCTCGATTAGGATATGTTGGTACCTTAAACTATGATTATGATGGTAAATATTTGATATCGGCTAGTTTTCGTTATGATGGGAATGATGGTTTTGCCGAAGGGCATCGCTGGGGATTTTTCCCTTCTGCTGCTGTGGGATATATGATTTCAGAAGAGCGATTTATGGATAAGGTAAAGTCGGCTGTTAGGTTGAGTATGTTGAAGTTGAGAGGTTCTCTAGGACAGATTGGTGAAACATCATCTCGTTTTGCATATCTATCTAATTGGGAGGCTAATAACGAAGGTGCATATATTGGAGGAACTCTTGTTCCTACTATATCCCCAGGACAATTGACTACAACTAATTTGAGTTGGTATACAACAACTACGTGGAATATTGGGGCTGATTTTGGTTTCTTTGATAATAGATTAGTCGGTACTGCTGATTATTTTTTCCGTCGGACAAAGGGGTATTTGATTGACCCTGTGAATCGCTACAACTCAACTCTTGGAAATCAGACGGGAAGAAGTGGAAACTGGTATACTTATGGACTTCCTAAGGTAAAATCAGATGATGCCTTCAGAAGGGCTGGTGCAGAATTCTCTTTAAATTGGAAAGATAAAGTAGGTTCAGTGACGTATAGTATTGGAGCTAATTTAACTTTTTATGATGAATTATGGGAAAAATATGAGCAAGGAGATGATGAGGTTACATTGGCTAATCCCAATAAGCGCACAACAGGAGTAACAATTGGTATGGGGGATCGTACATTGATTTATGATGGGTTATTCCGTGATGCAACTGAATTATTGTATTATCCTATACAAAGTGAAGGAACATCTATGATGGCGGGTGATGCACGTTATGTGGATGTAAATGGGGATGGTATTATTAATGATGAAGATGCTGTATATGATAATAAGCCCCGTAAATCAATTATGCAGTGGGGAATTCCTTTTAGTGTGGAATGGAAAGGATGGACGTTAGATGGTTTAATTCAGGGATCTGGACCTCAATATGGAATGTTGCATAATAATTTGAAAGGAACAGGATGGAATAAGATTTATTATAAAGACCAGCTTGATTTTTATTCTCCAACTAATACAGATGCTAAATATCCTCGTCCAGATAATGATTATGGTGCTTGGAATGGGGAGTATAATAGAGCGGCTTCTTCTTTGTGGCTATTAAATAAAACGTATGCACGTCTGAAAAATTTATCAATAGGCTATGATTTAAAATATTCTCTGTTGAAAAATGTTTCTTGGTTGTCTACAGCTAAAATATCATTGACTGGTACTAATTTATTTACAATTTCACCGTGTAAAAAGTATATGGATCCTGAATCTGGTCCTATTAATGATACAGCTACTGTTCAAACTATGGCTTATCCAACTACGCGTACTTATTCAGTTGTGGTTAATTTAGGATTTTAAAATGAAGATAATATGAAAAAAAGATTTATTATATTGTTAACTATATGTTTAGGGTTATTTCCCTCCTGCTCAGATTTATTAGATAAATCACCTCTTGATTTGAGGACAGAAGAAAATGTATGGAGTGATGTAAATTTGGCACAAGCGTATTTGAATCGTCTGTGGTATGCTACTGGTCGCTATGATTATCAGAATGAAACATGGTTTTCTTTATATTCGGGACCTCTAGCTCCAGGATGTGATATATCCTCTGATAATTGTTATAGTCGTTGGAATAGGGCTGCTGCAGGTTTAAAAAATGATGCGTCATTAGACCCTTCTACAATGAGTGATGGAATGGGAGTTTTTGATAACTTTATAGATATTCGTAAAGCTAATATTGCTATTGACCATTTGAAAGAAGGATGTGGCTTTAGTAAAGAAATAGAGGATGATATGCTCGGGCAGGCTTATTTTGCAAAGGGGTTGATTTACATCACTCGTGCGAAAACATTTGGTGGATACCCGATTATTGATAAAACCTTAACTCCAGAAGATGATTTGAGCCTTTCTCGTGCTTCAATAAAAGAGACATTTGACTATGGTATCCAGTTATTAAATGAGGCTGCTAACCTTTTGAATACAAATACTTTGTCTGGAAGGCCGGGAAAAGGAGCCGCTTATGGGTTATTGTCGGAAGCAAATTTGTTGGCAGCTGCATATATTCGTTATGGAATTATTAATGGTGTTGAAAAAGAAACAGATCTTACTTCATATTATGATGCGGCAATTAAGGCAGTTGAAGAACTGGATAAATTAGGGGTGTATGAATTGGAGTCAATGAATAATTGGGGAAAACAGTTTAATGATGTGGAATATGCTGCTGGTTCTCCTTCTGAAATACTATTGGCACAGTTTACAGCACCAGGACATTATGCTTTAAGTCAAGATAAGATGGTTGAAATAGGATGTTATATGCCTAGTATGTATAATGATATTTTAAAATCAGATGTGGTAAATAAGTATGGTGGTAATGCTTATTCTGGCTATACCTTAACAGTTGGTTGGCAAACAATTGCTCCTAATCCTAAGGCCGTAGAAGAAGCTTTCTACATTACAGACTTAGATGGGAAGGCACGTCGTTGGGAAGAATCACAATTGTTCGAAAAGTATGTGGATGTTTCCAATGGAATATATTCTTTAAATACAAAGGCTTCGTCAGATGGCGTTACGGATATTGCTGACCTGATGTATAAGAATCGTGACCAACGTTTTTATTCTACGGTAGCTTATGATGGTGGAGAATATTTTGGGAATGCTTTTGATACGCGTGTGAATGGCAATATGAATCCCAATTCATTTAAAACATTAAATAGTGGATATGGTTCAGTGACAGGATATTTGTTTATAAAGCCCGTACCTCAGACTCAATCGTGGACATTGGCTGACTTGTCTGGTTTTCATCGCACATGCTTACGTTTGTCTAGAGCGTATTTGAATGCAGCAGAAGCATATTTAATGAAAGAAGACTGGGCAAGTGCTCGTGGATATATTAATCGTACTCGTGTGGCTCATGGTGGTTTACCTGCATTGGCTGAAGAAGAGGGGGAGGAGTTATGGAAAATTTATGTAGATGAAAGAAATGCAGAATTGATGTTGGAAAACGATCGTTATTATACATTAATGAGGCTAGGGATAAAGAATGGGGCAGAAGGAATTGAACAACTGAACTTTGGACAGATTAAGCAACTGGAGATTTCGGAGGATGGAAAATCCTATCAGTATGTTGACTTAAAGTTTGAGGGAAGTAATAATAATTATGTATTTAATAGATACAGGTATTTGTTTCCTGTTCCTAAAACAGTTATGGATGCAAACCCTAATTATGCTCCTCAGAATCCAAGATATTAATTTAATATAAAAAGATTATGAAAACTAAGTTTTTTTTGATATTATTTTGTTGCATGTGTTTGTTTTCATCTTGTTTGAAGTCTGGACTAGATGAGATTGAAAATTCGAATTTATGTGCAATCTCTTCCGTAGCCTTGGAGCATCGTTGGTTGGCTCAGAATGCTAATGGATATGACGTCCTGTGTCGTCAACAATTGACATTAAGTAATAATGCGCCTGATGAGAATAAACAAATAACTTTTGTTGTTACGGTTCCTTCTGCCAGCAATTCGGATACTTATAGTGCTTTTAACGAATCCATCAGAAATTCAGTTTCTTTGGAGCGTTTATATTTGACAGCAATTATTAGTTCAGCTGCAACAATTACACCGTTAAATGATGCACCTCAAATGGGTACTCCTGCATCTTTTGAAATAGGGAAGGAGTATCAGTATGAGGTAACTGCGGCAAATGGAGAAAAAGCAGTATATACGATTGTTATACAAGATTTTGAGAAATAAAAAGAAGTTTATCATGAAGAATATAATCAATAAGTTATTGTTGTTTGTTTGTATTGGAATAAGTTGCATTTTGTCAGCTTGTGAGGACAAAGATTCTAATACAGGCTTTTCTATGAAAATTGAAGAATTTTTCCCATTAGAAGGCCTTCCTGGGACAGAAGTTAATATTAAAGGAGTTGGCTTTTCGGAGAATTCAAAAGTGTTCTTTAATGAAACAGAAGTAGAAAAGTATGTGTCTCGTTCTAGTGATTTAATAGTTGTGAAAGTCCCGTCAAATGCTAGCAGTGGTCGGATTGCTGTTTTGTTTGATGGAGGCTACGCATTTTCTAATGATGATTTTGATTTTATCCCAGGGGCTCAAATTGATAATTTGTCGGAGGAGAAAGCTCCGGTAGGGAGTACAATTTATATTACAGGAAAGAATTTCTCGGAATTGGCACTAGACCAGATTAAAGTGATATTTGGGAATGTGGCGACTAATCCATTATCTGTTTCTTCTTCTGAAATAATTGTAGTTGTTCCGGAGGGGGCTACTTCAGGAAATGTAATTGTTGAGTTTGGGGATATTCAAACAATTGCAGGACCCTATTTTACTGTTGGAGAAAAAGAAATTTCAGTTTCCGATGTGTTGATAAATACTAAGAGTTATGTGCGTGGTGGAGGTACGTTTAAAGTGGATGATAATTATATTGATGGAACCAAAAATGGGGCTTATCTTATTTATAGTATTGTTCCTGAAGTTGATGGGATATATAATCTTATAGCGGATGTATCGACTAACCAATCATATAATTGTTACATGAATATTGATATGGGAAATGATGCAGATAAATTGGAGGAAAAACCTACCGATTACAATTTAACACAAAAAATCGAAAATTTAGGAGGATGGTCTGCATGGGGCAGTTATTCTTGGGGACCATTTAAGTTATATGCTGGAACGACTTACTATATAAGAGTATCTTATCAAGCGGATGGTACTTCATGGGTATGTAATCTTACTAATTTGAAATTTCATTATGCTGATGACCAATCGGTTGAGGGGATTGATGTAGATAATGCTCCAGACTTGCCCTATACGCTTTATAGTAATGATTTTAATATAGGTGAATCTTTACTTCCTTTTTTGAAAAGGGCTGAAGGCACAAATTATGTAAAAGTTGTCGATCAATGTGCTGAATTCTATTATGACCCTCAAACAATGATTGATCACCCAGGTGAGCGTGCATATAAAGGTGCAGAAGTATCTTGTGATGAATATAAAACGACCAGTGAAGGATGGTATGGCTTCCGTTTCTTTTTACCGGAAGAGAAATTCCCTAAAGAGGCTTCTGGTACTATTATTTCTCAGATATTTAATAATGGATATGGGAACACATGGGCTGGACATTTACATATAGATGGTGATAAACTCATTATTGCTTATAGAGGGGCTTCTGCTGCAAGTGCTCAAATTGATAAGGAAATTTGTACGCTGGAATGGAATAAATGGATTAATTTGGTTATTAATTTTCAAGCAGGTACTGCTGGAAAGGGACATATTCGAGTGTGGGTTGGGGAGAATTTATCTGAAGAACAGCCGACTCTCAGTCTTGAAAATATTAATTTAGGTTTTGGAGCTTGGTCGGATAATAATACGCTTAGTGATAGCTATTTTAGTTGTAAGTTTGGACTTTATGTGGCAGACGAATATGAGCGTACCGTGAGATTTGATGATTTAAAAGTCTTAGAAGGAAATCCGACAGGAGCATTTAAAATTGTATGTCCTTAAATTATAAGTTTGTTCGGTAATGCTTCTCTGCATGTAGAAGTTATGCATTACCGGACAAACTTATAAATAAAAGAACATTCAGAAATAATAAATCTAAAAGTTAGTTTGCTTATCTTGTTAATGGTATTTTATCATGAAACAATATCAACATATTAGTTTGTTTGTTGTATTATGTATTTTCTTTTGTGCTGGAAAATCTTTGGCTCAGCATCCGTGCATTTATGTGTCATCCTCAGATAAGGAATTGGTACGGATGAAGGCTGAAGCGCTTCCGTGGGGAAGTACTATATTCAATCGCTTAAAACAGAAAATTGAAGTATATGCGAATAGACATCAGACGGATCCTGAATGGATAATATCTCGTTTGTCAATGTATTGGAAAGAAGGCGAACGATATACCCAATGTTATATGAAAAATCAAAATTGGGATAGAGGGGAAGGTAATGCTCCAGTTCCTACTGTACGTATGCCAGGAATGAGAACTTGGAATAAATATGTGAATGTTCCATTGGAAGATAGAATTCCTTATAATGAAACTGGAGATATGTGGGGAATTGATAGACAAAATCCTTCTGCGCCTCGAGTGAAAGTCCCATATAAGGAAAGTGGGCATATGATACGAAGTAATAATGTTGAGATTCTGACTATTGGAGAGGAATCAGCTTTTCTTTATTGGTTGACAGGGAAAGATAAATATGCAAGATTAGCTTCTGATATTTTTCAGATATGGTTGATGGGTACTTATTATATGAATCCGATTAAGGATCCAGATAAGTCTAGTGGAGGTTTAGGAGGTTGGGAACCTGGTGGTATATGCGGGTATTATGATTATGAGCAGATTCATGATGATTTAGCTATGCATGCTGCCATTATTTACGATTTTGTGTATGATTATTTAATACAACACCCTTGTGAGCATCTTCAACAAATAGGTAAGTCTATTCCTGAGATATCAGCTATCGTATTTAAACGGTTTATAGATTTAGGGATGATACGCGGTGGAAAATCTGGGAATTGGAATGTAAATGGCTGGAATATGATATTACGTCCTATCTTAGCATTAGAAAGTAATGAAGTGTATGAGGATGGAAGAGGAAGGGAATATTATTTACATTATTTGCTGAAAGAGACAACTCCTTATCATGAGGCTATACCTGATATGCTAAAATCATATAATTCAGTGACTGGATTGTGGCCAGAATCTCCAGGATATTCGTTTGGTACCGTACAAATGTTATTAGAGTGGGCCATTTTACTCAAACGTGCCGGATATGATATAATTGCTGATAATCCAATATTGGAGAAAGCAGCAATGGCGGTTTTTCCATGGATGGATGAGAGTGGAAATTTGGTGGTGTTTGGAGATTATCGGGGTGGAAGAGCCGATTATCAAATGTTTGAGAACTTGCTTTCTTATTATGCTGTAATAGAGGATGATAAAGAGGATGGTAGAGTCGTTTCTGCGTTGCGCCAAGGATTGGATTCGGGTAAATATGATAGAGGTATGTCTTCTTGGATAGGTTTGTGTACATATCTTCCGAATATTCCAAGTGGTAAGGCTATGCAAAATGAAAGAACCTCATATTCTGTTCATCATCGGTTTATAACAATGAAGAACTGGAGTGGAAATTATAAGATGATGGCAAATCTATATGGTGGTACAAATGGTTCTCATTTAACTCCGAATGGATTAGCATTGCAACTTTATGCGTATGGATACGCTTTAGTACCAGATGCCTCTGCTTATGAATCATATTGGAGTAAGGATTATAATTATCATCAGTCTGTTACAGGGGCAAATACTATACTTCCTGGTTATATGGCTGGAGATATAGTGGTCGAGGCTATGGAACCGATGGTGGATAGTTGTGCTTTTGTAAATTCGGAGGCATTAACTCCTTATCTGAATTTTGCTGATGTGTCAGCAGCTGAAAAGCGTCGAATGGTAGTGATGATAAAGACTTCGGAACAAAGTGGATATTATATAGATATATTTCGATCTGATTTGGAGGATAATGATTATTTATTTCATCATGTAGGAGATAAGATGCTGATTACTGATAAGCAAGGAAAACTTTTATCCATAAAACAGATTGATTCAATTGGTAAAATATACCATGAAGGTTATCGTTGGTTTGAAAACTTGAAGAAGTGTGATTATGAGGATGATTTTAGAGTAGAGTGGAGTATGCCTGAACATATTGTTTCTCGCTTATGGTTTGTTGGGGAAAAAGGACGGACTTTGTTCCAAATGGAGGCTCCATCTTCAACATTGAATGAAGGTTTGACTCCAGGGAATTGTAGTATGGTTCCTTTCTCTACTCCCACATTGTTGGTTCGTCAAGCTAAAAATAATGCAGCAAAGAATCCTTTTATTTCTGTATATGAATCGTTTAAAGATGATTCACTGGTGACTGACGTTAAAAAAATATTTGCAAAACAGAATTGTGTTGGATTAGAAGTCAGTCTTCATAAAGGTAGAATGGACTATTTATTAAGTGCAACTGATACCTTGCTTTATAGATTGGAGGATAAAAAAATCTTTTCAGGTGCATTGGGACATATTGCGAAATGTCAAGGGGAAATAGAATCTCTGTATTTAGGTAAAGGGAAAATATTGCAGGTAGGAAAATATAAATTAGAGTCATTAGGAGATTCACCTATTTATATGGCTATTTATAAACAACAAGGAATTTGGTATTATTCTTCTACAGGTAAAGGAAAAATTACAATTGAAGGAAAAACAAGGATTGTTGGGAAGTCAATAGATTGTAGGTTTGAAGAAATGTAATATATGTAGGGATAAACATATTGTAATAGTATGAATCGATTAAAAAAAATAAGTCTTGTCATTTACTGCTGCTTGTACGGAATCTCACTTCCAGCACAGAATATTACGGACTTGTCTGTAATGGATGAGGCGCAGGATTATCCAGTTTCCTGTGTATCGGCCACTAAAACTGCGATAAACGATTCTGTATTTCTGCATCCAGACCGGATTCGTTACGACCACCAGTGTATCCAGATAGACGGGAAGGATGTGTTTGTGTTCAGCGGCACGTTTCATTATTTCAGAACTCCGCAACCTTTGTGGGAGGACAGATTGCGTAAATTGAAGAAGGCCGGTTTTAATTGTGTGGAAACTTATATCCCCTGGAACTGGCATGAACGTACAATGCCAAAATCACCGGAGGATTATTCTTGTCTGGATATGAAACCGTTGGTTGATTTCCTGAATCTGACGGAGCAACTGGGATTGTATGTCATTCTTCGTCCCGGACCGTATATTTGTGCGGAATGGAGCGGTGGAGGATTTCCTCAATGGATCATGCAGAAGAAACCGGTTAAGACTCAGTTCGATACGTGGCTACAGAGTACGGATCCGGAGTTTATGAAGTGGAATGAACATTGGTATAAGGCGGTGTGTCAGGTGGTAGAGCCTTATCAGATTATGCATCGGGAAAAAGGAACTGGAGGAGTCATTCTGTTTCAGATAGAAAATGAATTCAACCGTATTAAATGGTTTCCTAAAGAGAGCAAAAGAGAGTATCTGGTGAAACTGGCTGAAATTGTCAGACAGAATGGCATTGAAGTGCCGCTGATTACTTGCTGGACGGATGAGGCTCGTAATGTGGAGAACGGACTGTTGAACGGGGTGGTGGACATGGTGAACAGTTATCCTAAATGGAAGGTAGAAGGCAGTTTCGGTCGTTTGGTTAATCAACAGTTGAAAACCCAGCCGGGCAAGCCATTGATTTCCGGGGAACTGCAAGGTGGTTGGATGAGTGAAGTGGGAGGTAAACTGAGCTGGGAGCAGGATGGCTTATCTCCGGTGCAGACGCAGAATATTACTTTGTATGCCTTGCAGAGAGGATTCTGTGCCTTGAATTTCTATATGGCAGTGGGGGGAACGAACCTGGATGACTGGGGGGCAAGACAGATGACCACTACTTATGATTATGCGGCTGCTATAGGGGAGAACGGGCTGACGAATGAGCGGTACAGGCGGTTTCAAGGATTGTCGGCTTTTGTGAAGGAGCATGGAACCAGAATTGCAAGGGCTATGGTGAAAGATATACCGTATGTGTCGTCCGATAAAGAAGTGAAAATGGCCGTTCGTGAAACGGCATCGGGGGACAGATATTATTTTGTAAGGACGGAAGAACATAGCCGGAATCATTGGGGGAGTATTTTTACGGAAGGGATGGTTCTGGACTTTGCTTTGGAGCCTTTTGGAGCTATGGTATATTATCTGCCTGCAGGAAAGAAAACAGGCAGATGGTATCCGGAGTTACCTCAGCCTTCTTCACGGTGTTACATAAAGGCTGATACGATTCAACTCGGTGCTTCGGAGGGTGTGTGTGATTTGCTGCCGAAGAAATGGAATTCGTTGAAGGCTGGTGAGTATGTGGATGATAAAGGAATATATGGACGGCATTTCATTTACTATAAGTGTCAGGCTCAGGAAGGAAGGGTTTTGAATATAGGACGGATAGGTCATAAACTTATAAATGGTACCGATAAAGACGAGATGCTGGTCAGAGTCAATGGTAATTTACTGCCTGTCTTGAAGGAAGATGCCACAAGTGTTTCGTTCCGGTTGCCTGGTGACTCTTTGTCGGGAAAACGGATGGAAGCGATTCTGCTGTTCGAAAGCAAGGGACTTCATCATCATACCAAAAAGGAAGTGGAAGAGTACTGGAAGATTGGTCCGGACTTTGTGAAGTGTGAAGGGAAGGATTTGAAACTACAGTATGCTTATACGGAGGAACAGAGGGGGAAGGCTGTGTCTGCGGGGAAAATAGATGTAAAAGATATTTCGGATACCGGAGAGAAAGTATCTTCCTTGTTGTTGTGGCATAATTTCTCATTCACTTTATCAGACAAAAAAGTGGTCTATGAACTGGATATAGAGCATGAAGGTAACGGATTTATTTACCTGAATGGGTATTGTCTGGGACGGTGTTGGGAGTCTGGGCCGCAGAAAAAGTATTATCTGCCCGAATGCTGGCTGAATTATGGAGGTGAGAATCGGATTGTCATCAGCATGAGGCCGGGTATGCATGGGGGAGCTGTGCATCGAGCAAGTCTGATTCCAGTATGGTAATTTGGGAAAATAAATTTATAATATTAAAGTTAAAAAATAAAATGTATGAATAAGAAAATTTTGATGATAGGTATGTTCCTGCTGAATGCTGGATGGGCTTTGAATGCGCAGGAGGTGAATGTAAAAGGAGAAGGAGAACCTTTTACTCACTATTGGAGTGTGGGAACCTGTGCCGGACGTGCTAATGAAGGATTGCGTACGAGCTGGGTAGAACAATTGAAACTGGCGAAAGAACATTGCGGCTTTCAGTATTTGCGCATGCACGGATTATTTGATGATGACATGTTTGTTTATTTTGAAAAGCCGGATGGAAGCGTGGTGTATAACTGGCAATATATAGATGAGGTGTACGACCGTATGCTGGATGCTGGAGTCAAGCCTTTTGTGGAACTTTCTTTTTTCCCGAAAGGCATTGCGGCTGACAACAGCAAGATGCAGATGTGGTACAGAAATCGTGTCAGTTTTGATGAGACAAGGCTGGGTAAATGGCATGATTTGGTAAAAGCTTTCACGCAACATGTAGTCGATCGCTACGGAATGGAAGAGGTACTGACTTGGTACTTTGAAGTGTGGAATGAACCTAATCTGAATATGAATCCGAAGGTTGGTTTTTTTGATGGTACAAAAAGTGATTATTTTAAGCTTTATAAGGCATCGGTGGCTGCGGTGAAGTCGGTAGATAGCCGCCTAAAAGTGGGTGGTCCGGCTACCAGTAATTTTATTGCTGATACACGTTATGACGGAGAGGTATATGACCAGTCAAAGTCCCGTTTCTATTCGCAGGATAAAATCAACAAGCAACAGTGGAAAGGTTCATGGATTGAAGATTTTATCGCTTACTGTGAAAAGGATAATTTACCTTTGGACTTTATTTCTACTCATCCTTACCCTACAGACTATGCGCTTGACCCAGAGAGTGGAAAGAGTAAGGATGCGGTGAGATATGTATATTCTTTACGCGATGATATTAGCTGGATTCGGAAGCAGTTGGCCAAGAGTAAATACCCGAATGCGGAGATTCATTTAACTGAATGGAGTACAAGTCCGAATAGCAGGGATATAATGCACGACATACTTCCTCCAGCTGCCTATATCTTGAAATGTAACCTGGATTGTCTGGGTATGACCAATTCGTTGATGTACTGGACATTCACTGATATTTTTGAAGAAAAGGGTGGTGGTGAAAGTATATTTCATGGAGGTTTTGGCATGATAAATTTTCAGGGAATGGTGAAGCCTTCGTTCCATGCTTACCGGATGCTGAATCAGCTGGGAGATGAGAAACTGTATTATAAAGATCCGTTGTTTGTCAGCCGCTCTTCAGCTACAGGGAAAGTGACTGCTGTGGCGTTTAATTATCCGGAAGAGTATGAGAATGCAGTTCCTTCTTCCAAAAACTTTCATAATTATATGGAGGCTTCTTCTAAGGAGCTTGATTTGGAGTTGACTGGTTTGACCCCAGGAACTACGTTTATAGTAGAAACTTTGGATAAAGACCATGGAAATGTGTATGATGAATATATGAAAATTGGAGCACCACATTCTCCTAACCGTGAGGAAACGACTTACTTGAAAGAAAGAGCATGGGGCACATTAAAGGAAATAATACGTGTTTCTCAAGATGGTACTTTGAAATTGAAACGGGATTTATTACCTTGGACTTGTATCCTGATTAAAGAATTGTAAGATGATGAGATATGTGATGTTATCGGCCTTGTGGTTGTTGTCATTTTTTGTGCAGTCACAAGATTTAAAGTTGTGGTATGACAAGCCGGCAAGCGAATGGACGGAAGCGTTGCCTTTGGGAAATTCTAGATTGGGGGTAATGGTATATGGTGGATCGGCCGAGGAGGAGCTGCAATTGAATGAAGAAACATTCTGGGCCGGGTCGCCTTACCGGAATGATAATCCGAATGCTCTGAAGGCTCTGCCTCAGATACGGGAGCAAGTGTTTCAGGGAAATTATATGGATGCTCAGAAATTAGTTGGACAAAACTTTGAAACAACCAGGAACGGGATGCCTTATCAGACTATCGGAAGTTTGAAAATGCATTTTTCAGGGCATGAGCAGGTAACGGATTATTATCGAGAACTGGATATTGAGAAAGCCGTGGCTACCGTAAGGTACCGTGTGGGAGAGGTTGGTTATACGCGTGAGGTATTTGCTTCACTGGCTGATGACGTCATTGTGATTCGTCTGGCGAGTGACAAACCGGGGCAAATATCGTTTGATTTATCTTTTGCCTCTCCGTTGAGGCATGAAGCGTCTGTACGAAAAGGAAACTTATATTTCCGGGTGAAAGGTAATGATCATGAAGGGGTGCCGGGCAAATTGTATGCTGAAACACTGGTAAAAGCTGTGAATGAAGGAGGAGCGCTTTCGTTTGACAAGCAGAAAATGAGTGTACGGCAGGCTGATGTGGTGACTTTGTATGTATCGGCAGCTACGAATTTTGTCAATTATAAGGACATCAGTGGAAATGGGTATAAAAAGGCGTTGGCTTGTTTGAATTCTGCTTGTAAGAAGGATTATTCACGAGCGAGAATGGAGCATGAGGAAAAATTCCAGCAAATGTTTGGGAGAGTAGACTTGCATATTGATTCGGAGGATTATTCTAATGAGCCTACAGATGTGAGAATTAAGCAATTCAATGTTCGAAATGATGCCGGACTAGCTACCTTGTTGTTCCAGTATGGACGTTATTTACTGATTTCTTCATCGTTGCCTGGTGGGCAGCCGGCCAATTTGCAGGGTATTTGGAATAAAGAGGTGGTGGCTCCGTGGGATGGGAAATATACTGTGAATATCAATTTACAGATGAATTACTGGCCGGCTGAGGTGACCAATCTGAGCGAATGTCATGAACCGCTTTTCCGTATGCTGGAGGAGTTGTCTGAAGCAGGAAAGGAAACAGCTAGGGTTATGTATGGGTGTAATGGCTGGGTATTGCATCATAATACGGATTTGTGGCGTTGTACGGGTATGGTGGATAAAGCCTTTTGGGGTATGTGGCCTAATGGAGGGGCTTGGCTTTGTCAGCATTTGTGGCAACACTTTTTATTTACGGGAGATAAAGAGTTTTTGAAAGCATATTATCCGGTCATGAAAGGAGCGGCAGATTTCTTTATGGATTTTCTGGTGGCACATCCTGCTTATGGATGGTTGGTTACTTGTCCATCTAACTCTCCGGAACACGGTCCGGAAGGTGATGAGAAAAAGAATGCGCCATCGACGATAGCTGGTTGTACGATGGATAACCAGATTGCGTTTGAATTGTTGTCCAATACTTTGTGTGCCGCCAGATTGTTGAATGAAAAAGAAAGCTATATGCTTCGGTTGCAGCATAAAATTGATTCATTGGCACCAATGCAGATTGGTCGTTATAATCAGTTGCAGGAGTGGCTGGAGGATGTGGATAATCCGGAAGACAAACACCGGCATATTTCACATGCGTATGGGTTATATCCAGGTAATCAAATTTCTCCTTTCCGGAATCCTCTGTTGTTTCAGGCTGTCAGAAATACGTTGTTGCAACGGGGAGATGAGGCTACAGGATGGTCTATCGGGTGGAAGATTAACTTGTGGGCACGCTTATTGGATGGCAATCATGCGTATAAAATCATAAAGAATTTGTTGAAAGGACGTACTTATCCTAACTTGTTTGATGCACATCCGCCTTTTCAGATAGATGGAAACTTTGGTTATACGGCAGGAGTTGCAGAGATGCTGATGCAAAGTCAGGATGAGGCAGTACATTTGCTACCTGCCTTGCCCGATGTCTGGAAGAGTGGACAGGTAAAAGGGCTGAAGGCTCGCGGAGGTTTTGTGGTGAATATGCGGTGGCAAGGTGGTCAGCTGTTGGATGCTGAAGTTTATTCTGGTTTAGGAGGAAACCTGCGTTTACGTTCGTATGTCCCTTTGAAAGGTGAGGGCTTAGTAGAAGCGAAGGGAACTAATTCGAATGCGTATTATCAGCCGATGAATATCAAATCGCCTTTGATTTCGAACGGACTCATACCTGAGTATCCTTTGTTGTATAAAGTGTATGAGTATGATTTGGAAACACAATCAGGTAGGTCTTATCGGATAGAAAGAGCTTCTTTATAAGATAAAATGCCATAGAGTTGTAACATTCTATGGCATTTTATCTTGTGAGAAATTTGTTTTTAGAATCGGCAACGGATGTCAATTCCCACTTGTACGGGACGTCCTTTTTGCGCGAATCCGCGGTTCATTGTTTCAAAGTAGAACGCCTGATAATCTTTGTTTAAGGCATTGTTTACCCAGAAACCGATTTGTCCGTTACCCTTATTCAAACTGAGTCGGCCATTCAGTGTGCCGTAAAGTGCCTGACTGGCATTGTTCTGTTCTGTCCAGTAGATACGTCCTGCAGCGCGATAGTTGGCATCCAGGGTGATGTTGTCCAATAAAGCGTTCTTGCGCAGCGGGAAGATGTATTGTCCGCCTACGGCAAATGTGTGTTTAGGAACGAAGGGTACATAGTTGCCGTTATAGTTTTCTGTTTCACTTATCACATAATCAGTGAAGGTGGCGTATGTATATCCGTAGTTTCCGTTCAGACTGAACTGGTCGGTGAGCTGTGCGCGTAAGCTGGCTTCTGCACCTAAGCTACGACTTTTTCCGGCATTCACCGTGATACGTCCTAATCCACTTTCAGCAAAGCGTGACAACTGCTGGTCGCGAGTGTCCATGTAGAAAGCTGAGAGGTCGGCTTGTAACTTTCCGTTGAACAAAGTCAGGTGAGAACCGATTTCGTAATTCCATGAATACTCCGGCTTGTAGAGCGTGGCTGCTTTTACGTCTGTTTGCGGGCTTTGAGCCATACCATTCAATATACCGATAATGGTTTGCTTTTTGTCATCAGGTATCATTGGTACTCCATTGATGACTGGAATCGTTATATTGGCTACGTCTTTCATCATACTTGCCTGCATGTCATTTTGCAGCAGGTCGGAGAACATTTGGATATTGTACCCTCCCGAACGGTATCCTTTGGATACACTTGCGTAGATGTTGTTACGTGAGTCAAAATCATATTGCAAGGCGAATTTAGGCAACAGCTGGATATAGTCATGTGACAGCTTTCCATCATAACTGTTGTTTACATTGAATTCTTTTGCCGGAATCATCTCTATTACTTTGTTGGATGGAGTCAACGTTCCGCCTAATGAGTAGGTATGTGTAAATTGGCAACCACTGTAGTAATCCAGTTTCAGGCTTTCATAATCCATACGGAGACCGGCAGTGAAAGAGAGTCCTTCCAGCCCGAACAGGTCGTTGAAAGTGGACTGGTGGAAAATGGCACCATTCAAAATCGGTGTGCTGAATTTTCCTGGAATCGCAAGTTGTTCACCGTTAATAACATCATTGAAGTTTAGCTTCATGCTCATGGGACCCATCGATATCGTGGGCATGTATTTATTAGCGTTTGTATTGATGGTAGAATTCAACCAGTTTACTCCGTCCTTTTGGAAGGTAACAGGAGCCTCTGTATCCAGCCACTGATAGAATCCGCTCACTCCGGTAGTCCACTGCCAGCGGCGTCCGGGTTTTGACTTCAATACGATTTCTTCGCTAAGTGTCTTGGAATTCTGCTTCTGCATCATGGTGTAGATGTTCTGCTCCGTAAAGTCCTGGTCAAGGTCCATGTGGTCGCGCAGGTATTGAAAACCAGTTACGCTACTCAGAATGAAGTTGTCGGCTTGATATTCCAGGTTCAGTCCGGTGTTCAGCAAGTTACGTTTGTATCCGCAGGCATTGTCGTAAGAGATACGGCCGATGTAGTCGGCACGGTCTTCTTCTCCGCTGACTTTACCTGTGTATTCATACGAATAGCCGCCCTGGTTGGTATATTCATAGTTTACGGTAAAGTCGAGTTTCAAGTTTTCGGTCGGCAAATAAATGGCACGTATACGTCCACCGAACTCATTGTCCGTATCAATTCGTTTTCCATTATAGTTGTTTTTGAAGAAACCTCCTTTATGGTCATAAAATAATCCCACAGAAAAAGCAAACTGATTGGAAATACGATGGTAATGCGTAAGTGAGGCATTGTAATTGTTGTAGGTAGCAGCACCTAAACGAAGATCTGTTCCCTGGTACGTAAACGGCGACTTGGTAAACACACGGATAAGTCCTCCCATGGTGTTGCGTCCGTAGAGCGTTCCTTGCGGACCTCGCATTACGTCGATACGCTCAATATCAGAATAATTGAAATCGAAGGCCGATTTGTCGATAAAAGGAATATTGTCCACATAAAGTCCCACAGCCGGTGTATTGATACGCGAGCCGATGCCTCGGATGTAAACCGAAGTCGTCAGCTTAGAACCATAGTCTGGAATGAATAAGTTCGGAACCAGTGCAGACAATGATTTTACAGAGGTTACCGAATTATTGCGCATCGCACTTTGTGAGAAGGAAGTCGACGAAGTGGCTTGCTGACGCAGACGGTTGTTCTCCTTTGGAGTAGCAATAACCACAACCTCTTCTATGTCAATAACCTTTGTTGTATCTTTAGGTAGAGAGTTCTCAGGTGATACCGGACCTGCCAAGGCGCTCTTTATAGAAACAGCCAGTAACGAAACAATAGCAATATTTTTTTTCATTCTGTTGAAAGATATAGTTTAGTTAACGGCTGCAAAGTAACGCCAATTTGCTTGGACGGGCAATCCTAATAAATGAGGATTTTGCTTATTTTTGTACGTAGTAATAGGATTAACGTATGAAAAGAATGAAACAATTTTTGAGTTTGGTAGCGGTATGTATTTTCTCACTCTCCGCTTGGGCACAGGAAACTGTGGCTGTCAATACGGGAGATCTTATTTCTCCCGAAGTAAAGAATCAAACTGTGACTTTTCGTCTGCTGGCTCCTGAGGCCAGGGAAGTATGGGTAGAAACAGACTTCTTTGAAAAGTCCCGGCAGCAGACTCCATTGGGAGAGGTAGAAATGGCAGGACGTCAACGGATGGAAAAAGGAGAGAATGGTGTGTGGAGCTATACGGTTGCTTTGCCTGCGCCCGAACTGCATACTTATTGCTTTTATGTGGATGGTGTGCGTATGCTTGACCCCTCCAATGTATATATGCTTCGTGATATAGCTACTTACATGAACTATTTTCTTGTGGATGGAGCTTTGTCTGAGAATTATTTTGTTCGGGAAGTACCTCATGGGACGGTTGCGAAGGTGTGGTATCCGAGCCCTTCTTTGGGGATGGAACGTCGTCGGATGACGGTATATACCCCAGCTGGTTATGAGGAAGGAACAAAACGTTACCCGGTTCTTTATTTGTTGCACGGGGCTGGAGGAGATGAGAATGCCTGGAGTGAACTGGGGCGTGCTGTACAGATTTTAGATAATTTGATAGCCCAAGGAAAAGCAGAGCCCATGATTGTAGTGATGCCGAATGGAAATGGGGCACAGCAGGCTGTACCGGGGGAATATCCTAACAGTATGTACAAACCTTCTTTCATGAATCCGAAAACCATGGAGGGCTCTTATGAGAAAGCTTTTCCGGATATTATGAATTTTGTGGAAAGTCATTACCGGACGATAAACGATAAGGCGCATCGGGCAATTGCCGGATTGTCGATGGGAGGATTCCATTCATTGTATATCTCTGCCAATTATCCGGACAAGTTTGATTATGTAGGACTCTTTTCTGCGGCAATTAACCGTGAGTCGAAAGGAGAGAACACTTATATCTATAAGAATCTGGAGGAAAAGTTAGCAATTCAGTTTGCGGCAGCTCCGAAACTGTATTTTATAGCTATCGGAAATGCAGATTTTTTATATCAGGACAATGTGGAGTTTCGTCAGTTGCTTGATCGTCATGGGTATAAATATGAATATGCAGAGACGGATGGCGGGCATGAATGGCGCAATTGGCGAAAATATTTGAATAATTGGTTGCCGAAGTTATTTAAATAAACTTTATATACTGTCGGCTTCTACGTATCCGTGCATGACCGCATAGATGGCCAGGCCGGATACGGACTTAATACCCAATTTTTCTGTGATGTTTTTCCGGTGGGAAATAACCGTAGTCAGACTAATGTGTAGCTTGTCTGCTATCTCTTTGTTAATTAACCCTTTAGTCACAAGCCTGAGCACCTCAATCTCTCGGGCACTTAGTTCATGTTCTGCATCGGTGGCAGGAGGCGTTACGGGATGATGCGTCAGCTCGTGGCCTCGTTTTCGGGTCTGCATGATGGTTTTTACCAGTTGCTCCTGTGGAAGAAGAATATTCAGGCTTGGGATTCCAGTCAGCAAGGGAGGTTCTCCTGCGGAGAGCACAATACATTTGGGTTTTCTTTCCAGAAAAAAGGATGTATGCTCAAAATACACGTTGGCCGACACAAAATAATGTGCATACATGTCGGGTGTATCGTCTATCAGTTTTTCAAAAGAAGAAAACGTACGTATGACTGCTTCGGGAATAAGTTCTTCCAGAATCGTACGTAGTCCGAGGGCCGTCAGCGTGTTGGGTTCAATGATGGCTATTTCCGGCAGGTGGTGCATATAATAAGGTAATTAATGGTTTAAATAATTGGCTACGGCTTCAGCACATCGTTCTCCGTCAATTCCCGCTGAGACAATACCTCCGGCATATCCGGCACCTTCTCCACAGGGGAAGAGACCTTCCACGGTAAGATGTTGCAGGGTATCTTTATCGCGTACGATACGTACGGGGGAGGAAGTACGTGTTTCTACGGCAATCATGACTGCTTCGTTGGTGAGAAAGCCACGTGAGCTCTTCCCGAAAAGCTGGAATCCTTTGCTCAGGCGTTCACTCAGGAAAGAGGGCATCCAGAAATGAAGGGGAGAAGATACTAATCCCGGACTATAAGAGGTAGCCGGAAGATCGTAGCTGAGTTTCTTTCGTGTGAAATCGACCATACGTTGCGAGGGAGCAGTCTGACGCATATTTCCCTGTTGCCAGCAGATTTGTTCCAGTTTTTCCTGGAAACGCATCATGGCTAATGTATGGATGGTACCTTCAGGCTGCTTTCCGTCGCGCAGAATCAGTTCTTCCGTCAGGCTTTCATTGGATTCGGGGAAAGGTTCCGCCTGGAGTTGCATTTCCGGGAGCAGAAGGTCTTCCGGACGTGTTTCTACCACCATACCCGAGTTGCTCCATTTGGTGCCTCGGTTGCTCGGACTCATACCGTTGACTACCAGTTGGTGAGGACCACTGGCTGCCGGTACGACAAATCCACCGGGACACATGCAGAAGCTGTACACTCCTCGTCCGTCTACTTGCTGTACGAAACTATATTCGGCGGCCGGAAGGTATTTTCCTCGTCCGTTTTTATTGTGATATTGTATCTGGTCAATCAGCATGGACGGGTGTTCCAGTCGCACACCGATGGCAATTCCTTTGGTTTCCAGTTGCACCCCATGGGCATACAACCAGCGATATACATCTCGGGCAGAATGTCCGGTAGCTAAAATGACGGGGCCTAAAAAGGTCTTTCCGGTATTCGTTTCAATGCCTTTTACCTTTTGACCTTCTATGAGTATGGATTCCATTCGAGTCTGGAAGTGTACTTCTCCTCCACAGGCCAAAATGGTGTTGCGCATGTTTTCGATGACTCTGGGAAGCTTGTCCGTCCCGATATGCGGATGAGCGTCCGACAATATGGTAGGACTGGCTCCGTGCTGGCAAAATACATTTAATATTTTTTCTACGCTGCCTCGCTTTTTGCTGCGGGTGTAGAGCTTTCCGTCGGAGTAAGCTCCGGCTCCACCTTCTCCAAAGCTGTAGTTTGATTCAGCGTCTACCTTGTGCTCCCGGCTGATTCGGGCCAGGTCTTCTTTTCGCTCACGTACATTCTTTCCTCGTTCTACCACAATAGGACGAAGGCCTAATTCGATGAGCTTGAGGGCTGCAAACAATCCTCCAGGACCTGCACCCACCACAATGACTGCAGGACGACCCTCTACATTGGGATAATCCGTACGTACAAATTCTTCCTCAGAGGGTGTTTCGTTGACAAATACACGAATGGTCAGGTTGACATAAATGGTACGTTGACGCGCATCAATGCTTCGTTTCAAGATACGTATGGCATTAATGGTACGTACGTCCAAACCTTTTTCTCGACCGATGTATTGTTTGAGTGATTGTTCGCTGGCTGCCTGTTCGGGCAGAATCCGGAGTTGGTATTCGTGAATCATATTTTTGTAACTTTTTTGCAAAGATAGGATTTCTGTTTTGTTCTTGCAAAAGGAAGTCAATGGGAGATTTTATACTGATTTAAGACTTTAATTCAGGGGAAATGGTAAATTTTTCTATATTTGTGGTCGATTTTTCCCAACATTTGTAAGTGGAGAAACGTTATTGATAATGATAGTTGAATTTTAGTTAAAATAAAATTATGATGTGTAAGGTGAAAAAAATGTATCCTTTATGGGGCCTTTTGCTGTCGTTCCCGTTGTGGACGGTGTCATGTGTGGATAACAAGTATGATCTTGATAAGGACATTGACATGACAATTAATGTGGGAGGAGAGCATCTCACAATTCCTGCTGGTAGTTCAGATACCGCCTACTTAAGTAAAATTATTGAGGTGGAAGAAGGAGATATTCTTCAACCTGATGCTGCTACCCGTGTATACCATCTGACGAAAAGGGATGATATTGATGTGGATCCAACTACGGTGAAGGAGGTGACGATTAGTAGTGCAAATACTGATTTGAAACAAGAGTTAGTAGGTTCTGGTGACGGTGGTTCTGGAAGTAAAACAACAGAATTGGATGTAAAAAATAATCTGAGAGCAGAAGCAAGTGATATAGATGAGGCTTTAATCGAATTAGGTGCTTTAGGAGCTAAAACACCTACGAGTTTAACTTTGGCATTTGAGTTCTTAAATACTGGGAACTTAACATTTGGCTCTGTAACTGCTAAAAATCTAGAAATTCAACTTCCAGATTTTTTGATGTTTGAAAAAGGAGAAGTAGAAGAAGGTAATAAACTTATTTTGAATAATGAGGAACTGAAAAATGCACAGAAGGTATTGCATGTAATCGGTTATCAGTTTGGGGGAAAGGCTGGAGAAGGAGAAATACCGGATAAAAATAGAACAATCACAATTAATGGATTAGTTACAATGCAAGGACAGGTGGTGACTTCGGGAATTAATGGTTCTGGTAGTTTGACTATGACTTTGGATGTTACTTTGGAAGAAATGACCGCAAACAGTGTAACCGGAGTCATTCAGCCTGAGATTAAAGCGGAAACTACTAATATAGAATTGAACGATTTGCCTGATTTCTTGAAAGATGAAGAAACTCGTATGGACATTACCAATCCGGTGATTCTGCTGAGAGCCGAAAATCAATTGGAGACACCGGTAGAAGTTGATGCCGTACTTACTCCGATGAAAGGTAATGCTCAGATTGATGGTAAAGAAGTAAAAGTGGGAAGCGGTTATGGCAAAACTCCTGTGGTATTAGCGTCGGGTAAAAATGTGATTGCTCTTTCTCGTACTGGTGAATGTACAATCGAGGGAGTGACGAGTAACGTGAAAGTAGAAGACATAAATGATTTGTTGGAAACAATTCCGGATGACATTGAGGTGGATTTACAGCCTGTTGTCCGCAATGAAGGTTATTATACTGCAGAATTGGGCAGAGCATACGAAATGCCTTCAAGTTATGAAGTAGATGTGCCGTTGAGTTTTGAGCAGAACTTAAATATTGTGTACAATGATTCCGTTCAAGATTTGAATAAAGACCTGAATGATTTGGATAAGGTAATTCTGAAAAAAGCCAATGTTCTTTTAACGGTAGATAATGCCATACCATTGAAATTGCAGTTAAAACCTGAAAACGTGTTGATTAAAGATGTGTATGGTAATGAGTTGACTGCTGTGAAGAAAACAATAGAAGAGGATAAACAGTATGTTACAGAAAGTACGGATGGAGAAAAACCGGTGACCAGCGAGCTGGTTTTGAATCTGACTTCGGAGGATACGGCGTTCTTGTCGAAGATTGATCGTATTTGCTTTAAACTGACAGCTGTTCCGGGAAGTGCTACTGGTGTACCTTTGAAAGATACGCAATGGCTGAAGGTAACAAGTATCAAATTGTCTGTACCGGGTGGTGTGAATGTGGATTTGAATTAATAATGAACGGGAAAAAATGAAACAAATGAAGAAAAATATATTGTGTACGGTACTGTCTGGATTGGCTGTTTTTGCGTTTGTGGGGGAAGCAGTAGCACAACCTCAGATTAATCGTTCTGCCTACTTTTTGGGAGGTGCTACCTATCGTCATGAACTGAACCCTGCATTTATGGGAGAGAGAGGATATGTGAGCATGCCCGGGTTGGGTAATTTGTCGGTAGGAGCTCAAGGAACTGCAGGTGTAGGCGACTTTCTGTTTGTAAAGTCCAATGGTGACTTGATGACCTTCATGCATGAGGAAGTGAGTAGAAAAGACTTCCTGAATGGTTTGCCTAACCGGTTGAAAATGGGATTTAATGTCAATGAGAATATCTTGTCTACCGGATTTTATGCATGGGGAGGTTTTAATACGATAGGACTTTCTATTAAAAGTAACACCAATCTGTCGGCTCCTGACCAACTGTTTAAGTTTATGAAGAATGGAGTGGATGCCCCGGAAGGAACGCGCTACACAGTTAATGATTTGAGCATTCTTTCGACAAATTATGCAGAACTGGCATTGGGGCATGCCCGTCAGATAAACGATCAGTGGACAGTAGGTGCTAAAATGAAGTTCCTGGTGGGACTTGCTAAGGCTACTGTAAAGATCGACCGACTGGATATTGAGGCGACTCCGGATGCCTGGAAAATTACTCCGTCGGGTGCACAAGCCTATCTTTCTGCTAAAGGTTTGGTCGTGCCGACTCGTGGAGAAACAGGTAATTATGATGAAAGTGATTATGAACTGGATGCCAATGGCAACCGCACCGATAAACTGAAACCCGGTTCTGAGCAGTTGATTTCGTATGATGATGTGGATTTTGATGATAACAATATCGGTCCTACAGGTTTTGGTATGGCGTTTGATTTCGGTGTGGCTTATCGTCTGAATGATGAATGGACATTCTCTGCTGCGGTACTTGACTTGGGATTCATCCGTTGGAAGAATACGGTAAAAGCTACCATGAACAATAGCTTTGAATTTGATGGATTTAATGAAATTCCGGTGAAATCAGACTTGGGAGATAATGACCCTAATTCAATTGATAACCAGAGCGACCGTATTGTAGATGACCTGGAACAGATGTCTAAATTCACAAAAGAGAGAGAGGGACTGAAGCGTACTACAGCGTTGGCTGCCACGTTAAACCTCGGTGCGGAATATACATTGCCTGCTTATGACCGCTTGAAGTTTGGTTTCTTGTCTTCTTCTCGTTTCCAGGGACGCCACTCTTGGACGGAAGCACGTGTTTCTGCCAATGTGTCTCCTCTGACCTGGTTTGAGGCTTCAGTGAACTATGCCCTTTCTAACTTTGGTTCTACGGGAGGATTGATGTTGAATTTTCACCCAAGAGGTTTCAACTTCTTTGTGGCTGCAGATGTGCCGTTGTGTAAATATACAAAGCCGAGTCTTAGTTTGCCGCTTAATCGTTTCTCTGCCAATATTAATTTAGGAATCAACTTTACTTTCGGTCCGAAGTATAAGACAAAACACCGTTGTGTAGAAGTTCAGTCATTATAATTTTTAAACAAGTAAATATGAGAAAAATAGCATATATATTGTCGTTTGTCATGTTGCCGCTGGTTGCCATGGCAGGGGATATAAAGTATACGCGTCCGGTATTGACGTTAAAAAACGACACGCTGACTATTGAGTTTTCCATGAGTGTGGAAGAGGTGCGTGTGAATAGTGAGCAGACGTATGCCTTTACTCCTGTATTGCGTGAAGGAAAAAACTATTACGCCATGCCTCCGGTAGTGGTAACCGGAAAGAACGGTGATTATAAAATGCGCCGTCAGGAGCGGAAAATGGCTCGTCGTTTCGGGTTTGACAATCCTTTTGTTGTGATTCACGGACGTCAGGAAAATCGGGAAGATGTGGTTCGTTACAAGACTTCTGTTCCTTATCAGGCATGGATGAACCATGCTTCCATGATTCTGTTGCAGGAAGGAAAAGAATGTTGTGAGGTGGATTTGCTGGATATTACGGTGATTGAACCGGATGTGGCTGTGGAAACTCCGGCTCTGCCTGTAGAATTTGAGGTGTGTGATCCTTGCAAGGAAATGGTTTCTTTCCTGACTCCGAAAGAAGAACCGTTGAAGGTACGTTCTGAGCAAAGTACGTTGTATATTGAATTTCCGGTAGGGAAAACGGCCTTTGATGCGAATTATAAAAATAATCGTAGCGAATTGCAGAAGATGAAAGAGATTTTGGATCCGTTGGAAGATGGAGATTTGGTGACGTTTAAGTCAATCAATGTGTGCGGATATTCTTCACCGGACGGTTCGGTTCGTACAAATGACCGGGTGGCCACGCAACGTGCGGAATCGTTTGCGCTGAACCTGAAAGGCGGATATAATTTCCCGAAGGAAGTGTTGCATGTGACTTCTGCGGGTGAGGATTGGGAGACTTTGGTAAAAATGCTGGAAGAAGATCAACCTGCTTATGCGGAAAAGGCTTTGGCTGTAATTCAGAAATATGACAATCAGGATGTACGTGAAGCTCGATTGAAATCAACCTTGGGTACGGCTACTTATCGTACGATGATGAACCAGTATTATCCTTGTCTGCGTCGTTTGAGCGTGTCGGTAGATTACGAAGTGAGAGAAGTCTTGAACTCAGAAGCTGCCCGCTTGATTTATACTAATCCGAAATTGTTGAGCTTGCAGGAGATGTATCGTGTGGCAGGTATGTATCAGCCTGGAACAAAGGAATATAAAGAAGTGTATGAAATTGCGGCCAACACTTATCCGGAAGATGTGACTGCTAACATCAATGCGGCTTCTGCCAATATTATCAGCGGTGACTTTAAGAAGGCAGCTTCTTATATGGATAAGGTAAAAGATGATTCACGTGCCTTTAATAACTTGGGTGTATTGGCTTGGTTGTCTGGAAACACGGAAGCAGCTAAAGAATGGTTCCAGAAAGCTGCAAGCGTAGAACCTGAAAAGGCAAATGCAAACTTGGAAAAAATGGTTCCTTATGAAAATGCCGTTCAGAAATAACGGATATTGAGATAGGATACTGAATAAAAAACGCCTGTGCACATGGAGAATACTTCAAAGCGCACAGGCGTTTTTTTATGGTGTGAAGAGGGCTATCCAAATAATTCCCGGAAAGCCTCTTCTACTTTTCTTACGGGGATGAGCTCGATTTTTATTTTCTTCCGGTCAATGCCGGACAGGTTGTGCTTAGGAATCAGCATCCGTTGAAATCCGAGCTTTTCGGCCTCACTTATACGTTGTTCGATGCGGTTGACCGGACGGATTTCGCCGCTCAGGCCTACTTCTCCTGCCATACATACGCCTGCTTCAATTTCTGCATCCATGTTGCTGGAAAGAATGGCACTGATAACTGCCAGGTCTATGGCGGGATCGTTGACTTTCAACCCTCCGGCAATGTTCAGGAACACATCTTTTTGAGCCAGCTTGAATCCGACACGTTTTTCAAGTACAGCCAGCAGCATGTTCATACGGCGCAGGTCGAATCCGGTGGCGGAACGCTGTGGCATTCCATATGCGGCTGTGCTGACCAATGCCTGCACTTCTATCAGGAAGGGGCGTACACCTTCCACGGCACCGGCGATGGCGACACCGCTCATGCCTTCGTGGTCTTGGGTAAGCAACAGTTCGGAAGGGTTGCTCACCTGCCGTAGTCCGTCTTGGCGCATTTCGTAGATTCCCAGTTCAGCCGTACTACCGAATCGGTTTTTGATGCTGCGCAAGATGCGGTACATGTAGTGCTGGTCTCCTTCGAATTGCAATACGGTATCGACGATGTGTTCCAATACCTTCGGTCCGGCGATGCTTCCTTCCTTGTTGATATGTCCGATGAGGATAACCGGTGTGCCGGTTTCTTTGGCAAACTTTAAAAGAGAAGCGGTACATTCTCTTACCTGCACGATGCTGCCGGGAGAAGAATCAATATTCTCGGTAGAAATCGTCTGAATGGAGTCGATAATGACCAAATCGGGAGCCGCATTCTTTATATGGGTAAAAATCTGTTCCAACGAGGTTTCACAGGCTATCAGCAGATTGTCATTTTCCGGGTGCGGAATGCGGACGGCCCGAAGTTTGAGCTGGCGGGCACTTTCTTCACCGGATACGTAGAGGATTCTTTTGTGGGTAAGCCGCAACACCGTCTGGAGTATCAGAGTCGATTTTCCGATGCCCGGTTCTCCTCCAATCAGGGTGAGTGAACCTTGCACCAGTCCCCCTCCCAATACACGGTTCAGCTCTTCGTCGAGCATGTCCATGCGTTGTTCTTCATTTGATTCTATTTCGGTCAGACGTTGAGGTTTGGAGCGCACGGATTCGATTCCGTGTGCCACGTGCTTGGCTACAGGAGCTTCCTTGCGCACCACTTCTTCCACAAATGTATTCCATTGTCCGCAGGAGGGGCATTTCCCAGCCCATTTAGGAGATTCTTGTCCGCAGTTTGTGCAGACATAGACCGTTTTTTCTTTTGCCATATTTGTTACACTAATTCTTTACAAAGGTACGAAATCTTATGCTTATTCTCTATACTGGCAAAAAAATATCATTTATTTATTTGTTTGTAGAAAAATGTTGCTATATTTGCCAACGGAAAAACAATAATCTATGACTGTACACTGTCTTCATATCATCTTGTTGAACGGGCATGGGTATATGCCTTTCATTACATCTACCACAGGGATGACCCCTAGGGGGTGAGGATAGTATGTTTGGTGTTTCTACGTGATACACGTCTGCGGATGCAGACATTTCAATTATTTTATTCAATCAAGATTTATTTTAATTCATTGTTTCTGTTTGTGCCGTAGTGTAAGGCCTTACGGAGATATACCGGGACCATTGGGTTTCGGACTAAAAATTAATGGTAACCTATGAAAGTATTGAAATTCGGCGGAACATCCGTAGGTTCTGTCAATAGCATGTTAAGTGTCAAGCGTATAGTAGAGGGTATAGATGACAAAGTAATTGTAGTCGTTTCCGCATTAGGGGGAATTACCGATAAACTGATTTGTACTTCGAAAATGGCCGCTTCGGGCGATGACGCTTATGAGAAGGAAATGAAGGAAATCGTGAACCGTCACATTGAAATGGTGTACACTGTGATTCCGGCAGGGCGGGGAAGAGAGTTGCTTCTGGATCTGGTAAACGAACTGCTGAGCGAATTGAAGGATATTTTTCAGGGTATTTATTTGATTCGTGACCTTTCTCCGAAAACTTCAGCTACGATTGTGAGCTATGGGGAACGTCTTTCTTCCATCATTGTGGCTACTCTTATTGAGGGAGCAGTGTGGTTCGATTCCCGTACTTTCATTAAGACCGAAAAGAAACATAATAAGCATATTCTTGATTCAGAGCTGACGAACCGGCTGGTGCGTGAGACTTTCAGTGAAATACCGAAGGTTTCTCTGGTGCCGGGATTTATTTCTACCGATAAGAATACGGGAGAAGTAACTAACTTGGGAAGAGGTGGATCTGATTATACAGCGTCTATTATTGCGGCAGCTTTGGATGCGGATATTCTGGAAATCTGGACGGATGTGGATGGCTTCATGACAGCTGACCCGCGTGTCATCAGCACGGCTTATCCTATTACGGAGTTGAGTTATGTGGAGGCTATGGAGCTGTGTAACTTTGGTGCGAAAGTGGTGTATCCACCTACGATTTATCCGGTGTGTCATAAGAATATTCCGATTCTGATAAAGAATACGTTCAATCCGGAGGCTCCGGGCACTATTGTGAAGCAGGAAGCCGACCATTCTTCGAAACCTATCAAGGGTATTTCGTCTATTAATGATACCTGTTTGATTACCATGACCGGTTTGGGCATGGTGGGTGTCATTGGCGTGAACCATCGTATCTTTAAGACGTTGGCCGAAAATGGCATCAGTGTCTTTTTGGTTTCGCAGGCTTCTTCTGAGAACTCAACCTCTATCGGTGTGAGAAATGAGGATGCGGAACTGGCATGTGAGGTGCTGAATGAGGAGTTTGCCAAAGAAATTGAAATGGGCGAAATCTCACCGATGAAAGCGGAAGGCGGTCTGGCCACCGTGGCGATTGTGGGTGAGAACATGAAGCATACTCCCGGTATTGCCGGAAAATTGTTTGGTACGCTCGGACGTAACGGTATCAATGTTATCGCTTGTGCGCAGGGTGCTTCTGAGACAAATATCTCTTTCGTCGTGGAAGGTGCTTCTTTGCGTAAGACACTGAATGTGATTCATGATTCATTCTTCTTGTCAGAATATCAGGTGTTGAACCTGTTTATCTGTGGTACGGGAACAGTGGGTGCCAGCTTGATTGAACAGATTCATGGCCAGCAGGAAAAACTGAAACAGGAACGCGGACTAAAACTGCATGTGGTGGGTATTGCCAACGGCCATAAAGCCTTGTTTACGCGTGCCGGAATTGATTTGGAACATTTCAGAGAAGAATTGGATGAAAAAGGCATTCCTTCTTGTCCTCAGACACTTCGTGATGAGATTGTGGGAATGAATATCTTCAATTCGGTGTTTGTGGATTGTACAGCCAGTCCCGATATTGCGGCACTGTATAAAGATTTGCTGAGTCACAATGTGTCGGTGGTGGCAGCAAACAAGATTGCCGCTTCTTCTGAATACGACATTTATGCGGAACTGAAAAGAATCGCTCGCCAGCGTGGAGTGAAGTATTTGTTTGAGACGAACGTAGGAGCCGGTCTTCCGGTAATCAATACCATCAATGACCTGATAAACAGTGGTGACAAGATTCTGAAGATTGAAGCGGTGGTGAGCGGTACGTTGAATTATATTTTCAACCGCATCAGTGCGACAACTCCTCTGAGCGAAACCATCCGTCAGGCGAAGGAAGAAGGTTATTCGGAACCGGACCCGAGAATTGACCTGAGCGGAAAGGATGTGATCCGGAAACTGGTGATTCTGGCTCGTGAGGCAGGTTACCGTTTGAATCAGGAAGATGTGGAAGCAGACTTGTTTATTCCTGACAGTTATTTTGAAGGTACATTGGATGATTTTTGGAGAAAGATTCCACAATTAGATAAAGAATTTGAAGAACGTCGCAAGAGACTGGAAAGCGAGGACAAGCGCTGGCGTTTTGTGGCAAGCCTGGAAGATGGACACGGCAAGGTGTCTTTGCAGGAAGTAGACCGCAATCATCCGTTCTATAACCTGGCTGGCAGCAACAATATTATCTTGCTGACCACAGAGCGCTACAATGAATATCCGATGCTGATTCAGGGATACGGTGCCGGTGCAAGTGTGACTGCTGCCGGTGTATTTGCGGATATAATGAGTATTGCCAATATTTAAACCAAACAAAAATGAAACATGTAATTATCTTAGGTGACGGTATGGCCGACTGGGCTGTACCTTCCTTAGGCGACAAAACTTTACTGCAGTATGCACATACGCCATATATGGATAAGCTGGCAAGTATGGGGCGTACGGGCGTATTGAAGACGGTGGCCGACGGCTTCCATCCTGGAAGTGAGGTGGCCAATATGTCTGTGATGGGTTATGACTTACCTAAGGTATATGAAGGGCGCGGAGTACTGGAAGCTGCCAGTATTGGTGTAGACCTTCAGGATGGGGACATGGCCATGCGTTGTAACATTGTCTGTGTGGAAGGAGAAACGCTGAAAAACCACTCTGCCGGACATATTTCTACGGAGGAGGCCGATGAACTGATTCGCTTTCTGGATGAAAAATTAGGTTCCGACCGCATTCATTTCTACACAGGAGTGCAATATCGTCATTTGTTGGTGATTAAGGGAGGAGATAAGCGCTTGGCTTGTGTGCCTCCGCATGACATTCCTTTACAGCCTTTCCGTCCTAATCTGGTGAAGGCTCTCTGTCCTGAGGCACAAGAAACAGCCGATTTGTTGAATGCACTGATTCTGAAATCACAAGAGTTGCTGGCTACGCATCCTGTCAACTTGAAACGAGTGGCTGAGGGAAAGGACCCGGCCAATAGTATCTGGCCCTGGAGTCCGGGATACCGTCCGCAGATGGAACCTTTGTCAGAGAAATATCCGTCCATTCGAAAGGGAGCCGTGATTACGGCTGTCGATTTGATTCGGGGTATCGGCCGTTATGCAGGTTTGCGCTGTATTGACGTGGAAGGGGCTACCGGATTGTATAACACCAACTATGAAGGGAAGGCCCAGGCTGCCATTGAAGCACTGAAAACAGATGATTTTGTGTATCTGCATGTGGAAGCCAGCGATGAGGCGGGTCACGAAGGAGATGTACCGTTGAAACTGAAAACCATTGAGGACTTGGACAGCCGTATTGTTGGTCCGGTCTATGAAGCAGTAAAACAATGGGACGAGCCGGTGGCCATTGCGGTATTGCCCGACCATCCTACTCCTTGTGAGTTGAGAACGCATACCAATGAACCGATTCCCTTCCTGATATATTATCCGGGTATTGAGCCGGATGCCGTGCAGACTTATGATGAAATCAGCTGCAAGGAAGGAGGATATGGCCTGATGGAGAAAGATGAGTTTATGAACCTATTTATGAATATTCAGTAACAGATAGCAATATGAAGTATTACAGTACAAACGGAAAAGCATTAGACGCGACATTGGAAGAAGCTGTGGTAAGAGGACTGGCTTCAGATAAGGGTTTATATATGCCCCGTCAGATTAACCCCTTGCCACAATCGTTCTATGACGAGATTGAGACACTTTCTTTTCCAGAAATAGCTTATAAAGTAGCAGATGCTTTTTTTGGAGAAGATGTACCGGCCGAAACTTTGAAACAGATTGTGTATGACACATTGAACTTTGATGTACCGGCAGTAAAAGTAAAAGACAATATTTATTCTTTGGAGCTGTTTCACGGACCTACATTGGCTTTTAAAGATGTAGGTGGTCGTTTTATGGCCCGCCTGTTGGGATACTTTATCCGTAAGGAAGGAAAGAAGCAGGTTAATGTGCTGGTAGCTACATCCGGGGATACGGGAAGTGCGGTGGCAAATGGTTTCCTGGGAGTGGAAGGCATTCATGTGTATGTGCTTTACCCGAAAGGAAAGGTCAGTGAGATTCAGGAAAAACAGTTTACTACCTTGGGACGTAACATCACAGCGGTTGAAGTGGACGGTACGTTCGATGACTGTCAGGCGTTGGTGAAGAATGCGTTCATGGATAAAGACTTGAACGAGCACATGCAGCTGACATCTGCTAACTCTATCAATGTGGCCCGTTTCCTGCCGCAGGCCTTTTATTATTTCTATGCCTATGCGCAGATGAAAAAAATCGGTAAGGCCGACAACCTGGTGGTTTGTGTGCCGAGCGGTAACTTCGGAAATATTACAGCCGGATTGTTTGGCAAGCGTATGGGACTTCCGGTGAAACGCTTTATTGCAGCTAATAATCGTAACGATATATTCTATCAATACCTGAAGACAGGAGAATATTGTCCGCGTCCGTCGGTGGCTACTATTGCCAATGCCATGGATGTAGGCGACCCCAGTAATTTTGCCCGGGTACTGGATTTGTACGAAGGTAGTCACGATGCCATTGCTTCTGAAATCAGCGGCGAAACCTATACCGATGAGCAGATACGTGAAACGGTGCAGAAGGTTTATGAAGAAACAGGTTATCTGCTCGATCCTCACGGTGCATGCGGATACCGTGCGTTGGCAGAAGAACTGAAAGAAGGGGAAGTCGGCTTGTTCCTGGAAACAGCTCATCCGGCAAAATTCCTTCAAACAGTGGAAAGCATCATTGGAGTGGAAGTAAAAATACCGGAAAAGCTTCAGGCATTCATGAAAGGTACCAAACAGAGTGTACCGATGTCGAAAGACTTTGCGGCATTTAAAGCTTACTTGATGAAACAATAGTCCTTCTCAGATACACGAGTACAAAGTGTCTACTGTTCCAGTTTATAAAAAGAAAAAACGTCTAGTTGTATCAGGAAAAGTCAAAGTTCTCAGTACTTCTTAGGCAGTACTATAATACTTCTTAGAAAGTACTGCAGTACTTTCAGGGGAGTACTCCAGTACTGCCTAAGAAGTACTGGATTTTTATAAAAGTCAGATTCCGAATGGCTTGTTTCGTATAAAAATAGAGAGGCTGCTCAATCTCAGTTGAACAGCCTCTCTATTTTTTATGTCTTTATCTTTTCTTATAGATGAAGTTTCAGCTTGACAAAATTCTTGATGAATTCCACGGTACCATCAATACCTAATACAGAAGAATCGATACATAGATGATAGGTAGCAGCTGCTCCCCATGTCTTGTAGCTGTAGTAGTTGTAATAGGAAGAACGTTTCTTGTCCGCTTTTTCCATCAAGTCTTCTGCATCTTCCGCGCTGATGTGGTGCAGTTTCATCAGTCGCTCAATACGGGCTTCCGGTGAGGCTGACACAAAGACGTTGGCACATCTGGGATGGTCGCGCAAAATGTAGTCAGCACATCTTCCCACGAAAAGACACGATTGCTTTTCTGCCAGATGGCGGATGACATCACTCTGAATCTTGAACAGAGAATCGTTGCTGAGATAGGAGTTGTACGGATAGGCTCCTTCTGTAATAAACGGGAAACGGGTTCCGAATAATCCTCCTAAAATGGTTTGAGAAGCTTTCTCATCAGCTTTTTCGAAAAATTCCTTGCAAAGTCCGCTCTCTTCAGAAGCTAAGTTGATAAGCTCTTTATCGTAAAAGGCAATGCCTAAGTCATTCGCTAATTTTTCACCTATTTCTTTTCCGCCGCTGCCCAGCTGGCGTCCGAGATTGATAACATAGTGTCCGTCCATAGTGTAACTCTTTAGTTGATACACAACAAATATAATTCTTTCTGCGGAAAAATGTCACTTTTTTGTCTTTTATTTTATTTCGATTCCGGTTTCGGCAGCGTGTCGTTTGAATTTCTGGAACTGACTGTAGAGCATGCTTCCGGCAATGATGCTGGCGGTTATGTCAGAAATAGGCATGCTGTACCACACTCCGTCTACTCCCCAGAAAAGCGGAAGGATAAGCAGACAGGGAATCAGAATCAGTACCTGACGGCTTAAAGAAAGTATGATGGCTTTCTTGGCCATTCCGATACTTTGGAAGAAGTTGGAAGTAACCTTCTGGAAGCCGATGATAGGGAAGAACATGACCACTACCCGTAAGCCTTTGGCACTTAGCTGGATGAGCTGTGAATCGGTGGTGAAGGCGGCTACGGCCAGCTCCGGCATCAGTTCGCCCACTAAGAAGCCACTGGTGGTAACGATGGTGGCAGCGATGACGGTATATTTCATTACCTGATTTACGCGGTGATAATTCTGTGCACCAAAGTTGTAGCCGGCAATGGGCTGCATTCCTTGGTTGAGCCCCATCACAATCATGACGAATAAGAATACGATGCGGTTGACGATTCCAAATGCACCGATGGCCAAATCTCCGTCGTATAGTTTTAACCCTTTGTTTATCAGAATCACGATAAAGCAGGATGCCAGGTTCATGAAAAACGGAGCCAGTCCGATACCGATGATATTTTCTACCAGTATTCTTTTTAGGCGATAAATGCCTCTCCGGAAGTGAAGCAATTCATTTTTGTTGCAGAAAATCCAGATAAGCCAGCAGAGTGAAATCACCTGAGCCAGGACAGTTGCCACGGCGGCTCCCTTTATTCCCATGTGAAAGGTATAGATGAACAAGGGGTCCAGCAAAGTGTTGATGACAACGGTCAGTATAGTGGCGGCCATGGCCTTCTGAGGATGACCGGCTGAACGCAACACCGAGTTGAGTCCTAAATACATGTGGGTGATTACATTTCCTAATAAGATGGTTACCATGTAATCCTTGGCGTAGGGCAGTGTAGCCTCACTGGCTCCAAAGAAATACAGGATGGGATCCAGAAACAATAGGCAGACAATGGTAAACAGCACCCCGATAATCAGGTTTAATGATACGACGTTTCCTAAAATCTGCTGTGCAGTAGTATAATCCTTCTGACCTAATTTAACGGAAATGAGGGTAGAGGCACCGACTCCCACCAGTGAACCGAAGGCAGCAGCCAGGTTCATCAGCGGAAAGGTGATGGCCAGTCCCGATATGGCCAGAGGACCCACTCCGTGTCCGATAAAAATACTGTCTACCATGTTATAAAGCGAAGAAGCAGTCATGGCAATAATGGCCGGAATGGCGTATTGCATCAATAGTTTTCCAATTCGTTCAGTGCCCAGTTCAGCGGCTGTTCCTTTTTGCGACATAATTATTTACCTTATTAATTGTTATCCAGAAATCTTTAGATTTTCTAAAAAATCGTGCAAAGGTAAACTTTTTTCCGCATTCAGGGAAAACTTTGTGTATCTTTGCGCTCCAAAATAAAAGCTATGTGGATGAAAGTGAATAGAATAGGATTAGCTCTTCTCTTTTTGCTCTGTGGAAGTGGTGTCTCGGCAGAGAGTTTATATAAATACAGAGTGCAATTGACTGATAAGTCAAAGTCTGTACATTCTTTGGAACATCCTGAAACTTTTTTGTCAGAAAGGGCGCTTGCCCGTCGTGCCAGTCAGGGGGTAGCCGTCGATTCTACCGACCTGCCTGTTTGTCGTGCCTATATTGAGCGTCTGGAGTCGCAGGGAGGAAAATACATCTCATCCAGCAAATGGAACAATACCGTGCTGATGCAGGTTCCCGATGAGGTCGTTGCCTTGCGCTTCCTGGATAATTCATTTGTCCGCTCTATCAAAAAAGTATGGGTATCTCCAGATTCCATTATTCCCCGCAACAAAGACAGAAAGGAGCAGGTAAAGAATCAGTGGAAAAAGCAGGATGATTATTATGGAATGGGAGCCGAACAAATCAAGATTCACCATGGAGACAGTCTGCATCTGGCCGGATTTAAAGGCAAAGGGATACAGATTGCGGTCATCGATGCCGGCTTTTATAATGTGGATGTCATGAAAATCTTCAAGAATACGACGATTTTAGGCACACATGATTTTGTCAATCCTTCTTCAGATATTTATGGCGAACATAATCACGGCATGAAAGTCTTGTCGTGCATGGCTGTAAATACGCCTCATGTCATGGTGGGAACGGCTCCCGAAGCAAGCTACTGGCTGTTAAGAAGTGAAGACAATGATACGGAGCAGCCGGTGGAAGAAGACAACTGGGCTGCGGCAGTGGAATTTGCCGACAGTGTGGGAGTGGATATTATTAATACCTCCTTAGGCTATTATTCATTTGACGACCCGATTGATAATTATACATATCGTCAGTTGGACGGGCATACTTCTTTGATGGCCGCTTCTGCTTCGTATGCAGCAAAGAAAGGGTTATTGGTGGTATGCAGTGCCGGAAATTCCGGTATGGATGAATGGAAAAAAATCACTCCTCCAGCCGATGCGGAAGATATATTGACCATAGGTGCCATCGATAATATGGGAGTGAATGCCGCTTTTTCTTCCATCGGTAATACGGCAGACGGTCGCATCAAACCCGATGTCATGGCGATGGGCGTACATTCGGCAGTGGTAGGAGTAGACGGAGGTACCGCTTTTGCCAATGGTACTTCTTTTGCATCGCCTATTTTCTGCGGACTGGTGGCTTGTTTGTGGCAGGCATGTCCTTGGCTTACGGTACGGCAGCTCATTCAGGTAGTGCATGAAGCCAGCGACCGTAATGCTTATCCCGATAATATTTACGGATATGGAGTGACGGATATGTGGAAAGCCTACCAACTGGCCATGAAACTGAAAGCGGATACTGATGGGAAATAAGCCTCTTTCCTTACTCGAACTGAATTCATTGGTCAGACGGAGCATCACCTCCTGTCTGCCGGATGAATATTGGGTGCAGGCCGAATTAAGCGATGTGCGCGTAAATTATTCCGGACATTGCTATCTGGAGTTTGTGCAGAAAGATGCTACCGGCAATGCGCTCTTGGCCAAGGCGCGAGGAATTATATGGGCAAATGTCTTTATCCGCTTGCGGAGTTATTTTGAGCGGGAAACGGGGCAGGCTTTCGTTTCAGGCTTGAAGGTACTGGTAAAAGTCACGGTCGATTTCCACGAACTGTATGGCTACTCGCTGACGGTAGTCAATATTGACCCCACCTATACTTTGGGCGATATGGTACGCCGTCGCAAGGAAATTCTCCGACAGTTGGATGAGGAGGGAATCCTGACACTGAATAAGGAACTGGAGCTTCCCGTATTGACGCAGCGTATTGCGGTCATTTCATCGGCTACGGCTGCCGGTTATGGCGATTTCTGCAATCAGCTGTTGCATAATTCCTTCGGCTTTGTGTTTTATCCCCGACTTTTTCAGGCCATTATGCAGGGAGAGCAGGTAGAACAGTCCATCATTCAGGCACTCGACCGTATTAATGCGACGCGCGATAACTGGGATGTGGTGGTGATTATCCGGGGGGGAGGGGCCACTTCCGACCTTTCGGGGTTTGATACCTACGATTTGGCGGCAAACTGCGCACAGTTCCCGCTTCCTATTATTACCGGAATCGGTCATGAACGAGACGATACGGTGCTGGATATGATTTCACATACCCGTGTCAAGACTCCGACAGCTGCGGCTGAGTTTCTGATTAATCATGTAAGACAGACGGCACAGGAGCTGGAAACATACGAGGAGGTTATCTATCAGGAAGTGCCTCGTTTACTGCAACAGGAAAAACAACGGCTGGATTCGTTTATAACCCGGATTCCGGGGCAGGTACAGATGCGGTTGCAGCGGGAAAACTTCCGTCAGGAGAAATTTCAGAACCGGATGAAAACGGCCTGGCAGTCGCGCTTGTTGCAGGAAAACTACCGCTTGCAGTTGATGCCCCGATTACTTTCCGCTTTGCAGAACCGTGTACAGCGTGAAACACATTGGCTGGAACTGCTGGCACAGCGGGTAGATTCGGCTTCTCCGGAGAAGTTATTGAAAAAAGGATACAGCCTTACTCTGCTGGATGGCAAAGTGGTGACGGATGCTTCCTTGTTGAAACCGGGAGATGAAGTAGAAACCCGTCTGGCAAAAGGTAAATTTAGGAGTAAAGTAATAAATAAGTGATATGGCAGCAAAGAAGGAAACCTATTCAGAAGCGATGAAACGCCTGGAGGAAATAGTATCTCGCATTGAAAGCAATGAACTGGATATCGACCAGTTGGGCGAATACTTGCAGGAAGCCCAGAAGCTGATAAAGTTCTGTAAGAACAAGCTGTATAAGGCCGATGCGGAGATAAAGAAAATCTTGGAAGAAGATAATGAGGCACAAGCCTGAAATAAAAAAGCCAGACCGGAAAGTCTGGCTTTTTCTGTTTATCGGATGATGGTCATTTCTTTGAGCAAATGAGAAGCACCGGCAAACTTGTCAATGATGAACAAGGTATAGCGGATGTCTACACAGGCCGCACGTTGCAGTTGTGGGTTGTAGGCAATGTCACCGGTCAGTCCCTCGTAGTTGCGGTCGAATCCGGTACCGATTAGCTCTCCTTTCGCATTGAAGACCGGAGAACCGGAGTTACCTCCTGTGTTGTCTGTCGCAGTGGCGAAGCAGACCGGCATTCGTCCGTCGGGCATGGCGTAAGGGCCGAAATCCTTCTTTTCATACAACTCTTTCAGCTTGGCTGGTACCACAAATTCCGGATTGTTCGGGTCCTCCTTTTCCATTACCCCTTTCAAGGTGGTATAGTAAAGGTATTCCTTTCCGTCAGCCGGTTCGTAAGAGCCAATCTTTCCATAAGTCAGTCGGAGAGTAGAGTTGGCATCCGGATAGATTGGCTGTCCGTTGGCTTTCTTCATTTGCAATACACCTTCTACCCAAGTCTTGTGAGCTGCGTTGTATGCGTTGGTTTCCTCCTGCATGGCATCGCTGGTAGCCTGGTATCCGTTGCGTACGGATGCGGCATATCTTACCATCAGGTCGTTTTCCAACTGCTGTGCATCGGGCTGTTTCAGGAATTCATCCAGTGCTTCCGGACTTCTGAAAATAGACTGGTTGAAGCAGGCATCCACAAACGCATCGGTATTTCCCTGGAAATCCTTTTCGATGGTCTGGAATATGTCAATTCGCTGGTCTGCCGGAATCAGTCGGGCATACAAGGCAATCAGCTGTTTGGATACCTTGCGGTCGACTTCCGGATTGTAGTCCTTGTTGAAGAACTTCTTTCCAGTTTCCTTCAGGGCAGCAACAGCTTCGTCAATGTCTTTCTGTTTCTGACCTTCCAGTGCCACTCTCAAGGCATCCGTATCGGGTACCTTAAAGAATTCAGTTCCCAGCATCAAGGCTTCGTAAATCGCCTGTTGGTGGTACACTGCATCGTGACGTTGTGCGACAATCTGCTTGATGCTTTCGTAGGCTTTCCGGTAGTTATCATTTCCGATGGAATCTCCGAAAGCCAACAATTGTTCCTGCTCCCGTTTTTTGCGGTCGAGTACTTTCAGTCGTACCAGTCCTTCGTTCATACCGATGGCATTTTTCCAGTAGTTGGCCGATGACGCATACTTGGCTGCATACTGGATACGGGTACGTGCATCCTTAGCCATTTCTTCTCCTAACACACGCAAGCGTACACCGCGAATGGTGTCGCGCATGAAGTTGGTAGTCTGCATGCGTTCTTCCACCTCATCACTAATCATGTAACGCCAGTTGCGTCCGGGGAATCCCATCACGAAAGTAAAGTCACCTTCCTTCACCCCTTTCAGGTTGATGGCAATGTGTTTCTTTACTTTCAAAGGTACGTTTTCGGCACTGTAATTGGCCGGTTTTCCGTCCTTGCTGGCATAGATACGGAAGATAGAGAAGTCACCGCAGTGGCGGGGCCACATCCAGTTGTCGGTATCTGCTCCGAACTTACCGATGGAAGAGGGAGGAGCACCTACCATACGTACATCCTTGTAAGATGTTTTGACAAACAGGTAGTATTTGTTAGCTCCATAGAACGGTTTCAGTTCCAGAGTCGTAAATTCGTTGGTGCGGATACGTTCCTTTTTGGCAAACTTTTCAGCCACTTTGGCTAAGAAAGAAGGAGAGAGGTAGTTGGTTCCGTCCGGATCTTTGGACTTCTTCAACTGTTTCTGCACGTATTCCGTTACGTCAAGTATCCGGTCGATAAAGGTCACGTTCAGTCCTTCACACGGAAGTTCCTGTTCACGAGTCATCGCCCAGAAGCCGTCGGTCAGGTAATCATGTTCCACTGAACTGTGCTGCTGGATGTAACCGTATCCGCAGTGGTGGTTGGTCAGCACCAGTCCTTCCGAGGAGATGACTTCACCTGTACATCCGCCTCCGAAATGCACCACGGCATCTTTCAGGCTGATGTTGTCCGGACAGTACACCTGGTCAATGCTGATGTCCAGTCCCAAATCCTGCATCACGGCAGCATTCTGCTGTTTCAGGTCGGTCAGCATCCACATTCCCTCATCCGCATGAGCGGTGAGGGAAAGGGTAGCAAATAAGGATAATAATAACTTATGCTTCATTATTCTACAATTGTCATTTCGTCAATCAGGTTCTTGCAGCCTCCTAATTTTTCTACGATGAACAGCACGTAGCGAATATCTACGGCAATACAACGTTGGAGGTTGTTGTCGAAGTTGATGTCACCGGAAAGAGATTCCCAGTTGCCGTCGAATGCAGCTCCAATCAGTTCACCGTTTCCGTTCATGACCGGAGAACCTGAGTTACCGCCGGTAATGTCGTTGGTAGTCAGGAAACAAGTCGGCATTTCTCCGTTAGGCAGGGCGTAGCGTCCGTAGTTCTTTGTAGCATACAACTCTTTCAGCTTGGCCGGTACCACGAATTCCGGATTGTTCGGGTCTTCTTTTTCCATTACCCCTTTCAGTGTAGTGTAATATTTGTAGTGTACACCGTCTTTCGGATCGTAAGCCTTTACATTACCGTAAGTCAGACGAATCGTAAAGTTGGCATCCGGAGCTTTCGGAGTCGGTGCATACATTTCGCAAAGACCGCGTACGTAAGTCTTGTGCAGCAGGTTAATGTCACCGTTGGCTTGATCCAGCTTGTCTGCCAGTTCCTTGTATTTCTTGCTCACTGCAGCAGCATATTCAGCCGACAAGTCTTTGTTGATTGCTTCTACAGTAGGATTCTCGATGAAAGCGTTGAAGTTCTTTTCATTAGCGAAGATACTGTTATTGTAGAGAGCATCTACGTAAGCATTGTAATCGCCCTTGAATGTATTCTTGACGGTCTGATAGAAATCAGGCAATGCTTCAGCCGGTACTTTTTCTGCATAAAGCGGCAGCAGTACTTTAGCCACCTTGCGGTCTACTTCGTGGTCATAGTCCTTGTTGTGGATGTCAGCGTAGGCTTCTTTCAGGGTAGCGATGGCTTTTTCTACATCTTTTTTCTTGTTCTTCTGCAGGGCAGTAGCCAAGTCCTGAAGTGCTTCCATCTTCGAAGTCAGGGTGAATTCGATACCGCTTCTGAAAGTTTCAGTGAAATAAGTCAGTTGTGTGCGCAGCGGAGTGACACGTTTCACGTATTCGTCAATCTTTCCTACTACGGCTGCATAGTCAGCATTCTGTTTTTCTTTGGCAAAAGCAGCAAATTTAGCTTCCTGTTCTGCTTTGGTTTCCAGAACCTTGTTGTCCACAATAGCCTTGTTCATACCGATGGAGTTTTTCCAGTAGTTGCTTGAACCGGCAAACTTGCTGGCATACTGGATACGTACCTTGTCGCTGGCAGCCATTTCCTTACGGAGAATATTCTGGCGTTCTTCGCGTACAGTGATACGCGGCACGTTGATGCCTTCCATGCGCAGGCGCACTTCACTTTCAGTCAGGTAGCGGCTGGTACTTCCGGGGAATCCCATAATCATGGCATAGTCGCCTTCCTGCAATCCCTTCAGTGAAATAGTCAGGTGTTTCTTTACTTTCAAAGGCACATTCTCTGCGCTGTATTCAGCCGGGTTACCATCCTTGTCGGCATAGATACGGAACATAGAGAAGTCGCCTGTGTGACGCGGCCACATCCAGTTGTCGGTTTCACCTCCAAACTTACCGATTGATGAAGGAGGAGCGGCTACCATACGTACGTCGCTATAAGTCTTGATGAAGAACAAATAGAATTTGTTTCCTTCATAGAACGGAAGCGCCTGTGTAGAAATACCCGGTTTGCCTTTCAAGTCACTTTTCTTCAGTTCGTCGGCAGCCAGTTTCTTCAGGTATTTGCTTCCGAATGATTCTGCTTCGGTCACTTTTCCTTTACGGATGTCTTCGTTTACTTTTTCCGTTACATCCACAATACGGTCTACGAATTTGAAGGTCAATCCCGGTGTAGGAAGTTCTTCCTGGTAACTTTTTGCCCAGAATCCGTCGGTCAGGTAGTCATGTTCTACCGAGCTATGTTGTTGGATGGCATCGTATCCACAGTGGTGATTGGTCAGAATCAATCCGTTGGGTGAGATAATTTCACCTGTACATCCGCGTCCGAAAATTCCGACAGCATCCTTTAATGTAATTTGGTCAGGGTTGTAGATATCCATGATATCCATTTTCAGTCCTTGCGCTTTCATTCGGTCTGCAAGGTTCTGCTCCTGCATGAGCTGGAGCAACCACATTCCTTCATCGGCCTTGGCCGGAGAGAATACAGCACAAATAAGTGCGAGTGCGAGTACTTTCAGTTTTTTCATTGTTATGTATAGTGTTAAAATATAGATTGCACAAAAATAGTAAAAAAACGCACACCATTTTCACACGGGTTACTTAAAAGGTAATAAACCACTATCTTAGTATAAATTTTGATAATATATTTCGGCGCTTCCTTGAAAGATTATACCTTTGCCCACAAATTTAAAAGGTTTCAGCATGTATAAACTTTATTTTTTCCTGTTGTGTGCCATGCTTTGCACCTCTTGCAGTAAGAAATATAAGATAGAAGGTACTTCGTCTGTTTCTATGTTGGACGGCAAAATGCTGTTTATAAAAATCCCGGTGGGTGATAAATTGGTCAACATTGATTCGGCAGAAGTAATTCATGGCTTATTCGAAATGCAGGGAAAGGTTGATTCCACGGTTTTAGCTTCATTGTATATGGATGATGAGTGCATCATGCCTTTAGTGATAGAACCGGGCCACATTGATATTCAGATAGACAATGCGGGAATTACCATTAAGGGGACTCCGTTGAACGACTGTTTCAATGATTTTGTGGTGCAGAAAAACTCGCTCGACGACCGTGCTTACGAGGTAGAGCGCGAGGAAAGTCGCATGATTATGGATGGAAAGGATTTGCAGACGGTGCATCAGGAAATCCAGAAAAAACGTGACGAGATAGCTACGGAGATGAACCAGCTGGCGAAGACTTTTATTCAGGACAATTACGAGAATGTATTGGGACCGGGGTTGTTCATTATGTTGGGTAACAGCATGCCTTATCCCTTCCTGACTCCGCTGATGCAGGAAATCGTTGACGCGGCTCCAGAAGCGTTCAAGAACAATTACATGGTGAAGGAATATGTGTCTGTGGCACGTGAAAATATGTCGCATGCTCCCCTTCATTAAAAAGAAAATCGGGTAAGAAATTCTTCCTACCCGATATTTATTTTTTTATTCTCCACTTTTCTTTTCTCCTTTGTATTTTTCCGGCAATCCTTTTTCAATGGCCTGATAGGATTCTTCCATTAGCATGGTTTGGTTGTCTTGTCCTTTTCCTTGTGGATAGATGGGCTGATGGATGGTCAGCTTCAACGGATGCCAGGAGAGCAGTTTGCCCGTGCGCGGCAGAATATCGAAAGAGCCGCTGATACTCATCGGTACGACCGGAAGCTGCAACTGATCAGCTAACAGGAAAGCTCCTTTCTTGAACTCGTTCATCCGACCGGTAAAGGTTCTTCTGCCTTCCGGGAATACTACGAGTGAAGTACCTCCCTGCAAGATTCTTTCTGCCCGTTTGATCGTTTCATACACTTTGCGCGGACTGGATTTGTCTACGAAGATGAAACCGGCCGATTCGCAGGCTTTTCCTACGAAAGGAATGCTACGCAGGCTTTTCTTCATCATCCATTTGAAGTTTCTTCCCAAGAATCCGTAGATAAGGAATATATCGAAAGCTCCCTGATGGTTGGCTACGAATACATACGATGTTTTGTGGTCAATGTTTTTGTGTCCTTCCACTTTCACCGGAAGCAGAAACAGAAAACAAGTGAGCTGTGACCAGATTTTCCCAGGATAGTATCCCCAGAAGTGTCCGTTACCCAGCCAGCATCCCAACATGGTGGTCAGGGCGGTCAGGATGGTCAACACAAGAAAAATGGGAAGCCCGATACAGATTTGGTAAATGATGTATAAGAATCTCATAAGTGTGATAGATTTTATTGGATTGATTTGTTATTTCCTTTTTTTAATGTGA
>ULQY01016478.1_pt1 | contig 69598 bp, 49 predicted proteins | sample 1954671 | NCBI WGS metagenome assembly ULQY01 (sample SAMEA4835660, study PRJEB28245) | human gut metagenome | biome: gut microbiome; material: fecal sample | place: Denmark | collected 2008 | reverse complement strand
CAACTTATAATCAGGGATTTAATTTATAGAAGTCCCCTTGAGTCTATTGATGTATTGAAAGGTGCTACAGCTTCTGCCTTGTATGGTGCCAGAGGAGGAAACGGAGCTGTGATGGTTACTACCAAGCGCGGTAAAGAGGAAGGATTACGGGTTAGTGTGAATAGTAACACTATGTTTAATGCAGGATATTTGAGATTGCCTGAGGTTCAAACATCTTATAGTACGGGTATGAACGGTAAATATAATGCGGAGGATTTTGTTTGGGGAGATAAGATGGATATAGGGCGTACCGCAGTACAGTGGGATCCTATTCAGAAAGAATGGAGAGAAATGCCATTGATCTCTAAAGGAAAAGATAACTTTAAAAATTTTTTGGAGTTCAGCTTTTTGACGAATAATAACATATCTGTGTCTCAAAAAGGGAAATATGGTAGTGTACGAACTTCTTTAACTCATATATATAATAAAGGGCAGTTCCCCAATAATAGATTGCATAAATTGACCTATACGGTGTCTGGTGATATGAAATTCAAGAATTTTTCTTTTGAAGGAGGATTGACATATAATAAACGTTTTTATCCTACTAATTATGGAACAGGGTATGGAGCTGGTGGCTATATTTATAGTATGCTTGTGTGGACAGGGACAGATTTAGATATTCGAGATTATAAGAATTATTGGTTAAAGGAGAATGAAGAACAGAACTGGCCCAATAAAGTATGGTATGATAATCCTTATTTTATAGCCAATGAGATAATATCTTCTGATGATTATGATGTAGTTAACGGATATTTAAATGCAAGTTATGATTTTACTTCGTGGTTGAAGCTGTCATTACGTACTGGAGTAGACATGTACAGTGAAAAATCAATTAATCGAAATTCCATAGGAGCTTATGGGGGATGGAATAAAAAGGGATATTATAGTGAAACGTATCAAAATGGTTTTAGTATAAATAATGATTTGATTGTATCTGCAAATAAGAAGATAGGTGATTTCGTTTTGGACGGTTTGCTCGGTGCTACTTTATATTATTATTATGATAATGATTTTGAGGGAAAAACGGTTAATGGTTTGTCTATCCCAGGTTATTATTCTTTAAAAGCTTCTGTGGATCCGGCTTCAGTCTCAACGTCCATAAATAAGAAGCAAGTAAATAGTGTATATGCAAAATTATCAGCTTCATGGAAAAGTGCATTATTTTTGGATATTACGGCAAGAAATGACTGGTCATCTACTTTACCAAGAGAAACTCGGTCTTATTTTTATCCGTCGGTTGCAGGAAGCATAATTATGTCTGAATTTATAAAAATGCCCGACTGGATAGATTTTTGGAAATTACGAGCTTCATGGACACAAACAAAGTCTGATTTGGATGTATACGAGATACAGAGAAATTATGATATAACTACGAATGTTTGGGACAATATGCAGGGAGCTGCATATCCGACCAAAATGCGAGATCCCTTTATATTACCCAGTGGTACAAAAAGTTATGAAATTGGTACAGCTTTGAATTTCTTTGCTAATCGTTTGAAATTTGATTTTGCTTATTACAACAAGCTGTATTATAACTTGACAACAGATGCTTCTATCAGTGATACTTCTGGTTTTGAGTATACATTAATTAATACTGATGAGGAGCATGTGCGGCGTGGAGTAGAATTAACCGTTTCTGGCGATATTATTAAGACGAAGGATTGGGATTGGAGTGCTACATTTAATTGGTCACGGGACAGATATTTATATTCTAAGTTAGACCCAATATATTCAGCCAAAAAAGATTGGGTGAAGGTTGGGGAACGTTATAACGGTCTGGAATATTATGATTGGGAACGGGATTATCATGGCAATATCATTCACGATAATGGATATCCTGTTCAAAGTAAGTTTGTCAGTCTTGCTGGGTACGAGGATCCTGACTGGATTTTTGGATTAAATACGGTAGTGAGATATAAAAACTTTACTCTGTCTGTTAGTGTTGATGGACGTGTAGGAGGTGTGGCACATTCAGTAATGGATCAGGCTTTATGGATGACAGGGGCGCATAAAGACAGTGATACGAAATGGAGATATGATGAAGTGGTAAACGGTAAAACTAACTATGTGGGTGATGGAGTAAAAGTTGTATCCGGAACTGTTGAGTATGACTCACAAGGACATATTATTTCGGATACACGGATGTTTGCTACTAATGATAGACCTGTGTCTTATGAGGGGTATATGAAACAATATCATGGTGCTGGTAATGTGTGGGATGCAAAACATCAGCATATTTTGGATCAGACTTTTGTTAAGTTACGTGAATTGTCGTTGAATTATGATTTGTCTCAGTCGTTGTGTGAAAAGTTAAAATTAAAAGGGGCTTCAATTGCTTTTGTTGGGAATAATTTATTTATGTGGACTAAGGATTTTAAATTCTCCGATCCAGATGTCGCTTCTGAAAATTTGAATTCTCCTTCTCTTAGAATGTTAGGAGTTAATATAAAAATAAATTTTTAAGGATATGAAGAAGTTAATTAATAGTATATTGGTTGGCTCGCTGTTGTTTGCAACAGCTTGTACGAAGAATTTCGATGACTTAAATACAGATCCTAATTCTGTAGAAACTGTAACTCCTGCTATGTTAGCAACTACTTTGTTGATAGATATAATGCATTATGGTAATACAGGATATGGATTTATATCGGATAATTGTCTGGCAAAACAGATGGTTTGGTTAGAATCTTTGGCTGATTATAATTATAATTTATTGGGGAGAGCTAGTTTGGGAGGTTATAAAACTCTTATAAATGCAAATAAGATGGTTGAATTGTCTGATGAAAATAATAGGGCTGCTTATGAGGCGTTATCGTTATTTGTGAAGAGTTATAAAATTTTTTATTATTCTATGCAAGTTGGAGATGTGCCTTATACAGATGCGTTAAAAGGGGAATCTGGAATCATCAAGCCGAAGTATGATACCCAAGAAGATGTAATGATTAATTTGGTGAATGATTTGGAAAAGTCTTCTTCGTTATTTGGACAAGCTTCTGACTTTGAGGGAGACCCTATATTAGGGGGAAATGTACATAAATGGAAGAAAGTGGTAGATGCTTTTCGACTAAAGATGCTATTGTATTTATCTAAAAAAGAGTCTCATTCTGTATTGAAGGTAAAAGAACGGTTTGCAAAGATTGTAGCTGAAGGAAATTTGATGGAAAGTAATGAGGATAATTTACAGTTAGTCTTTTCCAATAAATCAGGACAAATTTATCCATTCAATAAGTCAGTTTCCAAGCATTACATGTATTCTACTATTTCAAGTATAGTAGTAGACTCGTTGAAGGCCTACGATGACTATCGTCTCTTTTATTTTGCTACACCTGCAAAAGCTTTAATAGAATCAGGTTTAAAAGCAGATGATAAGAATGCGTATGTAGGATTGGATTTAACTAAGGACTTCTCAGAATTGCAAGACCAAAATGCTGATGGTAAATGCTGTACCTTAAATGCAAGGTATACCGATTGGGTTACAGGAGAGCCTTATGTGCGTGTCGGGTATGCAGAGCAGTGTTTTATTTTAGCGGAAGCAGTGTTGAGAGGATGGATAGAGGGAGATGTTGATTACTATTATGGTAAAGGTATTCGGGCGGCAATGGAGTTTATTGCGCAAAATACTCCGAACGATGTTATGTATCATTTTGGAAAACCAATAACGGATGAGTATATTGATAGCTACCTTGTTCAGGACATTATTAAATTGAAAGGCGATTTTAATGATAAGTTGAGGAAAATTATAACTCAAAAATATTTGGCTTATTATATGCAATATCCTATGGATGCTTATTTTGAATATCGTAGAACTGGCTATCCTATATTGCCTATTAATCCTGCGACAAATAGGAACACAGATAAGAATAAAATACCAGTTAGGTGGATGTATCCTATATGGGAGTATGACTATAATAAGGAGTCTGTAGAGGAAGCGGTAAAGAGACAATATAATGGTTTGGATGACTATAATCAATTAATGTGGATTTTAAAAGACTAAAATTATGAAAAAAAAGTTCTTTAAAAAAGGATGGGGGATGATATTTTTATTAAGCATTGTTTTATCATCTTGTAATCCGGTGAAAGAAAATACAATTTTTACGCCAAAGGCTGAGCATGTATTTTTAATAGGTATTGATGGTTGGGGGGCTTATAGTATGAATAAAGCGAAGGTTCCTAATATTAGACAATTGATGAGAAGTGGTTCCTATACTTTAAAAAAAAGGGCAGTTCTTCCTTCTTCAAGCGCTCCTAATTGGGCATCTATGTATATGGGGGTTGGGCCGGAATTGCACGGATATTGTGAATGGGGTTCTCAAGTTCCGGATTTGCCTTCAAGAGTTTTGAATGAGCATCATATATTTCCTACGATATTTTCGATTTTGCGTGAACAGATGCCTCAATCTGAAATTGGAAACTTGTGCGAATGGGATGGTATAAGATTCTTAGTGGATACTTTAGCGTTAAATTATGATCGACATGTGGTGGAAGCTGGTACAGATAGTGCGGCTACCTGCCGATATGCTGTGAATTATATAAAGAAAAAGAAACCTACATTTTTTAATATCGTATTTGACGCTCTTGACCACGTGGGGCATGCGGTTGGACATGACACTCCCGCTTATTATGCTAAATTGGAGGAAATTGATTGTTATATTGGAGAAATTGTAAATGCAATGAAGGAGGCTGGTATTTTGGAAAAAAGTATTGTGATTGTAACAGCTGATCATGGTGGAATTAAAAATAATCATGGTGGAAGAACTATGCAGGAAATGGAAACTCCATTTGTGATATGTGGGGAAAATATAAAGAAAAATTATGAAATACAGGAGAGTATGATGCAATTTGATGTGGCTTCTACTATTGCTGCTATTTATAATTTGAAGCAACCGCAAGTATGGATTGGAAGGAGTGTTTCATCTATTTTTGAATGATTTAAATTAAAAAGAAGTATGTAAAAAGTTTGTACATATTGTTGGTGTTTGACAACTAAAAAGCTATTCAACAGTTAGTCTACATTTTGTATGTTTAAATTTCTTGAGATGAAACTATAAAAAATTAGTATAGGTTCTTTCCTGGTCGGTAAAATGAATAATTTTTTCGGACAGCAATATTTTAGTATTCCGGTGGATATTCAAAATATTGGAAAATCCGTGAAAGAGGATATGTTTATGTGAACAAAATACCGCACGCATCGATTCTTGAATTATTTTACAAATCAGGAAAGAACCTGCTTAATTTTTGCTAACTATGGAAATCCTGGGAAAGAAACAGAATGAAAATGAACATAATCTTAGCATCTTTCATGCGGTTAGTCTTATTCTGATGCTCGTTCTACCTATCTTTGATTATATATTTTTCTGTTGCAGCGCAAATTCCTTGCAAAAATCATCATCGGTCATATATAATCCCTGTAAGTTTAAATTTTATTGCGATGCAGTTGTTTATCAATAAGTTATATTTATGTATTGCATCTATGTTAATTAGGAGTTATATTTCTCAAGGTACTTTATGCAGATTGAAGGAAAATGTTTTAAGAATAAATTTTAGAAGAATATGAAAAATTATCTGAGAGCTGCTTTATGGCTGGTTTGTTTATTTCTTTTTGTTAACGTAAAAGCGGTGCCTAAAGCAAAACGTGTTGTCATGATTGCATTAGATGGCATTTCTGTGGAAGGATTTGAGCAGGCACACATGCCTCATTTGGATTCTCTTTTGGCAGAAGGAGTATTATCTTTAGAAACTCGGAATGTTATGCCATCGGTGACGTTACCTAATTGGACTAGTCATCTTACAGGTAGTGGTCCGGAGCAACACGGTGTGGTTAATAATGGCTGGGAAAAAAGTAAAAAGCCAAATCTTCCGCCTGTTTGTAAAGATGAAGACGGGTATTATCCTTCTGTTTTTAAGGTGTTAAAAGATGAAAGTCCAGAAGTTAAAACGGCATTTTATTATAATTGGAAGAATTTGATTTATCCTTATAATAAGAAGTGTTTTGATGAGGTTTCTTTCTTGGAAGATGATATGTATGTTGAAAATTATGACAAGGCATTTGATTTTCTACTTAAAAACAGAGAGGAGCCGACTGTTATTTTTTTGTATTCAGTTCATACAGACCACATAGGACATAAATATGCGTGGATGTCACCGGAGTATATTTGTTCCCTTGAAGAAGTTGACAAAGAGATAGGTCGATTTATTACTAAAATGAAAAAAGCTGAACTTTATGAAAGCACTCATTTTATGTTTTTGACTGATCATGGGGGAATAAAACATGGCCATGGAGGGGTGTCTGTACAAGAAATGATTGTGCCTTGGGGAATTGTGGGGCCAGGCATAGCTCGAGGAAAAAAAATATTTGAACCTAGCAATACAGTAAATACAGCTTCTGTCATTTTAAAGCTTTTTAGGGTTAAACAGCCTTCTTGTTGGATAGGAAAGGTGCCTGAATTTATTTTTAAATAATAAGTGAGAATGTTTTTACTGGTGTAAATGTATATGAAGTTGTTTATATAGAATCAAAGTAAATTGTTGCCAGGTGGGCTACAATAGTATGAGTGGATTTTATTTACCTGAATTATAGTGGTTTGTAGAAATTTGTGAGGAGAGGTTTATGTGGAAAAAATAGCCTGTTCCTATATTGGAGACTTATTTTCAGGAAAGAAGGATTTGTTTGAGAAATCTTAAATTGGAGATTGGATTAGGAGTGGCTAAAATTCGAAGTTTTGAATCTAGGAAAACCGTAAGTAATTCATAATTAATGGTTGATAAGTAAGAAGAAAGCGTGCGGTTTTTCCTCTTTACAGATATTTTCTTTATCTTCAAAGGCAAAACCGCACGCTATGAATTACGAAACTTATCAAATCATGCTATATGTCCTGTCCTTCCTGGCAGTGATAGTCTTTGTAGCACTTTATTTTGTGAAGGCCGGGTACGGCATGTTCCGTACCCGTTCATGGGGATGGTCTGTGCCGAACAAAGTAGGCTGGGTACTGATGGAAGCTCCTTCATTTGTGGTAATGGGGCTTTGGGCGTGGAAGGCAGGAGTAGAGGCGTATACTCCGCAGGCCATATTCGTAGGATTATTCATGCTGCATTATTTTCAGCGTTCGTTTGTTTTTCCGTTACTGATGAAAGGGAAGAGCCGGATGCCACTGGCTATCATGGCGATGGGAATACTTTTCAATGTAATCAATGCCACCTTGTTGGCTGCCAGCTTTTTCAGTTGTGCGTTGTCGGGAAAATACGAACCGGCCACTTTCTGGACAAATCCTTTACCTTGGGTAGGACTCGTGATTTTTTTCATAGGTATGGCCATCAATCTGCATGCAGACCATGTAATCCGGAATTTACGGAAGCCGGGCGATACGCGTCATTACCTGCCAGAGAAAGGTTTTTACCGCTATGTGACTTCGGCAAATTACTTTGGCGAGCTGGTGGAATGGACGGGGTTTGCCCTGCTCACGGCTTCACCTGCTGCCTGGGTATTTGTCTGGTGGACGGCTGCCAATCTGGTTCCGCGTGCCGATGCCATTTACAGACGCTATTGTGAGGAGTTTGGAAAGCAGGCGGTAGGCAGTAGAAAAAGAATTATACCTTATATATATTAGGAAAAGGAGGAAAGATGGATTCACTTTTATTTACTCCGGTTACTTTGGGGCCGCTGACATTGCGTAACCGTAGCATTCGTTCGGCTGCATTTGAAAGCATGTGTCCGGGAAATGTGCCTTCACTGCAATTGCTGGATTATCACCGTTCGGTGGCTGCTGGTGGGGTGGGAATGACTACGGTGGCGTATGCAGCCGTAACGCGTAGTGGACTTTCATTTGACCGTCAGTTGTGGATGAGGCCGGAGATTGTGCCGGGATTGCGTGAACTTACGGATGCGGTACATGCCGAAGGGGCTGCGGCAAGCATTCAACTGGGGCATTGTGGCAATATGTCGCATAAGAGTATTTGCGGATGCCTTCCGGTAGGAGCAAGCAGCGGATTCAATTTGTATTCACCGACTTTTGTGCGCGGATTGCGTGCCGATGAATTGCCGGAAATGGCGAAGGCTTACGGACGGTCTGTGTGTCTGGCGCGTGAAGCAGGCTTTGATGCGGTGGAAATACATGCCGGCCATGGATACCTGATCAGTCAGTTTCTTTCCCCTTCTACCAATCATCGGAAAGATGAATTTGGCGGAACGTTAGCGAACCGCATGCGTTTCATGGAGATGGTGATGGAGGAAGTGATGAAAGCAGCGGGGAATGATATGGCTGTGCTGGTGAAAATGAATATGCGCGACGGTTTTCGGGGAGGTATGGAATTGGACGAGTCGTTACAAGTGGCACGGAGACTGCAGGAATTGGGAGCGCATGCGCTGGTGTTGAGCGGCGGGTTTGTCAGCAAGGCACCGATGTATGTGATGCGGGGCGAGATGCCTATCCGAACCATGACGCACTACATGACCTGTTGGTGGTTGAAGTATGGGGTGCGACTAGTAGGTAAATACATGATACCCTCTGTGCCTTTCCGTGAGGCTTATTTCCTGGAAGATGCCTTGAAGTTTCGGGAGGCACTGGACATACCGTTGGTGTATGTGGGAGGTCTGGTGTCGCGTCAGAAAATAGAGGAGGTATTGAATCATGGTTTTGAAGCGGTACAGATGGGACGTGCGCTGCTGAATGAGCCCGATTTTGTGAATCGTATGCGGCGGGAAGAGAATGCACGGTGCAATTGTCGTCACAGTAATTATTGCATTGCCCGTATGTATACGTTGGACATGGCTTGTCATCAGCATTTGCAGGAGGAATTGCCGCCTTGTCTGAAGAAAGAAATCGAACGAATTGAAAGCAAGGGATGAGATGGAGCGTAAATTAGCAGTGATTACAGGTGCCGACGGAGGAATGGGAACAGAGATTACCCGTGCGATGGCGTTGGCTGGTTATCGGGTGATAATGGCTTGCTGTAACAGGGAAAAGGCTGAGGCTAAAAAAGAGTGGCTGGTGAAGGAAACGGGGAATCCGGATGTAGAGGTCATGTATATTGATTTGGCTTCGTTGACTTCTGTGGCTGACTTTGCGGAGCGACTCTGTGCCCGTGGGGAGAGACTGGCATTGCTGATGAACAATGCTGGGACGATGGAAACCGGTCGCAGACTGACGGAGGATGGACTGGAGCGTACGGTGAGTGTGAATTATGTGGGACCTTATCTGTTGACACGCAGGTTACTTCCACTAATGGGAGAAGGGAGCAGAGTGGTCAACATGGTGTCGTGTACGTATGCAATCGGCCGACTGGATTTCCCGGATTTTTTCTTGCGTGGAAAGAAGGGGAGTTTCTGGCGAATTCCGGTTTATAGCAATACGAAATTAGCTTTGACACTTTTTACGCTTGAATTGGCAGCTCGTGTGAAGGAGAGAGGAATTGTGGTGAATGCGGCTGATCCGGGCATTGTTTCGACGGATATTATCACCATGCACATGTGGTTTGACCCTTTGACGGATATTTTCTTCCGGCCGTTTATCCGGACACCTCGGCAAGGGGCAGCCACGGCCATCGGTTTGTTGCTGGATGAGGAGGCAGGCAAGCGTACCGGTACATTGAATGTAAGAGGAAGTGCTGTAAAGTTATCCGGGAAGTATCTTCCTCATGTGCAACAGCAGGAGTTGTGGGAGCGTACGGAGGAGATTGTGAGGAAATGGTTATAATAAGATGTATAAATGAAAACGGGCCGGCTTATCTGTGTGACAAGTCGGCCCGTAGCGTTAAAGATTATGTATTATACCAAGTGAGCAATCAGTTCTTCACGGTCGCCTGCTAACAGGTCGATAACCGGAACTTCAATCATGGTGTAGCATCCCGGTTGCTGTTTCATAGAAGCACGAGCTACACAAACCAGTACCTGAGCTGTCAGAGCCGGGTTGTTGATCTTCATGTCAAATTCGAAGAGCTGGTTGTGAGTCTTACCTGATACACCTTTACGAACCAGGTTTACACCGTGACCTACATCGTTCAGGTCGTCTACGCAAGGAACCTGGATAACGTGTGTTTCATCGTTTACAAAATAGGGGTCAGCTTTGATAGCTGCTTCTACTGTCTTGAAATCTGCACCTTCTTTCAGTTCTACATATACCATACGGCGGTGAATACCTGTTCCCACCGGAATAGTCATAGACAACGCATCTTTTACTCCGGCAATGGCGCGAACGGCTACAGAGTGTCCCATGCTCCGGCCCGGACCGAAGTTAGTGTAAGTGATTCCTTTCGGAGCGATGGCTTCCAGCAGCGTGCGTACTACAGAGTCGCTTCCCGGATCCCATCCGGCAGAAATGATAGCTACTGCGTTGTGAGCTTTTGCTGTTTCACCCAAAGAACGGCGCAGGCTGGTAATCTGAGTGTGGATGTCGAAGCTGTCTACCGTGTTGATTCCTAATGCAAGGATTTCTTTTGCATATTGTTCCACGCTGCGGGTCGGAGTTGCCAGAATAGCTACATCTACATCTTTCAGTTCGCGAATATCTTTTACTACAGGATAATCGGCCAGTTCTGCAGGTTTGTTTTCTGCTCCATTACGGCGTACGATACCTGCTACTTCAAAATCAGGAGCTGCTTCAAGCGCTTCCAGTGTGAATTTTCCGATGTTTCCGTAACCTACTACGGCTGCTCTAATCTTTTTCATATTTCTTATTTGTTTTAAGTTGTTTCGTTTTAGTTGGCGCAAAAATACAGAATTAGAATCATTCCAAACAAGCAATAAAGCCACGAATTCCAAAAAAATCTGGCTGAACTTATAATTTATAACTTTCTTATCGTTATTTTTGTTCTCCATTTTATAAATTGTTAGAAAAACATGATTGAATATATCAAAGGAGAACTTGTGGATGCTACTCCGGCGTGGGTGGTTGTAGAGTGTAATGGATTGGGATATGGAATTAATGTGTCGTTGAACACTTACTCTGCCGTACAGGGAAAAAAGGAGGTTAAACTCTATATATATGAGGCCATCCGTGAAGATGCGTATGTGTTATACGGATTTGCCACCCGTCAGGAGAGGGAATTGTTTTTGTTGCTTATCAGTGTATCGGGCATTGGAGGAAATACAGCACGTATGATTTTATCGGCACTTTCTCCTTCGGAATTGTGTAACGTGATTGGCAGTGGAAACGACAAGCTGCTGAAGACCGTGAAGGGAATTGGCTTGAAAACGGCCCAGCGCATCATTGTGGAGCTGAAAGACAAGATTGCAGTGACAGGTATAGAGAGTGCGGCAACCGTCAAATCGGTGGCTGTAGCTGCCAATACGGAAATATATGAAGAGGCAGTGGCTGCATTGACCATGTTGGGATTTGCACAGGCTCCTTCTCAAAAGGTGACCGCGCAGATTCTCAAAGAGGAACCGGATGCACCTGTGGAAAAAGTAATCAAGATTGCTTTAAAGCGACTTTAAATCAGGATTTTATCGTTTCTCAGTACTTCCTTGGCAGTACTGTAGTACTTTCCCGGCAGTACTGGAGTACTCCCACGGAAGTACTGAAGTACTGCTTAGGGAGTACTGAGCGGTGGGACTGGTCTTCGCGTGAAAGGGCACCGTACCCTCAAAGAGTGTTTCATCTGTTTTGAAGCAATACATTTTTTTTGTTCCTTTGTGAAGTTTATTGATTAAAAATTAAGTAGCATGACATTTGCGAGCATTGTATGGGATGTGGATCCGGTGCTGGTTCATTTGGGTTCGCTCGAAATCCGTTGGTACGGGCTGATGTGGGGGCTTGGATTTATTCTGGCTTACGAAATGGTTTCCCGTTTGTTTAAGAAGGAAGGGTATCCGGAAAACTGGGCCGACAAACTGTTTGTATATTGTATTGTCAGTAGTGTGATTGGGGCTCGTCTGGGGCACTGCCTGTTCTATGAATGGGATTATTATGGAGCGCATCCGGCAGAAATCCTGAAAATCTGGAAAGGCGGACTGGCCAGTCACGGAGGTGTATTTGCCTTGATACTGGCTTTAATCTGGTATTCCAAGACAGTGACAAAAAAAAGCGTATGGTGGTTGTTCGACCGTATGATACCTGCCGTAGCGGTGGTTTGTATGTGTATCCGTTTCGGTAACTTGATGAACTCTGAGATTTTCGGCTATCCCACGACCTTACCATGGGGATTTGAGTTTGTCCGCTCGCGTGAATGGCAGGAACTGTATAATCAGAATGGAGTGGCGCAGGCTTGTCATCCTACTCAGATTTATGAAATGCTGTACTGTCTGGTGGCACTGGTCGTATCGTGGTTCATGTATCACAAGCTTCATTTAGGTAAACGAATCGGATTGACTACGGGCGTTTCTTTGCTAATCTTTTTCGGTGCCCGTTTCGGATTGGAATTTATGAAGAATCCGCAGGTAGCTGAAGAAGTAGGCATGACGTTGAACATCGGACAATGGTTGAGTGTACCATTGATATTGTTAGGTGTATATCTGATTGCGACCAGCGGAAAAAGGAAAGAAGCCTTTTGAATCGGAATTTGTTAAGAGTCTGAAATGTAATATCTTATAAATGTTTCCTCTTGTTGTACTTTTGTTTCTTTGTAACAAAAATGCAACGGGAGGAAACATTTCTTTTATATGAATTACTGAAGTATCCCTACTTTCGTGGCATCAAAACAATTCAAGTTAAAACTATTAAAGTTGATGCTATGAGAGCAAATATTCAAACCAAACAACGTGTCAGTGCACTTGTTCTTTTATTAGCTTGCGCATGTACAGGTGCATTCGCGCAGCAGGATTCTACAAAGGTTGCTTCTAATACGAAGGAAGAAGCTAACCGTAATGTAATGTTGAATGCTGCCAGCGCAAACGGACCTCGTGAAATTCAGATTGGTCTTCCTTCTGCGGATGTGAACGTGCTTGAAAATGGAATTCCGGTAACGTATGCTACCAATCCGCACAGCGTAAACTCTTTGTGGCGTGCAGATGCCAGCTTGAACCATGTAGGATTGTTGAAAATTTCAGAGACTGCTATTACAACCGGTAATATCGGATATGCAGTCAACTCTTTCACTCAGCTTGGTGAAAAAGGTTTTCATGGAACATTGAATTATAAGTCGAATCATTTCGGCATGCAGGAGTTCTCTCTGAATCTGAATGGAGAAATTGCTAACGATTGGTTCTATAGTGGAAGCATCTATCAGGATTTTGACCCGGGAACATTCAAAATCAAATCTACTCCTTTCCAGGATCGTACACAGATTTATAAGTTTGCCTTGACAAAACGCTATAACGATAACCGGGGTGAGTTTACGGCTATGTATCATTACAGCAACAGCCATCCGGTATATATGTATGCCACTCAGTCGGCTCCGTTTATCTACGTAGGCGATGGTAGTGTAAGAGAGTTGGGGGCTTTTGCTTTGGGTACGACTTCTTATCTTCCGGTTGACAACGAAATGGTATATCGCGACATGCGTACGGGAGAGTTGAAGAGAACAAACTTGTATGATGCCGTACAGAATAAGGGTAGTGAGTTTACCTTGATGAACAATTACAACTGGGATAACGGTTTGTCTTGGAAAGTAATTATGAAATACGACCATGCGACTGGTTCTTGTGTGTACCAGACTCCGATGGAACTTTCACAGCGTGCAAACAGCGCTATCAATTATCAGTATGAAGCAGAAGACGGTAGCATGAGAGCATACGATGGCGAATATGTACAGAGCCGTATGTCTTGCTTGAACCGTGGTTTCATTGATGAAGTAATGTTTACTACTGAGCTGTCTCGCAAATTGTCTAACGGTACATGGCGTTTGGGATTGAACGAATGGTACTATGATATTGATTATGCATCAAATACTACGATGTATGACCAGTCTGTACCGACTGACGGAAGCTATCCGGTTCGTCTTTATAATCCGGACTATGCTACATCGACAGCTCGCGTATATGGAGGAAATGGATATTACTATGACTTCAACAAGAATGCATCAGAATATTATAAAGGTCATGAAAACAAATTGGCTGTATATTTTACTCACGACTGGGATGTAACCGATAAATTTAACCTTTACTACGGTGCTCGTCTGGAATACCAGGCTCTTCGTGGAAACAATGCAGCGGTTAAAGATGCAGATGGTAATTTCGTAGGACGTTTTGCTGATTATTATCTGGGAGCTACTGCACCAACGCCTAATGGAACAAAGATTGAACCGACTCCGATGGAGTATGACTGGTTTAATTACGCACTGAGTGCAGCCGCTACTTATAAGTTGACCAAACAGTTCGGATTTACTGGAGACTTTACTTACATTACCCAGCATCCGAGAATTGAAAACTTTGCTCCGGCTGTATTGCCGAATACCGATAAGATTTCAGTACCTCTGGGACGTGCCGGTATTTACTATAACAACGAATGGTTGAGCTTGACTTCATTGTTCTCTTATATTTCAAAGACCAACAATAACTCTACATTGAACTTGCAGCATAGCGTAAATGGAGTAAACGAAATCTTGGCTGCTCCGTTGAACTATGACATCAAGACATTGGGTTGGACCACCGACGTGGTAGCTCGTCCGTTTAAAGGTTTTGATTTGCACTTCCTCTTCACTTACCAGAAACCGACTTACAAGAAATATGAAACTTCTGTGAAGTTCTCAGACGGTTATGTAGGTCAGATTAATGCCACTGGTAATATCGTAGCAGAAATCCCGCAGGTAATCGTGGAAATCGACCCGAGCTATATGATTACAAAAGATTTGAAAATCTGGACCAGCTTCCGTTACTTTAGCAAGACATACGCTAATATCAACGATGCCTATTATTTCAATGGCCGTTGGGAAACCTTCGGTGGTTTGAACTGGCAGGTAAACAAGAAGCTGTCATTAGGCTGTTCAGTTGTTAACTTCCTGAACCAGACTGGTGCAAAAGGAAGTATCGCAGGTGCAGAACTCGTAACGAAGGAAGAAGCTGGAAAATATGCCAATACAGTAATGGCAGGAAGCTACATCCGTCCGTTCACAGTAGAATTCTCTGCACAGCTTAAATTCTGACATTCATTTTTCTATTCCGATAAATTCCCGGCACAACGAATCCATGAGTTGTGCCGGTTATAAAAAGTTTTCAATAGGTATTTTTTAAATAATAATTTGTATTTTTAATCCCATAAAACAACGTATCATGAAAAAGAATTTTGTTAACCTCGCATTAGGAGCGTTTTTCTTGACTGGTATGTGGGCATGCCAATCACAAAAAAATAACTTAGTATTTGAGCATCAGGGAGACACTTTGACTGTCGTACACATAAAGAATCCTTCTAAATATCTTTTGCTTCCTATTCAGGAATCATCTAATGAGGGAAAGGTGAAATTAGTAACCGGAAGCCCGGCTGATATGCCGATGGATGTACGTCTGGCAGTAGACAGCGTAGAGTATTACGTACCCTTTGAATTGCCTCAAGGAGCTAAGGAAGCTACTGTTACCATTGGAAAAGTGGCTGCAAACGCTGTATGCTGGGAGCATATTCAGTTGTCGGATACTTTTAATACGGCAAATACGGACTATTATCGTCCGGTATATCACCACACACCGCTTTATGGCTGGATGAACGATGCCAACGGACTGGTGTATAAAGATGGAGAGTATCATTTGTATTTCCAGTATAATCCTTACGGTTCCAAGTGGGGAAATATGCACTGGGGACATTCAGTTAGTAAGGACTTGATTCATTGGGACCATTTGAATCCTGCTATCGCACGTGACACATTGGGTCACATTTTCTCAGGAAGTACAGTGGTAGACAAGAATAATAGCGCAGGCTACGGAAAAGATGCCATTATTGCTTTCTACACATCTGCCAGCGATGAACACGGACAGATTCAGTGTATGGCTTATAGCAAAGACAATGGACGTACTTATACAAAATACGAGAAAAATCCGATTTTGACTCCGTTTGACGGACTGAAAGATTTCCGCGATCCGAAAGTGTTCTGGTATGAACCAGCTCAGAAATGGTATATGATTGTTTCTGCGGATAAGGAAATGCGTTTCTACTCTTCTTCTAACTTGAAAGATTGGGAATATCAGAGCGGATTTGGTAAAGGCTATGGTGTACAGCCTAATCAGTTTGAATGTCCTGACTTTATCCAGTTGCCGGTTGATGGTGACAAGAACAATATGAAATGGGTGATGATTGTAAATATCAACCCGGGTTGTATGTTCGGTGGTAGCGCTACAGAATATTTCGTTGGTGATTTTGATGGAAAAGAATTCAAATGTGACACGAAACCGGAAGTAACTAAATGGTTGGATTTTGGTAAAGACCACTATGCTACTGTTTGTTTCTCAAATACTGGAGACCGTGTGGTTGCAGTACCTTGGATGAGCAACTGGCAATATGCAAATGTTACTCCTATCCGTCAGTATCGTGGAGCAAATGCCTTGCCGCGTGAACTGTCATTGTACACAAAAGATGGACAGATTTACATGGCAGCCAATGCAGTAAAGGAAACAGCAGGCTTGCGTAAAGAAACACGTACCATTGACAATCAGACGGTGAAAGGTGAAAGCAAGATTGACGAAATCTTCCCGCAGAATGAGGGCGCTTTCGAAATTGAAATGGATGTAACTCCGGGCGCATCTGCTGTAGCTGGAATGGAACTGCTGAATGACAAGGGTGAAAAGACCAAGATTTACCTGGATATGAAAGCTGGTAAACTGGTGATGGATCGTACAGAAAGTGGATTGGTTGCTTTTGGTGAGAAAGCAGAACCTCATGCCATTGAAAATCATGACCGTCGTAAAACGACTTCTATCAACTATAAGAATGATTTTGCATTAGGCACATGGGCTCCTCTTTCATTGTGTGAAGGAAATACTTATCATTTGCAGATTTTTGTAGACAAGTGCTCTGTAGAAATCTTTGCTAATGGAGGTCGTATTGCCATGACCAACTTGGTATTCCCTACCAAACCTTATAACTCTATCCGTCTGTATAGTGAAGGTGGTGATTATAAGGTAGAGAATATGAAGATACATAAGTTGGGGTTGTAATTTATTAAAAACCAGACAGACCATGAAAAACTTTTTTATTACGGCTTTAGGCTTGTTTTGGGGTTTTCAGTGTGCGGAAGCTGCAGAAGAAAAGATTATCCGGATTTCAACGGATAATACGGATCTGGTGCTTCAGGTGGCTGAAAACGGACGGCTCTATCAGACTTACTTGGGCGAAAAACTGTTGCATGAATCGGATTTGAAGAAACTGGACTGGCAGATACATCCTGCATCAGATGCCAGTGTCTCTCCACGCGGATGGGAAGTCTGTTCAGGTTCAGGTAACGAGGATTTCTTTGAACCGGCTTTGGGAGTGACTCATGCCGACGGTAACGCTTCTACCTGGCTTTATTACGTGTCTTCTTCTACAAAAGCTGTGGAAGGAGGAACACAGACAGATATTCATTTGCGTGATGATAAATATCCGGTGAATGTCACCTTGCATTACGTAGCTTACGAGAAGGAGGACGTAATCAAGACCTGGAGTGAAATCTCACATCAGGAGAAAAAGCCTGTACAGTTATTCCGTTACGCTTCTACAATGTTGTATTTCAATCGTCCCGCTTACTATTTGACAGAATTCAGTGGAGACTGGGCGAAGGAAGTGCAGATGAGTACACAGAAGCTGGAGTTCGGTAAGAAAGTGGTAGATACCAAGCTGGGAAGTCGTGCTGCCATGCATGCTCAACCTTTTTTCATGATCGGTCTGGATGCTCCTGCTGCAGAAAATCAGGGGGAAGTCCTGATGGGTACATTGGGATGGACAGGTAACTTCAGCTTTACTTTCGAAGTGGACAACGTAGGTAATCTGCGTGTGATACCTGCCATTAATCCTTATGCTTCGGTATATGAGCTTCAGAAGGGCGAAGTGTTCACTACTCCTGAATTTATTTTCACATTGAGTAATAAGGGTACGGGCGAAGGAAGCCGTCGCTTTCAGAACTGGGCACGGAATTATCAGTTGAAGGATGGAAAAGGTACTCGTCTGACGTTGTTGAATAACTGGGAGAATACAGGATTCGACTTTAACCAGAATATCCTTGTCGATCTGATTAAGGAAACGAAGGAACTCGGTGTAGACATGTTCTTGCTGGACGACGGATGGTTTGGCAACAAATACAAACGCAGCAGCGATACAGCCGGACTGGGTGACTGGGATGTAACGGCCGACAAACTTCCTGATGGAATCAATGCGCTGGTTCAGGCGGCTGAAAAAGAAGGAGTGAAGTTCGGTCTCTGGATTGAACCGGAAATGGTAAATCCGAAGAGTGAATTGTTTGAAAAGCATCCTGACTGGGCAATCCATTACCCGAACCGTGAAACCTATTACTATCGTAACCAGCTGGTACTCGATTTGAGTAACCCGAAGGTGCAGGATTATGTATATGGCATTGTGGATAAGTTGTTGAAGGAAAATCCGGGTATCGCTTATTTCAAATGGGATTGCAACAGCCCGATTACCAATATCTATTCTTCTTATCTGAAAGGTGCACAGGGACGTTTGTATATAGACCATGTACGTGGCGTATACAATGTCATGAAGCGGGTAAAAGAGAATTATCCGGATGTGCCGATGATGCTTTGCTCTGGTGGCGGCGCACGTTGTGACTATGAAGCATTGAAATATTTCACGGAATTCTGGTGCAGTGATAACACGGACCCTGTGGAAAGAGCTTACATACAGTGGGGATTCTCTCAGTTCTTCCCGGCCAAGGCCATGTGTGCACACGTGACAAGCTGGAATAAGAATACTTCTATCAAGTTCCGTACCGACATGGCATCCATGTGTAAGCTGGGATTTGATATCGGATTGAAAGAAATGGCCGCAGAAGAATTGGAATATTGCCAGCTTGCGGTAGCCAACTGGAAACGCTTGCAGCCGGTGATTCTGGATGGGGTACAATATCGTCTGGTATCTCCGTATGAATCTAACCACATGGCAGTAAACTATGTCAACCAGGATGCTTCGAAAGGGGTGGTATTTGCATACGACATCTATCCTCGCTTCCAGGAAAAACTGCTTCCTTTGAAAGTGAAAGGACTGGATCCGAACAAGATGTACCGTGTGAAAGAAATCAACCTGATGCCGGGAACAGAATCTACTTTGGAGGCCGATGGAGAATTATTCTCTGGTGATTATTTGATGAAAGTCGGTCTGGATGTCTTTGGCTTCCGTCCTACTCAGAGTCGTGTGATTGAACTTACAGCCGAATAAAACAGAAGGCTGAATTTGAACAGATTAAAAACAAGTAAAAATGACAAATACTCAATTAAAATATGCCAAGCTGTTTCCTGTGATGCTTTGCTTCTTTGCCATGGGATTCGTTGACTTGGTAGGAATTGCTTCAAACTATGTAAAGGAAGATTTAGGTCTGACAGACTCTGAGGCAAATATTTTTCCTTCCTTGGTATTCTTTTGGTTCTTGATATTCTCAGTACCGACAGGAATGCTGATGAATCGGATTGGAAGAAAAAAAACAGTGTTGCTGAGTCTGGGAGTCACTTTCTTCTCTTTGTTGCTTCCGATGTTTGGTGACAGCTATGGATTGATGCTTTGCTCCTTCTCTTTATTGGGAATAGGTAACGCCTTGATGCAGACTTCACTTAATCCGCTGTTGAGCAATATTATCTCGGGCGACCGCCTGGCCAGTACGCTGACCTTCGGCCAGTTTGTGAAAGCCATTGCTTCTTTCCTTGCACCCTATCTGGCCATGTGGGGAGCTTTACAGGCCATTCCGACTTTTGGCTTGGGATGGAGAGTGTTGTTCCCTATCTATATGGTTGTAGCTGTGTTTGCCATTCTGTTGCTTTCGGCTACTCCTATTACCGAAGAACAGCCGGACAAGGCATCTGGATTTGCCGATTGTCTGAAACTGTTAGGAAAACCCTTTATTCTGTTGTCTTTCCTTGGCATCATGTGTCATGTGGGGATTGATGTGGGTACCAATACTACAGCTCCTAAGATTCTGATGGAGCGTATTGGAATGACATTGACCGAAGCCGGGTTTGCCACCAGTCTCTATTTTATATTCCGTACGTTGGGCTGCTTCTCTGGTGCATTTATCTTGCGGGCTGTATCGTCCAGAATCTTTTTCCTGATAAGTGCCATCTGTATGATGCTGGCCATGATCGGACTTTTTGCTTTCGATTCGCAGACAGTGATTTATATTTGTATTGCGCTGATTGGTTTTGGTAACTCCAACGTGTTCTCTATCATCTTCTCTCAGGCTCTTCTGGCTATGCCCGACAAGAAGAACGAAGTGTCTGGACTGATGATTATGGGCTTGTTTGGCGGAACCGTATTCCCTCTTCTGATGGGAGTGGCCAGCGATGCAATCGGACAGAATGGTGCTGTAGCTGTGATGACAGCTGGTGTGATTTATTTACTTGCTTATACGTTAAAAATTAAACATTAAGACTATGGAGAATACAATAGTTGTAGGTATAGGTGAAGCACTGTGGGACGTGCTGCCTGAAGGAAAGAAAATTGGTGGAGCTCCGGCTAACTTTGCGTATCATGTATCACAGTTTGGTTTGGACGGTCGTGCTGTTAGTGCCGTAGGAGATGATAAATTAGGAGCAGAAATCCTGGAAAACTTCTATGAGAAGAATCTGCATAGCATGATTGAAAAAGTGCCGTATCCCACAGGTACGGTTCAGGTAGAACTGGATGCAGAAGGAGTTCCTTGTTACGATATAAAGGAAGGTGTGGCATGGGATAATATTCCTTACACTCCGGCTTTGGAAGGATTGGCTAAACAGACTACAGCGGTTTGCTTTGGTTCTTTGGCACAGCGAAGCGTGGTTTCCAGAGAAACAATCAACAAGTTCTTGGATGCCATGCCGGAAGATACATTGAAAGTGTTTGACATTAACCTTCGTCAGGGCTTTTATACGAAAGAAGTGCTTTGCAATTCTTTCCAGAAATGTAATGTGCTGAAGATAAATGATGAAGAACTGGTTACTGTAAGCCGTATGTTCGGTTATCCGGGTATTGACCTGCAGGATAAATGCTGGATTCTGCTTGCCAAGTATAACCTGAAAATGTTGATTCTGACTTGTGGCGTGAACGGAAGCTATGTCTTTACTCCAGGTAATGTATCATTTGTAGAAACTCCAAAAGTAAATGTAGCCGATACGGTAGGTGCAGGTGATTCATTCACTGCTACTTTCGTGGCTTCTATCTTGAAAGGAAAGACCGTACGCGAAGCGCATGAACTGGCTGTAGAGGCTTCGGCATTTGTATGTACCCAGAATGGGGCTATGCCGGAATTCCCTCTGTATTTGAAGGAAAAAATTTAAGCTATATAGTTTATCTTATGAAAAATCTCCGGAAGTATGTTTCTGTACTTCCGGAGATTTTTTTGTCTGATAAGATTGGAAAGCCTGCTGAAGATAATGTCGCTTCGGCTTTGTCTGTTTTATGTTTTCCGCGTGAAAACCATACGTTTCCCGAAGCGAAAACGTAGGTTTCTCACACGGAAAACGTATGGCTCCGCTTCGGAAAACATAAAAAGAGTAGAGCCGTTGAACGAAAAATTGTGGGTCGGTTTCGTGATTTTTGTATCTGTCAGACTGTATAAATCGCTGCGATTTTCATACATTTGCAGAAATAGATATAAAATTATGAAACATTTAGTCTGTGGTTGGATAGGTGTGATTTGCTTGCTGTTGTTGTCTGTAGCTTGCTCCCGAAAGGAGGCGGACTATACGATAGCCGTATCACAATGTAGTGAAGATGATTGGCGTGCCCAGATGAACAAAGAGATTCTTCGGGAAGCTCTGTTTTATCCGGGGGTAAATGTGGAGGTTTATCAGGCTCATGATGATAATACCCATCAGATTAAGGACATAGAATCTTTGATTGAAAGAAAAGTCGATTTGCTGATTGTTGCCCCTAATGAAGCCGAAGCTATTACGCCGGTAATTGAGAAGGCATACGATGCAGGAATTCCTGTCATCCTGGTCGACCGGAAAATCAATTCTAAAAAATATACCGCCTATGTAGGTGCTGACAATTATGAAATTGGCCGTAAGGCAGGTGAATATATAGCAGACCGTTTAGGAGGAAAGGGACGGGTAATAGAGATTACCGGACTGAGAGGTTCTACTCCAGCCGTGGAGCGTCATCGGGGGATGATGGAAGCCCTGAAGGCCGCTCCGGGGGTGCAGGTGGTGGCATCTGCAGAAGCCGGATGGTTCCGGCAGAAGGCTGGGGAGGTGATGGATACGTTACTGGATGCTCACCCACAAGTAAATCTCGTCTTTGCACAGAACGACCGGATGGCTATCGGGGCGTATGAGAAGGCACGCCAGAAGAATCGTGCCGGACAGATTGCGTTTGTGGGAGTTGATGCGGTAGCCGGCGGAGTGGAAAGTGTGGCGGAAGGCAAACTGGATGCTACCTTCATTTATCCTACAGGGGGTGATAAGGTGATTCAGGTAGCCATGGCTATACTGCGTGGTGAACCCTATCAGCGAGAAAATATACTTTCTACCGCGTTGGTAAATCGTGCCAACGCCCGTGTGATGCAGATGCAGATGAAGCATATTCTGACGCTGGACCAGAAAATTGAGCTTTTAAATCATCAGCTGGATGATTATTTCCTTCGTTACTCCGCACAAACAATGTTCTTATATGCCTGTGTGGTAATATTGATTCTGGCCGGATTCTTGTTCTTTTTCCTGGTACGTGCCTTTTGGGTAAAGAACCGGATGAATACGGAATTGTCTACCCAGAAACAGCAATTGGAACAGCAGCGTGACCAGTTACAGGAACAACGTGACCAGCTGATTGCATTGTCGCGTCAGTTGGAAGAGGCTACACATGCCAAGCTGGCTTTCTTTACCAGTGTGTCGCATGATTTCCGTACACCGTTGACTTTGATTGCAGACCCTATCAACCAGTTGCTGGAGGAAAAGCATTTAGGTGAGAGGGAGCGGAATATGCTGGAGATTGTGCGGAAAAACGTCGCAGTCTTATTGAGATTGATTACTCAGATTCTGGATTTCCAGAAATATGAACATGGCAAACTGGCTTTGCGGCTTTCTGAATTTAATGCGCTGGAATGTATAAAGGATTGGACAGAGGCATTTCATACTTTGGCGTTCCGGAAACATATTCAGTTTGAAGTGAAGGCGGAAGGAGATGTGGCGCAGTATGTGATGGTGGCCGATGCGGAAAAGATAGAGCGCATTACCTACAACTTATTGTCCAATGCCTTTAAATTTACTCCGGAAAAAGGGGAGATAAAGGTGGTGCTTTCGCGGATAGAGAAAGATGGCCAACCATGCTTGTGTATGGAAGTCAGCGATACAGGTATTGGCATGTCCGAAGAACATATACATCACGTGTTTGAACGTTTTTATCAGATAGATGTGCAGCATACAGGTTCCGGACTGGGACTGGCTCTGGTAGAGGCTTTTGTGCAGTTGCATAAGGGTACAGTGCGGGTAGAGAGCGAGAAAGGAAAAGGCACATGTTTCCGGGTTGTACTTCCTATGAAGCAGGAAGGAGAAGTGAAGGAGGTGATAGAGAAAAATGAATCCTTGAAAAACCTGCAGGAAGGGGCTGTGCTGGATGCCGGACAAGAAACCTTGCATCAGTGGGTTGAAAACATGGAAGTGGACGGAACGGCAGACAAGGAAGTGGTGCTGGTCATTGACGACAATCAGGATGTACGTGACTACGTGAAAATGTTGCTGCAAGATAAATATACCGTGATTGAAGCGGTAAACGGACAGGAAGGTATAAGACAGGCCATGAAGTATGTGCCAGACGTAGTGGTGTGCGATGTCATGATGCCTGTAATGGATGGTATAGAATGCTGTAAACGCTTGAAAAGCGAGTTGCAGACGTCTCATATTCCGGTACTGATGCTGACCGCATACGCTATGGATGAACAGCGGATTCAGGGGTATGATTCGGGTGCAGACTCATATCTGACAAAGCCTTTCAATGCCAAACTCTTGCTGGCACGAATCCGCAACCTGATAGATAACCGGAAACGGTTGAAATCGTTTACAGAAGATGCCACGGCGATAAGCGGAAAACAGTCGTTGGGCGAAGTGGACAAGGGATTTGTGGAAAAGCTGAAGGCCTTGATTGAGGAAAAAATGAGCAATTCAGATTTGAGTGTAGAAGATTTGGGTGCTGAATTGGGATTGGGGCGCGTGCAGCTATATCGTAAAACGAAATCCTTGACCGGATATGCTCCGAATGAATTGTTGCGCATTGCCCGGTTGAAAAAGGCAGCCTCTTTGCTGGCATCCTCTGAAAAGACGGTGGCCGAAATCACCTACGAAGTGGGATTCAGTTCTCCGTCTTACTTCACCCGGTGTTATAAAGACTATTTTGGAGAAAGCCCCAGTGAATTCCTGAAAAGGCGGGATGGGAAAAATTGAGAAGGGAGAGAGATTTTTTCTTACTAACAGAAATAGTTGTATATTTGGGCACTTTTTTGAATAGCTGGTTATGAAACGTATTTTGATATTGATATTCGTGTTGTATGTATGTGGTGCTGCAGGGCGTGCGCAGGATTTGAAAACGCTTTTTGTAGCATTGCCAGATTCCTTGTCACCGCTTTTGACGGAGGTAAACCGGGCCGACTTCGGTGATTTCCTGGAAAGTGGAATGAAGGCAGAGGTGAAGAACCGTTTTGGAAATATGTCGGAAATGACTAAACTGACTTCAGATTATTTGTTTCTGAAAACGACTTCGGCCAGCACCTTGGAACTGAAGCTGCTTCCGCTGAATGACTCCGTGAAAGTGATTTGTGCCGTTTCAACCTATTCGGCTCCGGCTGCTGACAGTCAGATTACTTTTTATGATACGAACTGGCATGAATTGCCGCTTTCCGATTTTTTACAGCTTCCACAAGAAGATGAATTTTATTTGATGCCGGCTTCGACAGCCCAGGCTGACTCCTTGAAGAACCTTCGTGCCTATGCCGACATGTACTTGTGGAAGGCTGAATTGTCGTCTGACAAACCGGTGCTCAAGTTCACTTATACTACGCCCGACTATCTGGACAAGGAAACCGCAAAAGATTTAAAGCCTTATTTGAAATCGCAGCCCGTTTGTCTGGAGTGGAAAGAGGGAAAATTTGTGGCTCGGGAAGATTTGAATCCTTCGTTAAAGTGATTTTATTTAATTCTTTGTATTGCTGAATGTTATGTTGTAAAACATTTATTCTGTGTTTTGCGTATAAAAATACATGAAAAATCGTTAATCTCCCAGCCGGATATACCGAATTTTTTTTATCTTTGGAACGCTATTTGTAAAGCAGTCAAGCATATCTGCATGAAATGAAGGCAGAAGTGCACTCTGAAAGTGATTTGTTTTAAACCAGTAATGGTATTCTGAATAAGGGTCGGGCTGGAAAAAGGCCATCCGACGGATACTAGCTGAAAAATATAAGGTATAATGATTTTAAAGTGTATTAGAACAGTAGCAATGGCGGCTCTGGCCATGGTCAGTATCAATGTTTCAGGACAAGATCTTCTGGCTCGTCAGGCGCCGATTGACAGAAAATTAAAAGCAGTGGATTCATTAGCCCTGATTCGCCAGATTAAAGCAGAACAGGCAGTATATCCCGCTTACAGTCTTTATCCAAACTGGAACAATGATCGCGTTCATGCTTACGGTGGTAATGTACAGGTTCCAGATAGTTTCCGAATCGATTTGACAGGCTTCTGCATGCCGACAACTCATACAGTCATCACTTCTAAATGCGGTCCGCGCTGGCGGCGTATGCACAACGGATTGGACATTAAGGTCTATATCGGCGATACCATCCGTGCTGCTTTCGACGGGCGTGTGCGCATGGTGAAATATGAACGTAGAGGTTATGGCAAATATGTAGTAATCCGTCATGACAATGGTTTGGAAACCATTTACGGACACTTGTCTAAGCAGATTGTAGCTGAAGATGAATATGTAAAGGCGGGTGACCCGATTGGTTTGGGAGGAAATACCGGACGTTCTACCGGTTCTCACCTTCATTTTGAAACTCGTTTCTTAGGCGAGGTGATAAATCCGGAATTTATGTTTGATTTCCCGAACCAGGATATCGTTTCAGACAGCTATCTGTTTGTGCGTGGTGCCAATCGTTATGCATATCAGCGTACTCGCGCATTGGCTGCTGTAAAATCAGGAAAATCCGGTGCGGCAGAGGCGGAAAAATCAGCTATCCGTTATCATAAAATCCGTAAGGGTGATACATTGGGACGTATCTCTCGTTTGTATCATGTATCCATCGACCGCTTGTGTCAGATTAATGGTATAAAACGTACTACAACGTTGCGTATCGGACAAGTCTTGAGATGTTCTTAATCTGGGAAACAAATTTATTGAAATAAAAGGAGATGCCATTTCATGCAGTTCTGTCGGGACTGTATGAAATGGCATTTTTATCTCCGTTATTTTTGTGTGCTCTCTGAAAAAACAGTAACTTTGCCACATATTCGAGCATAAAAGATGGAAGAAACCAAGAAACAATTTGAACATGTAATTGCAGTATGCCGTGATTTGTTTGCTAAGAAGTTGCATGATTACGGAGCTGCCTGGCGCATCATGCGTCCGTCTTCCGTGACAGACCAGATTTATATTAAGGCAAACCGTATTCGCAGCATCGAAGTGAAGGGCGTGTCCTTGATAGATGAAGGCATTCGTCCGGAGTTTATTGCAATTGTCAATTATGGTATTATCGGGCTTATTCAGCTGGAACTGGGCTATGCCGAGAAGGAAGATATAACTGAAGAGCGTGCGCTGGAATTATATGATACCTATGCCGACAAGGCGCTGAAGCTGATGCTGGCGAAGAATCATGACTATGATGAGGCTTGGCGTAGCATGCGCATCACTTCCTATACAGATTTGATTTTGATGAAGATTTATCGGACCAAGCAAATCGAATCTTTGAAAGGAGATACCTTGGTTTCAGAAGGTGTAGACGCCAATTATATGGATATGATTAATTATGCCGTTTTCGGATTGATTAAGCTGGAATTTGGAGAATAAGTTTCTACATAAAGCAATTGTAATCTGGAGTAACTTCTGCCGTTTTTTACTGGCTGTCGTTTTTCTGTTCTCCGGATTTGTAAAGGCCAATGACCCTTTGGGAACGGTCTATAAGGTACAGGATTACCTGGAAGCATGGGGGCTGCAGAGCATGAGCGCAGGATATGTGCCTTATCTGGCAGCTATGCTCTGTGCCTTGTTTGAGTTTATTCTTGGCATTTATCTGTTCTTCGGTATTCGTCGGAGGGTAGCTCCTTTGCTGGCTTTGTTGATGATGGCGTTTATGACACCGTTGACATTATGGCTGGCCATAGCCAATCCGATTTCCGATTGTGGATGTTTTGGTGATGCGGTTGTGCTGACCAACTGGGAGACTTTCTTCAAGAACATCGTGTTGCTTATTGCGGCTATTTCCGTGTTTAAGTGGCGTCGGCATATCTTTAATCTGGTCACCACGAAAGTGGACTGGCTGATTTCGCTTTACAGTATTCTGTTCATCATCTTCTTCATGTTGTTCTGCCTGCGCTACCTGCCTGTGTTCGATTTTCGTCCTTATCATGTAGGAGCAGACATCATAAAAGGTATGACAATTCCTGAAGGTGAGAAGCCTACCGAGTATGAAACGATTTTTATTTATTCGAAAGACGGTAAAGAACAGGAATTTACGATTGATAATTTCCCGACAGATTCCACGTGGACTTTTGTCGATTCGAAGACGCGGGTGAAGGAGAAGGGCTATGAACCTCCTATTCACGACTTCTCGATTACTTCACTGGAAACGGGAGAGGATTTGACCGATGACATACTTCATAGTGACCAGTATACGTTCTTACTGGTGGCACCATGGCTGAAGCAGGCGGACGATAGTGGCATGGATTTGATCAATGAGGTGTATGATTACAGCGTGGAACACGGGTATCGTTTCCTTTGTCTGACAGCTTCTTCGGAGCAGGATATCATAGACTGGCAAGAGAATACAGGAGCGGAATATCCGTTTGCGTTGATGGATGAGATTACGCTGAAAACGATGATTCGTTCCAATCCGGGATTGATGCTGCTGAAAAAAGGAGTCGTGCTGCGTAAATGGAGTGTTTCCAATCTGCCAGATGAATACCAGTTGAATGCACCGCTGGAGAAACTTCCATTCAGTACATGGAATCCGAAAACCAATGTGCACAAGGTGGTAGAAGTGACTGGCTGGTTCCTGGGGCCTTTGCTGCTGCTGACCGTGGTCGACCTGATATGGTTGCGCATAAAAAGCCGCAAAAAGAAAAAAGAGGAAGAGAATAAAAAAGAAACATTATAACTAACCCTTTAAAATTTAAACAAAATGAGAAAAAACATTGTAGCAGGTAACTGGAAAATGAACAAGAACCTGCAGGAAGGTATTGCATTGGCAAAAGAATTGAACGAAGCATTGACAGCAGACAAACCAAACTGCGATGTAATCATCTGTACTCCTTTCATTCACTTGGCTTCTGTAACTCCTCTGGTAGACAGCTCTATCATTGGTGTAGGTGCTGAAAACTGTGCTGACAAAGTATCTGGTGCTTATACAGGTGAAGTTTCTGCAGAAATGGTTGCATCTACAGGTGCTCAGTATGTAATCTTGGGTCACTCTGAACGTCGTGCTTACTATCACGAAACAGTTGAAATCCTGGAAGAAAAAGTTAAATTGGCTTTGGCTAACAACTTGAAACCTATCTTCTGTATCGGTGAAGTATTGGAAGAACGTGAAGCTAACAAACAGAATGAAGTAGTAGAAGCTCAGTTGGCTTCTGTATTCTCTTTGTCTGCTGAAGATTTCGGTAAAGTAATCTTGGCTTACGAACCGGTTTGGGCTATCGGTACAGGTAAGACTGCTACTCCGGAACAGGCTCAGGAAATCCACGCTCACATCCGTTCTTTGGTTGCTGCTAAATACGGTAAGGAAGTAGCTGAAAATACTTCTATCCTGTACGGTGGAAGCTGCAAGCCTTCTAACGCAAAAGAATTGTTCGCTAATCCTGATGTAGACGGTGGTCTGATTGGTGGTGCTGCTTTGAAAGTTGCAGACTTCAAGGGTATCATCGACGCTTTTAAATAATTCTTTTTTGAATTAGTCAGGAGCGACTTATGAGCACAGAGATGATGTGAGGACGTAGTGCCGTCGTATGGTCTCTGTGCTCAATTGACTTTTGTTTTCGTATGTCTATCTAAAAATCCGCTTATGCTGAAATATCTTTTATTTGTAGTTTCTGTTTTGTGTGTCGGCGGGGCTTATGCCCAGCAGAACATTATCGAAAGCCTGCAGACCCGTCGGGCGGGAGAAGGTGTAGTGACTATCCACCAGGATGCACAGATTACCTCTTTGATAGGGAAACGTTATGTGCGTTCTACCAGTTCGGAGCCGGTAAAGACATTAAAAGCTCGTGGATTTCGCGTACAGGTATACGCCGGGAATAATTCCCGTCAGGCGCGTAGTGAAGCGAATAGGGTAGCAACGAAAGTGAAAGAAGAATTTCCGGAACTTCCGGTTTATACTTATTTTCAGCCTCCTCGCTGGCTATGCCGGGTAGGAGACTTTAAAAGTATTGAAGAAGCACATGTAACCATGCGTAAATTGAAAGCTACAGGAGTTTTTAAGGAAGTGTCTATTGTGCGTGAACAGATTAATATACCTATAGAATAATGATGACAGATACAAATTCGATAAACTGGCCGCAAGAGAAGGTTGAGAAACTGGTCGGGCATTACAAGGAAATCCTTTCTTTGCTGGGTGAAGATCCTGAAAGAGAAGGACTGTTGAAAACCCCTGAGCGTGTAGCAAAAGCCATGCTGACGCTGACTCGCGGATATGAAATGGATCCGAGAGAAGTGCTGAATGCCGCAAAATTCAAGGAACCTTACAGCCAGATGGTGATTGTGAAGGACATTGATTTCTTTTCCATGTGCGAGCATCACATGCTGCCGTTCTACGGAAAGGCCCATGTGGCATATATTCCTAACGGATACATTACGGGGCTGAGTAAGATTGCTCGTGTGGTAGATATTTTTTCTCACCGTTTGCAGGTGCAGGAACGCATGACGCTTCAAATAAAGGAGTGTATTCAGGAAACACTGAATCCATTAGGCGTAATGGTGGTAGTAGAAGCCAAACACATGTGTATGCAGATGAGAGGAGTGGAAAAGCAGAATTCTGTAACGACGACCTCTGACTTTACAGGCGCATTCAATCAGGCCAAGACGCGCGAAGAGTTCATGAACCTGATTCGTGCAAGATATTAATATATTAATATGAAAAAGACTATTTCCCCTTTTATCGTAAGTGGAGAGGGGAAATAGCTAACGTAAAATGACGCGGTCGCCTGCTTTTTGTGCCATTGGAATCTGAATTTTTTGCAACTCTTTGTAATGTTGCATGATTTCCTGGCATTTCTCCGGATTGTTATAGATGTCCGGATTGGCTAAAGCCTGCAGGGTATGCTTCATCTCTTCTTCTACAATTGATAGCTTGAAATCAATTAACAACCTGGGAACTAATTCATAAAGCCTTTCTTCATCGGTGATGATTGCCTGTCCTTTGGAGTGGTACTTGCTTAGCTGATAGCGGTCGCTGGCCAGTTCTGCGGCCTGTTTGCTGATTTCCGGATCAGGATGAGTCAGGAAATAGCGCTCAGACACAAAGCCTTCATCGTGCAGATGATTCTCAGCCTCTTTTAGGATGCGGCGGTCTAAAGGATAGTGAAACTGCAGTTCATCCTCCTTCAAGCTGGAAGAAATACATTCTATGACAGTGAGCGGCTGCTCTTCTCCGTTTTCATCCTCTAAGTAACACATCACTTTTTCTCCATAGCGGACAATCATTTGCAGGAGGAGCTGTTCCTTCTTGTAGAACAGTTTCTGTTCGTTCCCTTCCAATGGGATATACGAAAGATAATTGTCCGTAGGAACAGGAGTGCTTGCAGGTTGTCCGGCAGGCTGTTCAGCGGTTGGAGGTATATACTCTGCTGCTGTTTCCAGAGGAGCTGGAGGAAGTTGAGTCTCATCCGGTATAGGAATCTCTGTCGGCTGTGTCTCCGGGTAAGTAGTCGGAGGAGCAGGTTGAGCATCCTGGGTGGCCTGTCGTTGCTTCCGCTGGATTTCCTTGTATTTATTTTCCTGTGCCTGCTCTATCAGTTTGTTTACCGCTTCTATCAGGATCTTCTCCTCCATTTGCAGAAGCTGGCTGCACTCGCGTGTATATACGGAGCGGACAATCGAGTCAGGTATCACAGAGATACTTTTTACGATACTTGAAATCAGGCTGGCACGTTTGATTGGGTCTTTTCCTGCTTCTTCCATCAGTAGGTTTGTCTTGAAACGGATGAAGTCTACTTCGTGCTCATTGATGTAGGCCTGATAGTCGGTGGCATTATGTTTGCGGGCAAAGCTGTCAGGGTCGTCTCCATCGGGGAGCAGACATACCTTGATGTTCATGCCTTCTTCCAGCAGCATGTCAATACCGCGTATGCTGGCCTTGATTCCGGCTCCGTCACCGTCATACAATACCGTGATGTTATTGGTAAAGCGATGAATCAGTCGTATCTGGTCGGAAGTCAATGCCGTACCCGAAGAAGCTACTACGTTTTCAATTCCACTCTGGTGCATGGAAATGACATCGGTATAACCTTCAACTAAGAAGCAGCGGTCCTGGCGTACAATGGCCTGCTTGGCAAAATAAATGCCATAGAGTTCCCGGCTTTTGTGATATATCTCCGATTCCGGAGAGTTGACATACTTCATCTGCACGTTCTTGGTGGCAGCGCTCAATACACGTCCGCCAAAAGCTACCACTTTTCCTGATAAGGTATGTACGGGGAAAATGACACGCCCCCAGAAACGGTCGCGAAGCGAACCGTCGTCCTTTCTATAGCACAAGCCGGTTTTTACCAGGAACTCTTCCTGATAACCTTTTTGTTTGGCTGTACGTGCCAATGCATCGTGGCTGTCTGTGCTGTATCCTAACTGGAACTTTTTGATAATGTCATCACGGAATCCTCGGCTGCGTAAGTAGGTCATACCGATACGTTGTCCGTCGATGTGATTATAAAGTATGTCTTGAAAATATTCAGATGCAAACTGGTTGACTACAAACAAGCTTTCACGCAGACTATGTGCTTGCTTTTCTTCGTCGGTGAGTTCCCGTTCTTTTACTTCAATGTGATATTTGTTGGCCAGCCACTTCAGTGCCTCGTAGTAAGAAAGCTGTTCGTGCTCCATGATGAAGTGCACCACATTTCCTCCCTTACCGCAACTGAAACATTTGCATAATCCTTTGCTGGGAGACACACTGAAAGAAGGGGTCTTTTCATTGTGGAACGGGCATAGTCCGATGTAGTTCACTCCCCGGCGGCGGAGGGTGACAAACTCGGATACCACATCTACTATTTGTGCGGCATCCAGTATTCGGTCTATGGTAGCTTGGTCAATCATTTCGAAGGGCGAAAATAATAAAAATAAGTAGAATGTGCAATTGACCGTAGCAAATCGTGGAATGACAACGATGGTACGGTTAATTGTATGGCATTTTTTCGATAAATAATCGAGTATTTTGTAAAATGTTTATATTCAGCTGCTTGTATGATTATTTTGGATAATAGAGTTCAAATTTTGGACAATAGAATTTCTCTTATAGACATTTGCGGCTGTAGTTTGGATATTTCGTTCCATGCTCATTGGAGGCTTATTGTACTTTTGCTACCAGAGTTAACAAATAAAAAGAACTAATATGAGAAAGACTTTATTCTTTTTGTTGCTGGCATCCAGTGCTGCAATGTTTGCGGAGAATTATACAGTGAAATCTCCGGATGAACGTATCCTTGTGAATGTAGAAACAGGAGCTACTACTACGTATTCTGTAACCTTTAATGGTAAAACTATTTTGAATCCTTCTCCTTTATCTATGACTTTTGATAATGGGGTGGTGATTGGCCGTAATATGAAGGTAAAAGATGTTCAGCATCGCACGGAAGACCAGATGTTGACACCTGTTGTCCGTCAAAAAAGTGATAAAATTAGAGATCACTACAATGAAATGGTATTAAATGCTGATCAGTATAAACTGTATTTTCGTGTATATAATGACGGATTAGCTTATCGCTTCCATACAGATTTTGCTGACTCGCTGAAGGTAATCAGTGAAGAGGTGGACTATTGTTTCCCGGAAGATTATAATACACTGTTCCCGGAAGAAAGAACCATATTGTCTGCACAGCAGCCTTTGTTTAAACCGATGAAATTGTCAGAAATTGGAACTGACCGTTTTTGCAGTACTCCTGTACTGATTAAGGTAGATGATCAGGCACGTATCTTTATCAGTGAATCTGATTTGGAAAGTTATCCGGGGATGTTCTTGAAGAAACAGGGAAAATATGAACTGGCTGGAAAATTTGCTGCTTATTCTTTGGAAGAAGAAAAAACAGACGATCGTCAGATTTTCCCTACTAAGCGGGCTGATTATATAGCAAGAGTAAATGGAACCCGTAATTATCCTTGGCGTGCCATGATTGTAGCAGAGAATGATGCTAACCTTGTAACGAATCAGTTGATTTATAAATTGGCTCCAGAGTCACAGGGTGATTTTTCTTGGGTTAAACCGGGAAAGATTGCATGGGACTGGTATAATGCATTGATCTTGACAGGTGTTGACTTCAAATGTGGAGTAAATAATGATACTTATAAATATTATATAGATTTTGCTTCCAAATACGGTATTGAATATGTAGTGCTTGATGACGGTTGGTCAGAAGCATGGGATGTAACGAAAACAGTTCCTGAAATCAATATGGAAGAATTGGTGGCATACGGTAAAAAGAAAAATGTAGATTTGATTTTGTGGGTGTCATGGGCTCCGTTCCGTGAAAAACTGGATGAAGCATTCGATTTGTTTAGCAAATGGGGTATTAAAGGTATTAAAATGGACTTTATGAACCGTGACGATCAGGCAATGGTTGATTTCTACTATACTGTAGCGCGTAAGGCTGCCGAACATAAAATGTTGGTTGATTTCCACGGAGCTTACAAACCGACTGGCTGGTTAAGAACATTCCCGAATGTATTGAGTTCTGAAGGTGTTGCTGGATTGGAAAATCATAAATGGGGAAGCTTTGTTACTCCGGAACATAATGTGACACTACCTTTTACTCGTATGGTAGCAGGTCCGATGGATTATACACCGGGAGCGATGATTAACTTCCATGAGAAAGATCATAAGGTATGGTTTAACTTGCCTGCTTCTGTGGGTACTCGTTGTCACCAGCTGGGTATGTATGTAGTGTATGAAAGTCCGCTTCAGATGCTGGCTGATTCTCCATCCAACTATTATCGTGAAGAAAAATGCATGGATTTCTTGAGTCAGGTTCCTGTGGTATGGGATGAAACACGTGTCTTGAAAGCATCAGTAGGCGAATACATTGTAGTGGCACGTCGTTCTGGCAATACTTGGTTCATTGGTGGTATGGTTGGTAAAAAAGGACAGAAGTTCGATATTACTCTTGATTTCATAAAGGGAAATAAGACATTGACTTGTTGGGAAGATGGTGTGAATGTAGACCTCCAAGCACAGGATTTTGCTTGTCGTACAAAGAAAGTGAAACAAGGAGATACCATCACAATCAGCATGTATGATGGAGGTGGCTATGTAGCAATTATTAAATAATATATTAACCTGTTTTAATTACCTAATCTAATGAAAACATTTCAATCAACTTCAAAATGCAGGCATATTCTGATGGCAGGTATGCTGGCATGGGGAGTTCTGCCGGGCTTGGCAGTTCCCGAAACGAATGATGCGGCTGTATCTTTAGCAGTTACTCAGCAAAATGTGACACTGAAAGGTACGGTAGTAGACAAAAAGACAGGAGAACCGATTATTGGAGCGAATGTCATTGTGAAGGGTACGACCAATGGAGTCATCACTGATTTGGATGGAAATTATACCTTGCAGGCACCTGCTGGGTCTTTACTGGAAATTTCGTATATCGGCTATCAGTCTGTTGAAATAGAAGCCACGGCTCAACCTCAACAAATTCAGTTGGGAGAAGATACAGAAGTGTTGGAGGAAGTGGTGGTTGTAGGTTATGGTGTGCAGAAAAAAGCCACGGTGACCGGTTCTGTCGCAACTGTCAAAGGGAGTGATTTGAAGACAACAGGTAATGCCAATATTACGAATACATTCGCAGGTAAAATACCGGGTGTTGTTGCTACTAACCGTTCAGGTGAACCTGGTAACGATGCTTCTAAGATTTATATTCGTGGTATGGGTACTTTGGGTGATACGAATCCGTTGGTCGTAATTGATGGAGTAGCTGACCCAAACAATGGTCTGAGCAACCTGGAACGTATGAATCCGAATGATATTGAATCAATCAACGTGTTGAAAGATGCTTCAGCGGCTATTTATGGTTCTCAAGCTGCTAATGGTGTAATCTTGGTTACGACAAAACGTGGTTCATCTGGAAATGATAAACCAATGGTTAATTATAGTGGTTCTGTATCATTGACACAAAATACGCGTGTTCCGGATTTGATGAATGCGTATGAATACATGACTTATTCGGATGAAATCCGTAAATATAAAGGAGAAGCTCCTCTTTATGAGAATATTAAGGAAGGTTATCTGGATGGAACCATTGACCGTCTTCAGTATGCAGATACTGATTGGATGGATGCGGTGTTCCGTGACGTAGCTCCTCAAACTCGTCATTCTCTTTCTATTAACGGAGGAACGGACAAGGTAAGATATTACGTTTCAGGTGACTATTCTTATCAGGAACCCATGTATGAAAACACGGAATTTAATTATAACACTTTCCAGGTACGTTCAAATATTGATGCACAGGTAAGCAAAAACTTGAAGATTGGAGTGGATTTAGATGGCCGTAAAGAACGTCGTAATATGGGTATTTATGATTCCTATAAGATTTTCTGGGAAACTACCAATGCTTATCCTTACTTGTACGATTATTATCCGAACGGTTTACCGGGTCCAGGTATTAATCAGGGTAATAACCCAGCTGTATTGGTTTCTGGAAAAGATACGGGTTATGATAAGGTAGACGATTATTTTGTGAACTCTAAGTTTACTTTTGATTTGAAACTGCCTTGGATTACTGAGGGCTTGTCTTTGTCGGGATATGGTGCTTTTAATTTCCATTTCCGTAATGAGAAATATCTAATAGATGTATGGGATACTTATCATTATGATCCTACAACGCAGGATTATATCAAGCAGACTACCAATCCGGAAGGAGGTACTATCAAGTTGACACAATCACATGAAAACAGCCTTTCGCGTACGTTACACTTGAAACTGAATTATGATCGTACTTTTGGTGACCATCATATCAGTGCTTTTGTGGCTTATGAACAGAATAAATATGACGGAGAGGTATTTGAAGCATTCCGAAATTACTTCTTGAACAGTAAACTGGATTACTTAAGTTTTGGTGGTGATAAGGAAAAGACAAACTCTGGTAGCGGTTATGTTTCTGTCAGACAGAATTTCTTCGGACGTTTGAATTATACCTTGAAAGACCGTTATATGTTTGAATTCTCTATTCGTCGTGACGGTTCTATGAATTTTGCTCCCGGTCATCGTTGGGGTACTTTCCCTGGATTGTCTGTTGGATGGCGTTTGAGTGAAGAACGTTTTATTAAAGAAAAAGCACCGTTTATCAATGACTTGAAGTTACGTGCTTCTTGGGGTAAATTAGGTAATGATAGAATTGATCCATTCCAATATATTAATCCGTATGTGATGGAGGATGGAGCTATTCTTGGAAAGACTCCTTCCATTGGTAAGGCAATTTATCCGGGCGTACTTGCTAATCCTAATGTAACCTGGGAAAAAGTTGATTCTAAGAATGTGGCTGTTGATGGTAACTTCTGGAACGGTATGTTGGGATTTACTGTGGAATATTTCTTCCAGAACCGTAAAGATATTCTGACTGCAAGACAAGCTTCTATACCTTCATACACAGGATTGGGAAATACATTGCCTGATGAAAATCTGGGAGAAGTAAATAATCAGGGTATTGAAATTATGCTGAATCACCGTAATAAAATCGGAGAAGTAAATTATTACATTGGAGGTAACTTTACTTTTGCTCGTAACAAGATTAAGTTCTTTGATGAGGCAGCTAACATTCCGAGCTATCAAAGACAGACCGGTGGACCTTTGAATACTTGGTTAATGTATAAGACTGATGGAATTTATCAGAATTGGGATGAAGTAAACAGCAGTGTGCACATGCCAGGAGCACAGCCGGGTGATATCAAATATGTAGATGTGGATAATAATGGAGTAATCAGTGAAAATGACAAGGTTCGCAGCGAAACTGGAAATGTACCTGAAATTGTATATGGTATCAATTATGGTATTGAATGGAAGGGATTGGAAGTAAGCATGATGTGGACCGGACAAGGCAGAGCTTCACAGATGATTGTTCCTTATTCTTATAACCAGGATAAAGACTTGTATTATAATCGCTGGGTTTCGGAAGAGGAAACTCCTAATTCTAAATATCCTCGTGCTTTTGATAAAGACGATGTGATTAATACACCTTGGAGTGATTTCTGGTTGTATGATGCTTCATTCATTCGTTTGAAGAATGTAGAAGTTGCCTATACCTTACCGCAGAAGTGGGTAGAAAAAATGAAATTGCAGAATGTACGTTTCTCATTGTCAGGAACAAACTTGTTGACTTTCGATAAGATTAAACTGCAAGATCCGGAATCGGATGCAACTGGTCTTGGTCAGGCTTATCCGCTGGCAAGAACTTACTCATTTGGCATCAATGTGACTTTCTAACCTTTTAAGAAAACTAAGAATATGAAGACAACATTTATAAAAACAATATGCTTCGGAACATTGCTGGCTTCTATGGCTTCATGCGATATTCTGGATGTGGATCCACTGGATACTTATACTGAAGAAGATGTATTCTCTGATGTAAGTCTGCTGAAATCATACGTACACCGGAATTATAACCTTCCGCAAACAGGATGGGATCATACAGCTTTACGGTATTCTTGTGATGAGTCAATCAATAACTTCAACTGGAATAATTCTTATCAGGTGTTGGAAGGATCGGTCACTCCTGACCAGTTGGGTAACCTTGATATTTGGGAAGCCTATTATGAGAATATCAAGAACTGTAATATCTTCTTTGAACACATGGATTATGTGAATAAGGTAGACCAGCCGGAGCAGAACTACTTGATTGGAGAAACAACCTTCTTCCGTGCGCTTTACTATATGGAACTGGTAAACCGTTATGGAGGAGTACCGATGATAACAAAATCTTATCAATTGGATGACACGGCTGAGGCTTTGAATGTCAAGCGTGCGAGCTATGAAGAATGTGTGGATTCTATTGTTACTTGGTTTGACCGGGCTGCTAATTATCTTCCAGAGGAATATGCAAGTGATGCTGATTTTGGTCGTGTGACAAAAGTGGCTGCTTTGGCCATGAAGAGCCGTATGTTGCTTTATGCTGCCAGTCCATGGTGGGGAGTAAGAACTTATGAAGAAGCTGCCGATGCTGCAGAAGAAGTCATCGAACTTTGTGGAGGCTTGGGAGTTAATAATCTGGATCCGGATTATCAAGGGTTGTTCTTAAATCCTGAAAGTCCTGAGATTATTTTCCAGCGTCTTTATAATCAAGAATATGGACATTACTTTGATGCTGAAAACAGTCCGAATGGCTGGCATGGGTATTCTGCTACTTGTGTAACCCAGGAAATGGTTGACAGTTATGAAAAGAGAGGTGGAGTAATGCCTGATACACAGTGGTATGATGATAAGACTACTACAACTGCTAATCCTTGGGAAGATCGTGATCCGCGTTTCTATGCTTCTATCGTATGCGATGGACAGTCATTCCGGGATGGAGAAGCTGAGTTCTATGTCAATGAAGATGGTACAACAGGTGGAAAAGACAGTGAGTACGGAACAGATAACTGGAATTATTCTGAAACTCATTATACCATCCGTAAATTTATGGATGAGGCTCTTATTAACTTGTGGTCCGAAAAAGCATATCATCCCTGGATTTATTGTCGTTTGGCTGAAATTTATTTGAACTATGCGGAAGCGAAATATTTCTGCGGGGATGAGGTAACAGCTCGTCAGTATGTAAACTTTGTACGTGAAAGAGCCCGTAACATGGCTGAAGATCCTACAAACATGTTGCCGGATGTAACAGAAAGTGGAGATGCTTTGTTGAAGAAAATTCAGCAGGAACGCAAGGTGGAACTGGCCTTTGAGGAACATCGTTATTTTGATGTACGCCGTTGGAAAATTGCGGAAGATACGCAAGTGGGACAATTCCATGGCATTAAGATTACTAAAAGAGCCGATGGAACTAAAACATATACTATATCGAATGTAGGTAATCCTCGTAAGTTTATTTCTCCTAATCACTATTTGGCTCCTATTCCGAATTATGAGCGTCGTAAGAATAGTGCATTAGAGCAAAATCCGGGATATTCTGATTTGTAAGAATAGTAGAGGAAATCTGTTCCTGAATGAAAAATAAAACTTAATTTAGGAACAGATTTCTGATGTTTGTACATACTTAATTTTTAAATCTGTAATTGATGAATTTACTTAGAACAATTTTGATTGGTGGAATTGGATTTACTGCATTAGGAGTAAATGCAGTGGAGACAACTCGTTGGCACATAGCTCCAGATAATCTGATTATCTGGTCGGTGAACGAAAATATTCCGCATGAGGATCATATAGAGATGAGTGGAAAGACTGTTTCTGTAGTTCTCCGTTATGGGGTTGACAGTGAAGGAGCTTTTCGCTTGAACAAGAGTATGGTATGGCCGCGTCTGCGAACTATACCTAATAATACACATGCCAGCCTGATGCGTCGGTATGATTGGAATCCACTTGCTGGAATTACAGTGAACGGACGTAGTTTGCAACGTGGAGAAAAGGTAAAAGAACTTGGCATAAAAGGTAAATTGCAGGTAAAGAGTGTAGTAAACCAAGGGTATTATGGAGAATGGGAGATTGTTCGTGAATATTTTCCGTCTACAGAACTTCCAGCTTTGGTAGAGTTGTATCAGGTGATAAATAAAGGAAAGAATTCACTGGCAGTGGAAATACCGAAAGATGGTTTCATGGCTCAGACTGATCCGTCTAAAGGAGTAAAGGGAACTTATTTCATTGAAGGTAAACTGCTTCAGAATGGATATTTTACTTTACAGCCTGGGGACACTTTACGTTTCTCTGCATCCATTTCTGCGCATGATTCAGAAAACAGCAGCCTTGTGCTCGATGCCTGTGCAGAGAAGGTAAAAAGAGAATCATTAGTAGCTTCTTGGATGGATAATCTGGTACTGGAAACTCCAGACCCTGTGATAAACCAGATGTTTGCATTTTCAAAGATACGCGCTTGCGAAAGTATTTATGAAACTCAGGGAGGCCCTATGCATGGTCCGGGAGGAGAGTCGTATTATGCAGCCATTTGGGCTAACGACCAGGCTGAATATATCAATCCTTATTTCCCTTATACCGGCTATGAATACGGAAATGTTTCAGCTTTAAATAGTTTCAAGCATTTTGCTCGTTTTATAAATGATGAATGGAAGCCGATTCCGAGTTCAATTGTAGCTGAGGGGCTGGATATCTGGGCTGGAGTAGGCGACCGTGGAGATGCTGCCATGATTGCTTATGGAGCTTCTCGTTACGCTTTGACTCGTGCAAGTCGTGAAGAAGCCGAAGAGTTGTGGCCGCTTATTTCCTGGTGCTTGGAATATTGTCACCGGAAATTGAATGAAGGAGGAGTGGTAGCTTCGGATACGGATGAGCTGGAAAATCGTTTCCCTTCAGGAGATGCCAATCTTTGTACCTCTTCTCTTTATTATGATGCCTTGATTTCGGCTGCATATTTGGCTAAGGAATTAGGAAAGGGAAATGATGTGGCAAATACTTATAGAAAGCAAGCTTTTACATTACGTAAGAATATTGAAACATATTTTGGAAGTACAGTAGAAGGTTATTCCACCTATGCCTATTATAAAGGAAATGATGTGCTTCGTTCCTGGATTTGTATTCCTCTGACAATGGGTATTGACGAACGAAAAGAGGGTACTATTCAAGCATTGTTCTCACCACGGTTGTGGACTGAAAACGGATTGCTTACACAAGCAGGAAGCGAGACTTTCTGGGATCGTTCCACACTTTATGCTTTGCGTGGAGTATATGCGGCTGGCGAAACAGAAAAAGCTACTGAATATTTACAGCGCTACTCTAAAACCCGGTTGCTGGGTGAACATGTTCCTTATGCCATTGAAGCATGGCCTGAAGGAGAACAACGGCATCTTTCAGCAGAAAGCGGTTTGTATGGTCGTATCATCACCGAGGGCTTGTTCGGTATCCGTCCCATTGGATTTAAGTCGTTTATTTTGACTCCTCGCCTTCCGCAAAAATGGAATCAGATGGCACTGCATCACGTACGTGCTTTTGGGGCAGACTTTGATTTAATGATTCAACGCCAGGGAGCAGGAAGGTTGCAAGTCATAATGACTACAAGCCAAGGTAAGAAGAAGGTTTATAACCTGAAAGAAGGGAAAACAATCACAATCAATTTGAAGTAATATGATGAGACATTTATTATTGCTTGGTACTACGGCTTTACTTTTATCGGGGTGTGGAAATTCGACTCAAAAAGCGGTGATAGAAAAACTTCCCCAAGAGCAGATTGCCGTATTTGTTTCCACAGACAAGCATTTGGAGAACACTTATAACTGGGCCCGAAAAATGGCGTTGTCGTATGCTCACGATGGTACAGATCCGGTAGGCTATTGGTATGAGGCTGCTTTACCTCAGCGTGAAGCTTTTTGTATGCGTGATGTTTCTCATCAATCGGTGGGTGCCCAAATTTTAGGATTGTCTGTGCATAATAAAAATATATTCAGAAAATTTGCAGAGAATATCAGTGAGAGCAAGGACTGGTGTACATACTGGGAAATTAACCGTTATGACAAGCCCGCACCGGCGGATTATACGAATGATAAAGAGTTCTGGTATAACCTGAATGCAAATTTCGATGTGATTCAGGCTTGTTGGAAGATGTATGAATGGACTGGTGACAAGGATTATCTGACGGATTCCTGTTTTGTCAATTTCTATGATAAATCTTTGAATGAGTATATTTCTCGTTGGAAACTCCAGCCTGAGAATGTCATGTCACGGCCACGCTACATGAATCAGCCGGAGAATTTTGACCAGAACAATAACTTCCATACTTGCAGGGGACTGGCTTCTTATGTAGAGAATTTCAGAGGACTGACAATGGGAGTGGATTTGATAGCTACACTATATGCAGGATTTAATGCCAGCTCTCAGATGGCTTCGTTGTTAGGCAATAAGGAAAAGGCCGAAAAGGATAGTCAGATGGCACTTGCATATCGGGATATTCTGGAAAAAGAATGGTGGTGTGAAGACAGTGCCTATTATCAGACTTTCTGGACGGAAGACCGTACTTTCCATCGCGGAGAGGGAGTTCCGTTTATTTTGTGGTTTGGGGCAACGGATAACACAAACCGTATCCAGGCTTCTGTCAAGGATATTCTGAGTAAGGAATGGAATGTGGAGAACATGTCTGCTTTTCCTGCATTGCTGTACCGGTTGGGATATCTTAAGGAAGCTTATACTTATCTGACAGAACTTCCCCAGATGAACCGTTCGGAGTATCCAGAGGTGTCGTATGGAGTAATTGAGGGTACTGTATGTGGCGTGATGGGAGTGGTTCCTTCTGCCAGTGAGAATACAATCTCCACTTGCTCTCGCTTAACTTCAGATACTTTAAATGCTGAAATCAGAAATCTACCTGTACTTGATGGATATGTCAGTGTAAAGCATACCGGATGTATTGCTACCGAGATAGAAAACAATACCTCACAGGAACTTGTATGGAAGCCTGCATTTATGGGGCAGTATCCACAGGTCAAAGTTGATGGAAAACTTTATCAGACAGAGTCTTGTCAGGATGTGTACGGAAATGTATATTCAATGGTAGAAGTGAAACTACCTTCAGGCAAGAAGATGTATGCACAGGTATCGGATGAAAAATAATAAGAGTTTTTATTAATGTGTATTTAGACTATAGGGATATTCAATAGGTCTTTTTATAGGGAACCGGTTATTGAAGAAAAATCATGAATTCTTCAATAACCGGTATGTTTTTTAAAAGGAAATATAAATGCTGGAGTAGAATTTTGTATTTTTGCTTAAATGAACATGCTTTAATATAAACTAATAAGGTATGAAATTCGTAAAGCTGCTTTTTTCAATTATATTTTTAGGCTATTTTCTTTTGTGTGGAGGAGCATCCCGTAATGTGACTCATTACACCATCAGTGACGGACTTTCGAATAATGCGGTATATAGCATTACGCAGGATACGAAAGGGCGTATGTGGTTTGGAACGATTGACGGTTTGCACAGTTTTGACGGGAATCATATTCGTGTGTGGAGAGATAGTCGGGTAGAATCCTTGGGCGCTTGCATTTATACCATATTGGAAGATAGCATGCAACTTTATGTAGGAAGTGAACGAGGACTGGCAATCTTCAATTTATTGACCGAGAGCTTTTCTGACTTTCAGGCCCGTTCCGAGTTTGGTGAGAGCATACATTCTTCCGTATCTCATGTGATGCGTGACAGTCGGCATAATATCTGGATAACTACTGCAGGGCAAGGAGTGTTTCGTTACAATCTTCCCAATAAGACACTTCATCAGTATATGGCTATTGGAAAGGTAAACTGTGATTTTGTGTATTATATAATGGAGGATTCTTCCGGTACGATATGGCTTGCTACCCGTGAAGGAGGAATCAGTCGTTATGTAGCTTCGCAGGATATGTTTCAACCGGTAGCTTTACAGGATGTGAAAGATGCACGTGTGCTGTTTGAGGATTCTTCTCATCGCCTTTGGGTAGGAACGGGGAGAGATGGACTTTATTTATTAGATAAGGAGCATGGGCGACTGATTCAGAAAATTCCTCCTCTACAGTTTAATCATCCTTTTCAAGTAAGAAGAATTGTTGAATGGCAGCCCGGTCATCTGTTGTTGGCTTCGGATGAAGGGTTGACGAAGTATGATGTGACTACGGAAAAAGTCGATGTGATAAAAGCAGATAGCAGACATCCGGAAGGATTGAACGATAATTACCTGCATGAATTGTTTCTTGACCGGGAGAATGCGCTTTGGATAGGTACTTACTTTGGTGGGGTAAACTATGTTTCTTCCGTGCAAGATAATTTCCGACATTATCATAAGGATAATTCTCAATTGGATGCACGTATTATCAGTGTGTTTGCCCATGCCGATAAGGATAATTTATGGATTGGAACAGATGATGCCGGCTTCTTTTATTGGGACAGACAAAAACAGACATTTCAGGGGTATCGCCCTCAAAAAGGAAAGCTGGGACCTGCCTATCATAACATACATGCCTTGTTACAAGATGGAGACAAATTGTTTGTGGGTATGTTTATGGGTGGCCTGGATATTCTGGATTTGCGGACAGGTAAGTTTAAAAATTATAAAGCAGATACTTCTCCACGTTCATTGTATTCTTCTGAAATATATGCACTTTATAAAGATTCCAGACAGAAAGTATGGATTGGTACTACTGCCGGATTAAATTGTTACAATCCGCAAACAGATGACTTTGAACGAATATATGAGCTGCATGGAGCCAATATTTCATATATTTTTGAAGAAAAAGGGAAGAAGTTGTGGGTATGTTCGCTTAACAGTGGAGTATATTGTTTGGATTATCAGACAGGGAAATGGATGCATTATTTTCATCAGTTGAAAGATGAAGAAGGCACTCTGCCGACGAATCAAATCATTACCGGCTGTTTGGATATGCAGGGAGGGCTTTGGCTCGGTACGGATGGCGATGGCTTGCTTCGGTATGATCGGAAAAAGGAGGTGTTCGTACGTGAAGGGCTGCCGGAGCACATACGTGTGATTTATAAGATATTACCAGATAAAGATAAATTGTGGTTTACCACCAATAATGGTATGTATTGTTATCAGCCTCTTACTTCTTCTTTGAAGTTTTATAATAAGAAAGATGGTTTACAAGAAAATTTGTTTCTTCCCAATTCCGGAATCCAGTTGTCTGACGGAACAATAATGGTGGGAGGAGTAAATGGATTCAATGAGTTCCGTCCTGATAAGATACAAGTTGATACGCAGATTCCTATCGTCATTCTGACTGATTTTCAACTATTCAATAAACCGGTGGTTATTGGGAGTGATGATTCTCCATTGAAGGTCTCCATCACTTATGCAGACTGTCTGGTGTTGGACTATTCTCATTCCATGTTTAGTTTTTCGGTAGCAGCCTTGAGTTATATAAATACTTCAAAGAACAGGTATCGTTATCGTTTGAAGGGGTTTGAAAAGGATTGGACAGAAACGAATGATGCTCCTCATGTGACGTATACAAATTTACCAGCCGGGGATTATGTATTTCAGGTGAGTGCGTCTAATTCTGATGGGATGTGGAATGAAAATGCCATAGCCTTTCCTATTAAAGTGCTGCCTCCCTGGTGGGCTTCTTCATATATGATTGCTGGATATATATTGTTAGGGATAGCAGGTCTGGTTTATGCTTATTATCGGATGAATAAAATACATCGTCGGCGCATGACCTTATTGACAATCAAAAAAGACCGTGAGATTTATCAGAGTAAGATTGAGTTCTTCACGGGCATCATGCATGAAATACGTACTCCGTTGACATTGATTCTGGCACCATTGGAAAATGTGATGAAGAGTTCTGGAACGGTGAAGGATGCACTTCCTCAATTACAGGTAATAGAGCGAAACGGGAAACGTTTGCTTACGTTGGTGAATCAGTTGATGGATTTTCGGAAGGCTGAATCGGGAGGAATGAATGTGATATTGGCGGAAACTAATATCAAAACTTTATTGATGAATGTATATCAGCGTTTTCAACTTTCAGCAGATATAAAGCATATAAAAATTAGTCTGACTATGCCGGAAGAATCTTGTTATGCCCGTGTAGATCAGGAGGCTTTTACGAAGGTGGTCAGCAATTTATTATCAAATGCATTGAAGTTTACAGACACTTGCATTTGGATTGATTTGTTGATAGTCGGTGACAAGAAACTGGAGGTACGGGTGAGAGATAACGGGCAGGGTATTGATGTAAAGGAGCAGGAAAAGATATTTTCTCCTTTCTATCAGGTCCCGGATAAGGCATCTTCCGGACGTATCGGAACGGGAGTAGGACTTTCGCTGGTTAAGAAACTGGTTGATTTGATGCATGGCGGTTTGAACCTGGAAAGTGAGCTGGGAGTTGGTTCTACATTCATTGTCAGCTTTGATAGACTTGAGCATAAAGAAGGGCAGGTGATTGAACAGGTATCCTCTCAAGATATACAGGCTGAGGATAAGGCCGACATCCCTGAAGGACAATATCGTGTTCTGATAGTAGATGATAACCAAGATTTGAGAGAGTATTTACACCAACTGTTGTCAGTCCGCTATCAAGTGTCGTGTGCAGAAAACGGTAAAGAAGCCTGGGATAGAATCTTACAGAATATGCCAGACCTGGTAGTCAGTGATGTGATGATGCCTGTGATGGATGGTATACAGCTTTGTCGAAATATTAAACAGAATCTTTCTACCAGCCATATTCCAGTGATTTTGCTTACGGCGAAGGCTGCTTCCGAGGACTACGTGGAGGGACTTGAAAGTGGTGCCGATGTATACTTGGAAAAACCATTTTCGGGTGATGTGATAAATGCGCAGATTGCAAGCATTTTCAGAAATAGAGAAGGCATGAAGAAAGATTTCAAGACTAAACCGATGGTCTCTTCTGTCTCTATTTCTAAGTTGGATACACTTTTGATGGATAAAATTTCAAAGATTATAGAAAAACGAATGACAGACTCTGATTTTACAGTGGATGTGTTGGCTCAAGAAGTCGGGATTTCAAGGTCGGGACTATTCGCGAAAATCAAGGCTATATCGGGAATGACTCCTAATGATTATATCCGTCTGATTCGTTTAAAAAAGGCTGCATATTTATTGGCGGAGGAAGAAGTGTCCAGTAGTGAAGCTTGTTTCAGGGTCGGTTTCTCTTCTCCTTCTTATTTTGCGAAATGTTTCCAGGCACAGTTCGGCATTGCTCCGGCAGAATTCAGACGGAAAGGTGGTAAGGATTGAGGGTACTTAGCTGTTAGAACATGAACGCGATGGAAGCTCCGAAAGTAAAATTATGCATAGGCGTTCTTTTACTATACGAACGGACTTCCCGGTTACCGTCTTCGTCTGCCCAGGAGTTCTTCAGGTCGTATGTCAGCCGGAGGGAGGCAAAGTCATAGTCGCAATAGAGACGCAGGGCCGCATTTTCTTTGTAGCGGTAGGCGAGAGAAAGGCCGGTTCCTAATTTGAAAGTAGAACTTTTACGAATGTGAAGAAACTCTTCGTCAATGAAAGTACTCTGTAGCATTTCCTGAACGCTGAGACCTTCCTGCTGGATATAGTAATCTACGTCGGCTTTATAGAATTGGTCGTAGGCTTCCTGGCTCACTTTCTGACGGTCGAAAATGGCTGGATTAATCCGTGAAATAGAGTTTAAGGTAAAGTTTGCATTAGTGCGTCGTCCGGCTAACAGTTTGCTTCCTATCAGGAAGCGGCTGCTGAGCGGATAAGAAAAGTAAAGTCCTAAATCGATGTCACACATACCTAAATGGTCAGATTCCAGTCCGTCCAGCAGGTACATGTTGACAGGGGCTCCTTCCTTCAGGTCATTGTCCAGGTCGAAATGCTTTTTGTTTTCTTCGGGAATGTCGGCGATAACAGGTACGGTAGCTACTCTCAGTCGCCCTCCCAAACCGATGTACGCATTGAAAAAGTAGGCTCCTTCTGCGCTGACGACGGTCGATGTGCCCGTACGCAGGCGCATACCCAAAGGAGTTCCTTCTTCTGTGTCATATAGTTCGGCAGTACGCAGGGTAGAAGGTCCTGTAGCAAATCCCATGTTGAGGCTCAGGAATGAAGGTGTATCGTAGCGGTTGAAGTGGGTTGTTAACTGGCTGCTGGTGGTATTCTTACGAAAAATCAGATCGGAAAAGAAATAGCCTAAGTCTGTTGAAATCATACCTATTCCGGCTCCTACCAGTACATCGCCAATCCAGTGGCGGTTGTTCAGCTGTCGCGTGATACCAGTCACTCCTGCCAGGGTATATCCCCCGATGCTATACCACGGACTGAGCATGCCGTATTCTTTATGCAGGATTGTGGCACACATAAAAGCAGTGGCCGTATGTCCGGAAGGAAATGAATTGTTTGATGAATTATCCGGACGCATTTCTTTGGTCGTATATTTCAGGGTGTTGACAAAGCCGGCCATCAAGGCTGCCGAGAAAACATTGCTGACTGTGAGTTCCTTCCATGAACTGCGGCTTTCTACTCCAGCTAATTTCATGCCCCATGTAGCAACTAACGGAACATATTGTGTATAATTGTCATATTCGTGGTGAAAGGTCGGCTGGAAGCGATTGCGCAGTGTACGGAAATCCTGGTTTTGTTTTTTGACGATTAATCCGGAAACGATAAAAGGAATTCCCATGTACGAAAAGTTTTGCTGGAAAAGTTCTTTTGTTTTCTTTGGCTTCGCAGGAAGAGCCGATGAGGTGAGAGAAGACGTAGAGTCTTGTGTCAGGAAGTAATGTCCCGCTGGATTATGTGCACACAGCAAGTGACAGGTCAGTGCTGAAATAAAGAAAAATAATAAAGTGCATATTCTCATTGCTGCCCGTAGTTTTAGAAATACATTGTAAAGAGAGCGGCAAAGGTAGTGCTTTTAAGAGAGAGACTGAAAGTTCTCAGATGTACATTGGGAAAATGTAAATGTGTGAATATGAGGTTTTTATGATTTTATATGATGTACAAGTGCGTTGGAATTGGGCATAAAAAAAGGAGACCGATGATTCAGTCTCCTTTTATATTAATGGAAAATCCGATTATTTAATGTTCGGGTTCAGCTTGTTCCATTCAGCTACTGGAGGAAGAACGCCCATTGCGATTACTTCGTCACGCAGTGCACACAAGTGTTCGTAGCTCTTATCCAAAGCTGCTTGTTCTTCTGCAGTACCGTTCAAAGCAGCACAGTGGCAACCGTCAGCAGTGATAGAAGTTTCCCAAGCCATCATGATGTGGTCGTACTTTTCGTTAGAAACGTAAGTACCAGCCGGCCAGCGGAATGCTTTACCACCCATAGCAGCACCAATCATTTCGATAGAAACGTATGACGGGCTCTGGAATGAAGAACGGCCACGCAAGTTGATGATGTTAGCACCACCCTTAGTTACTTTCTGCTGGATTTCAGCCCACTGTTCTTTTGTCAAAGCGTCAGTACCGATGATGTCTGTCAAAGCTTTACCGTTTACTTTAGCAGTAGAAGCAAATACAGCCATCTGTTCGCCGTGACCACCGTAAGTACGGCAGTTTTCAACTGCGTCCATAGAAACGCCGAAGTGTTTAGCCAATTCGCTGCGCAGACGAGTAGAGTCAAGAGCAGCCAAAGTAGTTACCTGACCCGGTTTCAAACCAGAGTACAACAATGTGATCAAACCTGTGATGTCAGCAGGGTTGAAGATAACTACGATGTGTTTTACATCCGGACAGTACTGTTTTACGTTCTTACCGAATTCTTCTGCGATAGCTGCGTTACCTTTCAACAGGTCTTCACGAGTCATACCAGCTTTACGAGCAGCACCACCTGAGTTTACGATATATTTAGCACCAGTCAGCGCTTCTTTGATATCTGAAGTGAAAGTGATGTTCACACCTTCGAAACCGCAGTGGAACAATTCTTCAGCAACACCTTCCAAACCTGGAGCGTACGGGTCGTACAAGCAGATGTTAGGAGTTAAGCCCATCATGATAGCAGTCTGAGCCATGTTAGAACCGATCATACCGGCAGCACCAACAATGGTAAGTTTTTCGTTTGTTACAAATTCCATAATTCTTATGTATTTAAGTTATGTATAAAAGTGTATAGTCAGTCTTTGTTTTTTCTTCAATGCAAAGATAGGAAAGTTATCAGTGAAAAACGAATCTTTACACTGGTAAATATAGGATGAAAAAAGATGATTTTCGGCAATTACGGAAAAATTTCACTATTTTTAGATGTCATATCCCAATTTTGCAAAGAGTAGGTTACATTTCTTTGTCTGCATTTTATCACTTTAAATTCCTTTCCATATCACCTTATTTATATAGGATATAAAGACACCCTTTTTCTCTCTTCAGCAAGTTTTTTTCCTTCCTTGGAAAACGCCCTTGCGTTCAATTCAAAACGCACTTGCGTTTAAGATCAAACGTCCTTGCGTTTCAAGTTAAACGCACTTGCGTTTTAGATCGAACGCACTTGCGTTTTGGAGTATTGAGACTAAGAGCTTTATTGTGACTTTTTGTTCGATAGAGTAGAGTATATATAAGGCAATTTGACGGAATAGATGGTCATTCTTTCAATTCTGTTTTCGAAAGTCATTGAGTTTTCTGAAATATTGCATATTTTTGCCTGATAACCGTTATGAAGATGAAAGTAAAGTTATACCTGTTAGGGTGGGTAATCATGATATGCAGTGTGATTTCGGCCAAAGGACAAAGCTTGAAAGAAGTTGTTGGTCAGGCTGAAACGGACACAGCCAATGTTTACCTGCCTGCTGATTCCTTGTTTGCCCGTTTTCTGAAAGAAAAACAAATACCTGTTACGGCTTGTAATCGTATGACTTTGTTGAAGAGCGGTCGTAGCAAGTTTGAACATCTGTTTGAGGATATAAAGAAGGCTGAAAACTATATCCATTTGGAATACTTTAATTTCCGCAGTGATTCTATTGCCAAGGAATTGTTTACCCTATTGGCTGAGAAAGCCAAAGAAGGAGTGACAATCAAGGCCCTGTTTGATGACTTTGGAAATTTGTCGAACAGTCGTCCTTTGCGAAAGGAACATCTGAAGATGCTGGCGGAAAGAGGAGTGGAAATGGCCCGTTTCAGTCCCATTCGTTTTCCTTATATCAATCACGTATTTTGTCGTGACCATCAGAAAATTGTGGTGATTGACGGAAAGGTGGGATATACGGGCGGCATGAATATTGCCGATTATTATATCAACGGGCTTCCCGAAATCGGTCCCTGGCGCGATATGCACATCCGTATAGAAGGACCGGCTGTGCAGTATCTGGAAAAAGCTTTTTTAGGCGTATGGAATAAGGAAACGCACGAAGGTTTGAAGGAAGGGCAAGTGGCACACGATACGTTGTGCGAGGGTTCTGGAAGAAGGGTGGCCATTGTGCAGCGTATTCCGAAAGTTTGTCCGGAAATCATGCGTGAGGCCTATATTGCGGCGTTGGATGCTGCAGAACGTAAGGTGCAGATTATCAATCCTTATTTTACTCCTACCCGTAAGGTCAGAAATGCCATCAAACGGGCGGCTGAACGGGGAGTTCGGGTAGAAATCATGATTCCGGGGAAGTCGGACATCTCTTTTACTCCCGATGCCGGATTTTATATTGCCAATAAGCTGCGTAAGGCGGGAGCACACATCTACGTGTTTAATGGAGGCTTTCATCATTCTAAAATCATGATGGTGGACGAGCGGTTCTGTACGGTGGGCAGTACGAACTTGAACAGCCGTAGTCTGCATTATGATTATGAAATCAATGCTTTTATTCTGGATTTGCCTACTACTGCCGAGTTGGGAGAAGTATTTCAGAACGACAAGCTCAACAGTACGATTATGACCCGTGAGGAATATAAGAAGCGGAGTGTCTGGCGTCGTTTCGTAGGGTGGTTTGCGCATTTGTTTACGCCGGTTATATAATAATAAAAGGTGAATATCTCCTGAAACTACGATTTTTTTCTTATTTTTGTCCGATTATATAGTAGTAACAGCCAAAAAAAGAACCTGATTTTTACGGAACAATATGTCGTTTTTTAAGGATGTAATCGGACAAGAAGATGTGAAACAACTTCTCATTCATAGTGCAAAGAATGGGAAGATGCCTCATGCTGTGTTGCTGACGGGACTTGCTGGAAGTGGAAAGCTACCCGTAGCTTTAGCTGTGGCACGTTATCTTCTTTGTCATCATCCTGCAGAAAATGATGCGTGCGGCCAATGTAATTCGTGCAAGATGATGGACCATCTGGCTCATCCTGACATGCATTTTGCTTTTCCGGTAGTACGTAAAAAGGCTGGAAGGGATGTGGTTTGTGATGAATTCTTGCCTCAGTGGCGTGAAATGCTGGGACGTAATCCGTATGCCGACCTTCAGGAGTGGATGCGGGTCATTGATGCGGGTAATCAGCAACCTCAGATTTATGTGCGTGAGAGTGATGAAATTCAACGGAAACTCTCGCTGAAAGCCAGTCAGGGAGGATACAAGGTCATGCTCATCTGGCTTCCGGAAAAAATGAATGTGGAATGTGCGAATAAGTTGCTGAAACTGTTGGAAGAACCTCCTTTAAAGACTGTTTTTCTGTTGGTGAGTGAGGAACCTGACTTATTGCTTCCTACGATTGTGAGTCGTACGCAGCGCATCAATTTGAAGCCATTGCCGGAGTCGGACATTGAGCGTTATCTGGTGGAGCGTTATATGCTCCCTGTGGAAGATGCCCGTGACATTGCACACCGTTCGGCCGGAAGTTTGTTGAGGGCTGTGGAAAATGTGCATTTGGGAGAGGAAAACAAGCTTTGCTTTGAACTCTTTGTGAACCTCATGCGTACGGCCTATAAGCGTGATATTCGTAGTCTGAAAGCGTGGAGTGAGCAGGTGGCAGGAATGGGACGCGAACGGCAGAAGAACCTCCTGGAATATTGCCAGCGGATGGTACGTGAAAACTTTATCTGTAATTTCCGTCAACCTGATATGGTATATCTGAGTCCGGAGGAGTTACAGTTTGCCAGCCGTTTTGCTCCTTACATCAATGAGCGGAATATTATTTCCGTGATGGAATTGCTGGAGGAGGCACAGGTACACATTGAGCAGAATGTGAATCCGAAGATGGTTTTTTTTGACATGGCGCTGAGAATGATTGTAGAAATGAAACAACAATAACAATATATGGACGATTTCAAGCTTAAAAACGGAAGTGGCCGACTCTGCTGTGGAGGCTGCGGACGACAGAATAATAAATTGAATACTTATGACTGGCTGGCCGATATTCCTGGAAACGCGGAGGAACAGGATATGGTGGAAGTTCAGTTTAAAAATACCCGTAAGGGATATTTTAAAAACAGCAATGGGCTGCATCTGGAGAAGGGAGATATTGTGGCAGTAGAAGCCAGTCCGGGACATGACATCGGTACGGTAACACTGACCGGAAGACTGGTTCCTCTGCAGATGCGTAAGGCTAATTTGAAGCCTGATGCAGAAATACGCCGTATTTACCGTAAGGTAAAGCCGGTGGACATGGAAAAATATGAGGAAGCAAAATCACGTGAACATGATACAATGATTCGCTCGCGTAAGATTGCAGAAAGCCTGGGACTTCAGATGAAAATCGGTGACGTGGAATATCAGGGTGATGGCAATAAGGCAATATTCTATTACATTGCAGATGAACGCGTGGATTTCCGTCAGCTGATTAAGGTGCTGGCTGAGACTTTCCGGGTGCGTATCGAAATGAAACAGATTGGTGCCCGTCAGGAAGCCGGACGTATCGGAGGAATCGGACCGTGCGGACGCGAGTTGTGCTGTGCTACGTGGATGACGAACTTCGTTTCAGTGTCGACCAGTGCGGCTCGTTTTCAGGATATTTCGCTTAATCCGCAAAAACTGGCCGGACAGTGTGCCAAACTGAAATGCTGTCTGAATTATGAAGTAGATGCCTACGTGGAATGTCAGAAACGCTTGCCGAGTAAGGAAATTACCCTTGAAACGTTGGACAACATGTATTATTACTTCAAGGCAGATATTCTGAAAGGAACTATTACTTATAGTACGGATAAGAGTTTCCTGGCAAATGAAGTGACTATCTCTGCACGCAGAGCATTTGAAGTGCTGAATATGAACAAGCGGGGAGAAAAGCCTGAAAAACTGGATGACGAATTCTCCGGACGTGAATCGCAGCGTTCAAAAGACTTGCTGGAACAAGAGAGCTTGACCCGTTTTGACAAGACAAAAGGCGGAAAGAACCGGAAAAAGAAACAAAAAGGGCAGGCATCACAAAATAATGCGTCAGCGGCTCCTGTAGAAGCAGGTAATGGACAAACTCTAGACGCTCCTAAGGAGAAAGAAAATAAAGGACCGCAAGGAAGAAATAACCGTCCACAAAGACCGAAAGGGAATCCGGCTCCGGTAGCTCCACAGGCTCCAATGGCTGAAAATGTCGGAAATGCACCACAGGCAAAAGCAGGTCAGGAACCTCGCCCTAACCGTAACGGGCGGAGAAATTTCCGTCGGAATAACGAGGGAAACAAACGTCCGGAGCGTAATACAAATACGGATGTACAGGCTTAAAGAATCTTTTATCTATTATATAAAGGCAGGACTGGCACTATGTGTCTTGTTCCTGCTGAATGCCTGTCATACAGATACACGGTATCATGTATATCAGGCTGTTTCTGGTGAAGAAGGCTGGGATAAATCCGATTCCCTGGCTTTCCATCTTCCTGTAGGACTTTCTTCCGGTGAGTACCGGATGGAGATAGGCCTCCGTCATACCGGAGAATATCCTTATCGGGATATCTGGCTTTCGGTGACGCAGTCGGAAGGCGATTCAATACCGCCCCGCACGGATACACTGCACATTTATCTGACCGATGAAAAAGGACACTGGGTGCAGAGTGGGGCAATGGGAGGATTGTATCAGCATGTATATGTGTCAGATAAACCGGTTATTTTCTCTACCGATTCAATAGACCGCATTTTTCGTATCACTCATCTGATGAGGCAGAACCCATTGCCTGGAATATCCGATGTGGGAATCCGGTTATTTCTCCCTGGCCGCGTCAATGCGGAGGAAGACAAACAGCAGGATGGTAAATCCCCACAATGAGGAACCGCCGTAGCTGAAGAAGGGAAGGGGGATACCGATAACGGGGGTTAGTCCGAGAACCATTCCTATATTGATGAAGAGATGGAAAAAGAATATACTCAGTACACAGTAGCCGTATACTCTTCCAAAGCGGCTTTCCTGTCGTTCGGATAGCACGATAAGGCGTAGAATGAGCGCCATAAACAAGAAAATGACAAAAGCGGAGCCGACAAATCCTTGCTCTTCGCCAATGGTACAGAAAATGAAGTCGGTATCCTGTTCCGGAACGTATTTCAATTTGGTCTGTGTACCGTTGAGAAAGCCTTTTCCGAATAATCCTCCGGAACCGATGGCAATTTTACTTTGATTGACATTGTATCCGGCTCCTGCAGGATCATCTTTCATTCCCAATAACACTTCGATTCGAATCTTCTGGTGAGGTTCAAGTACCTGATTGAATACATAGTCGGTCGAGAAGAAAAAGATGCCCGAGCCAACTACGAACAGAATTACATAGAAATAAGCTCGCAGTCGTTCACGCAGATAGAAGAAAGCCAGTGTGAGTACGATACCTCCACAAAGGGCTAACTGGAGATGACATACATTAAACGGAATTACGTAGTTGGAAAACAGGGCTCCTAATAACGTTCCTCCGCCTCCGATACCGAAAATGTAGGCTGCAAGTTTGGGTGACTGACGCTGGCAATATCTTCCCACCAGAAAAGCAGAAAGCAGAATGACCAGCGTCAACACAGAGAATTCTCCCCATGACGTCATTTCATCAGGCATAATTTCTGCACTGAATTTTAGGCCGACAATAAAAAATACCACAGCACAGATTCCGGAAAATAGAACCGTTCCGGTCATCCCTTCTCTGTAGAGCATTAAAAAAAAGGATAGATACACTAAGGCAGAACCCGTTTCTTTCTGAAGTATAATCAATGCCATAGGCAGAAGAATAATCCCTAATACGGTGATCAGGTTGCGGGTGCGCTGCATCTGGAAAGTATATTCGTTTATATATTTCCCTAATGCAAGGGCTGTTGCAAATTTGGCGAATTCAGCGGGCTGCAGACTTACCGGTCCTAATACAATCCATGAACGTGAACCTTTGATTTCATGCGGATTGAAGATGGTTCCGAAAAGTAGCAAAATCATGATGCCATAAAGCAGATAAGCGTAGGTATCGTACACACGGTCTTCAAGCATGAGTATGACAAAGCCTATCCCCAGTGAACAGCCTATCCACATCAGCTGTTTACCGGCGCGTGTGGTAATATCCAGGAAATTCGGCTCACCATAATCATAACTTGCTCCACACACACTGACCCATCCGCAGATGACCAGTATCAGGTAAAGTCCGATGGTCCACCAGTCCACATTTTTCCATACACTACCTCTCATGTATCCCATAATCAATCCTCCTGTTTTGAATCTCTGTAGCCATGACTTCATCTTCTGGCGAGAGTTTCCCTTTTAAATACTTTTCAATCATGAGTCGTCCGATGGGTACACCGTATACCGCACCGAATCCTCCGTTTTCCACATAGACTGCTATGGCAATCTTAGGGTTGTTCATAGGGGCAAATCCCATGAAGGCAGAGTGGTCTTTCCCACGGTTCTGGGCCGTTCCGGTTTTTCCGCATACCTCGATGTCGGGTAAGTTGGCTCCTCTACAAGTTCCGCCCAATACTGCAGAACGCATGCCTTGTACCACTTCCTCGTAATGTGAACGGTCTACCATGGTATATCTTTTTTGTGTGTAAAGGGTGTCGAGTGGTTCACCTTCTACTTCCTTCACTACATGGGGGGTGATAAAATAGCCTCTGTTGGCGATGGTTGCTCCTAAGTTGGCTATTTGTAATGGAGTCAGTGTGACCTCACCTTGTCCGATGGAAATACTGATGATGGTCAGTCCATTCCATGAGCCTCGGTAAGCTTTGTCGTAGACGCTTGCATTGGGAATAAATCCTCTTTTTTCTCCGGGAAGGTCGATTCCCAACGGATAACCGAATCCCATGGATACCATATAATCTCTCCAGGTGTTCATGGCTTTTTGTACGGTTCCGTATTTCTTTCGGGCGCCAATCATGTAATAGAGTCCCCAGCAGAAATATCCGTTGCAGGAAGTTGCTAATGCCGGAATCAGTGAAAGCGGGGAGGGGTGACCGTGGCAGCCAACATGAAGTCCCCGGAAGTTGAATCCACCAAAACACGGATAACTGGTCTGGGTGGTTATGATTCCCTCTTGCAGGAAGGTCAGTGCCTGTGAGGTCTTGAAAGTGGAGCCTGGCGGATAGGTACCCATGATGGCACGGTTCAATAAAGGCTTCCAGGGGTCACGTGCCAGTATCAGATGGTTCTTACCGCGGTTTCTTCCGACCATTTTTCGAGGGTCGTAAGTCGGTGAAGAAACTAAGCAGAGCACCTCACCTGTGGATGGTTCTATGGCTACAATACTTCCGATTTTTCCTTCCAGCAGACGTTCTCCCAGCTCCTGAAGTTCGATGTCCAGGCTCAGTCGCAGGTTTTTTCCTGCTACAGGAGCCTTATCGAATTTCCCGTCCATATAGTTCCCCTGGATTCGTCCTCGGGCATCACGTAATAATATTTCAATACCTTTTTCTCCTCGTAACTGCTTTTCGTAAGAACGCTCTACACCTAATTTACCGATAAAGTCGCCGGGAATATAGTATTCATCCTTTTCCATATCGGATTTGGAAACTTCGGCAATATCTCCCAGGATGTGAGCTCCGGCATTGTAGGTATATTGTCGGATGGTACGTCGCTGGATATAGAATCCTGGAAACTTAAACAGTTTTTCCTGGAACACACCACAATCTTCGGCCGACAGCTGGGTAAGAAATACCTGGTTGGTGTAAGGGGAGTAGCCAGGATTAAGCCGGCGATCTTTCATGTCACGGAATTTTTTTCGCAGAAACTCCGGTGAGATTTTCAGTGTTTGGCATAAATCCATGGTATCCAGCTCCGTAATTTCTTTCATAATCACGGTAATGTCGTAAGCAGCCTGATTATAAACCAGCAGTTTATCATTCCGGTCGTATATGACTCCTCGGCTTGGATATTGTATTTTTTTGAGAAAAGCGTTGCTGTCGGCATTTTTCTTGTAGTCTTCACTCATGATTTGCAGTGAGAGCAAACGTATAAGAAAAATCAGCACAATCACAATGACTGCACCACCAATTACATATTTTCGCTTTTCAAGATCGTAGTTTCTTTCCACTATTTTTTCCTCCTGACAGAATCAACACATAAGATGAATATGAGCGTGATAATTGTATCACTGGCAATTTTCAGCAACAGCGTGGGCGTGTTGGCCAATGAGAATGTATCCAAGATATTCAGTATGAAAGCATGTAATAAAACAAGGACTATCGTGTACCGGAAAAATGAAGCAAATCCCATCTGATACATGCCTGGTTCAAAGTTGTCTGTAATGTCACGCAAGGAAAACAATCTGAGAATCCATGGGCGGCAGAAGGCTGTACATACAGCTGTGGCAGCGTTTAATCCTGGGGTGTTGCTGAAAATATCGATGCAAAGTCCTAAAGAAAAGGCCCATAACATTAATCCCTTACGGCTGTTGTCTGAATCTATCTTCAATAAAAAGTAGATATAGAACAAGGGTGTGGCATATTGTTCAAAATGAATGTGGTTGAGTACCAGTACTTGCAGTAAGACAAGTATGATGAACCATTCAAGACGTATGATATATTGCATAATTACCTTGGCTTTCTGTATCGTTAATTTTTATGGTTGCATTGAATGTATGCTGTCCTCAAGTTGTGCCTGCTCAGTGCCGTTGAATGACCCTAAAACCCTGACATTGTTCAGTCGGGCAAAATCAGTGAATAACTTGACTTTGAGCAGATAAGATAGTCCGTCGTGACTGTCTTCCATATCATCTACGGTTCCTACGGGAATCCCGGCAGGAAAAACAGCACTATGCCCACTTGTTACAATCGTATCGCCCAATGAGAATTCGGAATGTCGGGGCATATCTTTGACGTAGGCATATTGTGAAGAACCTCCTTCCCATTTCAGGAAACCAAAATAAGAGGTTCGTTTGATTTTACAGCTGATGCTGCTTTTGGAATTTAATACGGGCAGTACAATGGCATGATGCTTTCCTGTGAGATAAACAATGCCGACTACTCCGTTTCCACATACGACTCCCATTTCCGGACGGATGCCGTCGGCCTCTCCTTTGTCGATAGTAATGAAATTGTTGGGGTGTGTGATGCTGTTGTTGACTACTCTTGCATCATATAACACATAGTCTTTTAATGCTTCTTTACGCAGGTTAGCCACTCCTGTAGTGTCTTGTGTATATTGTTCTAAGGCTTGCGACAAGCGTTCCACTTCAATCTCCAATTCGACATTTCGTGCAGTTAGGTCCTTGTTGACTTCTGTCAGGCCAAAATAGCGTGTTACTTGACTGGAAGCTTCATATACTATTCCTGCGAGGTAATTGGCAGAAGTAAAGAATGCACTTCCCTGATAGTTGTTGAAACGGAACAGCAGGGTAAGTGAAATAACCTCTAATAGAACGAAAAGGAACCAGTGATTATATTTCAGCAGAAAATTGAGCAGATTTCGCATGTCAGAGAATCCGAATGGTGTATAAACGAAAAAATGAAAATTGAAAATGAAGAAATCTGAAATCTCTTCATTTTCAATTTTTATGATATTATCTCATCAGGAATGAGAAACGATCTACATTCTTCAGTGCAATGCCTGTTCCCTTGGCTACGCTCAGCAAAGGATCTTCGGCAATATGGAAAGGAATGTTGATTTTATCTGTCAGTCGTTTGTCAAGTCCTCTCAGAAGCGCTCCGCCTCCAGCCAGATAGATACCATTGTTTACAATGTCGGCGTACAATTCAGGAGGTGTATTTTCCAAGGCACTTAAAATAGCTGTTTCTATTTTGGCAATGCTCTTTTCCATACAATGCGCGATTTCCTGATAGCATACCGGAACCTCCATCGGCAGGGCAGTGATTCTGTTTGGACCACGTACGATATAATCTTCAGGTGCATCATCTCCCAGGTCTGTCATGGCTGCACCTACGTGAATTTTGATACGCTCTGCCATTCTTTCACTGACTTTGACATTGTGCTGGCGGCTCATGTATTCCTGAATATCGGCTGTCAAATCATCTCCGGCTACGCGGATAGAGTTATTTGAAACAATACCTCCCAAAGAAATGACGGCGATTTCCGTAGAACCTCCACCTATGTCAACTACCATGTTACCTTCCGGAGCTTCTACATCCAGTCCGATACCGATAGCTGCAGCCATAGGCTCGAATATCAGGTAGACATCACGTCCTCCTGCATGTTCCGCGCTGTCACGTACGGCACGTAATTCCACTTCTGTAGAACCGGAAGGTACTCCGATTACCATACGCAAAGAGGGAGTGAAGAAATGGCGTCCTGTATTTACTTTTTTAATCAATCCGCGCATCATCTGTTCGCAAGCGTTAAAGTCGGCAATAACACCGTCACGTAACGGACGTACAGTGCGAATGTTCGGATTTTCTTTTTCGTACATCAGCTTGGCACGTTCACCTACGGCAATCATCTTGTCTGTGCGACGATCCAATGCAACAACAGATGGTTCGTCTACCACAATCTTGTCATTGCTGATAATGATGGTATTGGCTGTGCCAAGGTCCATCGCTATGTTTTGTGTAAAGGAGAATAATCCCATTCCTTTAATATAAGTCTAGAATTTTGAAATTAATAAATCCGTTTTAGGAAGACTGAATGACTGCCAGCGCAATTATTTTTTGAAATAATCGCGGATAGCAGTGTCGTAGTGTGAAGAAACAGTAAATGCTTCACCTGCAAACCAACGGCGTTGTTCGCGTGTGGTTACAGCTCCCTGTTTGTTGAGGATTTCCAATAAGGGTTGGTATTGATGCTTGCTGGCTACGATTACTACATCATTGAAGTTCTTAGCTCCGGCACGAATCAGTGAGATACCGCCTATATCGATTTTTTCGATGATGTCTTGTTCTGCTGCACCGCTTGCAACTGTATCTTCAAAAGGATACAAGTCTACAATAACCAGGTCAATCTCTGGAATTTCATACTGAGCAACCTGCTTCTGGTCGCCTTCCAGTTCTCTGCGGCAAAGGATACCTCCAAAGATTTTAGGATGCAATGTCTTAACGCGTCCTCCAAGAATAGAAGGATAAGTGGTAATGTCTTCTACAGCCTTGCAGGGATAGCCTAATGATTCAATGAACTGACGTGTTCCTCCGGTAGACAAGAACTCAACGCCTTCTGCATGAAGCTTGGCCAGGATGGCGTCCAAACCGTCTTTATGGTAAACAGACACCAATGCGGTCTTTATTTTCTTTGATTCTGACATAAATGTTTGATATTTAAAATTCAGGTGCAAAATTACGAATTTTCAGATGATAAACGCAGGATAATGAGCATAAAATATCTTTTTTTTGCATTATCACTGAAAGTTTTAATGCTGTTGTTTGAAGAGAAACAAAGTTTTTTCAGGCTGTCCTTTTTATTTTGTAACACGATTGTAACATATATGACATTCTTTTATAACACGAACGAAATATTTTTGCACTCGGAAAAAACTTAACAAAACAAGTATGGAAACTGTTTATTTAGGAATTGTTATTTTCTTATTTATGCTGGCAGTCTTTGATTTGCTGGTGGGGGTCAGTAATGACGCAGTGAATTTCATGAACTCTGCAGTAGGTGCAAAAGTAGCAAAGTTCAGAACTATTATTATTGTAGCTGCTATCGGAGTATTTGCGGGAGCGGTGCTGAGTAACGGGATGATGGATATTGCCCGTCACGGAATTTTTCATCCGGTAAACTTCAGCTTTTATGAAATCATGTGTATTCTGCTTGCGGTAATGGTGACGGATGTAGTCCTTCTGGATGTCTTTAATACGTTAGGACTTCCTACTTCTACCACTGTTTCAATGGTATTTGAATTATTGGGAGGTACTTTTATTCTTGCCATTCTGAAGATTGTCGGTGATGAAACCGGGCTGTTAACCTTAGGTGATATGATGAATACGGAAAAGGCTCTTTCAGTGATAATGGGTATTTTCCTGTCAGTAGCTGTCGCTTTTATTGTGGGTACTGTTGTACAATATATATCCCGACTAATTTTCAGTTTCAATTATAAAAAGAATCTTTCTTGGACTATCGGAATTTTCGGTGGTATTGCCGTAACTTCTTTGGGATATTTTATCATCATTAAGGGGTTGAAGAGTGCATCTTTTATGACTCCGGAAGCTTTGCAATGGATTCAAGATAATACAATGGCATTGGTAGGTGGATGCTTTGTCGTATTTACCATACTCATGCAGGTGTTGCACTGGTGCAAGGTGAACGTGTTTAAGATTATTGTATTGCTGGGTACATTCTCTCTGGCATTGGCTTTTGCCGGAAATGACTTGGTAAACTTTATCGGTGTACCTTTGGCTGGTTTCTCTGCTTATACAGATTATGTCGCTAATTCTAACGGCGCTGGAATACATGACTTTATGATGTCTTCGTTGATGTCTTCTGCCAAGACTCCTCCTATTTTCCTGATTGCATCTGGTATCGTGATGGTATACGCGCTGGCTACTTCAAAGAAAGCGAAGAATGTAATCAAGACTTCTGTAGATTTGGCTCGTCAGGAAGAAGGTGATGAAATGTTCGGCTCTTCAGCATTGGCTCGTGTGATTGTTCGTCGTGCAACTAATATCAATGATTTTCTGGTACGTGTTATTCCGGTAAATGTTCGTCGTTGGATTGACAGCCGTTTCAATAAAGATGAGGTTATTTTGGCAGACGGAGCTGCGTTTGATATGGTACGTGCTTCTGTGAATCTGGTTCTTTCCGGACTGTTGATTATTATTGGTACGACCATGAAACTGCCTTTGTCTACTACTTATGTTACATTCATTGTAGCAATGGGTAGCTCGTTGGCCGACCGTGCCTGGAGCCGTGAAAGTGCTGTATATCGTATTACGGGTATGTTGTCAGTGATTGGTGGTTGGTTTATTACCGCATTTGTGGCTTTCACCATCTGTGCGTTGGTAACTTTCATCATGTTCTACACCAGCTTCTTCGGTATGTTTGTATTTATCGTAATAGCTGTGGTACTTCTTGTTCGTAGTAACATTAAATATGGCAAGAAGGAAAAGATTGAAAGCCAGGATGATGTGTTTAAACGCATGATGAGCAGTAAGGATAAGGGGGAAACTTTGGCTTTGCTTCGTCAGCATGTTCAGGAAACACTGACTGATTACGTGGGTTTCTGTGAAAAGACGTATGTGCAGGTAACCGACGGGTTCATCAATGAAGATTTGCGTAGCTTACGAAAGGCTATGAATGCGACGGACGACCAGAAGAAAATGTTGAAGAAACGTCGTCGTAAAGAAATACTTGGTCTCCGCCGTTTGCCGATAACCGTGGCTATGGAAAAGAATACTTGGTTCCACTTGGGAAGTAACAGTTGTGAGCAGATGCTTTATTGCTTGAAGCGAATTTGTGAACCATGTAAGGAACATGTGGACAACAACTTTAATCCGATTTCTCCGGATTGTGTAAAAGAATTCTTGCCTGTACGTGATGAATTATGCAAGCTGATGGAACGTGCCAAAGTGGCCATCAGCCAGGATAATTATGAAGAAGCGGATGACATTCTGAAAAAAGGAGATGACCTGAAAAATCGTATCTCTGCTTTGCGTAAACAGCAGATGAACCGTATGCAGGAAGGCGATAATGCAAGCTTGAAGGCATCTATGGTATATTTGAATATTCTTCAGGAATCTCAGGAGTTGGTAAGTATCTGGCGTCATTTGCTTCGTGCCAGCCGCTTCTTCCAGGGAGATTATGTGCCTCAGGAAGTTTCAATGATTGCGCTTACAGAAGAAAGATAATTTTGTGTACTTAAAAAGAAGGCCGATAAAGGGTTAATGTCCTTTATCGGCTTTTATTGTTTTATTTGTCTTCTATTTCGGTGAGATTCCCGGTTGTGGAGTTCATGATAAATCCTCTTACTTTTATGTCTTGAGGTACGAGCGGGTGATGGCGTACGATGTGTACACTCTTTTGTACGGCTTCTTCCGTGTCGTTAAATCCGCTGAGCCATGAGTTAAGGTTGATGTCACAAAGTTACTACAAAAAAGTGGAATACGGAAGAATGAGGTAATAGAATTGATTTACAGAGGTTTCATTTAAGCTGCCGATTATCTCCAACGCCACCATAATCCTTGCCGAAGCCAAGTCAAGACGTCGCTACGTTACTTGTTCGTAACCACACCATATAGGTAACAAAATGAGTACGAATGGCAAAACAAGGCATTGTGATATAGTGAGTTACTAACAACTCACGAAACAAATCCGGTTACGGAAAAAGATTGCGCCGTTCCTCCGTGTTTTGCGTACCGACGAAGGATTCTTCACCGAACTAATTTTGAAACCCAAAAATTAAGGACGATGAAGAGTACATTTTCAGTAATCTATTACCTCAAACGTCAGGTAGTGAAAAAGGACGGGACAGTTCCCGTCATGGGACGCATCACGGTGGACGGCAGCCAGACACAGTTCAGCTGCAAACTGACCGTCGATCCCAAGCTGTGGGACACCAAAGGAGGACGTGTCACGGGCAGAAGCACGGCTGCACTCGAAACGAACCGTATGCTCGACAAGATGCGCGTACGCATCAACAAGCACTATCAGGAAATCATGGAGCGTGACAACTTCGTCACTGCGGAAAAGGTGAAAAACGCCTTTCTCGGACTGGAACACCGCTACCACACGCTGTTGCAGGTGTTCCGGCAACACAACGAGGACTATGCCAAGCAGGTGGAGGCAGGCATGAAAGCCAAAGGCACGTTTGACAAGTACAAGATCGTTTACAAGCACCTGCAAGAGTTTCTCACCATCCGCTACCATGTGAAGGACATTGCCCTGAAAGAGCTTACACCCGCTTTCATTTCCGATTTTGAAGTGTTCCTGCGCACGGACAAACATTGCTGCACCAACACCGTGTGGCTGTATGTCTGCCCGCTTCGGACGATGGTGTTCATCGCCATCAACAACGAGTGGCTCACGCGCGACCCCTTCAGGGAGTACGAAATCAAGAAAGAAGAAACGACCCGCAGCTTTCTGACGAAAGATGAAATCCGCCTGCTGATGGAAGGTAAGCTGAAGAATGCGAAGCAAGAACTGTATCGTGATTTATACCTGTTCTGCGCCTTCACGGGCTTGTCGTTTGCCGATATGCGCAACCTGACGGAAGAGAATATCCGCACCTACTTTGACGAACACGAGTGGATAAACATCAACCGCCAGAAGACGGGTGTGGTGTCCAACATCCGTATGCTCGACATAGCGAAGCGCATCATCGACAAATACCGTGGGCTGTGCGGGGACGGCAAGATATTCCCCGTACCCCACTATAACACGTGCCTTGCCGGAATCCGTGCCGTCGCCAAGCGTTGCGGCATCACCAAGCATATCACGTGGCATCAGAGCCGCCACACGGCAGCCACGACGGTGTTCCTCTCCAACGGAGTGCCTATCGAAACTGTGAGTTCCATGTTAGGGCACAAGAGCATAAAGACAACGCAGATATACGCGAAAATAACCAAAGAGAAGCTCAACCAAGACATGGAGAATCTTGCCGCGAGATTGAACACGATTGAGGAATTTGCAGGTTGCACCATCTAAAAAAGAAAAGCCATGAAACGTGACATAATCATCATAGAGGACAAGGCGGTCCGCGTAACCGGTAACGAGATATGGATGACCGCCGGAGAAATCGCCGGACTGTTCCATACGGGCGTCCCGGCAGTGAACGCCGCCATCAGGGCCGTTCTAAAGACGGACGTGCTGAGCGATTACGAAGTGTGCCGCTACATACAACTTGAAAACGGGCTGTACGCGGATGTTTACTCGCTTGAAATCATCATCCCCGTCGCCTTCCGGCTGAACACTTACTGCACACATGTGTTCCGCACGTGGCTGGTGGGCAAGGCACTCTCGAAGGAGAAGCGGCAGGCATACGTGATGTTCATACAGAACGGAAAAGCCGGGTATTGCTGAACACGCATACGTGCCAACAAAAAGGAAACGGACAGCCCAATTTGAGTTGTCCGTTTCCTTTTTTCGTTTTCAGGCTTCTTTTATTCCAGCGGCTTGCGGTAATTCGCTTCCAACAGTTCCCGCAGCCCCGATTCGGGGTAAAGCACCTTCCCGCCTAAAAGGATAAAGGGCAGCACCCTGTTGTTGCGGTACTCCTGCAAGGTGCGGCGGCTGACACGGAGCAGTACCGCCACCTCCCTGTCCGTCAGGTAACGCTCCCCGTCCAGCGGCGGGCGGTAACTTTCCAAAAATGCGGAGAGCCATTTAGAGCCTTTGCGCATATTCTGTACCACGGTGGCAAGCGGCTCGTCCTCCAGTGTAAAAACATCGTTGTTCTCGTTCATCATAACTTTGGATTCAGTGGGTGAATAATAAGATTACCTGCCGCCGGGATAGAGCGTGCCAATAAGCGGAATCAGCCTTCTGACTTCTTCCGGCTTGTAATAGAACCTGCGGTTTATCTGCGAGTAGCCGATAAGCCGCCTGTCACGCAGCGTCTGCAACGTGCGCGGGCTGATTCTCAACTGCCCGCAGACTTCCTCGCCCGTGAGCCACCTTTCCAGCCGCCCTCCGTCGCTCTTGCGCCTCAGGGCGGCAACCTTCTCCGAGAGGGCGTTGAAGGATGCCACCATCATCTCGAAGGTCTTTTTCTCGATAGATACAATTTCCATATTCAAAACATTTCAGGTTTGCCGCAAAGGTAACGCTGTCCCCGTGAACACATATCGTTTCCCGCTGAAAGGCTGTATGTTGCGCCGTCTGTCCGAGTTACGGAGCCATTTCTGATAAAAATCTTACGTGAGACACGTAGTGAGCTGTTAAAGCCCCTTTTGTTTATTGCCGAATTTTGCCGCAGAAACCAAAAGAAAGGACTGAATATGAAAGTAATAACGATGGAAAGTTCCGTCTTCACCGCATTGACGGAACAGATAGCCGAGATAGCGGCACATGTGCGTGCCGTTTCCGGCGAAAGAAAGGAAAAATCCGCAGACAGGTTGCTCAACACCCGTGAGGCGGCGCACCTGCTGAACGTGAGTACCCGCACCCTCCAGCGTATGCGCAGTGAGCATCGCATCGGCTATGTGGTGCTGCGCGGCAAGTGTCGCTACCGCCAGTCTGAAATCGACCGCCTGCTTGCGGACTGCACCGTCATGGAAGACGCGGCGACACCGACGGAAATGAAACGCAACCACACGCTGCGCACAGGCGGCGGCAAACCCAAAGGAAGGAGGACGTGACGTATGGAACTGCTTACCCGAAACAATTTCGAGAGCTGGATGCAGAAACTGATGGAACGGATCGACCGTCAGGACGAACTGCTGCTTTCCTTGCAGCCGTCCGGCAAAGCTCCGAATCCGATAGAACGTATCAGGATGTTCGACAACCAAGACCTCTGTATGCTGCTTCAAATCAGCAAGCGTACCCTGCAACGCTACCGCAGTATCGGCGCGTTGCCGTACAAGACGCTCGGCAAAAAGACCTATTACAGCGAAGAGGACGTGCTGACGTTCCTTTCCGGACACGTAAAGGACTTCAAAAAAGAAGATATAGCCTTCTACAAGGCTCGTATCCATAATTTCTTTCAAAAATAACCCATTAAAACATTTTTCAAATGGCAAAGAAAACAACTGAAAAGGACGTGCTGATAGTCCGTGACGAAAAGACGGGCGAGATCAGCGTGGTAGCCGGGCTGGATGCCGACGGTTCCCCCAAGCGTACCCCTGCGAAAGCGGAGAACGCGCAGAGTTTCCTGCAATTCGACCGCCACGGCGACGTGCTGGACAATTTCTTCAAAAACTTCTTTCGGCAGTGCAAGGAACCCAGCCGCTTCGGTTTCTACCGTGTCGCGGCAGACCAAGCCGACAAACTGATGGAGGTGATGAAAGACCTGCTGAAAGACCCCGAAGCCAACAAGGAACTGCTTGCGCCCCACAAGGTGGACACTTCCGGTTACGAAAAGCAGGTAAAGGAAGAACAGACCGCCGGAAAGACGGAGAAGACGGAACAAAAGCAGGAAGAGCAACCCAAAGAAACCCCAAAACAGGAGGAAATGGAAAAGAAACAGGAACAGAATCAGGAAAGCCCGCAACAACAGGCGCAGGGCAGACGGGGCTATCAGCCCATCGACGAGAGTAAAATCAACTGGCAGGAACTGGAAGAGAAATGGGGCGTGAAACGTGACGACCTTGAAAAGTCCGGCGACCTTACTAAAATGCTCAACTACGGCAAGTCCGATTTGGTAAAAGTGTCGCCCAAGTTCGGCGGCGAGGCTTTCGAGCTGGATGCCCGCCTCTCCTTCAAGAAAGACGGTGAAGGCAATATCAGCCTCGTGCCGCACTTCATCCGCAAGGAACAGAAACTCGACGAGTACAAGGAACACAAGTTCTCCGACGAAGACCGTAAGAACCTGCGCGAAACGGGCAACCTCGGCAGAGTCGTGGACATCGTGGACAGGGAAACGGGTGAAATCATCCCCTCGTTCATCAGCATAGACCGCAAGACGAATGAGATCACGGATATTCCTGCAAGCAAGGTACGCATACCGGAGCGCATCGGGAAGACGGAAATCACCAAACAGGAACAGGATATGTTGCGTGCCGGGCTGCCCGTGCGCGACAAGCTCATCGAACGCAACGACGGCAGGAAGTTCGTCACCACTCTTCAAGTGAATGTAGAGCAGCGAGGCGTGGAGTTCGTACCGGGAACCGGCAGGTCGCCCCGTACCGCCCAGACGCAGGAAGCCAAGAACAATCCCACGCAGGGACAGGCTCAGGGCATGGATAATTCCGCAGCCCCACAGAAAGAACAACGCCGCAACACGTGGACGAACGCCGACGGCAGCATCCGCCCCATCAGTAAATGGAGCGGTGTGAACTTCACCGACCAGCAGAAAGCCGACTACGCTGCTGGTAAGGCGATAAAGCTGGAGAACGTAACCGACAAGCAAGGCTTCCACGCCACCATGTATATCAAGTTCAACCCGGAGAAGGGACGCCCGTACCGCTACGACACCAACCCCGACAACGCGCAGAAGGTCGCCCCGTCCAACGAGAGCCGAACACAGGTGGCGGTGAACAGCGAAGGCAAGACCAACGAGGCGACCAAGAACCTGAAGGAGCCGTTGCAGAAAGGACAGACCGCCCCGAAAGACGACAAACAGCAAAAGCTGCAAGAGAAGCCTCAGAAGAGAAACAATAAGGGCATGAAGATGTAACATCCCGTGTCCGCCACTAAATCCAAAGTAATAATTCATAAAAAGTAATCAGCATGAAGACAATCATTGCAGAAAAGCCGTCTGTGGCAAGA
>ULQY01011927.1_pt1 | contig 72453 bp, 115 predicted proteins | sample 1954671 | NCBI WGS metagenome assembly ULQY01 (sample SAMEA4835660, study PRJEB28245) | human gut metagenome | biome: gut microbiome; material: fecal sample | place: Denmark | collected 2008 | reverse complement strand
GCTCTTCTGTTCTTTCTGGTCTCTTGTAATTAGGATGATTTCTATACCATTCTTTTCTTGCTTCGCTCATCTTTTTCTTAGATTCTTCTGAATGGTGTTTTCCTTTTTGAGCTTCTCCACGTTTCTTTCTTTCTTCCGCTGTTAATTTTCTTCCATACATAGGGTTATTTTCACCAGTTATATCTCTATTTAAAGAATGAATTTTATTTTTCTTCCGAATAATCTCTTTTGTTTCTTCAGAATGTTTTCTTCCATAAAAAGGATTTTTTTCACCATCATAACGTCCCTCCATAGTTTCTTTAAGTTTTTGCTTAGTTTCATCACTTAAAGGTCCATTAGAGCCACCTTCTCTTGTGTTATATCCCTTCTTAGGATTCCTTGAATCATAAAAATCAATCATTTCTTTTTCTTTTTCATCTGCTTTTTCTTTTGTCAAATTAGCAAACAAAATTTCATGGTCAAAATTATCCCATCCATGTTTTATGATTGCACGAGCAATTTGAGGTTGAACCCAATCTCCATTTTTCTTTTTATGAAGATATCCTTCTCCATTATTGCCTGTTCTTTCTATCAAAGACATACCTGTTAATCCAATATAAACTTTTCCGTTGTCTTTACAAGTATGTTTATAAACTATATAATTATTTTCCATTTTATCTCCTTGAGAATAGCCTTTAGCCAAATATTCTCAAAATAAAACTTGGCTTCATTTTGAAACGGCAGTTTTCCTACCTGATACCTACGATATTCTTTATTACACTGTTTAATGTATTAATTGTACTACCATTATATAAGCTAACTGTATATCCACTCTTAGGATGAACAAAGGGGTCAGCCTAAGTATTTGCTCTAACACATTCATCTAAGAACACAGAAGATGTTCCCAGCAAAGAAGCGATATTACCTTTTGCCATATCTTCCATCTTCTAAAATGTTTCTTGAGACTGACCTCCACTTGGAGCCATAATATATGTATTAGTATTTGGTAACAAAAGTGCTCTTGCCATCATAAAAGGTGCAGCTAAAAATGACTTACCACTGTTACGACCCATAAGCCACACACAGTTTGCAGGGCACCAACTACTCAGCAAAACATATTTTTGCATATCAGTTAACTATATTTTAAAAAAATCTTCAATAAATCTTGTTGGGTTTGCTCTTCCCCACTAAATTATTTTAGTATATTTTTCAAAAATTTCTTTTCTTTTTGGAAGCAGTTCATAACTAAAGTCATTAAAAATAACATTAATCATTAATAACCACCCCAACTATCGCCATCATCACCGTTTTCTTTGTCGTATTGACGTTTTTCTTCTTCCAATTTTTTCTCGGCTAATTCACGTTTAGCCAATCTTAAATTTTCAGTTAGCGTGGCGTTTTCTCTCTACAACGAAAGCAATTTTTTAAGCTAATCTTGACAAGTTTTGTACACTTCCGCTTCACTCATACTAAGTTGATTGAAAATAGCTGCAAAACTTGCATCAGCAGCTTGATTAATACTCTTGCTAGTCTCAACATCATACATATTAAGAATAGCATTTTCATACTTCATCTCATTCATCTTAGCCATAATACCAGAGAATGTGTTTTCACCTTTGGCTTTACTGATAGCGTAACGCTCGCCAAAGCCATTATCTCTACTAAAGCTTGTAATTGTTTCGAGCTCTTTTTTCTTTAATTCAGATAAGGCTTTTAATTCTGAAACAGGAGCATCTTCATCACTTTTCTTTCTATATTTTTCATTTAATTCACGAATATTTTTAAAAGAAAGGACAATCTAAATAGCAGCTTGGACTTTAAGTCCATCAAGCTCCATACCCTGTTCCATCATACCAAGTAAATCTTTATAAAGAATTTTTCTATCTTTTTCAATTTCAAAATAAAACGGGTCGTAACCAACCATCTTGATAACTTGTCTTTTTGCTTCGAGGTCAGCTTTACTCCATTCTTCTTCTAAATCTTCAGGCACATTGCCTGTATTGCTGTTAATTATTTTATCAGCCTTTGAATCTCCTTTGTTTTGATTCACATCAACATCGGGCGATTCCAAAAAAACTTTTCCTTTTAAAGTAGCACTACGAGAAATAACACTCATATATTCTTCAACTATATGAGTTTTTCTATCTTTCTCCTCCATCGTTTTTTTAGCTTTAAAATAACTAACATCGTCATAATATATATTAAGATAACTACAAAGCCATTTCATTGCTTTTTCGCCATCTTTGTCTGCTTTTTCATAAAACAAATATTCATATAAATTTTTACAACAATCCATACAAATATGTGTGTGCATTTTTCCATTAGCTTCTATTCTACCCAAATTCCCTTCATTGTATGCAAGGAAATATTTATCTTGTGGCAATGCTTTTCCACAACATGAACATACATATTTATCATACAATGGAACAAACCTATTAAAATATTTTGTCCAATTCTAATAAAGCTTTTGTAAGTATTCGGGTATTTTAGGCTTACTCTTTTTCTTTTCTGTTTTTTTAGTAAGATGGGTGCTTAATTGCTCTTTAGCTGAATCGTTAGAAGTATCTATTTCATCATTTATAATTTTATCGCAATCATCAATAACTTCTTGATAAGCTTCTTCGTATTCCAAGTATTTCTTGTAATCAAGCTATCTTACACTTCCATCTTCTTCTTTATAAAAATTAATAGGGTCAAAAAAACTATTATAATCAACAGAATCTACAAGATTTGGTGTACCAAAGTCCCCAACAATTTCTTTTAGAGCCTGTTTATGCTCATCTTTTAAAGAATATTTCCAAGATTCTCCAAATTCCTCTTTTTTTCTTTGTGTCTCCATTTTCTTTTGAATGGCATCTAATCTTTTCTATTCTTTAGCAATGGCAGCTTTAGCCCTATTGTTTGTTAATTTAGCCATTTAACACACCTTCTAAACCTTTTAATTCCAAAAAAATTTAATTAATCTACAATTTGAAACCAGAAGTCTCCTGCTTTCTAATCAACTGGTTGTTCTTTACTGATAGCGATATCAGGCAAATTATCCACTGTTTCCGCAATATTCTTATTATTTTCATTAATATTATTACGGAAAGTGTTGGCTAATCCAACTGTCACTTCCTTGATTAGAGTTTTAAGAGACTTTCTGCGAGCAGGTCCAGCCATAAAATTCACCATCCTTCTCTTAATAATTAATTACTTCTTAGGTTTTCCCTAAAGCAATAACAACCAAACATCTCTGTTAATTACACCGTTCTATCTCAAACCATACATCTTTTGGTATTGTTTTACTACATTTTCCAGCTATTCATCGAAAATTGTGTCTGTTCCAGTATTAAATCCTAAACTATTAAAAAGAATCTTAGCCATTTTAACAGCTTCGTTATTATTGTCTATGTTTAAATATGGTACTTGACCAGCCATAGTTCTAATATTGGTTTTATCAACTGGAGCTTTATAACCGATTGCAGCTTTAGCATAATTTGGTAAACCAAAACCTCTAATATATTTACCATCAATTTGCATAGTACGACTCTTGACTTCATTGGAATAATTTCCTTCTAAAACTTTAAAGGTGTTTCCACTTACGTCACAAACCATGCCAACATGGTCAGCTTCTCCAGTACATTCTCCAACTCCGTTATCTTGCCAATCGTAAAAACACAAATCTCCAATTTGAGGTTTATAACCATCTCTTTCTTCCCATCTTCCATTCTTTTGGTAGAGAGCTATCATTCTATTACAACTACATTCAGGATAAATATATTCTGTCAAATTTAATCTCTCTCCAAGAGCAGAAACGGTAGCTGCACACCAAGGTTCTGTATACAGCATCATATGGTTTTCTGGTAAGGGAGTTATCCTATTATAAATATCAATAATCCATTTATGTTTACCATTGGCCACGCTAAAACCAACCCAACGATAAAACCATTCAACCGTCGTTTTTCTCAACTGCTATTCCGTCATCGTTAATTTCTCCTTGCCAAACTTCATTTCTTTTATTTTTGAGTTCAGCTTGTCGTTTCATCCATTCTTTGTGCTCTTTTGCATGTTGCAAACGAGCAGCTTGCCTTTCCTTGACTTTTTCAGGGTCGGCTAAATATGGTTTCCAGTTTTTTTGAAAATCTTCGTGAGTTTGCCACCATTCAGCTTTCATGTCTTCTAAAATATCTTCAAATGGTCGCTCAATCAAATCTTCCTCGGCAACTCCATTCTCTCTTTGTTTTTCTAAGTCCATTTGCCTCATTAAAGCATGACGAGCTTCTTGATGTTTAATTCTTTTTCTTTCGTTACTCGCCTCTCTTGCTTTTTGATGAGGAGACTAAGGACCTTTTTTCTCTTCATCCGCTTTTTGACACAACTCTTGAATTTTTTCTTCAGACAAACCTTCGTATTCTGGAATTTCAGGGTCTCCAACATCTTGTCTATACTTCCTAGCTAACGAAGTATATCTATTTTCAGGCCAAGCAAAAAATTCGTTTGCATAAACTCTATCGCAGTTTTTAGCCTCTCTACTAAACTTAATCATTGGATATCCTAAAAATGCAGAAGACCAAGCTTTTTGTTTTCTAATTTCAGGAAGCATTGAAACATATCCTGTAATTTTATGAGATGGTTTGGTAGTTCCATAAATAGAACCAAACACAAAATCAAGCTAATCTTCCATTGCAATGGTATCAAGAATTTTGTATTCTAAAGATTCAATTACATTAGAAACAGTTTCTTTATCATACCCTGTTTCCTCCATAATTGCTTTAATCAATCTAAATCTTGTCATTGTATCACCTATATAAAAAGCCCCAAGCCACCATAAGATGACTTGGAGCTATTTTTTAGTTTATACAGATTTCTTTATCCAAAAGAAATCTACTTAGTAAATTATTCCCTCTATTAAGCCTTTGCTACAGAAGAAAACTTCGCATAAGGAACACCGTCACGAGCAGCAATGGTAAGCTTTTCTCCAGTCGCAGGGTTGTGTCCAACGCGCTCGTCACGATGCTTACCACCAATGGTAACTACAGAACCAACTTTAACCGCATCGTTCTTCGCAATAACATCGAGGAGAACCTCGCTCATGCCCTTGATAACAGCCTCAATATCCTTCTTGGAAACATCTGCACAAACCTCAGTGTCCTTAATAGCAGCAATAAATTCATTCTTAACCATAATATTAAATACTCCTTTAAATCTTTTAAATTTTAATTTTTTAAAATTACCTTTTAAAACCTTTATTTATCAAGGTTTTCCCTTGACTCGCTTTATATATAACACAATTTTATATCTTTGTCAAGAGTTTTTGAAAGTTTTTTCGAAAATTTTAGAAACAGTTTCTATCAATCTTCAGTATGTGTTTCAACAACCTTATGGGGCTTATACCCACCCTTAGATTTGTTGTTACTCCAAATACCGAGTTCAAGCATAATCTTAGAAATCTTTTTGCAACGATAAACGCTGTATGAATCTTGAAAGCAAATAGCGTTGACTTTATATTCGCCCCAACGTTGAGTATTTGCATCATTCAAAATCTTCTTTTCAACAAGCTTATTATACTGATTAACACTAATTCTCTGAAGATTCAAATCATCATACTTACCCAAGAAAAGCATAATTTCAGGTTCTTCAGCAACATAAATTGTCTTATCACGACCTACATGTTCTCTATTAGTAACAGTATAATTTGCATCCTGTGGATTCAAACCAACCTGTCTATTCTTAAGAAGACCAACTCTCTCTAATTCTTTACGCTCGTATTTAGAAACCTTAATCATAAATTAATCAATCCTTTTTATTTTTAAATTTGGAAGGAGCGTTTCTATTCTTCCTTCCACCTACGCAGACATTATTTTTTTAAAAAGTTGTCGTTTTTGCCTTATTTTATATAGAGAAAAAGAAGGTGGGGTTTTTCGCCTTATTCTTCTAGTTTTTCTTTTTTGCCGTATTTATTCTTCCAGTAAATTCTTTTTATTTCTTTTTCGTGTTCTGCCTAACAAGTAGCACAACGCTTATGAATTCTTTTAGTGACGCTGTTATGTTCAATTTCTTTCCCACATTCACAACAAAAATACTACTTATTCGTATGCGTTTTCAATAATTTCGCACATTCGTTGCAATATTTTTTTGGAGTCCCGCCTTTTTCATAATTGCGAGAATAAGGCAATAATTTCCGACATTTTTGACACCTAAAAGTTCCGAATTTCCTCATTTCAAGCCATTTTCCGCACAAATAGAGGTCATTCCGACCCAATAAAATTACCTTTTCATCTTTCTCCGCTTCTTTGAAATCTTCTTTGTCCATAAATATAGGAGTCACTCCAAGTCCATGATTTATATCTATGAATCCTAAATCAAATAATACGTTTCTTTCTTTTGTGAGAGAAAAACTTGGCTTTAAATCAGCGTCATTTCTTAATTTTTTATTGTATTTCTCAAGATAATGTATATTAGGCCTACTTAAATAGTTTTCCTAAATTTTTGTCCATACATATAAAGTAAATAAATATTTAGCTCGTGCCATTGTAATTGGATGATTCTTTACACTGACATTTTTACGCCTTGATTTAATATCTTTTACTTCTTCGTCTGTTATATAATATGTATCAAGATTTAAAAACCAGTTTAGCACCGCTTCGGGAATTTTTATTTCTTTTATTTTCCTAAGCTAAGATGATTCTTTTGGATTATCAGGGTCAACTTTCCAATTCTTCCAAGTTGTATCTACCAACTTATTAACTCTATTAAAAGTTACATTAGGGTCATAAGTTGGTACATACTTCTTACACTTTTCTTTAATCGTTTCTTTAACCCATGCTTTATTCCAAGAGGGCTAATTTCCAAGTGTATATTCCGTCTTAAAATATTTTACCAGTAAAGCAGCATCTCTCTACCACTTTTGAGAAAAACCATTCTAAAGAACTTCTTGAATATAACCCTCTTCATCATAAATGTCAATCATAAAAAGATTCCTCCTTTATACCTTTTTCCTCTTCTTCAATTTCCTCTTTGTGACTTACAAGTACTCTCTCAATAGAATACTTCTCATATAAAAACTCTAAAGAACCATTAGGATTCTTTTGAGGAAAATAATAAACAGAGGTCTTTTTTCTTATATTCTCATATATTTGTCTTCCAACTAAAGCCCAAAGAATATTCTTGTTATAAGACTGTTTATCAACATAAAATAAATATATTAAATGGTTTGCTAATTGTTCTTCATTAGAGCAAATATTAGTTAATAAATCTTGTCTTAAAATATTATATTCTAAATCTCTGTCAAGAACTTTGCTTGGGTTTACTGTCTTACTTGCAAATGCTCCATCAAGAGCTTTTTCTGTTCTTTTAGCTGCCCATTCCTTAATTCTACTTGATACTAAATCATTAATTTGTTCATATATCTTTTTGTTAATTATAAAACCATCAGACATTAAAGCATGATAATCAAAGTTTTGAGAAGAACGGACTTTTTCTCTAATATGAAAATCAACATTTTCAATATATTTACAAATTTGATTCATTACGCAATCAGAATCAACCACAGGAAGAAAATGCTTATAACATCTAATAAATTCTTTTTGATTTTCATTTAATAAATTCTCATCTTTAGCTAACAACTCTTTTAAAGAGCAAGCAAATCTAAGCTGGCAATCTTGGTCATTTTTCTTAACAAATTCATTATATTCTTTACTTAAAGTATTATATTTGTATCTGAAAAAATAAGGCTTTTTATCAGCTAAGAGAGAATTAAGAAATTCTTTTCTTTTAATTTCTTCTGGAGAATCTTCTGGATTTATATGTTGATATTGTTTCCAAATTGTTGCTTCTGCTTTAACATTTTCACCAATCTTAGTTTTATCTATCTGTCTCGACTGAGCCGCACAGCACGACCTAACTCTGTCTTGCAACAATTTTTCTTCTTTACTGCCTTTTTCAAACAAAGGTAACATACCAACAAATGTAGAACAAATATTAGTAATTTGACCAATTCTTGTACCAAAACTAAATGTATCAGTATTATACAAATCCAAATCAGTCATTTCTCTCGCTGGCTTTTTATGAGGCTTTTTAGCGTTGTAAGTTACTACTCTTTGGTCAGGATAAACACCATTAATAAAATTTGGATTATCACAGGTAAATATAATGTCATAATCATAGTCACTTCCTGCCCAATGCATTGTATGTGCATCATGACAATTAACAATTACTCCACTATAACTATACTTGTACCACTTTTTCATTTCTTCTGTATTCTTTAACTCAACAGGGTAATGTTCACTAAAATGAGTAAGAGGACTACGCATAGTATCCACTTTTGTAACATTTCTCTTATTCCAAAATTGCGAATACATTTCTCCAGCGTTTAACAAACCAGTTACTTTTTGACCAGTAGCAGCTTGCATAAAAGCATACCCATCAACTACAATACATTGAAAATTACCATGAACCATAATTTTCCCAAGACAGGCAAGCTCAATTTTTCTAATAATAAAATCTCTTACTTTTTCTTTAGAATATTTATCATATAACAAAGAATTATTTAAAACAAGAGACTTTAACCAATAATTGTCGCTTGATTTCATATAATTTTCAATATTATCTTGAGTCAAATTTTCGCCAAGAAGAAATAATAAAGTATAATAAATATTATCGTAACTTACACCTTGAATATAATCAACTGTTAGTTTACAAACATCTTTTACCATTTCTGGCGTAAGATTTAAAGTTTGCAAAAATTGATAATTTGCTGTATTTACTTCTTTGTCCTGTTTAGGAGCATATTTGGTTACTCCCCAAATGATACCATTCTTTTGACAATTTTCTTCAAAACTTTCTTGAGAATCCCAAGCACTCCAAAGTTTTGCCATACCTTCTGTAAGAATAACATCAATATTTCTTACATCTACGTAGTTATCGTAAACATCTTTAATTAAATAATTTTCATTGTTAAGTTCTTTGCACCAGTCAACAAAATCAAATTCATTTACAGCCCCTTTTGTGAAAGCACAGCGAATACAAAATTGACAAGGAGTATAATCTTCTCCAAGGTCTTTTCCCCATTGTTCAGCCATTTGAGGACTAATTAAACCAGAACCATCGACCATATTAAATTCAACGTCTACTGTTCTTTCTTCGACAATATCATCTTGGTCTTCTGGTTGTTCAATCACAAAATCAACATCAACAGGTCTTACTTCTGAATAATCTGGAATTATACAAAATCTTGGTTTGGTAACTTCTTTTGTTGCACTCGAATATAAACCAAAATATGCATTATACTTACTAGGAGCGATTTTGTAATCATCCATATTACGTCCATTATCAAGCCTTCTCTTTAATTCTGGCAAAATAGTTTCTTCACAAAAAACTACTGTACTTACTCGTGCTTGAGATGCTGAACAAGATAAACGTTTGTAATGATACGTTACTTTCTCGTAACCAACAAGTATATCTTCATTTAAACCATCTTTATTTTTAACAGTTTTAATAATAGGCTCTCCACAATCAATAGTAAAAGAAAAACCATTTTCATAGATGTCTCGATAAGATTTGACATTTTCCATGCTTACAGTAATATACTGTGGTATAAACATCATGTTATAGATTTTTCTTTGTAACTCTTTAATTCTATCCCTATTATTCTTGCTGTTTTTTCCCTTTTTTAATTTATCTCTTTCAGAGTACCATTCTTCAAGCTGGACTCTATCAATCTTCTAACCAGTTATATCACGAATACTCTTTAGCATTTGACTATCTGCTAAAGAAACAATTAGATTACTCTTTAAACAATCTTGAAAACTAATGTCTAAATTATAGCCGTTTTCTTTGATTAATGCACTATTAAGCTTAACGGTGTAAAATAAACGCACTTAGTTACCTTCCTTCGCTGGAATTTTAAATAATTTGACTAACCTCGGTAATCATATCCATAATATCAAAACCATCAAGGTCAATATCTTCAGTATCTAATTTTGTTATAAATTCTAAAATTTCAAAAACTTGTGAAATATTATCTACAATATATAAATTTTCAAGATTTTCTGTCTCAACTTTAGGTCGATTAAATCTTGTCTCTTTACCATTCCTTACAAGAATCTTTAAATCTGCATCAGTTCTATTAAGAAAACTATAATTATCATCAATTTGAATCCGTCCTAACATATGAACATCTTCTTTCTTCTCTTCATGACCTAATCCAAAATACCGCCATTTCGATTCATTACGTTTAAAAAATGGAATCTTATTTAAATAATCAAGTTTCTTCTGTAGTGATTCTTTTGAACCTTTGGTAAGTAATATCCAATTATATTGTTGCCAAATTCCTTGTTCATCTTCTTCGGAATCTTCTAAAGCTTTCATTAATATTTCATTAGGCTTTACTGATGACCAAAATTCTTCTGATTCATAAATTTCACTAACTTGTTCTTTAGTTAAATTTCTATAAATACTTTTGTATCCCCAGTCAACCAAATCATCTAAAGTCTTATTTAAACCATAACGCTAATTTAAGATATTTACCACTGCCACTGAACTATCTAACAAAACATCATCTACATCTAAAAAAATTGTCCTCTTATTAAGGTCTATATCTATATTTTTTACAATCTCCATCGGTTGCTTTAATGTATTCATCTATGCTTTTGCATTGCTTTTTTGCTTAAGAATTATACATTGTTGTACCTCTCTTTCTATATTTTTTATTGGACGAATTCACAATTCTCATTGGTATTCATCCACTTTTCTTTCATGTCTGAATTGTAACACATGTTTCTATTTCTGTCAACTATTTATGAAAAATTTTTAATCGCATTCATAAACCCCTTGACTTTTCTATGTTTTGTATGTTATACTTCCATCAGGAAAAATGTTCAAAATTAAAAATGTCAATTCTACTCATACAAAATTTTACGCATCTTACGGAAATGTTAAAATTACTCATACATTTCTTGACGATTGTAAAATGCTCCAGAATATAGAGAATTTAAGGGAAAAATTACCATCCTTTATGGGGTACTCTAATATAGACTCTATATATAACAAAGAAAGACAATATGCCTGCGCCTTTATCAAGGCTTGGCATTCAATGCATTTTAGTCTTTATTTTTCCTATATTTAAAAGACTTTTTGTAAAAAATAAAGAAATACTTATTAAAAAGACTTGACAAAGAAAAATAATTATGGTATTCTTCTTTTGAAATAAAATAAGAAAGTAGGAGTATATTTTTGAGCAAATATGATTCTTTGTTTGTAAAGATTCCTAATGGAATAATAGAACTTTCTAACAGAGTAAATTCATATACTTCTTTAACATATCTATTTTTAGCTATTAATAGAAATATGCTTGGAAAAGTAAATAGTAGTATTTTATTTTTAGAAGAATGTTATGTAGATGATAGCATGGAAAATCAAAAAACTAAAGCTTCTAAAATTAGTAAAATTTTATCATCTTTATATCTTTTATCAAATACTATTGTTAATAGAAAAAAAGAAATTATCTCTGAGTCAGTTATTGATATTCCTAAATATGGAGATTATTTTAATTGCTGTGAATTTGATATAAATACTTGTGAAAAAGATATTGAATTACAAAAAGAAAAACTTTTAGCACAATATCAAAGATTTCCTCAATATATGTTATCTATTGAACTTTATGATGAAATCATTGTTAATAATTTTACTACTTTGAGTATTAAAGATTATTTAATAATTATGAAATATTGTTTAAAAGATAAAACAACAAAATCTAAACTTAAAGTAGATAGTTTACTTAATACTTATCTTTTAATTAAAATGCTTATTGATAGAAGACAAGCATTAAATAAAACTTTTCCTAATGGTTGGAAATATAAAGAAGCTATTACTTTAAAATTTCTATTACAGAAAACATCTTTGTCTTCTACTACTTTAAGAAAATATTTAGAAGCTCTTATTGAACTTGGATTGATTGAAAAAAACACTGTAAAAAAAGAAACTCTGTATAAATTAAAAAATACTTGAATAGAGGTAAAAATTAATTATGACTTGCATCGTTGGTTTTACGGATAAGAAAAATAATGTCACTTGGATTGGTGCAGACAGTCTTGGTAGTAATGGCTATACTCAGGATGTCGAATCTAATCCCAAAGTATTTAGAAATACTACTTTGAAAAATGTTGTTATGGGTAGTACTTCTACTTTTAGACATATTGATTTGCTTAAATATAGTAAAACTTTATTTCCTGAGATTGATAAATATAAAATTCCTTCTGGAGAAACTAAAGTAAATCATGAATATATGGTTACTACTTTTGTTCCTAATATTATCACTCTTTTTGAAAATGGCATTAAAGATAGTGGAGATAAAGGTGGTAATTTCTTAGTAGGTATTGATGGAAAACTTTATGAAATTCAGAATGATTATTCTGTTCTTGAACCTTTAGCTGGTTATTCTGCTGTCGGTTGTGGTGAGGTAACTGCTAAAGGAAGTCTTTATGCTACTACTAAATATATGCAAAATTTTACTCCTGAACAACATATTCTTACAGCTCTTGAAGCTGCTGAAAAGAATTGTTGCGGTGTCCAAAGACCTTTTGTTATTCTTAATACTAAAAATGAAGATATTATTATTGTTGGACTTGATGGTAAGAGAGAAGTTATTAAGAAAGATAATGATAACAATCTTCCTAATACTTCTTCTAGCTCTTCTTCTGATGATAATAAGACTTCTAATAATAAGAAGAAACTATCTAAGAGACATCATTCCAGAAGAGATAAGGATGTTCCACCAGTGGCACAGTAGTTCAAAGGTTCGAAGAACTTTGTCAAGTTCAAAGGTTGACAAACCTTAATTTTGTAAGGAGAAAATTATGTCTTATTTTAAAGTCTATATTATAAATGGTTCAGGTGGGTCTGGTAAAGATACTTTTTGTGATTTGGTTTGGACGGCTATGGACAATTTTGACCCCCATTGTCTTGTCCATAAATATTACACTTCTGCTCCCGCTAAAAAGTGGGCTTCTTTAATGGGCTGGGATGAGAAATCCAAACGACCTATGGATAGACGATTCCTTTGTGAATTAAAAGATATGCTTGATTATTGGGATAATGTAACTTATAAATATCTTAAAGAAAAAATCGAAAAAGTATACAATTATACCACTTTTGATAGAAAAATTTTATTTTTACATGCCAGAGAAGATAAAGATATTGCATGGATTAAAGAGTATTGTTGTAAAAAGGGAATTTATTGTAAAACAATTAAAGTTGATAAAAAAGTTTTAAATGAAAATAGCAAATATGGAAATCATGCTGATGATGGTGTAAGTAAATCAGGAATTGCTTATGATTACGTTATTGACAATAATGGAACAAAAGTTGATTTGACAAAAGAAGTCTATAATAATTTTATCTATAAAGAGGATTTATTTCGATGAAAAATGAAAATAAAACTAAATATGAAGCTAAAGGTAAACCTTATTTAGTTATATCTAAAAAGGACGAATTTGGTCAAAATCATCAATATTTTTACAAATTAGAAAATCTTGAACAATTATATAATATTCCTACAGATAATTTGAAAAATGGAGATATTGCTATTGTTAAAAAGAATAATAGCTTTATTAAATTTATGTGGATAGTTGATGATGATTGGAATTATGAAAATTGGGTTTCTTGCGGAAAACTTAATTGGAAATCTAAAAAAATCGAAAGTGAGACTGAAAACATGATTGAAGAAAATAAAGAAAAACTTATTCCCTTTCATGAAATGACTTGTGAACAAATGAAGAAACAGTATCCTAATCTTAATATGTTGTATGAACATTGTTGGGTAAAAGAATTACATTTGATTTTGGATTATTGTGATATCAAATTTACTTCTAAAAGCGAAACTAATCGTGAAGCAACAATTGCTATTAATTTTAAAAGTAATCTTGTAAATAGTAATCAAAGTGTGACCATTTCAGTTAATATTTGGGGAAACTATGACAGAGAAGTAGGCAAGAAGGTTTATTATACTGATATCTTTGTAGAAGAAATTCATGGTAACTGTACTTTAACCATGCTTAGATTAATTGATGCTACTTGTGATACGCTTGAAAAAATGTTGAAGAATCTTAACTTGGATAATACCTATGGTGGAGATTATGCCAGAATTTATCATATCTTTGACAGCTTTAAGTTGTATCAGAATAGTGAATGTAGTGATGATGATTGTTGTAACTGCGATGACGAAGGTATGTAACAATGAACATTATTAAGAAGCATTACGCTATTAAACAATGTCAAAAACTTGATAAATTAATTTCTATTCAAGAAGATATTTGTAAAGCTTTAGAAATTGGATATAATCTTTGTGTAGATTTTGATTGTATCATTCATCAGGCAAAAGTTTATCTTAAAAATGATAAACATATTCAAAATGCTGGTTATCTGAATGAAAAATACCAAGGTGATAAATTAGAAGCTGTTCGTGAAATTCGAATTGGATGGGATTGTTATAAGAGGGAACACGAAAATGATGTAACTGTCTTTGATGGTAAGAAAATTTTGGGTGTTGAAGAAGATTGTTATGTCACATGGGAAGATATTGATGAAAATTTTCAGTTCTTCTGGAAAGATTATGAAATTTATAAGAGTAAAGCTAATAAGATTATAGCTTCTTTTGAAAACGAAGAATATGATTTTGCTAATTTACACTGTATTGAAGATTTAATTTTGGAATATGATTTTCGTTTTAATTGCAAATGTCTTTCTACAAGAATTACTGAACATTTGTGTATGATTCGTAGTTTTAAGTTTGCTCAGGATGTTATTAGTGAAGGTCATTGGATTAAGAATCAATGGAGTAAGAATAGTTGGATTTTGAGCGGGAAAGAAAAGAATAATCTTGGTATGAATGATACTTTTAATAAAAATGATAATAGTACTAGTAGTATTAAAAATGTTGATAGTGCAAAAAATGTTGAAAATAATAATGATGCTAAGAACGTAAATGTCAAATGCTATAAAGATAATGGTGATGGCACTATGGATTGGGTTAACTGTCCTGTTATTATTACTGATGGAGATAATGATGTATATAGGATGTCTGAAGAATAATTTGGATTAATTTATAAATAATTTATTTATGTTTATCTTTCTATTTTTAATTTAAATGATTGATATTGGTAATTTGATAGATAAGATAAAGAATTAAATTTGGAAAGAAATTATAGATAAATTGTTTATAAAAGGAAAACGAGGTATAAAAAATCATGAATGATATTATTAAGAGACATTTTGAGATTAAAGCCAGAGATGATAATAGACCTTTTGTTCGTTTGTTGAGTATTGCTTATCAAAATAATAAGATTACTGATGATGATGCTTTATTATTTTGTAGCAATAATTGGAAAAAGATGCATGGCTTCAAGCTTGAAAGATATGGAAAGATAGATTATAGAGGTAAGGGTAAAAGGTATAAGGGGTTCTTGTGGAATGATAAAGTAAGTCTTGTTATTAATGAGAAAGTAATGAAAGTAATGAAAGATTACGTTGTGAACGAGAGAAATGGTGTTGGATTGAGTGAAAAGGATGTTGGAAGTAAAAAATGGGACTGGGCATTTTGGAGTGATTTGCTTGGGGTTATGAGTGATGGGTGCGTGTGAGTAGCATGTAAATGAATAATATAATTGAATAATATAATTGAATAATATAATTGAATATATTTTAAGGATAGAGGCTGTAATGGCTTCTATCCTTTTTTTAAAAAATTTTTTATTTTTTAAATTTTTTATTTTTTTGAAAAAATTTTTTTGTTTTTTTGAATTTACATTTTTGCAGCTTAAATTTTTTCAACTACCTCTACTTTTATCTGATTTTATGTACTTCTTAAATCTTTTTTAAGAGGTAAATGTAAATTCAAGTGTACTCATTTGTAGATTCGGTTTACTCATTGACTGTTTGTTCTCATTCGAATGAATAGTCAATCTTGCTCGTAAATTAGTCCTTGCTTCTTCTTATCCTGAAGAGTTAAGAATTAATTTACGCAAACATTCAAAAATTAATCTTTTAGTCATTTTCCTAGTGGCTAAGAAATTAATAAACATCAAACATTTCGTCAGGTTATAAGACGTAAAAACCAGAAAGGTAGCAAATTGATGTTGTTACTCGCGTTCGCTATCTCATCAATATTGATGAAGATGGTGATAAGGAATACGCTTATTACACCATCAATGAGGGTCTTATTCCTGTTAAAGAATAAATTGCCCTCCCAATCCCGAAACAGAGAGAGACTAACAATCTCTCTCTGTCTGTCGTAGTTGGTTACTACGGCACTGATGATGGGAAACCAAAGTCAGCAATCCATCATGAAAGGAGGTAAAGAGAACATAATGGAAGCTATCCTCATCGGTAGCATCATTGCCAGCATCATTGTTGGTCTTGGTGTTATCAGCATCTCTTCCATGTACATCATCTACAGATGCACAGGAGGAAAGAAGGGTTTCATGTGGTACATTCGCCACATCTAACTCATCAACTCGTTCTGAAAGGTTATATAAACAAATAGCCTTTCTCCAAACAAAAGTAAAGAGACACTTCCGAACAAGTGTCTCTTTATTTTGTAGTGCTTATTAACCTATATTGATAAGTACTTCTATCAATCTTCAGGAGGTAAAATAATGAAGACCATTATCGAAGTAAATTATTTTCTTTGCGTAATTGTTGTTTTAGTAATAAAGCACCACAACGTATAAGTTAATAATTTATACACATCACCAGTAAGAAAGGTGTATAGGCATCTTTCTTACTACAATAAATTATGCTCTTAATGTTATAATAGTTGCCATACTGAAGAATTGTAACTTCTGAGCATAACTGAGCATTGTTAGGATAGAGGAAGGTAGAAATATCTTCCTCTATCTTATAGAGTGCTTAGTCGCATCTAACACTCTGCTTAATTATAGATTACCTACATAATTTATAATTAAGTATTAAATTGTGAAAGGGGTGATAAAATGTAGAAAATCACTTCTATTGACTATGTTCTCAGCGTAGTCAGCATGATTATCTTGAAGAACCATAACTTCTAAGATAATTGTACATTAAGAGGGTTGTGTAGGCAACTCTCTTTTCAAAATGAGATAATTACTTATCTCGTAGTATTTAGTTGCCTATACAATTAAATACTTTTATCTTCTAAAGGAGGCAAATGAATGTAGAAGATAACATTTGTAGATTACACTTTTAATGTAGTTGTAGCAATCATCTTTAAGAATTACAACTTCTGATAAAGTGTAATAACACACCATAATAAGAGAAGTATATAGGTGCTTCTCTTATTAAAACCATTATACCACAAAACAAAATGTTTGTCAAGGAAAAGACATTAAAACCAGAAAGGAATCAAAGTATGTACATCAATATGAATTCTGTAGTTATGGTTACTATCTCTCTCGCAATCGTCATGATTGCATACGGTGTTATCATTAACATCGAAGCAATCGTACAGAAAAAGGCAATGAACCCTCGTGCCATGTTCATTATCATGGCTATCCTTGCTATCTCTGTTGTTGTTCTTATCTGTAACATTGATTACAGTAAAAGCACACCAGCAGAGGTCTTCACTAATGAAGACGTAACTGGCGCATATAATGCTGGTTACGATGCTGGTATTGAAGATAGCTATACCACTACTGAAGATTGGTTTTCTAATCTTTAGAATGTAGCCATCAGTGAAGATGGAACAACAATCCATCTCATTGATGGTAATGGTAAGGAGTGGGTGTTAGTTTCTGACGATTATCAGAACTAACCTCCTCGACCTGAGCAAGTCGTTAAACTACTCAATATAACAGAAGGAGAGACCGTGAATCTCTCCTCTGTAGTGAACAAGGACCTACATCCTTGTTTGCTTTTATCTTCTTAAGGAGGCAATAAACAATGAAGAAGATTATTTCAGTCAATTATTCTTTAAACGTCGTTGTAGTTGTAATTCTAAAGAACTATAACTTCTAAGAAGAATAAAAGCTTATTAATAAGAGAGGTGGGTAGGCACTTTTCTTATTACAATAGCAAGTATAACATATAAAGTTGTGCTTGTCAAGAGTTTTATAGAAAGGAATCAAAGAAAATGAAATTAGCCGTCCATGATATCTGCAATATGTTAGTTGGTATTGCAAAACCTTGGGAAGATACTGAAATATTCGCTGAGTGGGAAGATAGAGGAGCATTTGCTCAGTCCCACTTTGGGACAGATTATTGGCTTCACGTATATGTCTCTCCTGATAGAGTGCTAAATGAAAACAACACAACTTATTATATAAAGTTGTATTGTGAATACACACTATCTAAACTTAATATGATAGCTAGGCCAATCAAAGAAAAAAGAATACAAATTACTTCCAAGGAAGATTTTGAATCTTTCATTATGGAAGTGCGCTCTCTCAAGGAACGTTACATAGATTAAGCATTGTTAGCGGAAAGGAAAAAAGAAATGAAAAATGTCATGACTATGGATGGGTACGTGTATACTCCTATCTATCATCAACCCACTACGATGAATACTATGTGTGTTTATCGAATCCAGAAGGCAGATGAAGAGCCAATATATTTTCTAGCTTCAGGCGAATTGAGGGAAGGGTTCATCCGCGAAAGCACCTTTAATGAAATGAAAACACATATTCTGCCTCAACATTATGAAGGTTACTTCAAAGATGAATTTACTGCCATTCTTATGGCAAAGAATGTTGCGATAGACACATATATTGCATTACAGGAATCTGCTCTTGAAGAAGCGCAAAAAGCTTTGGCGCAAGCCACAGAAGAACTCGCAAAGCTTCAATCTAAAATTTCTTGGGAAGGTTGTGATGCCTTTAAGGAGTACTATAATTCTCAAGATGAATTAAGGAAAGCTGCTTTGAATCGTGAAAAGGAGGATGAAAATAAATGACAAGATGGTATAAAGGATACATCAAAAAGGATGGCAAAGTCATCTATGATGTATTCGAAGAGAGAAGCGAAATTTGGAAACGAATTCGCAATTCTCTTAGAACAAAGGTACGAAATGGTTCCTTAAACATGGATGATACCATTCTCATCCATATTCAGGATGCGTCTGGTTATTTCCAGTCATGTCCAGAAGTTCTCGGAGGCTATTACCATGAAGAAAGTAAAGTTTCCGATTTTATTTGAGTTGAAAGGAGGTATATATGAAGCTCAAATATTATTACGATGGACCTGTCACCAGATGGTATAATTATTATTGTCATTATTCTGGTTACACAATGGCAAGTAGTGATAAACAAGCCCTGAATAACTTGTGTGGTAGAATAAAGCGTGAAAAGGGTTTAACCATGGATTCCAAGTTAGAGTTAAACCTTAAATATCTCAAGCAAGTGTAAGTATCAACAATCAATTTGACAAAAGAAAGGAAATAAAGAAAATGTCCAAGAAATTAAAAAACACCGTTCGCTCTATTACAAACAATCCCACCCATTTAGAAGCGCCTTCTCTTAGTAGGGCGCTTGATACCTATGGAAATCTGAACTGCTTGATTGATTCAAGTTTGAAAGAAATCATTAAATGGTGTGCAAAAAGCACCAGAGATGATACGAAAGAGAGATATGTTTTCTCTCTTAAAAATCTCGATTATGTGCTTGAGCATCTCAGTACTGAGGTGCTTGTAACCATTAAGGTTACCCCCCTTGAGGACGATTTTGGAAATCCTTGGTGTTGGATGCTTACCAAAATTAAGAAAAAACGCATTTGCTTCTAACCAGATAGCTTAAGACAAATTTAAAATCAAATTTAATACAGACTTGAAAGGAGTCAAAGATTATGAAAAAAATTAGTATTATGGGTAGAAACTTCACCCTTGAAAGCACCATCAACGAGATGAATTCCTCTTGGGGTGTTAAGCATCTCTGCAAGGTAAGACACAACTTTTGCAACAATATCTGCAAAGGTAAGAGTTGTAAAAACTGTGACAAATGTGAGATTGAGCAGTGTTTCAATCTCTCCCTCAAGGAAATCAAAGAGGGAAAGCGTAAAGATTTGATTCCTTGTGCTGAGTACTTCAGTGATAAAGTTAGCTATGGTGCTCGTCGTTATTACAATGGCAAAGGTGTCAAAACGGAGGTGTGGCATGTTTAGAATTGTTAATCGTTATGGAAAATCCGTTACGGTTTTAATCAAGATGAAAGAGGAATCTGTGTTTAAGGATAACCTCTTTCCCAGTATTATTTGTTCCTTCCTTAATAAGAAGGAAATTAAACCTGATTGGCTTGTGAACAGTTTTGATTTTAATCTGTGCAAACCTTATATGGTTGAAAGAGTTTAAACATTGTTAGAGGGATGGAAAATAACTTCCATCCCTCAATAGAGTGTTTAAGCGCTACTTATTCACTCACACATTAATTTAGCCTACAATGAATTAATGTATTTATTAAATTAGAAAGGAGACAATACTATGTAGAGAATTATTTTTGTTGACCTCATCAATTAGATAATTGCTATTCGTATTATCTACAATCGTAATTAATCTATATTAATTACGTCGCAAGTAGAGAGTGTAGGCTTTCTACTTGTGTTTATCTTAGCACACTTGATAATGTCTGTCAAGTGATAACTACAAACTTTTTAACTTGAAAGGAATTTAGAATTATGAAGAAGATTAATCTCACCAACATTAAGAACGAAAAGTCCGTCAGCGAAGTCCTGTTCGATGCACTTAAGCCCAAAGCAATCACCAATGAACAGTCTAAAACTGTTTATGCTCTCAAACTCTCTGTTGAAAGAGAAATTGAGAAAAGAGAAGACGGTCGTAACTGGGCTATTAGAGACCTTCCTCTTTATCTTCCTGAAGTGGATTTACACTATCAGCGTGAGCCCAAAAACTACGAAGTAGCCAAAATTACCAACAACTTTAATATCAATAAAGTTGAAGTTAAAGCAGCTTCTATTCGTAAAGTTGGTAACACTTGGCATCTGTTTCTTATGGATGGTGCTCATACTTTGAGCGTTCTGCTTTATATGCAGAGTAAGGGTTTCCCCATTTATGCTATCACTTGCAAGGTTTTTATCAATCTTACTTTGGAAGAAGAAGCAGATTTGTTTGCTACTCAGAATGAGGGTAAGACTAACCTTCGTGGTTACGAAAGATATAAAGCTGAACTTTGTGCCAAGAAGCCCACAGCAGTGATTATCAATCAGGTCACAAAGGAATTTGGTCTGACTGTTAAGACCAATCGCAATAGCACCATCAATCGTTATAACAACATCAATGCAGTTGAAGAGCTGTATCGTATTGTTAAGCGTGATGGTGAAAACGCTCTTCGTTTTGTATTCGCTGTTCTTCAGGGGACTGGTTGGAAGGATGATATGGTTTATACTCAGCGCATGTTAGCAGGAATTTCTGCTTGTTACAAGCACTGTGAAGATACCAAAGCATTCAACTATTTTCTGTTGAACCTGAAGCAGTACAAGAGCTGTGATGAATTTGTTCGTGTTGCTCAGGATAAGATTGAAGAACACGAAGGTCATCCTGCTGAGAAGATTCGTGATTATCTTCTTACCTACATGGTTTACAAAAAGTAAAAGAGAAAAGACTGGCAGCTACTAACTACCAGTCTCACTTAAGACACCAGACTCCTGTAAAGTCTGTTTACATAACTACTCACGAAAGGAGAAATTAATATGTAGAAAATTTTACATGTTGATATGGATAAACAAATTTCAGTTATCCGTATCGTTTATCATCGCAACTAACAAAAGATGATAATATGAACAACACTCATCAAGTAAAAGTTACAGGCTACCTTGCTTGATGAGTGTAATATAACATAAATAATAACACTTGTCAAGTAGTTTGTAAAAATTCTTTTTAAATACTTGACACCATTAAGAAAGGAAAGTATAATATGAAATACAATGTTCTGTTCATTCGTTATGGCTTCGTTGAAGTTGAAGCTAATTCTGAATCTGAGGCTCTTGCTAAGGTCAAGGACTATGGCAAAGAAGATATTACTTGGTCTGATGACTTTGAAGCTGATGTTGCTCAGGAAGAGGAGGATTTTTAATCATGATTAATCGGACTTACAATTATGTCCTCATTGCCCATGATGGGGTCAATTTCTACCCTGTTTATTCTTCTAATGACAAAACAGTTTTGGAAAATATTATGTGGGCTGTATGTATCCAAAAAGATGGATTCAACAAAATCGATAGGAAAAAGTTAAAAGAATTTCTTACTTTTAACAGGATTAAACTTGTTGACCAACTGGAAGATAAAGGTATCCCTGCATGTCCTGATTGGAGAATTTCTCCTTCGTATCTCTTAAAAGAACTTGATAAGAATTGGGATTGTTGGGATATGTTTCTACTCACTTTCCCCGCTATTAACTTCTAAAGGTTGATAGATAAAGGTTGATAGAGTGCAGGATTGAAAAATATCCTGCACTTCAATGAGCCTTTAAGCTCAATAAATTTGTCAAGGAATAAGACAGTAAAACCCACGAGAGAAAGGCTATTATGGCTAACATCAACATCAACACCAAGAAGTCCCTCAATCGCGTCCAGCTCATGAAGGAAAACAACACCAATCTCGAATATTTATATATTGACAATATTCGCGTTGGTGTCATGGGTTCTGTCAATGACCGCGACCGTGATGCTGGTCTTGCTGTTATTCAGCGCATTGTTGATAACAGTGATAAGACTGGCATGGCTCTCGTCATGGAGGTTATGGCTCAGGTTCAGTTTGAGTCCTCTATGAATGAGAAGGAAATCAATCCTGATGAAGTCCTTGAAGTCAAGGTTGATGGTATCGCTTATCCCTGTGTTCTCAGCTATGAGAAGAAAGCTTTGTTTGATGAAGCTGGCGAGGAAATCTGCAATGCTCGTGACATCGACTGTGAGCTTGATGAACGGGCTCTTAAGGCTCTCCTTGAAGCTCGTGCTGTCAATGCAATTCATAACGACAACGAAAGTAAGTACAACGACTATGAGGATGAAGATGAGGATTGCGAGGAAGATTGGGAGTAATTCTTAATCAATTATCTATAAATTCTCATCAGATTAACAACAAAATAGGAGAGGGTTGAAATACACCCTCTCCACTTCAAGAAAGGAAATGCAGAAATGAATAATAACAATTATTGTAATATCAAAGCCACTCTTAATTACATCCTTGTTGTAGCCACAATCGTTATGTGTGTAATCAAATATATTGGTAGCTATAACATTCCAGAAATCATTGTTTTCGCTCCAGTGATTGCTATCATCATCATAGACCTGTTTACGCTTGTCTTTGTTGTTTTACCTGCTTTGATTGTGAAAATGAGTATAGAACACAAAGCAACTAAGGAGTGGCGCAATAATTTTTATTCTCCCCGTGTGTGTGGCAAAAGAATTTATTGGAATCCAGAAACAAAAGAAATGAAAGGAGTTGAACCTATGCCTGAATACGATAAATGGAAAGATGAAGAATAACTCAATCAATATAACCAATTAATTTAAAAATGAAAGGAAATTCAGAAAATGAACACCACTTACATTGACAGCATCCCCAGCGAAATCATTGAAAAGAACAAAGCTACGGTGAAAAAGTTCCTTTCAACTAAAGAGGGTGCTCATCCCAATCTTAACAATTGCCCTGATATCACTGTATATTGGCAGCAGAAAGCAAATGGCAAAGCTTTTCATTTGTTGAGAGGGGAATATGAAATTATTCAGCATAACGATACTATTAGACAGTATCGTAAAGGAGTAACTGGTCATTACAATGTGAGTAATATTCAGTCCCATACAATTGTTGTTGGTTCTGGTAAAGATGCAAAAGTTGCTTATGCTAAATATTATCCTGAGTTTGAAATGCTCATGCTTGGGGTAATGACAATCAACACCAGAAAAATTCCTGAAGAGAAAAGAAACTATTTCTTTGTAGAACGTTATTTTCTTTTCAAGAATTGCCCTGCTCCATTTGATGTCAATGGAGACATTGCGTTTAAATCTAAAGGAGGCAAGTTCTATAGTTTAGGATTTGTTAATTTTCTCCAGCATGATTTGTACAAGGCTGTTTTCCATTTCTACTTTTCTCAAGCAATTGAAGAATTTACTAGAAAAGGATGTAATCCAAGAATCAAGTGGACGCAATGGACTCCTTACACATTTGCTGATTACTATAAAGTAATGTATCCTCGTACCAGTTCTAAATCTTCAGCGGATATTTCTGAAATCGTTAATAGCTTGCCAACTGTCAATTTAAATGAACTTCGTCAGTTATATCCCAAGAAAGCTATTGATGTTAAGAACTCTTGGAACAATGAATATCACACTGAATACAAAGATACAATTTGGACATTTAATATCTTAAATGATAATTATTGTGTCATTCGTCAGTTCGGTGGGTATTTCGAGTTTGAAGAACAGTCACGTATTCTTATTGATAACAAAGGAAAAGTAACAATCTTCAAACCCAATACAATTCTTAATGGAAGTGTTGTATTTAGAGTGTCCAGTTCTTCTGATATTGGAATTCCTGCTGATAACGTCTGTTTCTTCAGAGGTTTTGAGGATATGTTTAAGTTTAAGAGATTGTTTTATATCTCTTCTATCATCAATGATAGTGACATTATGACTAAAACAAATTCCTTAATTCTTAGGATTATTTACACTCTTAGATGTCCTACTATCGAACAATTTTATAAAGCTGGATATAAATACATCGCCAATTATCTCATGAGTGTATCTGCAAAATCTGATGTTGAACATCTTTTTGGATATAAAAAGTATTCCAAATCTGCAAGCATTTACGAGCTTAGTGGCATGAATAAGTACCAACTTAAATTGGTAGATAAGATGTTTGAGGAAAAGAAAAAGAACCCTAATAGTCCGACTTATATTTACGGCGGTCTGACCTATACTCCTCGATGTGTAATTGAAACCGTTCGATTTGTCGCTGGCGTTAAAAATCTTTCTTCTATTACTGACAAAGATTCTGATTTTTACTTTAGCATGGCAAAAAGAATGAATAATGTTCATTCTGACTATCATGATTTTTTACATTTTGTTGAAGCAAACAACAGTGTGTACACTTATTATAGAATTAAGAATGGTTGGCGTTGTATGAACAAAGAAAGAAGAATTAAACCATTAACTCCTGAACAAAATGAAAAGGATAGAAAGAATCTTCTCAAGCTTATACGTCTTCAAGAAAAAACTGATAAGAAAGGTCTTGACGAGGATGTATTTAAAATCTTTTCTGATATCTTAAATTTGTTCAAACAAATCTCAAACGCCAACCGTCCTGATATTGATTTATACACATGTAAAGATGTGAATGAACTTCATCGTTATCACAATATGCTGATTGAAATCAACATTACAGACAAAGAAGCAAGAAACAAAGAAGAGCAGGAGAGATTAAATAAGTTAGCCGCTAAACTTTATGACCAACGCAAAGAAAAGTTTGAGTATGCCGATGATAATTTCTCCATCGTTGTTCCTGAAGAGATGAACAAAATTACGAAGGAAGGTGTATATCTTCATCATTGTGTTGGTGGTTATATTAGTCGTGTTGCTGAAGGTAGAACAAACATTCTATTTTTAAGAAAGAATGAAAACGTTGATATTCCTTTCTTCACGATTGAAGTTAACAATCACAATGAGGTCATTCAAATTCACGGCCTTTACAACCGTTGGCTTGGAAATGAACCTGATGCAGTTAAGTTTGTAATTAACTGGATTCATGAAAAGGGAATTAAATGTCCTGTAAACATTGTGCTCAACAAAGGTCAAGGCTATAGCGCAAGTAGCAGTAAACTTGATGCTAAAGAATATGGTTTGGAGGGTAAAAGCTATGTCTAAACGTACACCTAACAATGCTATCACAGAGTATCCCCAGTACGATGGTATGTACTATGACCGCTGTGAAGGAATTCAGCGTAAGACTCATGGCAGTTATCGGTACAAAATTAATAAACAGTACAAAGAAAAGCGAAAGCAGTATTTGTACACAATACAAAAAGAGCAGGAATAAAATCCTGCTCTTTCTTGATATAACCAGTTCCTATAAACTGTTTATATAACTACCCCTTGTCTAAGGAGGAAAGGAGTTGAAAGCCATGTAGAAAATTTTCGCCGTTAATTATTTCTACAATCTCATGTAGATAATGATTATCTATAACCGTAATTAACTTAACACCCTAATTACGAAGATGTATGGATGATAAGTAAGAAGTATAGGATTCTTCTTATCATCTATACATATATTAACACATAACATCAATCTTGTCAAGTACTTTTTAGTACAGAAAGGAAACAAAATGAAAATTAAAACTACCGTCGAAACTGACCTCAGCTATCTCGATATCCTCACTAAGTTAAAAGAGGATATTGGTTCAGATACCTGTATGCTTAAAACAGACCGTGATAAGGCTAAAAAACTTACGCAAGAACTCTTTGCCTTACTTTGGAAGTATTCTTACTAAATAATTTACTTTATTTGGTTTAAATACTTGACATTTACAGATTTGAGATTTATAATAATCTCATCTTAAATCAAACAACACAACACATTTGTTTAGAGCTAATGCTCGGAAAGGAATTTACTATGGGAATCGCTGCTTATGATACTAAGAAGGTCAACGCTGTTATGGAAGCTGTTGAGAACACTCCTCGTAAGAAGTACTACGAAGATATGGGTATCACTCTTGAGAATGTAACTTCTCTTGAATCCGCTCTCAAGCTCAGTGGTCTGGATTACTCCGTTGAAAAGCGTCCTATCCAGTTCGTGAACAAGGTTGAACAGGAATGGAATGACCAGAAGATTTTGGTTGATACTCCTTTTATCATCCCTGACCAGTTCGCAACCATTCGTACTGACACTAATGCTCCTTTGGGCATTGTCGGTAAGAATTACAACATCCTTCAGAATCGTGAAGCTTTTGACTTTCTCGACTCTCTTGCTTTGGGAGGTGCTAAGTTTGAAACTGCTGGTAGCTATGGACCTAATGGAGCTAAGAGCTTCATCACCATGTCTACCGAACCTATGAAGATTCTGGATGATGAATTCTTGCCTACCATGATGTTCCTTAATAGCCATGATGGTTCTAAGGCAATTCAGGCAATGTTCATCAGTATCCGTATTTTCTGTTCCAACTGCATCGCTCGTGCAACCAGAGGTGCTGAGAATCGTGTAAGTATTCGTCACAGCAATTCCATGCAGGCTAAGTTGGAACAGGCTAAGACCATTCTGCTTCAGAATACTAATTACCTTGAGCGTCTTAAGGTTGAGGCGGAAAAGCTTGCAGTTACTCCTTACTCCAAGAAAGCTTTTGAAGCTCTTGCTCACGAGCTCTTCCCTGTTAAGACTGAGGATTCTGAGATTCTTCAGATTCGTAATCTGGCTATGATTGAAAAGCTTATGACGGCTTACAATCAGGATGACCTTCAGAACTTCAACAACACGGCTTGGAAAGCTTTGAATGCAATCTCTGACTTTGAGAGTCATCCCACTCAGATGCGTAAATCTTCCAAGTCTACCACCACAGGAGCATTCACGGCTGTTGCAGTTAACACCATGCCTATTCTGAACTCTGTTTGGAATCGTATCGCAGCTTAAATGAAAGGAGAATAAAAATGAAAAAGATTAATCTGTTTGTCATCATCATCGCAATCCTCATGACCTTTATGTATCTCAACAGCAGAGAAAGAGTTGCAGCTTTGGATGATTCTGTAAAGGATTACCTTACTCAAGTAGAGGAATTACAGGAACAGTTAGCTAAAGCTAATGCTACTATTCCTACAAGCAATCTTCCTGAAGCAAAGTTCGAAGAAAACACTTATCCTGTTTACGCAGAACTTGTAGATTCTGATGTGGAACATGGAGAATATCGTTTCAGAGTTCTCAATGTAACTCAGGATGATGGTTTCGATGGTATTTATACTCTTGAAACCAATATGGCTGTATATGAAGATGCTCCTTATATTCTCACTATGGATAACAATGGGACTAAGGAAACATCTGATGACTACATTGCTGTTGTGTGGATTGCGACTCCGTAATCCACACTCACATAATACCTACAAACAACATGCCTAATTAAGAAAGGAATTTAACTATGGACACTATCGCTTACAAGCCCACTACCAATATCATTGACGAAAACATGATTAAGAAAGTCAATCCAGACAGTTGGAAAGCTATTATCGAGTTTGATTCTCTTGATGAAGTTCTAGCTCTCTATCATGCGCTTGGTGGTGCAATTGACGAGCACTTTGCTGATGCTCGTAATAAACATATCTGGGCGTTAGGTTCTAACACACAGGCAGAATCTATGTATTATGAAGGACTGGCAGAACAGCAAAGAAAATGCGGTTACAAGCTCATGAGTATCAAGAACGCGCTTGAAAAAGCTTTTCATTGTTCTGAATATTACTTTGAAGGAGGTGTAAATAAATGATTACAATTATCCAGAATAAGGATAGAGCCACATTCAGAGTGATTAACGATGTTGCTTTCGATGAAGTAACCGTTATGATGCAGGATGCCGAAGCGGCGGATGAAATGATTTATCATCTGCTCGTAAATGTGATTAAAGGAGAGTAACAACAAACAACATTTGATTGAAGAAAGGAAATAAAAATTATGAAGAAGTTTATGGTTATTGATTGCTGTGAGCGTGAAATTGGTGAACCTGAGTTCTTCGACACTATGGAGAAAGCTCAGATTCATTTATTTGAGCTGTTTATCGAAGCTTGTCGGTATATTGATGTAGATAATTATAACTTTTGCAATATCTCTACGATGGACGAGCTGGAAGAAGCTATTGAGTCTCTTGTAAATGATGATATTCTTGATGATGAAAACAACTTCGATGATACATCTGCGTGGGCTGAGACTTACAATCATGACAACTGGGATGGTAAAATCATCGAAGTTGAAATCTAATCCCAAATTTGTATAACCATTTTATCACAATTTAATTTATTATCCTGTGCTATCGGGTTTACGGGCAGAAAGGAAATATCATGAATAACACTTATTTCAACCTCAAGGTCAACTCCATCCCCGCTGGTCAGTTCTTCAAGATGGCTTACGTTTCCGATGTGACTCTCTCTGCTCTCGGTCGTAAAGCTGGTGTCTCTGTTCTTAAGCGTGTTATCGGTACTTACCGTATCGGTGTCAACTACAAGCACACCAAGAAGGCAATTGCAAAGGCTGCTGAGAAGAATATCCCTATTGATACTGCTTCTAAGCTTCCTTGGGGTCAGTGGAAGGATAACAGCAATCGCATCATTTGCCACACTAACAAGAAGGGTGAGTATAATGAGTATCTCCGTGTGTATGATACTCCTAACAAGCCCAAGGTTCAACACTATCTCAATGGGAAACCCATTTCTAAGGAAGACCTTCGTAAGACTGGTTTTGTTCCTGATAGTTATTTCACGTCTTCCAATGAGACTGGTTGTATGACTATCAAGGCAGACAACATTGAATGGCTTGGTAGACCTTCTGTCTAATTTCAACTGTTCAACACATCAATTTGGGAGAGAGTGAAATATCTCTCTCCCTTAAATTAAAATACAAGGAGATTAGATATGATTATTCATGTTACTAATATTGAATGGGACACTGATGAAAATGATATCCACAATGAAAACCTTCCATCTGAAGTTAACCTTGAGTACGATGACCTTTGTACCAGTTTTTTAAGAGATATAGAAGACTCTATTTGTGAAAGCCTTGAAGAAAGGTATGGATATTGTGTAAAGAATTTGGCTATTGACACTTAAAAAGAAAGGAGATATAAAATGATTACCTTGGTAGAAAATCTCAGTGGTGCTTTGGTTGATTTTGAAGCATCCATTCCCTTCATGGATGACTATATAAGAGAACTTGTTCATAGCATGGATGATTACAAAACTGACCAAGAATTCTTTACTGCTTACGAAGAAGCTCATGCGTTGCTGAAAAAAGAACCTTGGGAGTTTTCTAAATTTAATCCAACTTATTAAAAAGGAGAGCAAATATGAAAAATATCACCACTTTTCGCAACGAAGACCACAACGAAGTCTATATAACTACCGAAAACCATAATCGTGCAGAGCAGTGTCTTATCGACAATGGTATTGATAAAGATGAAGCCTGTGTCATTCTTCAGGCACTTGGCTATATCCTTTTAGATACTGAGTTATATCCTGAGTGTTAAATCTTTACCATTGTAACTAACAACAACATTCGTGTTAAAAGAAAGGAAGTATAAATCATGTGTATCGGTAATTTCTTTATTGGCAATTTTACCATTACCTTTGAAGGAACTTCTACAGACTTGGAAAGTAACAAAGAATATTATATATTCATTGTTACTCGTTTCGATGATAAGGCCAAACCTCTTGATAGCAAAGTATTTTACTTTGCGTTTATGCCTCATTTTAAACCCAGAGATACAGATTTGATTGCAGAGCTTTACAAGCTTCCAAGTCGCACAAGAATCGCTGGCGCTCATGTTACCTTTGATGTAGAGAAATAACTCTACTCAAACATAAACCTCAAACATAAACAACAACACATCTATTGAAAAGAAAGGAAAAAAGATTATGTCTATCTATGCTCCGTATCTGGGTACTTATCTCAACGAAGAATTTGTTGGCTACGAAAGAGCTAAAAAGTTCATCAAAGAATGGGATGTATGGGAAAAGTGTTTCCCAACCCATATCCTTCTTTGGCTTGTAAATGAGAAAATTAAAATGCGCGATATTTGTGGTATCAAGTATATCCCTGTGTCTTCTGGAAACCGTGAATACTTCTCTCAAAACTATCCTCTTATCCCTGAAATCAAGAAAAATTTTAAGTTCACAAAAGAGAAAAATGGTTGGAAAAGAGACCATTACGAAGGTGCTTACCAGTATGTTGTCCCTCTTGATTATCAAAATGTCCATCTTAATAAGATTTTCAGAGAGGCAATTCTTATGGCTTATCCTTATCTGAAAAAATATAAGTTTGATGCTTATGTTCCTACTTATGGTTCTGGCTCATGTGATATCTATATCAAGATGCCTTATAAGCATAATGGTGAAGAAGTAACTGTAAGCCTTTACTGCCCTCTTGAAGCGTTGCTTGAGAAAAATCCCGATATGATTTATCAGAGGCATTTTGGTTATAACTCCGACTACTACAGGAGTCAGCCCAAAGTTAAAGAGCAGATTCTTGGTGTCCTTAATAGCCAGAAATACAAAGCTTTTTGTAAAAAGGTGATGGAGGGTTAATCCCTCCTACCTTTAATATATAGTCACCACAAACATTTTGTCTAATTAAGAAAGGAAAATTGATTATGTCTAACATTGCTAAGTTCTATCAGACCAAGACCCATGACTATGAGAGCTTCTTCAAGAATTACGAATCTTCTCTCAAAGAAAAGGAACTTAACTCTCTGATTAAGGGGCTCAATGAACAGCTTGAAAACGCAAAGGTTGAACTGTCTCGTGTGCAGAGCGAATGTTATAACAAAGATTTTACCCCTAATGGGAAAACTATCATTGTCCATTACGCTTCCAATCGTAGTGATTTAAGTCTGTATTTTGACCTTCTTTCTGGTAATGCAGTTGATATCAATGACTATAACATGAAAGAAGTTTTGTTGAAAGAAGTTAATGTTAAAGGAGGTGAATTTTGGGTTAATGTGGGTTATTGTTTCCCGCTTGGAGCTGCTATTTCTCGTAACTACAAATACAGAATCGCTTCAAATAACCTCTCTTGTTCCTTCATTCTTGTCGATGAAGGTTTATTTCCAGTCCTTGATAAAAACGCTTCCCCTGTCAGCAAATCTGGAGAACCTTGTCAGTTCTCTTGGAGAGATAGTGCCACAAGTTTTATTGCTCAACTTTATGACATTCCTCAAGAACAAATCGGAGTTCATTATAATTTTACTGAATTCAAATTTACTTTAGAAAGAAATGCATCTACGGAGATTATTCTTCGAACCGCGCCCAAGGAAATCCAAAGAAGCTTACTCAACCGTAAAATCACCGAAGCCATTCCTGTATACAAGATTCTCAATTTAACCAAGGCTGAATATAAAAAGGTAACTGACTTTGGTGTGGCAACACAATGGCTTGATTTGCAGGATTTTATTAAAACCGCAACTAACGAATACGGTTATGGAAATCCTGATTCGGGATGCACTGCCGAAAGCTACTTCCATTACACGGTAGATGAGTGGATTGGAATCATTCAGAAAAGCAAATACTGGGATGAAGAACTCCTGTTCAATCATGTACAAAATGATAACGAAGGTAGTTTTGGAAAGTGTCTTAGATGGTACTTGGGAGTTGGTTACGGACGCAGAGGCAGTCACATTTATGAGTATTACACATTTGGTAAATTCATGGATTATGTTTGTGAGGAGGCAATCAATCAAGGATTTAAAAGTTTACATGCTTTTATTCAGGAACTTAATGACTACATTAATATGTGTATCACCACGGATTTGAAACCAACTCTTTACAGTTCATATCTTAAACAGACTCATGATATTGCAGCTCGCAATTATGAAATTAAACTTACCGAAGAGCAGGAAGAACTGTTCGAAAACGCTTACAAGAACTTCAAGTCGTTTACAACCAATGATAAGGAGTATTCAGTAATTAGACCTAAAAATGCCGATGATGTTAAGCATGAAGGTTCTGAGTTGAATCATTGTGTTGCTAGCTACATTTCTAAAATCTTGAAGAGGAATTGCTTAATTATTTTTCTTCGTAAGACTAATAAGATTGACAAGTCTCTTGTTACTCTTGAACTCGAAGATAAAGCAATTGTTCAGGCAAGAGGTGCGTCTAACCGCAGTATCACCGAGGACGAATTCAAGGCAATCTGTGAATTCGCCAAGGAGAACAAGCTTAAAGTTCGTGTTACTCCTCGTGACTAATATCCAGTAAGCAAATTAGTTTCATATTAACAAACAACATATTTAAGCTGACCTAACGGCTATACGGGGAGAAAGGTTTGTATTATGACCAACACTAAGACTTATGAGAACATGACCGTTACCGTTACTTGCGAAGAGAGTGAAGATATCGAAATGATGGAACTCATTAAAAAGATGAATGACACCAAGGCTATGCGCGAACGCACCGAAGAATTTTACCTTTCTCGTATTAAAGCTATTGGTGCTGCTAAATGGGCTGAAATTTGTAATCAACTTCTTGGGTTATGTGAGACAGCAACAAGTTTCAATGTGAAGGGTACGATTGATAATTTCTTGAGGATTTCTTTTTGTAGGGATGATACTGGTGAACGTTGCCGTATGTGGCTTTCTTATAGCTCCGTTGGTAAAGACAAAGGCTACTTCCTTAAGTGTTCAGTAGAAGGGGGTATCGCAGACACCTATTTCTTAAATCCTGATGAAGCGTATTATTCTTCCAAATGGGGGGAGGACAAAGATGGTTGGCTCGTTAAATGGGACGATTATAACATTTACAATCTTTTCCGTTCCGCTCTTATGAAAGAAATTGAGCGTAGAATCAAAATTGATGAGGATAGGATTCGTTCTATCCAAGAAAATTATTCTGAGATTGCTGGGGAATAATCTCCAGCTTTTTCTATATCAAAATATCCACAATTACAATAAAAAAGAAAGTGAGAAGAATTAAATGTTAACTATTAACAAAACTTATAATATCAGTGCTAATGATGATAGGTCTGCTACGTCTATTAGTCTCAACAAAGAAAATGGTTTTTACAATTTCTCTGTTACTAATTTTCATGGGCAAAAACTTCAGTTTCAGCTTAATGACGTTTTAGCTGGCGAACTTGTTACTGCACTAAAAGAACTTGGAAACTTTATGTAATTGTTAGAAAAGAGAACAAAATATCTTTTTTGTTTAAGAAAGGAATTACAATTATGTCTAAGAAGAACACTAACAAGCACATCGTTTGGAGCAACTATGACCTCAACCTTGAAGATTGGATTGAGGATATCAAGGAAAGACTTGATGAATGTGGAGTTGATTACTCTGAGTGGGATGAGAATAAGTTCTACGAGGAAATGGTTGAGGTAAATAATTTGTATCTTGATGACGAAAGATGCAACCTTAATATTCCAACTGGACGTATCATCGAGATTGCTGATGTCGGTCTTTGGGATGGACGTAGAGCTGGTTACAATCTCCTTGACGAATATAATATCAGAGCCTGTCTTAACTTTAAGTCTGGTTGTGAGTATGCTGAATGGTGGGTTGATTCTCACAACAATCTTCGCTCTCGTCAGACACACCATGATGGAACTCATTATATTTTGTATAGGGAGGTGAAGCCTAAAATCACTTCTGACCAGCTTGATAATTTCTGCTGGAAACTGTACCGTGGTGAAGCAACTCCCAAGGATATTACCAAGTATACCCGAGCTATTGGTAAACAAGTTCGCAACGTTTATGGCTGGTAACTACAAACATTTTAACTTAAAAAGAAAGGAAATATAAACAAAATGAAACATTTTTATGAAAAAGACATTTTTATCAGTAAGGATGTTGCTGCTAAAATTAACAAAGCTTGTTCAACAAGTTATCCTGAAGATTGGTTCTCAGAGGATGAAACCCCTTTTACACTTACCGCTAAATTTGCGGATGGAACGACAATGGATATTCGTTGTTGTGGCTCACAAGATGCTCCCTCTTGGTGTGAGTCTATTCTTTGGACTCCTGATGAAAACGGCGGTTTGCATGAAATAAATTGCTCTGGAGAAGTTTGTGATTCCATCCTCGGTAACTGGGAACTGGTTGACCATGATACTGAGAATGAATATATTGTCAATGTCAAAATTGAGGAGGAAAATGAAATGCCTACTAACAAAAAGTTTAACGAAATGATTATCCATTCTGAGAAAAACAACTGTTCCCCCTACATCTCTATCGATACTCCTAATGGTCAGTTTAGAATCTATTGCGAGCAAGAAGACGGATATCATGGAGCGTTTATCACGTTTATTCGTGATGGTCAAGCAGTTGAGCAGGATATCTGTATGGCAGAGATTGACCCTGATGATACGTCTGGTAATACTTTCTCTGTTAAGGTTTGGAGTGAACCTCGGTCTGAAGAGTATCAGGAAGATATTCACTTTGGTCAGTATCGTGAGCCTCGTTGTCCTTATTGTGGAGATGAGAATGTGTATGAAGTAGATGATTTTGGAAACGAAATCAAGTTTCTTTGTCAAGAATGTGGTCAAGATTTCTTGATGAATATCAACACGGGTAAGTATTCCACTTGTAATCATACCCCTCTTAAGCCTTACGAAGAAAAAGAAAAGGAACAGGAGTGACCCTGTTCCTATCTAAAACTCCAGCCCCGTAAGCTGTTCATATAAATGAAACCCTTGTCTTAAGGAAGAAAGGAGATGAAAGACCTTGTAGAAAATCAAGTAGATAAACTACAGATTTAATGTTTATTACTTCGTGATTGTCCTCACAGGCTTCATAAAAGTTTAAATATTAATCTGAAATAATAAGCAATACACATAGGGTCAAGAGATTACGGGTCTCTTAACTCTATGTGTATTGTAACACACAAATTCATTCTTGTCAACAACTTTTAAAACTTTTTTATTTAGAAAAGAATTGTGATTATGTCTAAGAAGTATGATTACAACAAGTCCGATATCGCCAATATCGTTGAGGAATTTAAGGCGTTACTTGCCGAGCATGACTGCGTTGATGATGTTTGTATTTATTACAACAACAAGCGTACTCGTTATATTCGTAATTTGTGGGATAAGGAAGAAAAGAAATATGTTCCCCTGAATACTTGGATTGATGATATTGAAGGTGTTCATCCTCAGAAGTATTGTGAGTATGCTCCTTCTACTAATATTATCAGCTTCTCTTCTGAGGGAACTTTGTGCGATTATATGTATTCAGGTACCCCTGAATGGCTTGAGAAGTTTGCTCTTAAGTATGGTCTTTTTATCGAACATGCGACAAGCTGGTTTTTCTATTTCGGTCCTTGTAATGTTTGGAGTGATTATGAAACTGATGATACCGAAGAATACAAGGATTATCCCATTCCTCTCTTCTGCCCTGAAGATTACGATGACAATAAAATCCCCGTCATTAAAGCAATCGCTCAGATTTGGGAAGACCTTTGCCAAATGTCTGAGGATAAAGGATGTTGTGCAATTGGATACGGAATGATTTTCAAATATGAAGGTCAGAAGTACAAGATGATTCCTCGTTCTAATAAGCTGGGTGAATGGAGTTGGGAACAGTGGGTTGATAAAATTAAGAATTATCTATCCATTGTTGGTTGTACTGACATTGAATGGCACTGTGGTCGTATGGATTAATCAAAAGGAGGTGAATAATATGTTGCGAATTATTAATGGCACTGGTAAGTGTTGTCCTGATTGTGGAGTTGAGGTAAATCTCACGTTTGATGGTGAATTTGACTATATTTGTCCTGAATGTGGTCAACTTCTTTATTCTTGGGAATGTGGCAACACAGTCGAAACTACTATGCAGGACATTAAAGACCAAGAAGCTTTGGAACACTAACAACAACATTTATAAAAAGAAAGGATTTAAGAATTATGTCTAAGTATACCAGCATTGAAGCTATCAAAAACTATGTCGAACTGGCAAGGATAAATCTGATTAAGCTTGGATTCAAAGAGCTGTCTGATATGAAAATCGTTGTGGAATGGAATACAAGAGCTAAGAATCGTTTGGGTCAGTGTTGTCCCAGACGTTCGATTGATGGGAAACGCTATTTCGTTTTGAATTTCAACAAGAAATATTTTGAGATTGGAGATGATAAAAACGTACAAGGAACTATGATTCATGAAGTCGCTCATTGCGTTAATAATGGGTTAAACCATGAACATTCAGGCGGCTGGTATAAAGCCATTACCAAATACAATGCTGTTTATGGTACACATATTCAAAGATGTAGTTTTGATGAAAACTATAATATGTATCTTAAACAGCGACTCGAATATAACAGCAATTATAAAATTTATTGTGATTGTTGTAAGAAGGTGGTGAAAATTTATCAACGTAATTGTAACACCGTTCAAAGTATCAGGTCTAATCCTTCTCTTTGGAGATGTAGTGGCTGTGGTAAAACTAACACTCTTAGAATTCTTTAAAAAAGAAAAAAAGAAAAGGAAAGAAAGGAAATGCTTGTATGTCTAATATCATTCTTACTGATTCTCACAACGTCGTTCACTGGAAGCCTGTAACTGGTACAAAAGGAGAAAACTTCTATATGTCTAAGGATGAAAAATATTATATTTCTCGTCCTGTTTTCTCTCGTAAGGGATGGGAACTAAGCAAGAGAAGTGTTATTGATGGTGTAGTTGTTTATACCTTTATCAAAGCATTCTCTTCACTTAAGGCTGCAAAAAATTATGTAGCTAACACCCTTCAATCCGATAACTACAATTGGTAACAAAACAATTTGTTTTAACTTGAAAGGAGTTTAACTATGAAATACAATTCTTCTACCCTCTACAATTGGCTCAGTGATGATTCTTGCTCCAAAACTCAGCTTCATATCTATGCAGTTGAAAGCGAAGAAGAATATCTGGAACTCAGCGCTATGATTGATGAACGCAAAGGAAACGAAATCCTTGAGAGTCTTGGCTATCACAGCGATAAAGTTCCTATTGAATGTGTTGCTGGTAGGGAGCTTACTTTCTATGCTTGTAAACTCATTGGTGATTTTCTTGTCGTTGAAGAAACTGTAATTGTCGATTGTTAATTAAATCGACATACATTTGAAAGGAGTACAAATTATGAAAAATCAGTCTATCACTTCTAAGTTCACTTCCGTCAACAGCTCTAAACTTCCTCGTGTCTACAATCACATTGATTGGAGTCAGTTGAAATATGACAAAGTTTGGTGTAAAAACGCCTTTAGTTATTGTGAGACTTTCGGAACTCCCTTAATTGTTTATGATTGGGGGTGTGGTCGTTATCCTGAAGTTATCGGAGATTTCCTTAAGTCTAAGAACATCAAATATATTGGTTACGACCCATATTGGTATCCTGAAGGATATAGAAACTATCCTAATGAGGGTTATGGCTTTCCCAGTGCAGATGTCTTTATCTGCTCCAACGTTCTTAATGTAATCTGTGATTGGACAGAGGTGAAACGTATCTCTCAGATGCTTCGTAATCAGTATAGACCTTTCTTTATCACTGTTTACGAGGGGACAAAATCTTACATCGGTCAGGAAACTCGTAAGGATTGCTGGCAGTGGAACAAACCTATCGAATCCTATATCATGAATCATAAGGATGTGATTAAAAAGAAAATACTTACAAACGAAAAATACAAGTCCTACATCATTTAAGTTAAACCATTTAAAATTGAAAGGAGTATAATTATGGAACTTGCTAAAACTGTCGAATCTATTTATGGTGATATCAAGATTTGGTCCCATGAAACAAATATTCATCATCGTTATCTTATCCAGTTTACACCATATCAGTACAACTTTGTCGGTGAGCGGGATGATACGCTTCCAAGAGATTCTTATAATATTCATGTTACATGGATTGAAGAAATAGAATCTCTTAAAGTTACCTGTGTCCGTGACAATAAGAAAAGATGTTATCATTGGGATGAATCTTATTTTTATTGTTTTCAGAGAGTCGTGGAAAATTTGGAAGGCATTATTAGACAGTTAGAAAGGGAGTATGAATAAGGTTATCTTAAATCAAGTAGGTTAAATTTGAAAGGAGTATAATTATGTCAACTTTAAATCTTCATTCTGTTCGTACCAACCTCGAAAATGAGTATGGCAAGTTTAAAATCTTTATCCCTTGGGCAAACGTAGAACATAGATATTATATCGAGTTTTACCCGTACAAAGTTGATATCCTTGATGAAAGTCCTGAAAGATGTCTTGGAATCATGACTATCTACAACCCCGAAACTGGAAAACTTTCTATCAAATGGATTTGGGATAGTCGTGATTGGAAAAATCACTATGCGCTTTCTTATATCCATAACTTTGTTCCTGCTACAAATTCCATGCTGTCTCACATCAAAGAAATTGAAAAGGAGTGTGCGTAATGTTAACTTATTTCTGTGGAGACCATATCAATAAGCCCGTTGTCATGATTGCTTTTGGAGACCCTGAGTATTATGACAACATTTCTTTGCCTACTTCTCAGTATGATGGCAAACATATCAAAGAAGCCTATATGTATGAGTATCTTCGGGACTTTATGAAGTATCTCAAGGAGCAATCTGAAATGAAGGAAGAGCTTGAACATCCTACTGTCTATTGGATTGTTGACCTTAAGAGAAACATTACTCTTTGGACTGGTCTTGCTTTTGGGTCTAGCTTTGCTTCTGCGACAAGAACTCTTAAAGAGTATTATGCAACAGAACTTAAGCTGTCTTCTAAACTTCAAAAGTATGAAGTTAACCTTGAAATTAAAGGTACTCTCGAAGTTGTCGTTGAAGCAAAAAGTTTTGACGATGCCAAGCACAAAGCACAAAATCAACTTCATACTTTTACAAACGAAGACTTTTTATGCCTTTCTACTAAGGCAATCAGTGCTATGGATGAAAATAAAACCACCCATGAGTATTGCTAACATATAGTCCCTAACATACCGACAAACATTTTATTTTTGAAAGGAAGTTTTAACTATGGCTAAATCTGTTAACAACAAGAAGGAATTCACCATGTCTCGTGAGGAATACATTCAGCATCTCTCTATGAGAACGAATGAGATTCACATGACTACCAAGAACTCCAAGACTGGGATGGGAGTCATTGATTTGGCAGTTCCGACTTGTTGTTGTCGTGAAGATGCTCCTTGTAAGAAGGATGGTTGTTATTGTATGAAAGGTTGTCAGCAGATTGCGGTTGTTCAGGCTTCATATCTGCGCAATCTTCGTATTTATAACAACGACCACGAGGATTTCTGGAATCAGGTTGATTTCAAGCTCAAACATTCTGGTCTTGGTCTTTGCAGATTTTTCGATGCTGGTGATATTCCTGATTACGATTTCTTCGATGGAATGGTTAACATTGCTTTGAAGAATCCCAAGATTAAGTTTATGGCATTTACGAAGAAGTATTTTATCGTGAACGAATGGCTTTCTGAAAATGAAAAGCTTCCCAAAAACTTAAATGTTATCTTCTCTGCATGGGATAAAGATTGGGTTGTTCCTAATCCGTATAATCTTCCTGTGGCTTATGTTGATTTCAAGGACAAGTCTAAGAACCCTGAATTCCCCAAGAATTATACGACTTGTCCTAATCAGCATGATAAGACTGTCACTTGTACAGTTTGTCAGAAATGTTGGAATAAGAAGGTGAAAACTGTTGTATTCCAGCAGCATTAATGTTATAATAAGAAAGGAGATGGTGTATATGTAAATTCTTTAAAATTTAATGAAAGGAGGTGAAGTGTATAACCATCGAAGGTGTGTTACTTTGTTTTGAGATTGCAATCGCAATCCTGTGGCTCATTGGTAGAGCAAAATAAGATTGGGGAGAGAAATCTCCCCTTTCTTACAAATCAACCTCAACAATCAAACTATTTATTTAAGAAAGGATTTATGGTTATGAAAAAGAATCTTAACAACAATACTATTCCTGTCTCTTCTGCTGCTATTTTTGCCGAAGTCATGTCTGAAATGCTTGACTCTTACTTTACAGAGTGTATCTGTCATTTCAACAAAGTTTGTATGCGCAAGCGTAAGGATGAAACCGCTCGTTATTTCTTCTCTATGAAGGAAGTAAATCATGTTAGAGATAATTTGTTAAATCCCGATAATGTCACTGTCAAGCCTTTGTATGACAATGGCTCTATTTGGTGTTATGAAATGGATTATGCTCAGGTAGTTAAAGAAAAGAGAGGAGGGAAAATTACTGATGAAACCTAAGTATAATCAAAATTAAAGAAAGGTTGTGATACTTTGGCTTACTTCGCAATTGGTCTTCCCATTGCAATTCTAATTCGTCTGTTTGCAGGAGTTCCTTTGTTTTGGTTTATTGTAATTCCTATTACAATTCTCACATTCATTGGAATTGCTAAAATGGATGAAACTTCAATCTTAGCAGCAAGAAAATTCAAAGATGGTAAGTCTATTGATTCTTTAGCTATGGCTAAAAAGTATTACGAGGAATACCGTCGAAGGGATGAAAAATATGAATATGAGCATTTCTGTGAACAACAAAAATATTTTTGGAAGAAAATAAGGAGGGAGCATCCAGTGACTCAGGTTTATCTTAAAGATGGCACTGATATGTGGTGTGATTATGTAACATGGAATGAACGACTTCAGGAAATTCATCTTCGTGACAATAATCGAGAAGAATACAAAGTCGTTCGTTATGAAGACATTGGTTCAATTTGTGTCCGTTAAGTGAAGTCTTGGTAGGGAGGGTGGGTTAGACTTCTTAGCACTTATAGTTACTCAGTGGCTATAAGTTAAGATTCTTACTCAGTGAGAATCTATTTCCCTTTTAATGGGGAATTTTTTCCTTATTCAAGGGGAGATTTTTTCTAATTTCCACGGGGGAAATTTTTTGGTTTTCCCCACCACCACCCCAGAAAATTAAAAATTGGTAATCGAAAGGAAAAACGCCTTCTTTTCAATAAACCCTCGTCAAAGGGCAAAACTTTTTTAGGTTCGTCGGATGCGAAGGTCCCACTATGTTTCTCTCTCACTTTAATCTCCCAACCCACCCACCCTTTTTAAAGCGCAACGGGGGGAAGTCTTTTTAAACCACCGAGGAGCTCCCTTTTTCCCGCTTCGCTTCTCATAACTCTTCCCAAGAAATATTCAGCAAATATTCCCCCATTTCATTTATAAACAATTCTTTATAAATTTCATCTCAAAATCAATTTCAATTTCCACCATTAAATTACACCACCTTACTTCCATCTTTCAAAATTGAAGCTCAAATATAGATAATTTATTTATAAGTCCACCAAGCAAAACAAAAAAGACCCAACTTATGAAAGTTAGGTCTTCTTATATCTACATATTTATAATTGTATCTACTTGTTATTCCTTGTTTCCCCATCTTGAAGCAGCAATTCTCTTGCCACGTTCTACCATGGCTTCTCTCTGTTCCTCAGTCAAATTGCGACTCTTGGGAGGCTTAGGATTCCTCATCCACTTAGCAGGAATCTTAATAGTCAAACATCTGTTCTGCCCATCACTGTCACTGTAATCAGATACAATGCTTACTTCGTCAGGATAATTCTTGAGATATTCCTCCATAGTTCTAATTACAGTGAAATAATCAGAACTCCATACTGCAACATCTTCTCCATGAATAAAATCAATACTGGTTTCAGCCATTTAAATTATCCTCCTTAGAATTTTTGTTTGGATTATTTAAATTCTCATCATACTTCTTAGCCATATATTCTGGCTTGTAGTATGGTTTAACTTCTGCTCCATGATTAATAAGCCATTTATTAATAACCTCACCTAAATCAGAAGCACATCTACTACAAATGTAAGGCTGCATTTCCTCTACAGCAAAATGATAAGATGCAAGTGTTGTAAGCAAAGATAGATTTAATCTACGCCCTGAATAAACAGGTTCTTTGCAACATACACATCGAGGTGTATCCTCTCTTCTTTTAGAAGAGGGGGTGTTATCATCATCCTTCTTGGGTCTGCCCTTATTTACAGACTCTACTTCTACTCCCATTTCATTAACATCTTCTGTCTTGGTAGTCTCACTAGAGGCTTCCTTTACAACATCCCCACTAGAGTTTGTTGCGACAGTATCAGTTGTAGGCAATGGCTTCTTCCTCGGTCTACCTCTCGGCATTACATACACCTCTCTTTACATCTCTTTACATTAATTATTATAACAAAATGCCTGTAGCTTGTCAAGAGTTTAATAGTATTTCACTAATAATATTTCTTGACTTACTACAGACATCATTAGGTCATATAAAGCATACTTGAGCAATAGATATACAACTAAACAAAATTATGGATTAATTATATATTAATTACTTATAAATTTCGTTCTGTTTTTTGTTGCATCATCATTTAGGTAAAAGTATACTACTAATTTTTAGTAGCTTTGTACTTTTGTATTTGTAATGTATTATAATTAAATTATTAATAGCCTTTTGACTATTTATTTTTTTATTTTTTCCTATTTCTTTTGCTTTTTCTTTTAATTTAATTATAATTATTATTACTTTTCAGTCTAAATTAAATTTGCCATATTTTAGAATTAAAATATATCCAAATTATATTCAGACCGTACTCAAGTCCTAAGCTTGCTTACAAATTAAAACAATCAGATGTTTTCACATTCGATATCATAATACTTTTTAATTCTTTTTGTAAGCTTTTCTATAATATCTTTATTTCCATCTTTATTTTCTTTTAGATAATTTATTTTGCTTTCATAATCTCTAGCAAATTCTTTGAATATTTGGACTTCTCCATAATAACGGGCAAATTTGGCTTGGTCAAAATTTGGATACTCTCCTAAAGTAATTCTTTTACCTGAATATTGTATAGTGGCTTTCCAACGATTAATTCTTTTGATGAATTCTACACCACAAATATTTGAACTATTATCAGTTCTAATACTTTTATTTAAAGTATTGTTTTGTTGGGTGGTTATTCTGAGATTATTGTCCCTATTATTGTCTTTGTTTCCGTCTTTGTGGTCAACAACAATTTTAGGGTCATCAATATCTTTTAAATATTTGTGGAGTCTAATAATTTTCCTTTCTCCGTTAATTATTTTTCGAGTTAGCCAATATCCAAGAGAATCTTTTCTCCAATAATAATTTAAAATCTTCTGTAGATTTTTTTTGTCACTTAAAAAATAATCAGTATGTTCACGATTCCAGAATTTATAAGTGTTTTCATCATATTCTTCATAATCGTTATGTTCAGGTCTGTAAGAACAACCACAAGATTGTATATGGTTACTTTTTAAATCTCTTGTGTGAACTTGTGTAATTTTTCCACATTTACATTCACAATCCCAATATACTCCCTTGCCTTTTTTACTTTTTATTGGGTCAGTTGTTTTACCAATTACTTTTAAGTTTCCAAAAGTTTGACCTGTTAAATCCTAAAATTTTCCCATTATATTTGCGGTTCCTTCCACTGAGCAAAATATTTATGTACATCTGTTTGTTCAACTAATTTTTGAGTTTCATGCCATTTAGAAGTATAGCCTTTATAACCATAAAAATAAAGAATAAATTCATCTACTGGAACATTACCCTTATCAAAAACTTCTTCAACAGCTTTTACAATGTCTTCATAATAGTTTTTGTTACATTTAATACACTCTTCCTTAAATTTGTTAAAATCTTTATAGCCATCATATTGACTATTGGCTAACTGTTTAGGAGTACATTTATTATATACTAAGCCATCATAAAAACATTGAGCTACTAAAAGTTTATCTCGATAAGAAGCATTTCCAACTTCTCCTGCTAAAACAGAATAAACTGTATAACGTTCAGAATCAGTCAGATGAATTAAATATGCGTAGCGATAAGTTGAGGTCTTAGGTTCTGTATGTTCAGGTTCAGAAGTCTTGCTTTCAGAAATTTGACCTTCGGAATACTGTACGCTCATGTCTGAAAAAATATAAACAGGTTCATCATTATTTTCAGCATTATTCTCAACCATTTTACTCATGTCCACATAAAAAATTCTATCAGGACTAACATTTCCAATGTTGTTTATGTCCCAATAATTTTCTTTGTGTGTTTGAAAGTTTTTAATGGCAATATAATGAGGAGATGAGATTTCAGTTTCACTCAAGGTTGAAGTATTATCTTTGCCTGTTTTATTTAAGGCTTGAGCATACCCTACTATACTTACCACTAAACTGAATGTGAGACAAGTTGCAATCGCTTTACAAATACTTGTCTTAATTAGAGGATGTGTATTTGTGAGCTGTGCTTCATGTGTGGGGGTGTTTGTGTTTGTGTTTGTGTTGCTATGGTTAGGCTTGCTATATTTAATTGTATATTTCTTGTTTTTCATTTATCGCTTTTTTGGCTTAACCTTGATTAAGGCAAAGCTCTTTCCTTCCTTAAGTCTATATGATGAATAACTTATATTAAGATACGGATTCTTAATAGATTACTCACCCTTAACGCTTAGGTCGTTGGCAATAATGTTTATTACCTACTTTATACAACCATGAGAGTATTATAACATAGGAAGGAGGTGTTGTCAAGAAGTTATTACAGATTGTAACAATTCTTACATTTGAGGGCAGTTTGTTTAAATTGTGAACAGATTATGAACTTTTTGTAAATTTTTTTTGAAAAAAGAATTGTGTTTGTGCCTACCTCTCCTTATCTAAAAGAGCACCAGAATAGGAAAATGGGCAAAATTGGCCTTCGGTACGTCAGAGCTAATGTACCAAATATTCCAAGAATGTTCCAAACATTCCTTTAAATGTTCCAAATGTACCATAACGTTCCAGATTACGTTTTTTCTCAAACAAAATTATCGTTTAACAATAATTCACTCTCAAACTTTACAACTTTCTTGTAATTTATTCAACCTTTCACAAGAATCTTGTTAGCTATATTTCACTCCATTTTTCTTATTACCCTTTAGGAAGATTGTTTATCTTGATAAAGATTATCCCAAATATTACCAAAGAAATTCTTCATGGTTTTTTCAATATCATCACGAGCAGAAATATCTTTTTCAGAAGTGTCCTTTTCAGAAGTGTCCTTTTCAGAAGTGTCTTTTTCTTTATTGTCACTATCAATGCTACACGAACTGATAGCATTGCCACTATCAATAATATCACCTAATTCTAATATATTTAAATCCTTATCAATACTCATTAAAGTGCCATTGCAATACTTTTCAATCCCAAGTTCACTCATAAACTGTTCAAGTTCATTTCTATTCATAGTACCAGCAACAGTGTAATACTTATAATTCACAAGCTGACCAGACTTTTCAGTAGGAAAATTAATAGCTTTTAATCTCTCTAAAATTCTTTCCTCAAAACAATTAGCACATACCCCAGTATATCCAAAATTAGGATTGTATTTAGGATAATATAAATAGCAACCACACTTAGGACATCTATCCACAAACCACTGAGTAACATATTTTCCATCAGCATAGCGACTATTAATAGGAAAGCGCAACTTTCCTCTCAGCAATGTCTTCAAATCATAATTATCAAGTTCTAAGTCACCATTATTGACCTTATAATCAAGATTTTCAAAAATAATCTTCTCAATATAAACAGTAATCATGACATTATCACTCTTAAAACTTTTATCAAGTTCATTAAGCTTTTCAAGATAATCATTTTCAATTTTCTCTTTAGTCTTTCTTAAATAAGTAATCTTATCCATTACCAAAAACCTCCTGTTCTGGTAAATTTATTTGCTAGTATACTTCTGGTAAATTTATTTGCTAGTATACAACTTGTTCAGGGTTAGTACAGTTCTTCATAAATTTATCAAACTCATATTTACTAATTAAACCAAATCTATGCCATGTATTCATTCCAACTGTTCCAGTCATCGGCATAGTTACTTTTTCAGCATCTTCTTTAGTTTTATAAGTAATAACAAAGTCATTCATAATATGTTCAGAAAAACATTCAGAACACACAAACCAATCCTTATAAATATAAAAAGTATTACAACCACAATCACATTTATAAGTAATCCACTTATTAACAGTCATCTTATAATATTTAAGTTTTCCTGTCAATAAATTTCTAATGTTATCTCTCCAAGTGTTATCACAACCACCATACATATCACAGTACTCATGATGCCCATAACAAGAAGACTGCTGATTATCAGTAAAAATAACTACATGTAAATTATTTTCATCAAAAGCCCTTTCAAGATTTTTCTCAAACTGTTCTTTTTTATGTTTAATATACTCATCGCGTAAGCGATATTTATTTTCTTTCTTGTTCATTTACAATTATACACCTCTTCACTTTTTTACAGGAAAATCAATACTATCAACAACAAAAAATTCTTCTTCTGTATAATTATCTGAATTTTCCAAGTTAGAAAGAGTTTCCAAAAAAGAAGCAGGAATATCAGCGACTTTACCATAACGTAAAGGAAGAACATACTTTTTTCTATTTTCTGTATCAACGATAGGCGAAACGATGGCGTTGCCGCCATCAATGTAGCCAGAAATTTTAAAATCAGAACAGAAGAACATCAAAGTTTTAAAGAAATCTTCAATATTCATAATTTTATTAAAGGACTTATCATATCTTCCATATAAATCAAGTCTATACTTCTCTTTAATATAAGCAAGCCATTTATTGATGCCGCCATCAATATCTTTCAAAGGCTTCTGACCCTGTACTTTAATATAGTTTTGCACAATAAAATTACTAAAGGTAGTTACTAAAGAAGTGTACCATTTACAATAATTATAATAATCGGTCCAAGATTCATTGATAGGATTTTCAAGAGACCTAATTATTCCGAGTTTCTGCCATCTACTATATAAAGTATTTACAAAATTATTAATCTGCATAGCCTTAGTAATAGTGACAGTCTTAGCAGTATTAAAAGCAAAATTCTCCATAGTAACGTCAACGCTACTAATTTCAACATCACGTACATACTTAGTACCGCAATAAATTTTTTCTTTCACAACGTCACACACATGACTTTTATCGCCAATTAAACCAATACTGTTGCTCTGTCCGTCAAAAGTTAAAGTATCAGATAATGCATCATAAACAAAATGAATATTGAGAATATATCCATCAACAAACCACTTCATAAAAGTATCTCCTTAAATAATTTAAAAGAATCTTTAATATCACTTAGGAAATAGTAAACTTTTCCAACTTAAACCCGCTCTCAGTAACCAAAGGAACACTCAAGCCATTACATAAAGTATATAGGCAAGAGATAACAGCATAAGTACTATCAAGAAAAAATCCGTCACTACAAACTTGAATAAGAGAAGTAAACTTAGACAAAGGAAGAGATTCAAACAACTCAGCCAGAGTCTTCATAGTCCAACCATTCTTATTATCAATAGCATCTTGAACAGTCTGTGTAAAATTCAAAAGAGTAACGCCAGTAGTAAAAGTAACACTGCTATCTTGATTATACTTATACCCTCTATAAACAACATTGTCTACACGATTACAAAATTCAACAGCATTACTCAAATCACCCCGTTTGCAGGACGCAAGCAAATCATAAGGAGCATTTTCACGAGAATATTCCCAAGTCATATCAATAGCCAAATTATCAACAATCAAGTGATGTTCGCTATCTTCTTCGGTATAATAATTAAAATAAAGAATATCCTGAAAATTATAAACACGTTCAGACATTTTTAATTCTCTCCTGTCATATTAACAAACTTAAACCCTGCATCTGCCAATGTAGCAAAGTTAGGATTCTTGCACATGAGATATAAAGCTGAAATAACAGCATACTCATCATTGATATCATCACTGTTATCAATCATAAGTTTAGTAAACTTAAGCAAAGGTTGTTTCTTAAAGACTCTCAAGAAGCTATCCCAGTCATAGTCATTAATCCCAATTTTTTTATTGAATTTACTAATAAAATATTCAACATAGCAACCAGAGTTATAACCAAAGATATCATTGGGATGTAACTTAAGAATAATACTGACAATATTATTTTCTAAGTCATCAAGATTATCAGTGGTACGCTTTTCATATTCAAGCATATAGTCCTTAGAATTCTTAAAAGGAGAATGTTTTTGAAGATAATCATCAGAAAAAGAAAAATACAAAGTATCATTATTACTATGATAAGCAATATCAATCATATCTTTGAATTTAAAATAAGTAATCATAATTTAATTTGCTCCTTATTTTTTAGAGTTATATTCCTCTTCTAACTTCTTAGCCTTAGCTTTATCTTTGTCAGTAACCATACCATTAGTGCGGGAGCACTGCTCTCAATCAACAAATTTAATATCTACTTTACGAATTTCCTTAGTCTTATTGATATCACGAATTAGCGCGGGAGCGCTGCTCCTAATACCAGTTAGTTCTTCAAGGTAAACATCTTCAACAGACTTAACAATTTCAATACTACATCTATAAAAATTATAATTCTTTTCCATAATTTCAATAACTTCATCAACAAGTTCAGAGATATTCAAAGGAGAAGAATTACCATCATAAATAGCAGATTCAACGCGCGAGCGTTGCTCGCATTTAGCAAAAGAGTCAAACTGATTTTTCAAAAGATAATCAAAAGTATCGAATACATCTTGAAGTTCATACTCCATAGTAATAGTACTTAACATCATATCATCACAAGGAGTAAAAGCTACGATACAAGGAGCGACCTCATTAGTATTCTCATAGATAGAATGAATAGTACGAAATACAGTATAAGTACCAAACGTATGAGTAAGAATAGAACCCATAATTACACATCCTTTATTTTTTAATCAAGCACATTATTGTTACGTGAGCATTACTCACGATTATTCTCATTATATTCCTGAGTAAGATATCTCCAAGCATTAATACCAAAACGAATCATAAGAGGTCTAATGTTAATATCAGCTCCATAGTAAGTAATATAGTCAATATCACTTACATAATGAAGAGTTCTTGAAGTTCTATCAAAATAGATAAAAGGTTCATATCTATGTAAAAAGATATTATTGTTATTATATCCTGTAGAGTAAGTGGCAAATAAGACCATATTATATCTCTTATATTTAAGATACTTAATCTGGAACTTATTGTTTTTATACTTAGCAGAGGTATTAAGCTTCATAGACTTCATAATATTACCTTTCTTTTAAAAGAATATTTATATTTTATATTTCTTATTTTTTCTTATTTTCAGGATATTTTCTTTTTAAAAAATAATAAGCATTCTCATTAAAACACTTCATAAGAGTTTTAAAGGAAATAGGGTCATTAATGATACAAATACCCAAATTAAGGTCTTCACAAAGAATAGAAGAAGTAATATTATTACAAGACACTTTAAAGAAGATATACATTCTGTCAACGTTATCTTTAAACACATTACACTTATAATGAGCAAGAACAGAAGTATTATTAGGATTAACATGCTTAAGAGAAGTAATCTTATATTTTTTATCTTTTAAAGTACTCATCATATTTTTATTAAGCAAAATAGACTTCATAATACAAACTTCATTTACAGGGGAAGTTCTAAGTTCAGTGTTCGTGCAAGCACTCCACTTCACATAAGAACTTCCAGAATTTTGGCGTTACGAAAGAAAGATATTTATATTTTATCAATTATCTTTCTCAGCATAGATATAATAACAGATATAGAGCAAAAAGTCAATAGTTTAATAAAGATTTCTTGTTATTATTACGAAAGGTGTTTTTGAGTAATAATTTATTATTACGAAGGCGCTTCATTGTAATGGTATTTCATTACAATGGTGCTTCGCCGATAATCCACCGTGATGCGGTGTTTGTATCATTATGAAAGATGGTCGCATTACGCTCCGTCCGTCGCTAATGCTCTCTCTTTCATAATGCAAACATCCTCTCGCGGTTACGACTGCCAAATGAAGAAAGGAATAAGAGTTTGTAATCGTTCGCAAGGCTCACTTCAACAAACTCTAACCTTTCTTTCATTTTCTGTCGTGTGGTTTTTAAATGAAACATGGAAGTATTACTTATTTATATATGAATTGTTGAAATAAAAGTTATAGAAATAAAGTTTGCAGAAATGATAGAGTTTCTTAGTGAATACGAGCGTAAGCGAAGTATGAAGTTAGAAACTCTCCTGTTGAGGGACTTTTTCAAAAACGTACATTTTGAAATTTTAGCAAATTTTTAAATACAGTAAATATAAGGGTTTTAAGAGGGTCAGGTCAAAATTCGTCCTAAGAATAATATATAATATATCTACAGACAAATTTTGACCTGACCTCATTTAAAGCCATATAAAATAAGGGTTTAAAAAATCATCAATTTTTTAAAATGTACGTTTTTGGATTTTGGGTAGTAAAATAAAGGAATTTATTTTTGAGCTTTTTCATCATACTATCTTTTATTATTTAAACGTCGTAAACTATTGTTAAAAATAGCTTTTTTCTTTGAATTAATAAATTGAATTGCGTTAGAAGAATCAGAAGTGGATGGAAAATAGGAATCAACATCTATATTAAGTAATTCTTTTGATAACTTTTTTAATATAAAAGTAGAATATTCTTGTTCTAATTTTTGACTTTCAGATAAAGTATTACCTAAAGTATGCTTAGAAGAAATATTATCTTCAATACGTTTTTGAGCATTTTTAAGATTGGCTTTAGTAGCTGTACTATTATTATCTGCTAATGCTTTCTTTAAAGAAGCTATATCAAAAGTAGATTGTAATTTAGTTTTTACTTTTGTTTCTTTGTCTCCAATATGTTCAGAAGAAAATCCAATACGATATGCTTTATAAATATATAAGCATCCCATATTAGAAAGTAATTGAGGAAATAATTGTTGTCTAAATTTAAGTTGTTTATTTTGTTTAAAAACATCTTGAATTCCATCAAGATTCATTTGTCTGAAAATTTCATTGGTAATTTGAATATATTTAACTTCTTCTTCTGGTGTAAGCTCTCTATCTTTATATGGAATAACCAAAGTAGTTGTTTCATCACTTTTAAAATAATATCTGCCATCTTTATTTGAAATATTGTCTATATTAGGAATCCAGTTAAAGTTATCATCAACAAAAGCACCCATATAGACTTCATGTAAAGTAATATAACCACTATCAGCAAGATTCTTTAAGGCATTTTCAACTTTATATTCATAATTAGATGAATAATGGATAGTAAAATCTTCTACTTTTTGAAGAGTGTCATTAGATGGTTTAGAAGAATTTTCTTTTACTTTTCTCCAACCTTTAATAGAATCTTTATGTTCTTTAATAAACGGATATCGACTATTTCTAAGGGCTAAAATATCATTTTCAACTTGATAAGAATACACTTCAGGATATTTTTTTACTGTGCTATAAGATTCATTAAAAAATCCTAAACAAAAAGCAAGTTCAGATTTAGTTATATAAACAATACTTTCATTTGTTTCATCACTATATTGGTTAAGCAAGCCACAAAGGGAGTAAGAAATGGAATCTGTTTTAAACAGTTCCGTAAGGGTCTGGAAATGTTCTGATTCCGAAAGAAGTCTAATATTAATAAACTTACCACTTTTAAGTAAATCATAGCTAAAACAGGTTTTCCAAACTTCAAGCTATCTATCTTTACTTTTCTTGTACTTGAAGTATTCTTCATTTAATAAAGCACACATAGCTTTATAAGATTCTACCTCTGTAACATTCTTTAATTTCTATTGGCATTTTTTATAAAGCTAATTATTCGTCATCTTTATCAACCTCTCGTATTTCTACTTTCTTTTTATTTTCTTCTACAAACTTTTGTATTTTGGGAATCATGTCAGGTTCAGTCCACATATTAAAATCTTCTGAAAATTCTAATTTCAAATCTTTTTGTAAGAATTTAATTAAAAGTGGAATCTTGTCAGAAGGAATTTTCGCACTAATCTTTTTATATTGAACCCAGTCTTTATCTGTTAAATAAGAACCATGGGGAGCAATTTTCTTTTTATTAGGATTTTTTAAAGTTCTATGATATTGAGGAATATGCTTATTAAGCATATGATATCCTTTTTTCTGATATATAGACCAGAACTCGGCTTCTTCCTCATGTATTTCATCTTCTGTTGCATCATCAGGAGCGAACCACAAAAAGTTAATATGAGTATCTTTCTCTTCCATTAAATCTCTTATTTCTTGAGACATGGTTTGAGAAGGATGTAAATGGTTATTAAATCTTTTATAAAAAGCAACAGCAGTACTACCAATATAACAAACAGGACCTTTGTAAGAATTTTTGTTAGATTTATTATAAACTATATATACACCTCTCTTATCCCAAGAGCAGGGACGAGAAGGCCATCTTCCAGTTAATAAATGATTAAGTTTATAATTCTTAATATAATTTTGAAGAGTTTTTTCAGATTGCGCTTTTGATTTTTCTTCTCGTTTAATCTTAAGTTCCTAAAGATTTTCGTCAAAAATTTCTTTCGGAATCATTTTAATATTAATAAACTTCTATTTTGATTTGCGCCATGTAAAACATTTTTTCCAAGTGGTAAATTGTATTTTTTGACGTTCTTTACAAGAAGGTGAAGCATAACAAGGTTCATCTAAAAGCTTACACATTTCTTTGTAACTATCCACTCTTTTTCTATCTTTAAATATCTCTTGTGCTTTTAAATAAAACTATTCTAAATCTTTAAATTCTTGAAATTCTTTCAAAATAATATCTCCTTTCTTTAATAGTCTATTAACCCATATATAGTATAACACATAAAAGTCAAGGTGTCAAGTACAATCTAAAATAAAAATAAACTTGTTTATCCGATATAAGATAAACAAGTTTATTATAAGTATTTAATTATCTTTCTTCAAGCTGTCTCTTGTGTTCTTCTTCTTGAAGATACCGAATAATATCATCAAGAGTTTCGATAACTTCATTCAGCTTACGAACAATGTCGGTAGTAAGTTTAGTATTTACTTCATAGCTATAAGCAGAATCAGTAAGATGAAGCTTACTAAGATAATTAGGAAGTGAATCAGCACTAACAACTTTTCTGCTGGATGGAGGTGTTGCATTATCTGTTGTAGATGTATTATTATCTTTTTCATCGGTCTTCTTTTTACTAAGGGATTCTTTGTTTCTGTCAAGAAATTCTTTAAGAAGTTCTTCGGGGAGTTCCTTGTTATAAGTTAAAGATAAATTCTTAAATTCTTTAAAGCCAGAGAGATTTTTTCTTGCTCCACTATAAGTTAAATCCCATGCTCCAATTTGAATATAATTCTCAAGGGTAGAATCGAGAGGTTTTTGAACCTTAAAAGTGATATGGTTAGATTTAATAACAACAGGAACATAATAATAAAACCAAGTATTGTCTCTGGAACAAATTTCAGAAATATAACCTACGTTTCCATTTTTATCAATTACAATATCTCCGATATGGAAAGGTCTGTTAATGAAATCATCTACTTCCTTATCATCTACTTCCTTATCATCATCTTTTGTATTGGTGTTGTTATTAAAATATTTATTAAAATTAGGGAATAATTTGTCAATATTATCAACCTTATGCGTTCCAGTATCCGTATCATTATTATCAACGGTAATAACAGACTGATTATTGTTTACTTTAACAGTTTCAGTCTTAGTTTTAGGTTCTTCTTTAACTTCTTTTGTGTAATCCTTGTACTTTTCTTTCATCCAACTCTTAAATTCGTCGAAAGTTTTCTTAGAAAAATCGGAAGCCGAATAAAAAGTGTCCACCACTCGTGTACAAATTTCATCTAAATCTTCATCAGATAAGCCAGCAAATTTCTTAACGGATTCTTTACACTTGTTTTTAGCAGTATTTGTATGGGTTTCAAGGAAGTCACCAATTTTTTCAATAGCGGCATCCAAATCTTCCTGCGAATAAAATGCGGATTTTAATTGGTTATCGACACCCGTTTTTTCCTTATTTTTAAGGAAGTAATTTTTTTCGTTTTCTGTCATTTTTGTGTCCTCTTTTGGGAGACAATTAACACATTTTTCTCGAATCTTGTCTCCATCATAATAATCACGTTTTTCAAATTTGTTCTTTAATTCATTTAAATCCCTAATAGTAGAAATCTTTTTGTCTTTTTCTTCGTAAATCTTATCTGCTTCTTGAGTTAAAAGAAACAAAGCATACATATCTGTTGTTTCTTCTTTTGTAATAGGAACCATTGTATCAAGAATATACCAAAGCGTATTATAATTTTGGACGAAAGTTTTAACATCCCAATCTTCAACATCAGGAATCTTAACAGCAATATTATTAATATAAAAATAATATTTGCTAGCAAGGTCGTAACGAGTTAATTTTTTGCAACCTTCATTTTTGTAGTCTGTGCCAGAGTCCCTAATACAACGAATTTCAATTCTTATTTTACGACCATTGCAAATTTTATAAGAAGTTACTTTCCAAAATTTTCCAAATCTATCAACTAATATGTCTTTAATTTCAATATTTTCCCAAACATATTGAGCAAAAGCTACGGGGTTAGTGGGGAAATCATTCTTTTTCATATTATTCTCCTTTACTTAATGGGAGCACCCTTGAAATCAACAATATCTGTAGGAATATCATTTGTGTCATACTCAATCTTAACACCAGTGTTCTTATAAGGAGCGTCCTTAAGAGTGAGTTTCTTATCAATCATAGGGGTTAAATCAAAATACTCTTCAATCTCCTTTTCAGTAAGAAGAAGAGCACCAGTAAGAGCGCCTACAATCAAATAAAGAGAGTCTTTATGATTATTCTGAGATTTAAGCTCTGTAGAGAAGATAGCGCATTGAGTATCATTTTCCTTAAGAATGTACTTAACATTATTAGGATTGTCACTATCTTTAGTATCAGGAGTAGGAAGGTTCTTTTTACAGGTCAACTTGGGAAACTCCTTTTGACGAGCAAGAAGTGTGTAATTACGAGAAATACCCTTTCGAGCTTTAAAATTGCGTGCCATACGAGATTTAGGCATTATAGTTTTCTCCTTTTTAAATTAATTTATTTTAAATCCAGTAATTGTAATAATTATTACGCGCTCTTTCTTTTTCAGTAGCAATAGAATCAGAATTAAAATTTAATCAGGTTTATTAGCCATTAGATTTCCTCCTTTGTAACTTCCTTGTTGTCGGCATCTTCAATTCTAATAATAAAGGTCTTAGATATAAAAGGCGAGTCTTTATCATAAAATTTAACAACAAGACCAGCATCATTTTCAGGTGTGTAATGAAAATCAACATAGTCTCCGCCAAGAATTGCATTCTCACCAAAGAGAGCCTTGACGATATCTTTTCTTAAATCTTCCTGAGAATAGCAGAGGACTTTATCAATCTTTTTCATAAAATAACAGCTCCTTTCTTTACTGTAGCTACATTATAGCAAGTAAGAAAGAAGCTGTCAAGTGTTTATTAAATTTTAATCAAAAACTTTAATCAAAAATATCAATGTCACTACGAGGACAATAGGAACGAGATTCTTCAAGTGTTTTCTTAGCTCGATTGTTAGCGGCATTAATTTTTTCAACAATCAAACCGCAATTTTCAAGCTTGTTGATAATTTCCATTTGTTCCTTAACAGTACGTCTTGCAATAAGGACATCTTGAAGCTTTTTAAAGATAAGATAACCATTGCAAGCATCAAGGTGAGAGAACTCGATATAATGAAGAATATCAACTACCTGAGCATTGTAATCACCCAGTTGTGTAGCTAAGTCTTCATTGGACGGAAGAGAATTAATAGCAGAAGTGATATTTTCAAAAGTTTTTGACATGGCTTCCAAAGGAGGAAGAATCTTATTTCTGGAATATTCGCTTGCTTGATATCTTTTGGTTGAATCTTTGACAGGAAGTTCATCACCATCAATCATTGCTTTTGCGCAATTGGAATGAGAAACAACAGGCAAAACTGAATCTTTAAATTTCATTTCGATAGGATTCTCATTTGTGACAGGTGCTTCACCTAAGCTTTCTTGCAAGTTAAGAACCGCTTTAGAAACACTTGAGAGAATCAATCCTTTATTTGCCACATTAGAGACAAGTTTATCATATACCAGATTGCCAGTTTCGGCGTGATAGATGGAAAATACGCGATTTGACAAAAACTTGTCAACAAGAGAATGATTGAGAACAATGTTGGCAGCTTTGTCAACATCCTTAAACAAATGTTTCTTGTCAGGATTTGAAATATAGCTGTACTGATTACCAACAAACTGAACATAAGAGTTAGTTGTGGTTTCTTTCAGATAAAAGCTCATATCAGCTTTATCTCCTTTCAATTTTGATACAGTAATTATATCAAAATAAAAGGATTATTTCAAGGGTTTATTAACAAATTTTTTCAGGGTCAGCAATGGAATAATTAATACCAACTACAAGAAATTCATCACGATGAGAAAGATAAAATAAATGAATTATTCTTTCCCCAAGATAAATTTCTTCGTCTGCATTAAGTAACATATATCTCTCATGTTCAGGGCTAATTTCATAAATATCTGTTCTAATTTCTGTAATGGTTTTAAGTTCATTTTCAGACAACGGATTATCCCCTTTATTATCCATAACAGAAATTTCATTTAAAGGAACAAAGTTTCCAAGCAAAGGAGAATTATTAGAAGTTAAACAAATACCAATTTTAGTGTCGTTATGCCAAACAGTGCTTGTCCCTCTAAGACCAATAGGCATAGCAAAAATATTATTAGTCATCTAAAATTTTCCTTCCGCAATAAGGACAGAAATTCATATCTGAATGTAACTGTTCTCCACATTCAGAACAAACCTCAAAGGTTCGAGCAACATTATAGCGTCCGTCTTTTTGATATGTAGCTACAAGTTTCTTCCTGCATGTTACTTTACTACCTACTCCAAACCCAAGTGTATTCAACTGGTCTTCTACGAGGTCTCTCTCCCACGCAACTTGTTCATAGACATCATAAGAAACGGTATCAGGATGTTTTTTATTATTCATTAATATAAGTCCTCCGAGTAAAGTTCGGTTTCTTTATGCTGTTCTTTAAAGTAAATAAGAGAAGCAGGAAGAGAATCTTTTACAATTTTAAAAGCTTCTTCTCTTGAATGAAATTTTCCATCGCTGTCAACAAAACCTTCTTCTTTGTTCCAATCGCCACGAGAATAATTTCCAGCTAATACAAAATTAAGATAAACAAACTGCTTGTATCCATCACCATGACGAATACAAGGAAGAACAATAATGTTGTCTTCATCTGCTTTGCTTGTAAATTTAATAGCAGCACAAACAATTTTTGACATATTATACCTCAATTACAGCCGTTTTTCATAAAAGCTCCACAAGCGGGACAATAAGGATTACTGATTGCGTAGACACCCTCCTTAGTAATTTTGAGTCTAATTTTTCCTCTACGGTTACAATGAGAACAAGTTGCAATTTCTGTGTTATAATTAATGTCATACCAATAGTTTTCTTCTGGTAAGACAACTTTGGATTTAACGTGTGTGATTTTCATATTAAACCTCCATTTCTTCAACAGGAAAAATTTGATTCTTCATGCCATTATCTTTAGGGATGGCTACAAACTTGCCATAGTTTTCGGGATTGTTAGGATTCCTATCTCCATACCAGCACCCCATAAAAATACCAAAAGCCTTCTGATATCTATTATAAAAAACCTTTCCCATATAATGATACTTCTGACTTTTAAACTCATAAAGATTACCAGTGATAATATTATTACCATTGGCATCAAGAAGAGAAGTTACAATACCACAGTTCTCTCTCTTATCACGAGTAGGGGGTTTACGTCCCTTTTTAATACGCTCCATCAATAGCGCTCCTTCCATTTATAGACATACTTAAGATACCAAATCTGTTCTGTACGACCTTTATATTTAATAGTCATAGGCTTGGAAATACCTGTATCACGAGATTTGATTTTTCCAATCTTTTTAACTGCAACAGGTTTTCTAATCCATCTTTCTCCTGTAGCGGGAGCATCACATACATGACTTCTGCAAGAGTAACCTTTGAGCTTTTGATTAACAGGAGTATAAACATAATACTCCATGCCAATATCTCCCAAAGCTGAAAGACAACCTTCAATAGTAGGAGCAAAGCAAACTCTTGGAATAGATACATCCTCATTATAAGGAATTGCTGTCTCTGGAATTTGTGGAGTTAATATAGTAAGATTGGGGTCACGAGAGAGATGATATAACATTACGCTCTCCTTTCAGCATCAGGTTGAGTATATACACGACGATACATTTGTTCATAAATTCTCTCAGTAAGAATAAGGTGATGAGTATGTCCACCCATAGCTCCACCAAAAGTATTCATGCAAAGTTCTTTATCAACATTGGCATAAATGATAGTACCATCACCAAAATTATTACCCTAATACCAACAATCTTCAAACCAAATTTCTTCAAGGACTTCCTCAAAAGTTAAATCGTAAGTATACTTTTTCTTTTCCATAAAAAACAACTCCTTATTCTTGATACTTAAATAATACCAAAAAAATAAGGAGTTGTCAAGTATTTAATCTTTTTTCTTGCCAAGAATTGCAAGCAAACGAACAAAGATATTAATAATATCAAGATAAAGGTCTGTTGCACAACTGATGGCATTATAAGGTGTAGCAGCATAGCTCTGAGAACAATACCAATCATACCCAATATAAAGAGAAAACAGTGCTACTACAAGATAATCAATTACATGACCTTCGTATCCAAGGAAGAATACTAAAACTCCCTCAATAAAAATAATACTAATTAAAGATACAAGAAGGATATGTCCAAGAGAACAAAAATACTCTGGAAATACTGTACTAACAATAATCATAATTACTACAATAATAGCAGTAAGAAGACATACATAGCTAATACTCAACGCTGTATACTGGCCCACATAAACGCTTAGAAGTGCTCCAATGGGTAAACAAATAAGATTAAACCCAAGGAAAGCAACTACAGCGTTTTCTGTGCCACTAGTAATCATAGCCCCGAGAAAAGCAAGAGCGAAATAACCTAGAATAAAGAGAAGAGGATGAGACAATACAAAGCTAAAGACTTGTGTTTCAAGGAACATACAGATGAAGAAATTACAAATCAATCCCCACAGGATAGTACATCCCATAAGGGCGTTAAATCCTGCATCACTCATTTGCATATCTTCTGACATACAGTCAAAAGTAATTCTATCTTTTTTTAAATTAAATCCATTATCCATTCTTAGTTTCCTTTTCTTTTTCTAATTTCTTCTTCCACATTTTCAAGTAATCATCAAGGTCAAGGAAAGAAGTATTATTAGCTAAACCCTCTTTAATTTTATCTATCATCATTTTTGCCAAACAAAGCTCATTTTCTCCAAAAACACCCAAATTGCAAGAAGATTTATCGTTAAGCTCGATAGTGATAGTATAAGTTGGTGTATCCAGCGGATATGCGATATCAAAGCCTCCAGCGTCAAGATGAATAGCTCTCCAACCCATATACAAATTGATAATTTGGTTATCGTAACTAATAATCATTTAGATTACCTCCTGAATTTTGCTTTCAGAGATGTCTACAATAGAAGAACCTTTGGCAATAGCAACACGAACCTTAGAAAGAGCTTTTTTTGCCAAATCTTCACTTCCATATTCAATAAGATAATTTCTACTTTGCAGAGCAAATAAAATAGTTTTGTTTTTAGCCATCATATAAGAAATATTATCAGCGTTAACCAAAGTATTATTCCAAGTAATAAACATTAATTGTTCTCCTTAACATTTTTAATTAAATAAAAGAAATCTTTTATTTAAAACTCTACGTCATCATATCTAAAGATGGAGTACATTGGAGGGTCATTATCATACCCTGTTTTCATCTTTCGTAACTTTTGTTTGTCAAGATTCTCTTTGACTTTTTTAGTGGTTTCTGCTGCTTGGCTAATTTCTTCTTTGGATTGCTTTTTGAGAATTTCAATATCTTCCTGAGCGCTTTCAAGAATAAATTTAAGATTTTTTACTTCTCTTTCTTGAATTTCTTGGGTCTTTTTATTTTTAAGATATTTATGACGCCAACGAGAATATTTTAGATTGCCAATAAAACCAAAATCCACATAAATATTTTTAACACAATAATTATGATTCCAATAATTTGAAGTAATAATAATTTCTCCAAATCTTTGTCTTGTTGTATCAAGACGACAATACGGAAGACAGCCCAAATTCCATTTCTCATTGTTTAAACAAAAAATGTCGTACCACTTATCAAAATCCATCTTGGTACATTCTTCGCCTTTGCGCTTTTCATTGATATCATCTAAATCAGCCTTAAAGATTCCTTTAAAAATAAGTGGGCCAAGCAAAAGATACCAAAGAAACGAAATAAAAAATCCTGCTAAAGCAACTAAAAGTAAAATCATAGCAATTTTTAATAGTGGCATATCAATTCTCCCATTTATCAGTAGATTTTAATTCAATTTCTTTATTTAAATAAGATTCTTCGTTTAAATAAGATTCTCGAATCTTATTTGTTTCTTCTTTGGCTTTATTAATTTCTTCTTCGGCTTTCTTTTGAATTTTATCAATATCTCCTTGAACAGCTTCAAGAACATATCTTAAATTATCTTGAGAACTTTGAGCAGCTTTATTCTTTTCATACTTATTGTCCATGTTATGCTTAAAAAGGACATATCTAATATTTCCAATAAAACCAAAGTTAATATAAACTGTATCCCAAAGACCTTTTTTATCTCTAATGGTTCGCTTAGGAGAAAACCATGTTAATCTCCATTCATCAGGAGCTAAAATATAATATTTTTTCCATTCGTTAAACTTTAAATGCGCCCAATTACGCCAATCTTTGTGATATTGTTTAATCCAATCAATTATTGTATTTTTGTATCCATCATCTTCATCTTTATAAATAATACAAGCAAAATGACAAACAAATACAACAAGTGCAATAAAAAAGAATCCGCCAACAATACACAAAATTTTAAACATAAAAGCACCTCTCTTTTTTTTAGTATAGTTAATATACCATAAAAGAGAGGTGTTGTCAACTATTTATTAAATTAAATTGTTAGTTTTCCTTGGATTTAATGCTAATAATTGAGTCAACTTTTCTAACAAAGACAGAAAATCCATAATACTCATTAATTATATCACACAAATCTTTAAAAAGTTGGTGATTAATTACAGTTAAATACTGTGGATAGGTAGTACAAATATAAACATTTTCATATTCATAATCATAACTGATAAAGAAAGTATCAGTTAAAGTAGCCAGAGTTTCATCGTTGTCAATAATACGTTGAATAAAATCTGCAATTTCCTAATCAATAGGAGAGGTAATATCAGAAATCACTTCATACTTCTTCTCGTTCATGTCCTTGAGTGTACTCCTTATATAAATATTCGTCTAAAATTCCGTCAACCACTCCACTAACAAAAAGAATAGGAGGGTCATCTTCGGAATAAGGATAGCTTCTGCCACCTATATATTTATAGTTTCTAGGGAATAGACAAGCCCATCTTTGGAAGATAGGAATATAAGTTATAGCACAGAATCCCCAATCTTCAAATTTCTTCAATTCGGATGAAGCAAAAGTTAACCTGTAGAATTCCGCCTTGTAATACTTTTGTTTCTACTCATCATTATTTTGATAAGCTGAAATAATTAACGAATTATAATCTTGAGCTATTTTATCTAATTTTTCAGTTATTTCTCGCATAGTAAATATGGTAGACATTGTTTATTCCTCCACATAGCAGATATAACAATTATATCCCTTTTCAGCTAAATCAGCTTTAACTTTTTCAGCGCCAGATTTTTTAGCAAAGAATCCTACTTGAACTTTATAGAGCTTGGTCTTGGGGTCTTGAATACAAAAAGCAGTTGAATAATCAATTACGCCAGTAAGAGTTCTAATTTCATTTCTATAAGTAATTGCGCGAGTTGAATTACTAAATGCTCCTAACTGACAACGATAACCAGTTTTCTTAGGACGGTTTTCTTCTTTCTTGTTAGCCTTGTCTTGCTTTTTTTCTTCTATTTCTGCTTTTTCTCTTTCAGCATTAGAGCGAAGCCAGAAAGCAAGAATAGAATCAACAGGTCTTAACCAACCAGACGCAGAAAGACGCTTTCCTTCAAAGTTTGTGTAAGTAGAATTTCCGCCATCTTGATTGCAACAATAATCTACATCAGGAAAAAGAGATTTAATAAGATTCTGAGCAACGGAAAGTTTCATACCACCAGATACAACAGAAACAATAAAATACTTTTCGTTTTTAGGATTACCATCTGTCTTTGTCCAACCGAACATCTGTCTTTTGGCTTCATAATCAATGTCAGCATAGTTTTTTACAGATTGAGGTTGTTTATTTTTAAACAAAGCAGGATATTCTGTGCCAAAATCTCTCCAACCAACACCATTATTAAATACGCCATTCATAATCTTTCCAGAATTTGTAATACCCCAACCATTAGAGAAATTACCATCCTGAGCATAAATGGTATTATTACTTTTCAAATTCCAGATAGAAGTTCCGCTTGCAGTATCAAAAAAGAAAGCGTTTGTAACAACGTCTGGCTTATACCCATAAAGACTATACATCTTTTCAGGACTAAGCTTTGGTTGCGTACACATATCAATACTTGCGCTCTTTAGTTCACTCTTAGGCCAATCAATTACCACCACATTATTATAAGTCACACCTCTTACAATAGGATGATACCAACGAAGCAAAGAATTATTTTTACCATAATGATACTAAACAGTTGCCATATTATCTCCATTCTTCTGTGTATTTCAACAGATTTATTTAAATTAAAATAAAGGACAAGTATCCTTTTCTATTATTAGTTTAACATAAAAAAAGATACTTGTCAATATTTAAGTTGTTAAATTTTTATGAATTATACTTCTTTATAAGGTTCTGTAATAGGAACATCTACCTTTTTCTTCTTATTATATGTACGCTTCTTGGTAGTTTCAAGAGTTGCATTGTTAGTAACAGTATCTTCTTTGGAAAGATAGATATTCATAACAGGAACGAGCTTAAGCTCTTCAATGGTAATGCTTGTCCAGTCATAATATTCAGGAGGAAGGGTTTCCTCATCAAAATGAAATTTAAACCACTTTTCTGCTGAAAGGGGACAATTAAAACGTCTTGCCTTATCAAAATCAACAAAGAAGCCAGCAAGACCAAGATAATCTTCTCCTGCAAAAAGAGTTTTAATTTCAGAATCTCGATTAGCCTTAATAGTAATATAGTAAGCAGGGTGATTCTTAAGAGGAAGCATAATATTCTCCTTTAATGCATGATAGTATACTTACTACCAATTTCTACCTTGATAATCTTCGCATAATTAAAGTCATATTCCTTGGTATAAGTTTTGTTTTCAAGGAAAAACTTCTTGTTCTTACTCCACCATTCCTTAGCATCTTTTTCGGTATCAAAAGAATAACAAGAAAGAGTAAATTGTTCTGCAATGAGATAAGGGATATTTGCCCAACCTCTATTAGCAAAACCATAAGAAGGTGATTCACCATAATTAAGAGGAAGCTTCTTGCGAGGAATACCAATACAATAATAGGTTTCCATATTAGAATGAGCAAGACCGTTATCAGTAATATTAAATACCATTTTTATTCTTATCCCTTTCCGCAATTTGAGCCTTAATATTTTCAATACGTGACATTTTCTGTCTTAAAGTTTCTTTTGTGTCTTCAATTCTATTGGCATAATATTCAAAGCTGGTTTGCAAACGCTTAAAAGATTTCTCCTCTTCATCATAAGCGTGTTCAGCTTTAGCCAATGCTTCATCAAGAGAATCTCTAACAGGAAAATTATCAGCGAAAGAAATTTTCCCATCCTTGGGGATATATACAAAGAAATGTCTGCTATTAAGACTAGCAAGAGGGTTGTTTTGTCTCCAACTCATATACTTTTCGTGAGATTCAAAGACGTAATTTTGATAAGAATTTTTTCTAATTATAATTACTTCTGTAGAACCTGATACTCGGCATACATAAAGGTCTTTGTTTTCATAAACGATAGGATACACAGAAAGAGACTTGATATCATGATGAATTTCAACAATCTTTCCATGCTCCCATGGCTTCATAGCTTCATAATTATCCATAATTTATCTCCTTAAAAATTTTCAGGGGAAGTATGATATTTATTGTCCATTAGAGAAGTAGTAAAAACGTGCTTTTTGCAAATAACAGAAAAGTAATGTTCAATATATTGAGGAGCCTCTGGGAGATGGATGGGATTATTATAAGATTTAACTGCTTTAACGAAAGTGTTAATTAAACTTTCGCTGTTTGGGTCAGATTTAAATTCTCCAACCAATGCCAAAGCTCCTCCCTCAGAATTCGCGCAAAGAATATTATCTTCTTCTGTGTCTTGAGTGAAAAAATAATTAGGAACAGAATACAAAAGGTCGCGTTTAATATAATAAGCACATTTATATTGATTAAACTTAACTACAAGAACAGGATAATAGGTAACAATTTTGTTTTCTACTACATTATTTCCAGTTTTATAATTCATAATTTCACCTCAAATATTTTTTAATTCGATTACAGTTTTAAGTGTGCAAGCATTTTTACCAGCGAATACAAAGACAAAACCTTTGTGGTAATAAATACGTTCACTGTTAGACTTGGTATGGAAACGACGCTTAAAAGCATACATTTCTTCACTGGTTAGCCCATTCTTTTCATAATTGTAAATAGTTAAAGCATCAAGATTGATACCTTTGTTACGAGCATTGCAAGCTAACTGACGAAGCTCTCTTTCATTCTTAATACCCAATCTTTCCAAACCACGGTCACGAGAGTGGAAAGTGAGCTTGATTTTATCCGAACCAATTTTATTATGAAAATTACGATTATACATTTATTAAACAACTCCTTTCAATGGATTCACTTCATGTTTAAAGTATACCAAACTTAAAAGGAGTTGTCAAGTGTTTATTAAATTGAGTTTGGGAATACAGCTAATCTTTCTCTAAGAGCAGAGTATTCTTTCAAGATTTTTTCGTAATCAGTGATGGCTTCTTTTGTTTCTTCTTCTGCGGAATCAATGGTAAGAACTTCAAAAGTAGAATTATCTCCGTTATTATCAATTTTTAAACCGATAAGATAATACTTCTGGTCTTTTTTCTGTTCTAAACAAGCTTGAGTTAAAGTCTTTTTTTGCCAAGTGCTGATATAAATTCTTAAAAAATATTCGATATAACTAATAAGATAAGTAGGAGTAGCTTCTTCGCCTAAAATAAACCAAAACTCTACTTTATCTTCGTAAAGGTTAGGAACCAAGAAGGAGCGCTCAACCATTACATCACGAATACTTGCTCTTTTTTCATAAGCGAAACATTCTTCTTCGGTAGAAAATCTACGACCGTCATCTGCAACCCAATATGTTTTTTCTTGAGCAGGAATTACTTCTTTTTCAGTTTTCATATCAATTAAGACCCTTCAAAATCTTTAATTACTTTATAATAAAATTCATCTTTTAATTCATCAGAAATGATGCCCATCTTATAAAGATGTTCATTTAGTTTAATGCAAGCTAATTTCATAAATTTTTCGTAATTAAATATCCATGTCCAACCTAAAATAATATTAATGATTGGAAGAGCACTTAGAATAAGAATTTGAATAATTGGAATTACAGAACCAGTATTGGATACTTCAATCTTAACATTTCTCGCGTCAAAGAAATCGTTTACATATTTTGTAACTTCTCTGACAAGATAAAAGAAAACTAAAACATCCAGAATAAAAACAAATCGCCAAAGGTTAATAATAATTTTAAGAATCATTTGTCTTTGTTTCTTTCTCCTTCGTTTCTTCAACTTCTTTCGGGACTTCTTTAAATTTTTTACAAAGATAAGATAAATGTCCCATGGAATTATAGGTAAATCCACTTTCAGGATGTCTTACACAATCCTTCCATGGGCATTTCTTTTCATCACAGCCAGTAAAAGGAAGTAAAGATATCTATCTATCACTTTTTGGAATATACATTTTCTCTCCTACACATATTATTTAATTATCCCTTAATTTGAATATAAGGAATAGAATCAGGACCACAATCAAAGTCCCATCCATTTTCAACAATCTTTTCAAGAAAAGTTTTATTGTTTGCCAATTCCCAAACAATAGAACTACAGCAATCTTTATGAATAGTATAATAAGGATGTTTGATGTTCTTTTTACGACCAACAGCAAAAAGACGCCCCATAATAACATTAAAGAAATAACTTACATCATTATCTTTAAAAAGCTGATTCCAAATTTCTGCGTTTTCTTTTGCTTTGGCGCTGGTAATATCAACCCAAGAACCATCTTCATTCTTCTGAAAAGCAAGGTCGTATCCTCTACATTTACAAATCACTTTAAATTGTTTATCATTGGTTAGAATTTTCCATAAAGTCGGACTGAGCTGGAAATTTTCAAAACAAGCCACGTTACAGCCTAAACTGGAATTATGGTCAAGACGTTCCTCAATATAGCCAAAAAGTTTAGTAATGTTGGCTTTTTTATTATTGTTTTTATATTCTTCAAGATATTCCTGTTTAGTAAACATAATTTAACAACTCTCCTTACTTTTTCGATTTGTATTTATATAATACTACAAGCAAAGAGAGTTGTCAAGTGGTTATTAAGTTTTCTTACCAATTTTATAAGGATACAATTTTAATTCTTCTGGTAAGTCTTTGTATTGGATAGCTTTTTCTTCAATTAGATAAGAATAATTTTTCTTTTTTGCTGATTTTTTATCTTTAAGATTTTTACTTCCGCAATAAGGGCAATAAGTAAATTCTCTTTCAAGAGAGTATCTTGTAATAAATTCTGAATTAGACAAAGTGGAGGTAGCATGAAGATATTCTCTACAATTTAAGCAGTAAGAATAAAAAGCTCCATCATTGATAAATTTAATTACAAGCCAATCTCCATTGCGAAATAAAACTTTAAAACGAGGGTCGCTATCGTTGTATTGATAATCACTGAATTTTGCTTGTCGTATCTTCTTCCTTTGCTTCTTCGACATTTTTTTCATCCTTTACTTCAGCTTCAGCAGAAACTTTTGTAGCAGTCTGAGGAAGTCCACTACCCATCATTCCTGCCATAGCGCTCATCATATCAGCCATACCACTAGGATTATTCTGAACAGTGTTATAAGAAGTTCTAAGGAGTTTATAAAACATAATTACGCAATCAGCAAAGCCGTATTCTTCATTGAGCTTTGTTTGAATTGCAACAATATCATCCATGCTGTCAATCTCTTTATCAAGAGTGCGTTCTTCATTACCATAAGTTGTAATAGTTGCTTCAGGTTTCAAGCCCATATATACAATATAATAAGTATAGCTTTTCTTCAAATTCACTTTAAATTAACTCCTTTTAATATATATACTAGCAGTAGTCCCTTGCATTAAATATGCTACTGTAGTATTAGTTTTATTTGCAATAATTTGGTAATCTCTCCATGTTAAGAAAAATCTCTTATGAAAAATTTTTCTTACATCTTTTTCTGACCTATTTAAAAATTCAGCCCACTGCTTATATGAATAAGGACTTGCTTTCATTACTTCACTTGCTCGTTTTAATTTATCCATATAAGGTTTATTAGGATGAATATAATAGAATTTAATATAATACCAAAAACCAAGAAGTTTATTTTTAAAATTTTTCATGGCTTCTTTTCCCATTATTTGAAAGTATTTTTAAATTTTACTTTCTTGAAGAAATTCATCCACTTTCTTTAAACAATCACTACATAAATCATAAGATTGAAAATCATCCCAAATTTCGCCGCCTCGTTCAAAATGTCTTTTAATTTTCAAAACCTTCATATTGAAAAGACTTGAAATAGGCATTCCGCATCTATCACAAAAACATTTAGTTGCCATTTTGTTTTTCTCCTTTGTAGTATTTCTTTTCAATCATCTGGTTAATACAGCCTTTATAACAACCTCGATGAACTGTCCTTATATGACCTTTATGCCAAACCCATTTATACCAAGGTAAGCATTCTTTGTAATGAAAATCATGCTCTCCTTCCTCATCAAGCCACATCCAATGTGGGCAAGGAACTTCATTCAAGAAAGCAGGAAGATACATTATTTTAATTTTAGGATTTTTTATTTTAGCTTTAATAACTTCAAGTAAACAATTAGAATAAAAATCTTTTGAACTTTTCATTTACTAATCCTGTCTGCAATCGTACTTGCTACAAAACTATCTGGTTTAACAGTTGGTTCGTAACCAGCACCTTTCAACCATCCAACAATTTCTGGAATTACTTGACCACTTGGTCCAGCATATCCAGCATCTACATGAATCCCAATGCTAGTATACTTTTCATAGTTAAAATTCTCTTGAATAGACAAAGTTGTTAATTCATCAATTAACTGGTCAGCATAAGCAATGCTTAATTCAGTTTCTTTGTGAATTTTAACCTTTAAATTTAAAATAATGGGTAGTTTTTGAATCTCATAGAAGAACTTACCACCTTTGCCATCGGTATAGACAGCAATGACAATGACGGCTTTTGTTTCATCTTTGTGATTTTGACTATCAGTACCAATGACAATATGATTATGTTCTGCTACATCTGTACGTTCTCTAATATAGTCAAAAATAATTTTGGCTATTTGTTTCATATTTACTCGTCCATATGTCGGACTAATCATATTATCATTCCTTTACTTTGTTTTAATTATAAACTGTTAAGTTTATCTATGATTTGATTAAATTTATCAATTGTCTTAGAAGAAAATTCGTATTTTTTGTTCGTGTTTCTATCGTAAATTGTACTAATTACACTACCAGAATCAGACTTATAGTAAAAATCTTCCTTCGTAAAATGAGGAAGTTTTTCTTTCTTTTCATCTTTATGGTCAGGCAATTCCATTTTGACAATATCTTTGAAAATAACAATATAATCTTCTGGTTTATAAAACCAATCCAATTCTTCTTTAAGAGCTTTGGTAGAGCTAAAATATTTTGCTCCATCTTCATCTGTAAGGATAGGTTTATCACCAAAATGAGTGGCCCCCTTATAAAAAACTTTTCTTTCTTGGTCTTCTTTGCTTCCAATAGGAACTTTAATTTTAGCAAAATAAACTCGCTCTTTGCTTTTTTTTGTTGAGGATTCTTTTGGTGTATTAGGGCTTACAATTTCTTCAATTTCATAATCTTCTTCATTGAAAAACCAATCAGCAGTGCATTTTGCTTCGAAGTAAGTCTTAAAAGGACAAGCTTCATTTTTTGTTTCAAAAATGACCTCTTCGCGGGTCATACCTTCCGCAGTATAATAATAGTTTTGTCCATTTACAGGGACACCCAGTCCTGTTACATTAGGCTTAATACGAATAATATAGCGTTTGTTTAAATCATTGTCCTTTTTGAGATTTTCATTTAGTAAAGTACCACATACAGGACAATAATTAACATGAACATAAAAATCACCATGGTTAATAAGATTCTTTTTGCTCGTAGCGTTAATAGTGAATCTATAATTCTCACACCATTTGCACATATAGAAAAGACTCCTTTCAGTCTAATTTACTATCAATAGTATAAACCAAAAAGAGTCTGTTGTCAAGAGTTTTATTTAATTTTCTTCTGTTTTCTTATTTCACTTTGAATCTTAAACCAATAAATTGCTGCCATAACAAGAGCAATAGGCCAGCAAAAAATCAAAGTTAAATAATGCAACAAGGTTACTTCTTTATCATTTTTATTAGCAGGACAATTATAAACATTATATGTTACGGCAAACCCGCATAAAAGATAAAGAGCAAAACTTATTAGAGATACATCATTCAATCTCATTAACAAGCTCCTTTACAAAGGAATAAAAAAGAACTGTGGTACAAAATTTGTTTTTGGAGGAAACAAACATGAACAAAATACGAAAAAGGAGGTGGCCTTATTAGCAAATTCAGTCTATTATAAGGAGGTAAATTGTACCACAGTTCTTATTATTATATTAACATACTCTTTCGAGTTTGTCAACTACTTATTAATTTACTTTTTAGAAAGCATCTGATGAGAATAAAGAATTTGCATCTTTTCTGCTACGGATAAACTTCTGTTATAAGCATCATCATTGTCAGCCAATTTTATAGCAATTATAGCAAGTCGATAATCAAGATGGCTGATGATTTCTTCTGCCAATACATGACCATAATTCATGTTTAAACACTGAGAAACTTTTTTATCTTCGTCAATATATACATCAAACATACATTGAGCATAAGTCATATCAAAATGTTTGCCATTCTCAACAAGATTAAGCATTTTTTTATAATCAAAGAGAGTGATATTAAGATTTTTTGTCAGTTTTTCGAGAGTGTTTAAACTAACCTCTTTAGTTTTACAAGCAGATTTTAAATAATCGCAAGCATTACTATTAAGAATACTACTGGTCCAATACATATCTTGTTCTCGATTAGAGTAAACTTCTTCTGGACTAACAAAACCAGTTAATACAATCGCTTTACCAACAATTTTGCCTTTATCAAGATTTTGCTTTCCATAGCAGTTTGATAAATCTTTTTTATTAACCAAAAGTTTTGCTTTTGCAACAACGGTTAATTTAACACTAACAGAATAAGTATAACCATAATTTGAAACATATGAAATATAATTATACCATTTCAGAGCATCTTTTACAGTTAAGCAAGCATGAAAACCATTGCCACAGTAATCCACTTTGCTAAATTCTTCTTCTCCTTCTGGTAAGGCATAAACTTTGTTAAGTTCATATACGAACTTTCTACTTGGACCTACATATTTTATTTTTTCATAATAGGTCTTATAAAGAGCCTTGTAACAATCAATCCATTCCCAATCTTCTCCAACAGGAAAAGGTACATCTTCCATTTTTTCATATTCCCAAATATGATTGTCGATAATTATGTGGTTAGGAAGATTATTCGTGTAAGATTCGCTGGAAGATTCTTCAAAATCTACACTAGATGCAGGGTAAGAGTCATATTCGAGAATAATCTTTTTTTCTGGCTTCTTAAAAAACATATTTTATTCCCCTTTCTTAAAATCTATAAAATTTACGAGGAGTAATATTTTTCTCCATTTTTTCAATTAGTTCCCTAGATTTCCTAACCGCTTCATCCATTCTTACATTAAATTCATCACGAGAAATAGGTTGAAAATGGTCAAAATTTTTCGGATAATTTAAAAGGAAAAACAAATCAATGTCTTCATTATAATAAGGAGCTACATCAATTTCTGAATCTGTATAACAACCATAAGGTGTTTCATCTTCAAAATTGTTAATTTCAATACAACCCCATGAAGAAGAATAGTTAACATCACATCTTCCTTCTAACAACTTAGGAGGTTGAATAATCATAATATAATGTCCCTGATGAATATAACATTTTCCAATCAGCTTTGGAGCGAGTTCTTTCATAATATATTCATCATAAGATTTTCTCGTAAGATTGTTTAAATCTTTGTTAATCTCAGAAAGTTCTTTCTTCTTATTTTCGAGTACCGTCTTCCATTCTTTCTTCTTATTTTCCAATGACGTTTTCCAAATGTTTTCCATGTTACACCTCTATTATAAAAATAAAAGTCTCATAATCAATATTAAATTAATTATGAGACCTTTTATTAAATTAGCTAATTCAATAAATTGTGAAGACTTGGAAGTTATTCCCCGTTACATTACTTCCTACACTCATTGAAACTTTCCCGTTTGCGGCTATCCATTTCGACGGACAAGTGATTATAAATCTACAAGTCTTCTGTAAAACTGCGAACAACCTACCCGTAGGTTATTCAAATACGATAATAAGCGCTCCGACCCCCATCGGATTCTTATTAAAGGTGAGGAATAGACAACGTTCGCCTCACTATGAGCCTCTGGTCCTAGCATCTGGACTCACTA